>Ga0265327_10001779_pt1 | contig 25400 bp, 28 predicted proteins | sample 41621metaG_FD_202089 | JGI IMG/M metagenome (GOLD analysis project Ga0265327, IMG submission 202089) | Rhizosphere microbial communities from Carex aquatilis grown in University of Washington, Seatle, WA, United States - 4-16-21 metaG | ecosystem: Host-associated > Plants > Roots > Rhizosphere...
TGAAGAGCCGCGCGCTCCTGGTGGCGCCGAAATGCACGAAGCTAAACTTACCATTTTAGTACCAGTCGAAGCAGAACCACCCATCGAAATCGACAAACCACTCAGCCACAAGCCAGACAACCTCGACACTCTGTTCGAACACCGCGCTCTCGGTTTGCGCAACATCCAAGAGAGTAATGTCTTTAGAATCCGCGCTGCTTTGTTGGCGAACCTTCGCGAGTTTCTGACGAACAAGGAGTTCGTAGAGATCAACACGCCAAAGATTATTGCCGCAGCTACCGAGGGTGGCGCCGAGGTTTTCAAAGTCGATTACTTTGGTAAAGAAGCCTTCCTGGCGCAGAGCCCTCAGTTTTACAAGCAGATGATGGTCGGTGTATTTGAGCGCGTCTTTGAAATTGGGCCAGCTTATCGCGCCGAACTGAGCGCTACCACTCGGCACGTAGCCGAAGTAACCATGCTCGATATCGAGATGGGCTTTATTGAGGGCCACGAAGACGTACTAGAGGTTGTCCAAGACATGACCTACTACACGCTAACCAAGATTTACGAGCAGTTTGCTGCTGAGCTAAAAAGCCTGCAAGCCCCAGAACTAGTCCTAAAAGAGAAGTTCCCACGCTACACCGTGGCCCAAGTACATGAACTCTACACCAAGGCTACTGGTCGTGACACCACGCAGGAAAAAGACCTCATTCCTGACGAAGAGAAGTGGATTTGTGAGTACGCCAAAAAGAATGAGGGTTGTGAAGCCGTTTATGTCACGCATTTCCCAATCGAAGCGATGAAGTTCTACCACATGGTTAACCCAGAAGATCCGACGACTGTCATGTGGGGCGATTTGCTCTTCCGTGGCCTAGAAATTGCGACTTGCCCACAGCGTGAACATAACTACGACAAACTAGTGGAACAGATGAAAAAAGCCGGTCTAGACCCAGAGCATCCTGGCTACAAATACTACCTGCAAGCATTTAAGCATGGTTTGCCAGCTCATGGTGGTTGCGGCTTTGGTGTTGATCGCTTAGTTGAAAAAACCATCGGTCTGGGCAACGTCAAAGAGGCTATTTTGTTCCCACGCGACATCAACCGGCTCACACCTTAGCCGACCTCAGTCAATAATCCGAATAAAGACTGACTTGACGGATAAGAGGTGCAGGACTAGAATTGTTAACAGCTTGTTAAAACAAACAGGAACAAATCATGAGCTTTTATATTTTCCCGAAGAAACGTTTGAATGCCTTGGCTCTATCGCTGTTCCGTCATTTCTCCTAAAAATATTTAGAATGCTATAGTACTGCTAGATGAAGCAGAGTGAAATTGTCGACTTTCAATTGGCCGTTTGGCAGTACTATAACGATTACGGTCGCTTCGATTTGCCATGGCGCCAGCACGAGCCAAAAGATAGGCACAGTCCCTATAAAATCTTGGTCAGCGAGCTCATGCTGCAACAAACGCAAGTAGCGCGCGTCGTCCATAAATATCCAGAATTTTTGCAAACTTTTCCAACTGTTCAGAGCCTGGCTGAGGCCCGGCTTGGCGAAGTTATAAAAAGCTGGAGCGGACTTGGATATAATCGGCGCGCAAAATATCTGCACCAGTGTGCGCAGATTATATGCGAGCAGCATAATGGCCGAGTGCCTCGTAGCTTAGATAAGCTGACGGCACTTCCTGGCGTGGGCCACAATACCGCAGGTGCCATCTTGGCGTATGCTTACAATCGACCGGTTGTTTTTGTCGAAACTAATATCCGCACGGTTTTCATTCATCATTTTTTTGCCGATCAGACCGATGTAAGTGATAAGGTCATCTTAGAACTAGTCGAGAGCACTCTCGACAGTAGTGATCCGCGCAATTGGTACTGGGCCTTGATGGACTACGGCAGCCACCTAAAACAAACAGTCGGCAACTTAAATCAAGCCAGCAAAAGCTATGCCAAACAATCGAAATTTCATGGCTCCAAGCGCCAAATTCGTGGCCAAGTGCTACGTTTACTAGCCAAACAAGCTCAAAGTTTCGACGCGCTAAATGCACAGATTCAAGATGAGCGACTAGCGACAGTTGTCGAAGATCTATTGCACGAGAAAATGATTCGAAAACACGGACATGAGTTAAGCATTTAAGCGAACACTTTATGCCTAGCAAAACAGAATATAGCATACATGCTATATTTGTATTTCATAAGATGGCAGCGCGCCCCAACCGAGAATGTTAGCGCTTTATTAAAAAGCGTAAGCTTTATGCTACAATTGCGCATATGGAAGAGAAAACCGAAGAATCAACTGCGCCAGCTGCTCCCGATCAGGCTCCAGCAGAAGCGCCAGCCACAACGGCCGCTGCTCCCGAGTCAGCCGGCCCACCAATTATGGATGTTGCTCCGCCTCCAGCCAGTGGTGACGGTACGCCAGAGCAAGCACCAGAACCAGCACCGACAGACGAGTCGATCATGGGCCACCCGGAAGAGCACCGGGAACCAGCCGCTCCAAAACCACCAAAACAGAGTGGTAACGGCGTGGGCCTAGCGATTACGGCCACCGTTATCATTGTGCTTGGTCTTGCGTTGATTGCAGCCTACGCTTACATCAAAACTGCTAAGTAGTTGTATTCCAAAAAGCGTACAAATCCTGTACAGTGTCAGGTTGTGTTTAATAATACTGCGCAGAAGTTACAGGCTAGTGGTGCTGTCGGCGTAATTCCGACAGATACTTTGTATGGTTTGGCTGCTCGAGCGGCCGATGAATCAGCAGTCAAACGTCTGTATGAATGCAAAAACCGTGATCAAAATCCAGGCACCATCATTGCTGCCAACATAGATCAGCTCGTGGATCTAGGCATCAAGCGGCGCTACTTGACCGCCGTCGAACAGTTTTGGCCAAATCCGCTCAGTATTATCATCCCTTGCGGCCCCGAGTTAGCTTATTTGCACCTTGGCAAGCAAAGCCTGGCCATCCGTATCCCCGATGACAAATCACTCCGTGACTTGTTGGTACAAACCGGACCATTACTTACCTCAAGCGCCAATCACCCCGGCGAAAAGCCAGCCGAAACCATTGCTGAAGCGCAAAATTATTTCGGTGGCCAAGTGGATTTTTACGTCGATGGAGGTAGTTTAACAAGTCATAAGCCTTCAACTATCATCCGAATTGTCGACGACGCCATTGAAATTTTGCGCCCAGGTGCGGCTATTATAGATGAAGCAGGCAGGATCAGCCATGAATAATCAAGCGTCGACACCACGAATAGCAGCTCACGTAGTTTTGAGGCAGAAGGGCAAGATTGCTTTTCTGCTACGCAGCGATACCGGTTGGCAAGACGGTAATTATTGCTTACCTTCTGGGGGTGTTGAAGATGGCGAAACCTTTCGGCAGGCTGCTATCCGCGAAACTCAAGAAGAGACCGGTGTCAGAATTAAACCGGAGCATCTTAAGCATCTCTTAACTGATCACAGCCCTGACAAAGGCGGTTGGATCAACGTAGTTTTTGAGGCCATCGAATGGGAAGGTGACCCGCATAATGCCGAGCCTTTTATGCATAGCACGCTAGCATGGTTCAACCCCAAAAAACTGCCTGAAAACGTAGTTTCCTTTACGCGCACTTACATCGAATGCATCAACGACGGCAGTACCTACATAGAAACTTAACACGTTAACTATTTTAGGAATTTGGCTCGCAGCCAATCATCTAGGCTACCACCACCGCCACCTGCCATACAGACTACCATGTCGCCAGCATCGAGGTGTTCCTGGATAGTTTTTTTGAGTTCATCGTCACGTTCCATGGCCACGCCAATTGATGGATCATGGAGGTGCTCAATCAGCTCTGCTGGCGGGATAACGCGCTGCTGGGCATCTTCACGAGCCAAGTAGCTCGGTATCCAATACAACTTGCTGGCACCATCGAAACAGTCGCCATAATCATCAATCATGTAGTGCTGACGTCGATTAGTTAGTGGTTCATACACCACCACGACTTTCTGACCGGCTTCAGCAGCCATTTCTGTGGCCACGCTCATGGCACCGCGAATTTTTTCAGGCGTGTGAGCATAATCGCTATATAGATTAGGAATAATCTGTTCCATGCGCCGCGATAGCCCGGGAAAGCGGCTGGCAATCTCTAGGAGTTTGGCAATTGATTCACCACTCGCTTGATGCACAGCCTGAATAGCCAGCCAGGCATCAAGTCGATTAAAGCGACCGAGTAATGCAATGTCGTTAATCTGTTGCTGACCACTGTCCAAGACGCTCAGACCAGTCACGGCCTCCAAGCCAAGATAATCAGCATCTTCTTGCCAAATAAATGTCTGCTTGCTTTGCTCAATAAATTCGTGGAAGGCAGCCTTGTAGTCCTCGCGAGTGGGGAAGAGCTCATGATGATCCCAACTGACCCCCGTTATTAAGCTAACTGCCGGCTCAAAAGCCAAAAAGTTGCGGTCAAATTCATCAGCCTCATAGACGAAATACTGGCTAGCTGGGTCATAAAAACCCATCTCGGCAAAGCTAGTTTTAGCAGGCAAGGCATAGCTAATCGGCAACCCCAATTCCTTGAATAGCCAGACCGTCAACGCAGTCGTAGTCGTCTTACCATGTGTGCCAGCTATGGCCAGCAGCTTCAGGTTTTTATCTTGCAATATCGCGTTCAATAGTTCATCGCGTTTGCTGGTTTTGATCTGTTCATCAGCACAAAAAGCCAATTCTGGCGCGTTTGGGTTTTCCAGCGGCAGAGCAGAAGTGTAGACAAACCAATCAATTGGTTGCTGAGCGTGGGCAGCAGCAATAGCTTCACGACTTTGCCCGATGTGAATATCACTAATGCCATGATCGCGAAGGTATTGAATGTAACTCGAATCCTGTTTGTCAGAGCCAGAAACGGTATAACCAGCAGCGTGTGCAATCTGTGCCAAAGGCCCAATGCCGGCTCCACCAATACCAGAGAAGTAGATATGCATACTTCAAGTATCGAGGATCAAGCACTATCTCGCAAGAGCTAAGCGCCAGAAAGCCAACTTTGCTCTATAATCGTTAGCGAGATGAATAAACGTCACTTACATCACTTCTGGACTAAGTTCCGCCTAGTTAAGCCATGGTATTTTTTGATTATTTTTATTCTGTGTAGCATCGTATGCGTTTTTGCACTCCGAGCTAACAACCAACATATGATCAAACTGCGCACTGCTGTCTATACAGCCGACAAGAATAACGGTGACGTACAAGGGACGCTGCAGGCTCTACAAAGCTACGTAACGGCTCACATGAATACCAACCTCAGCGCTGGCCCAGATCCCGTCTACCCGCCCATACAGCTGAAATACACCTACGAACGACTGCAGCAGGCCCAGGCGGACAGCTTATCCCAAACTAATGGCGATTTATACACTACGGCACAGAAGTATTGCGAACAGCAAGATTCGATCGACTTTTCTGGACGAAACCGTGTGCCTTGCATCGAGAAATATGTGCAAGAACATAGCGGACAGCAGTTACCGGCCATCCCGGATGCCTTGTACAAATTCGACTTCGTATCGCCTCGCTGGTCACCAGACCTGGCTGGCTGGAGCTTGGTTGCAGCCATTATTTCCGGCCTACTATTCATAGTCAGCTTAGCTAGTCGCCTCATTATCAAGGCACGACTTAAGTAAACAAAAACACCCCTTCGGAGGGGTGTTTGAGTAGTTTCAAACGAGAGAACTATTGTTTATTAGTACTGCTACTGTTTGAACTGTTAGCGTTGCTGGTGCCACTATTCGTAGCGCCCTGAGTTGCGTTAGTGCTGCTTGTGCTTGAGCTGCTACTCTGGTCGGAACACTTCTGGCCGTTTGGATTATCCTTTTGGAAGGTCTTGACGGCGGTTGCTACCTGACCATTGTCCTGGAGGTTTTCCCAGAAGGTAATCTGAGAACGGTTAATGACCATTTGGTCGTATGGTGCGTGCAATTCACAACCCAACTTCACGAGTGAAACGTTGTTGCTGCTTGTAGAGCTCTTTGATGAATCACTACTGGAGGTTTGCAAGTAGTAAATGTTGGTCAATACAGTGTATCGGTCGTTCATAGTAGTGACGTTACCGAAGTAAACCTGGCCAGTGCTCAGGAAGATTGCTTGTAGCTTATTGCTATCAACGTACTTATCTTCTTTAGTGTTTGAGACACCAAAAATCAGCCAGCCAATAAGGAACAAAAGCAGTAGTGCAATGGCTGCTACCAGCGCTACGACACCAATTCGTGCCCACTTACCGCCGTCCGAAGGGCCTCGCTTAGTATTAGTTGCTGCTGGTTGTGCGACATGTGCAGCTGGGGCCGCAGTCTGTGGTGTACGACTAGTTAAATCCATACGTTCTCTCTCCACCCTTTATTCTTTTTATGGTTACCGACCCAGTGTAATACAGCTGCCCAAGGTAAATCAACCGCAAAACACTAGAACTTTGAGATTTTTTTCACATCACCTCCTCAATTTCATTGAAACTCTAAATAACGGGGGCAAGTATGCCATCAGATAAGCCGTAAGTGTCATAAGGGGTTGACAAATAAAAAGCCACCAGAGTATGTTAGGGGTACACTACTAACGATAAGAGAGGGAGAGCATAACAATGGCTTACAAGCACACTAACTCTAAAGGTGTTACTTACTACTTAAACTCAAAAGAAGTCACACTTCGCGGTGGCAAACTACAGCGAATCTACTACTTCAGCAAGGACCAGCGCCCAGAAGGTACTGACCTTCCTGCAGGTTTCAGCGTTAACGAAAACCCACGCAACGGTTTCCTTACCGTTAAGCGCGGCTAGTCTCAAGGGACTACGTTTTAAACCCGGCTATTCTGTGGCCGGGTTTTTCTATTGTTAAATTTACCGCTTACCAAGAGGTTTAATTTGCTATAGTAGGTATTAATGAGCAAACCAATCCTCGAAGTTAAAGATCTGCGGAAGGTCTATGAAGACAATGCTGCTGTTGACGGTATCTCTTTTGAAGTCCAAAAGGGCGAAATATTTGGCATCCTTGGTCCAAATGGTGCCGGCAAGACGACTACGCTAGAGATGATTGAGACCATGCGTACTATCGATGGGGGCACTATCATTATTGATGGAATAAACGCTGCTAATGATCCGGATGCTGTAAAACGCATCATTGGTGTGCAGCCCCAGACACCCGCTTTTCAAGATAAGCAAAAACTTTCTGAGATCATCGAGCTGTTCGCGGCCGCATATGGTGACAAAGTAAACGCCAAAGAGTTTTTAGATGACGTCCAACTTGGTGAAAAAGCAAATAGCTATGCCGAACAGCTCAGTGGTGGCCAGCGCCAACGTCTAAGCATCGCCACAGCCTTAGTGCACAGCCCCAAGGTCTTCTTCTTAGACGAGCCAACTACCGGCTTGGACCCCCAGGCTCGCCGCAACCTCTGGGATTTAATTCGCCAAGTTCGCGATAGAGGTGTCACTGTCATCATGACTACGCACTATCTCGATGAGGCTGAGCTACTCTGTGACCGAGTTGCCATCATGGATAACGGCAAAATCATCGCCATGGACACCCCGCATAATTTAATCAAGCAACTTCTTAAACGTGGTTTTAAAAAATCGCAGCAGGTTGAACAGGCCAACCTAGACGATGTATTTATAGACCTGACCGGAAAGGCATTACGAGATTAGTATGCTGAAGCAACAATTACGCACCGTCTATGTTTTTACAAAGCTCAGCACCAAGCGATTCTTTCGCGACCGCCTGGCCATATTCTTTGTAGTGCTTTTCCCGCTCATCTTTTTGTTTGTGTTTGGCGGCTTAAATAGTAACAACAGCGCTAATGTATCGTTTAAGGTCGCAGTCATTAATCAGTCCGATAGCGAATTTGCTAAAAATTTCGTAAAACAGATAGACGACAGCAAAATATTCAAGGTAAACGATACGGCTACAACCATTGCTATCGCTAAGGACAAAATGACTAAAAGCCAAATAGATGGCATCATCGTGCTGCCGGCGGACTTCGGCACGGTTAAACCAGGGCAGACGTACCCATCTGGTCAAGCACAACTGTTGTACAACCAAGGTTCCTCGGCTACCGGGCAAACGCTTTCTTCGGTGCTGCAACAAACGTTCAAGCAAGTTAATGCTAAATTTGTAACAACCGCTGAGCCGTTTACAGTCGCAACCCAGCAACTGAGCGTCAAACGCCTCACCGCCTTCGATTACACCTTTGCCGGGCTACTAGGCTTCTCAATTGTGGGTCTAGGGATCTTTGGTCCGGTAAACGTCTTCCCAGAGCTCAAAAAGCAAGGCATATTGCGACGCCTGCACACTACGCCACTTCGCGTTTGGCAGTACTTTTTGGCCACTATGTTTAGCCAGGCGGCAACTGGGATGGTCTCACTGGTGGCTATGTTCAGCGTAGCTATTCTAGTTTTCAATCTGACTGTTGCGGGCAACTATCTAGAGATAGTTCTGTTTACGATTCTTAGCATCTTCATGATCCTGGGCATTGGACTGGCAATCGGTGGCTGGGCTAAAAATGAACGGCAGGCGGCACCACTTGCCAATATTATTGTCTTCCCCATGCTGTTTTTATCAGGTACATTCTTCCCGCGTTACGCTATGCCCGAATGGCTACAAAGCATCACGAATTACTTACCATTAACACCGGTCATCGATGGTCTGCGACTAATCATTGTTGAAGGTAAGCACATCTGGCAAATTGGTCCGCAGCTGGGCTTAATTTTCGTCTGGGGCATCATTGTCTACGCCATAGCTTTCAAAGTCTTCCGCTGGGAATAACCACAACCAGAATCACCCTTGTAAAATTAGCATAAACGTGATACAATATATCACATGTCAGTCAAAGAAGCCGCCCCTGATCCTGGTCAATTTGAAATGTTTGGCGTTGGGACAACGCACTTTGATGGCGGAACTGCCAAGCATTTAACAGATCCTGCAGAGCCACCGCTTCCTGAAGTGCCCCCAAAAGAGCTGCCGCCAGCCCCAAGTAATGATGTAACAGAACATGCTCTTCACATAATTGCTGCATTGCGCTATTTGGGTAAGGCTAATCAACGTGCCGGGATGCGTGCTGCTATTGAGGTCCCAGCTTACGAACATGACTTGCAAAAAAGATACAAGGAAAGTTTGCCTGATGTTGTACGGGGGGCTGAGTTTAATGAAAAGGGCAACAAGAATAGCTATCGAGCACGCGCTAAAGAAGAGTTTAGGCTAGCACTACAAGGCAGTGGGGAAATAGACCCAGAAAGTCCTGAGTTTGATAGCGATTATCGCGAGTTTTATCGTAAATATGCCTCTCCTTCGGCCAAAGATGATCGCAAGGAACTCAAAAAGAAACTGGAGAAACGTTTCAAGATAGATACTTCTAAGGCGCCACAACCTACCAACGAGACCATGCATTATGAATCTAAAGATTTTGCTGAAGTCTTACCAACTGAGCCACAGCCTTTTCATGAGCTTACGCCTACACGGCCAACAGTTGTGACTCGACCGAAGCAAACTAAAACTCCAGAAGCCCAGACCCCAACTGCAGATGGTCAGCTAGAGATCAGTTTTCCAAAACTGACAACTCGGCAGAAACTCGAAGCTTTGCGCGATGACCCTCGAGCTGGTTTCTTGCCAGCAAGCCATAACGAAAAGAATAAGGCTTTGGAATTGCTGGATTATCTTGATAACTACCAATATCCAGCTGGGGCGAGTCAACGCCTACAGGAAGTCTTTAATCGCCAGAAAAAGGATGATAAACGGATGGGTCGACAGGGCACGTTTACAGCCGAACGCTCGGTTACCAGCCTTGTCTACGAATGGGGCGACTACTTTACGCAAGCTAGCAATCAAGCCATCGATCTGCTCGAACTCAATATGCAATTGCACGATGTAACTGATGGCGGCCTAAAACTTGTAGATGCAATTGGTGATGAACATGTTGCTTACCCAGCACTGGTGCGCTTTATGGATAACCTAAGACTTAGGGAAATTGGTCAGACTGCTGCCGACTTTGATAGTTTGACCACGGGCTACAACCGCGAAATTGCACAGGGCTATAACAATAAAAATAAAACGGTTGAAGACCCGTACACTGCTAAGCGACCAAAGCCAGAAGTCGTAGATTGGATTAAGGCTGAGATTGCCAACCTAACTGTTGCTGACGTGCGAGATGTGGTTCAAGCAGCCATGCACAATGAAATTAAGCGAGCCGAGTTCTGGAAGCAACGCCTCATAGACATTTACCCAATAGGCATGCCAGAGGCCTGGGATGCTAGTCGAAAAGTTTTGCATGATAATGGCGTTCGTACGGCAGCGCGGATCATGTCATAATAGAGCGTTATGAGTTTTTATAAAGATTTGCCGAAGCCATTTTTTGTGTTGGCACCAATGGATGATGTGACGGATACAGTTTTTCGTCAGGTGATTGGTGAGTGTGCGTCGCCGGATGTGTTTGTGACGGAATTTGTGAATGTGGATGGCATTCAGAGTGCTGGACGCCAGCAGGTTATTAAGCGTTTGAAAACTTCGGATCGCAAAAGTGAGCAGCCGTTGGTGGCGCAATTGTGGGGACTGAATCCAGATAATTTCCGCGAGACTGCTAAGCAAATCGCTAATGGTGAGTTTGGTGAATACGTCGGGATTGACCTAAATATGGGTTGCCCGATCAAGACTATTATCGCGAATGGTGCTTGCTCGGCGCTAATGAATGATCGTGATTTGGCGGTGGAGATTATCAAAGCTACACAGGAAGGCGCTGGCGGTAAATTGCCGGTTAGCGTGAAGACGCGACTAGGCTTTAATGAGGTTGATTTTAGCTGGCATGAACTGCTACTGCAGCAAAACATAGATATGCTAACGGTGCACGGACGTACTCGTAAAGACATGAGTAAGGTGACAGCGCGTTGGGATGAAATCGGTAAGGTGCGTGAGCTGCGAGACAAGATTGCGCCACAGACGCTGATCGTCGGTAACGGTGATGTCATGAGTCGAGAGCAGGGCGAAGAACTGGCCGAGCAATATGGTCTAGATGGCATCATGATCGGACGTGGCATTTTTCATAATCCTTTTGTCTTTGCCGAACAAAATCCGTGGGATGATTATAGTCGCGAGCAGAAGATCGAGCTGTACGCTAAACATGTTAAGCTTTTTGCCGAAACGTGGCAGCCCGGCGAACGCGCCATTCACACACTCAATAAATTCTGCAAAATCTATATCAATGGCTTCGATGGTGCAAAAGAGCTCCGCGAACGCTTGATGGCAGCCAACTCTACCGACGAACTCCTGATATTGCTCGACCAAGCCTAGCTTTACTGCTGCGGCATCACGTTGTATAGTAAACCCAAACAACGGGTGGGGAAAGAGGAGCTATGGCACAACTTGAGAAAGGCTTACCCCCTGAAGAAAGAGTTATTTTAGCGGTCGACGCATCAACGAGAGATAAGGCACTGCCGTTGCTGAGCATGGCACGTAATGCCGGTGCAAAATACGTAAAAGTAGGCTTGGAATTTATACTTGCTTTAGGTCCTGAAGAGGCTTCAAGAATGGTAAAAACCCAAGGCTTAGAGTGGGTTGCTGACGCCAAAATTCATGATATTGCGAATACCACAGGAGGTGCTTTTAGCAGTTTGGCAAACTTGCCGCACCCACCAGTTGGCATTACTATGCACGCAACAGCCGGAAAGAGCTCTCTGGAAAAGGCTCACGAAATTGGTGCCAAAACAGGCATTTTACCCATTGGTGTGACAGTCTTAACTTCAATAAAAGACGAGGAAGTGCGTAGTACTTACAATGGAATTAGCGCATCTGAGCTGGTTATGAATCTTGCACGCAAGGCTGTTACTGCTGGTGTTAATGGTTTGGTTTGTTCTCCAGAAGAGCTGCCATTAATTCGGGCAGATGCCGATACCAAAGATATGTTTGCGATGATCCCTGGCATCCGCCCTGCATGGGCAGAAACTGGTGATCAAAGTCGAATCACAACACCTGCACAAGCAATTCAAGATGGCGCTGACCTACTGGTGATTGGTCGACCAATTGCTGAAGCCCCAGATCCAGCAGCTGCGTATCGGGCGATCGTGACAGAAATAGCCGAAGCTTTAGCAGCATAATAAAAAGGAGAGCACAATATGGCGAGAATTGAAGCACAAGCATTCAGAGATCATATTATAGGATCCGGGACAGTTATGGACCCGGAAGGTACACACCATGTCTTTAATAGCGATATGCATGGTCAAAAGTTAGATTTTGACAAAATACTGATTGGCGATCCACTGTATGAGGAATGGATGGACATTAGTGCACAGACTATTGCTGATCGTTTACCTCGTCTACCAGAGATAATTATAGGAGTTGCCAATGGCACGAACCGCGCTGCTATAGATACAGCTCGCCGATTTAATGGTGAGGTGCTTGGTTTGGAAAGTCGTAAATCAAAAGCTGACCCAAATAAACTGTTCTTGCCACCACTCACGCGGCGGGTCATTGGCTTACTAAAGCCAAGACTTGTTGTGGTGACTGAGGATGTTGGCACGACCGGCAGAAGCTCACTTCAGATTGCCGAGCAGTCAATGGACGCTGGTGCTGAAGATGCAATTGTAATGTCTGCTTGGAAGCGCCAGCCAGAACTACGAAAACTCGATGAAGCTGGTGTTGAGCATTTCGCAATCATTGACGAACCACTGCCAACATACGACCAAGATGTATGCGAGACTATAGCTGAAGGTTTTTGTGCTCGAGGCTGGAAGCTCATTCCTAAAGGACAGTAGAGCGAGATCGCTAACTGTTGTATAGTGGGTGTAATGATTGATGCGCAGCATTTGACCAAACGATACCGTAAGAAGACGGCAGTCGATGATTTGTCGTTTACGGTTAAGACCGGTCGAGTGACGGGCTTTTTGGGACCGAATGGGGCTGGTAAGTCGACGACCATGCGTTTGATGCTGGGCTTGGACAATGGTGCAGGCAGCACCACATTTGATGGCAAAAAATTGCATGAAATCGCCCAGCCTTCGAAGACAGTGGGTATTTTACTTGAGGCTAAAGCATTTCACCCAACTCGTACCGCGCGTAATCACTTGCGCGTGTTAGCCGAGGCGGGCAATGTCCCCCAAAGTCGCGTTGATGAAGTTCTGGACATCGTAGGTTTGCAAGACGTGGCCAAAAAGAAGCCGGGCAAGTTTAGCCTGGGAATGAGCCAGCGCCTTGGCATTGCCGCGGCAATTTTAGGCGAGCCAAAATATTTGATGCTCGATGAGCCTGCTAATGGCTTAGACCCAGAAGGCATTGCTTGGCTACGAGAATTTTTGAAAGACTATGCCGATAAAGGGAATGCGGTCTTTGTTTCATCACACCTACTGAGCGAAATGTCACTGATGGCTGATGATATCGTCGTGATTGGTAGAGGCAAACTAATTGCCGACACTACCACAGCCGAGCTTATTGCTGGTAGTACTAGCAGCGGTGTTTTCGTGCGAGCACAGAGTCTAGCAAAGCTTGAGCAAGAGCTCAAAAAGTCTAAGATTGAGTTTGCAAAGATGAACGACGGCCTAAAAATCACTGGCAAGAAAACTGATGACATCGGGAGGCTAGCATTTACTGCCGGTGTGCCACTACTGGAATTGAGTAATCACGCGGCCTCACTAGAAGACGTATTCTTGGAGCTAACTGCCGATAGCCAGGAATACCAAACCCAACAAGACGCCCAAAAAGCTAAGAAAGGGAGCAATAAATGATCGCTGCCTTACGCGCTGAAACCCGCAAGCTACTTACCGTGCGTTCAACCTACGTGATTGTCTTAATTAGTCTGGCAATCGTAGCTTTATTCGCAGGCTTCGGTGGCGGCTTTAGAGCCCTGCCACCTGATTTGCAATCACCAGATTTACTGAGCAAAGAAGCCGGCAATGCCATTGTCTTTGTGGGGCTCATCTTGGCTTTTGCCGGATTGTTACTGCTCGCGCACGAATATCGTTACAACACAATCATGTATACGCTCACAAATAGCCCGCATCGCACACGCGTATTGTTTGCGAAAATAATCGTTGTCAGCTTGTTTGCTGCCATCACAAGCATTATTGTCTGTCTTTTCTCTCCCCTCTGTACCATCATCGGTGCGCACTTACACGGCTATCACATAGTTGCCCAGCACTTCGACTACTGGTCGATATTGAGCAAGGGGGTATTTGTCGGCTGGGGGTACGCCATGTATGCGTTTATACTTATTGCCATTTTGCGTAACCAAGTTGGAGCTATTGTGGTATTTTTGCTAATACCGCTTATCGGCGAAAATATCCTAACAGCTATCTTCAGCCACGCAGGCAAATACTTGCCATTTACCAGCCTGCAATCAGTAATTTTAAGAGGTGGCGGCGGGAGACCGACCGACCTTCTCAGTGTGTCTCACAGCGCTTCGCTTGTGTTGCTCTATATATTCGTCGGTCTACTTGTTAGTTTTGCACTCTTCGTTCGTCGCGATGCTAACTAAAGTCATTCTGCTGGAGCAAGTACAGTTACTTCGTGTGATGTAGATTGTTGAGCAACTTCTGTTAGGGGAACCCCATCGGCATTAAACAATTGCACTTCTCTATCGATGATGACCTCTACGGGGCCCTTTTTCTGCCTGCTAGCATCAGCTATTATTGCGTCTGATAGTTTTTCGGCGCCAAGAACGAACAGTGGTTCTCGTTCCTCAGCGTGACGTTTAGCGTGACCGGCAATAACGATCTGTGAGTATGGAATACCTTCAGTCGGTTTCACGATGCGCATTTTAGAAAAAGGCGTATAAAACCCCGAAAATATCGACATTTTATCCGCGAATCTCATCATTCGACTCCTAGACAGTGGCGGTCGCACATTCAAGAAGCCATCTGTGCCATGTGTGCCAATTTCTATTTCATAACTTCTTGCCATGTATAACCTCAAATAGTATCTTCTCTACAGAGTAGACTTTACATAATAAAATGCAAGCTTAAGCCAAATAAAAAACCGACCGACGGCCGATTTTAGTGGTGGGGGCGGTAGGACTTGAACCTACGACCAATCAGTTATGAGCCGACTGCTCTAACCACTGAGCTACGCCCCCTCGTCTTCTTGCAATACGCAAGTTAACAGATGAGAGTATAGCAGATTTTGGCAGAAGTTATATACTATAGCTAGCATTTATGCAGATCAAAACCGAGAAATACAAACAACAGGCTGTTTTTTATGTGCAACGCATGAGCGATTTGCGCTTTGCTGGGCAAGTAGTCTTCGCCATCATCGTGCTGCTGATAACCTGGAGCGGCGTCAAATCGATCCAGACAAATTACGGGCTGCAAAAACAGATTTCGCAGCTCAATCAGGAAAACGCTGTCAAGAAGCTACAAAACGATAATTTAGCCCTGCAAAATCAGTACTACAACAGCAATCAATATCTGGAACTGTCAGCCCGTCAGAACTTCGGCTTGGCTGCACCGGGCGAGAAAGAGCTGATCGTGCCGCAGGCAGTAGCGCTGGCGCACACAGTCAATTTACCGACGCCTACTCAGCAAATTTCAGCCGATGCCCACCAGCCGGCTTACCAGAAACATTTCGAGGCTTGGGTTAACTTCTTTTTGCATCGCCAGAGTAATTGACATTTCTACCCCTGTTCTGTATACTATCAACAAGTAAAGTTTAATCCATCGACGCGGGGTGGAGCAGCGGCAGCTCGCGTGGCTCATAACCACGAGGTCGCAGGTTCGAGTCCTGCCCCCGCAACCAAGCACATCCAACCTCTGTTATCACGGCAGAGGTTTTTGTTTATTTAGAATCACTAAGAAGTTAATTGGTTCCAGTCTCACTTGGTCTTTGTTAAGATGAACGCATGAAACTGTTTTTAACATCCATGGCAATTTCTTATGAGCAGGGTCCGGCATTTCTGAAATTGACGGGTAAGTCTAAAGCCTCTGACGTCAAGATTGCGCTTATAGAGAATGGTGCTGATGTTTACCATGAGGATAAGAAAGATTGGGTGTACCGTAATCGTGATAATATTCAAGCCCATGGTTTTCAAGTCGATTTTGTTGATTTACAAGAATATCTTGATGGCAGGAAGCTACTACTCCCAAGATTGGAAGATGCAGATGTTGTATGGCTCGGTGGTGGCAATACCTACTACTTACGCTGGATACTCCGAGAGACTAAAGCCGATATTATGATTCAGCGCTTAGTGAGAGCCGGTAAGGTTTATGGTGGTGGTAGTGCGGGTGCGATTATCGCTGGCCCTACATTAAAGCACTTTGAGAAAGCGGATGACCCAGACGAAGCACCCGAGAAGATAGTAGAAGGCTTAAAACTGATTGATTTTGTAGTAATTCCTCATTGGAAAAATGAGAAGTATGGCGATACCATGCGACACGATGTTCATGAAAAACTTGAGGCTGATGGCTACAAAACGATTTGTATTACTGACGAACAAGCACTGATAATTAACGGGCAAGAACAAACCATAATCCCGTAGAGTTCTAGTCCTGCTACGCAGTTTGTTATGATGTACGTATGAAGGATAAAGTTGCTGTTGTTACGGGTTCTTCGCAAGGAATTGGGGCTGGAATCGCTGAATTATTAGGTGATAAGGGATATGCGGTAGTTGTAACATATCGTAATAATAACGATAAGGCAGAAAAAGTCGTTAAGCGTATTAAGTCTAAAGGCGGTGAGGCGATTGCTGTTGAGCTAGATGTTACAAATGAACAAAGCGTGAAAGCATGTTTTGAAACGGTAGCTTCACAATACGGGAAACTTAACGTACTTGTGAATAATGCTGGTGCTGATGGCTTAACTCCCATTGAGGATACGACGTATGAGAAATGGCGTGAGATAGTTGGGCCTAAGATTGAGGGAAACTTTTTATGTACTAAGTACGCTCTTCCATTGTTGCAGAAGTGTGACAAGTCAGACTTAATTGTTATTATGTCGAGCCTTGGCGACATTCCTGATGTTAAAGATATTGCATATTCAGTTGGCACGGCGGGTGCTGTTGGATTTGTGAAGGTCATGGCTCGTGCCTTAGCTAAATACGGTATTCGGACGAACGGAGTTGGACCAACAGCAGTACGCACCACTCTGGGATATTACGAAGAGAGCAACTTAACCTCAGATGAAGCTTGGGGCGAGATTGCTAAGAGTAATCCGCTTGGTCGAGTAGCAACTGTAGAGGATGTAGCAGAGACAGTTCTGACGGTTATTGATAATCCTAGTCAGTTTTGGAATGGCAACTTTGTCTACGTGACCGGTGGTGACCATATCTCTATAACTGAAGCTTAGGCATTAAGTTCTAGTCTGCTGCGGTAAAGTATCTCAACAGGCTACCACCCCTAGAAACATTCTTCCACCGGCCCAACTCAATAAGTAGGTCGTTCCAATTCGACTGCACCTGGGCAACCAAGCACATCCAACCTCTGTTATCACGGCAGGGGTTTTTGTTTGGTGGGCGAAAAGCCACATAATTATTTGTTGGATAGAGAGTATGATGAGAGATAGATAGGCAGCAGAATGTTGTCGACGAAGGTGCCTTACTGAGCTAAACTGCAAGTAACTAATAAAGAAAGTCTTCTATGCCAGACAAACCACATAAAGCCTACGAAAAAGTCCACGCTTTCCTGCGCCATCACCCAATGGGTGTGCTCTCAACAGTCTCGCCCGATGGCAAACCCTGGGGAGCCGCCATCTATTATATTGCTGACGAGGATTTTAATTTTTATTTCGTTACTCGGGCCGAAACCTCCAAGTATCAAAATCTGGACAAGACGCCGTTCGCTGCACTAACTATTGCCGATAGCGACAGCCAAACCACTGTGCAGGTCGGTGGCACAATTCATGCCCTGCCGCCGGAGCGCTACATGGAAGTAGTGTTCAACAAGCTTGCCGATATCCGACCCAAGGACGACTACAACTGGGCACCACCCCTATCTAAGATACACGCTGGCAACTACATGCCCCTATTTCTCGTGCCTGACAGACTGCAATATGCTGACTACGGCCACGACAAGGCCAACGTTCACGCTGACTACATCGAAAAAATCATTTAATCCAAGTTCCACTCCGGTATGGTGGTGAGCACATCACCATTTAGCAAACCCAGTCCTTTTTAGACAGGGCCAGTATTTTATATGTCATAATATGAGATTAGTTAAATGTCAAAATCAGTGTATAGTTATAGGTAGCTAGACCACCTCAACACTAAAATCTCGTAGGGAGCCATCGTAAAGATTGTTGTTGGCCTATTCAACAACGATCTTTTAAACGAAAGGGCAATACCATGCCAATTTTTACACCTATAAACATTAACCAAACCAAAGTTCACAATAGGGAATATATTCGTACTGAGAATAAGCCCGATGATGCGGAAACTAAGCCTACAACTGAGCCAACCAAGCCGTCTGTGGCAGAGTCAGAATAGAAAAATGTGGAGCTTTGCTTGCAGGGCTCCACACAACCAAGGAGGCCATCATGTCCAAGGATAAGGGAAGAAAAGAAATCAAAAAACCGAAGCAAGCCAAAGTTTAAAGTTTGCCCAGGTTCATGACCACTGAGTCGGCAAGCTTATTTCTAATGGTGAATTTGGTTATTTTATAGCTCAAACTTGATTTTTGAGAGCAATTGTTAAATATTTATTACATGGAATTATCGACTGAGCTTCTGCAAAGAGTTACTGAAATTCGTTCTGGTGCTACGCCTGCCAACAATATACCTATCGATGTATCAGGTGCCAATATGTTGCTTGAGTACAAACAAGATGACCCAGAACTGACCGAACAATTGCGAAGAGATGCGTTGGCGGTAGCCAGTCTCGCCGAGACAGCCGAAGTCACACTTACAGCAGAAATTGGCGGCCAGACGAGAGCAAAAGTCGGTTGGTATACGCAATTTATGATCGACGCTCACCCCAACAAGCCTGGCACTGTAGCAGCCACAGGAGTATTTTTGCGCGAACATGATGGGCTGCTCTGCACAACCACCCAACCTATAACTGTCCCAGATAAGTATCGCGATGACGAGAGGGCGATAATACGTCTGCTGCGCAATACTACCCAAACGACGCCCGTGACGATTGAATCTGAAGCTGTGCTTCGATCCCAGAGGCATCATTTGGCATGGTTCATGGTTGCTAATAGCCTCGATCACAGCACGATTCTTCGCTAATCCACAGCTACTAAACCCATTCCTTATTACGTTTATGCTTGCATAGCTTCTAGTATCTGCCTATAGTTTGGATATTACTTAGGAGACGTGTATGGCAGGTATCGAACGCGGACCACTGGTAGGAGTAATAATGGGTTCCGATAGTGATATGGGAACAATGCGCGAAACTGGGCAAGCATTACGTGAAGCTGGTCTCCAGCCAATCGTTGATTATGAGTTTCGCGTAGTATCTGCACATCGCACGCCTCACTTTATGACTCAGTATGCAGAAGAGGCTGCTGAACGCGGACTGCAAGTAATCGTTGCAGGTGCTGGTGGCTCTGCGCACTTGCCGGGCATGGTTGCTTCGGAAACTACGCTCCCGGTTGCTGGGGTGGCGGTAACATCTAATCCTTCGACGCTTAATCGAGCACTTGGCTCACTCATTGGCATGCCCGAGGGCAAGCCTTTGGCAACATTTCAGGCCAAAGCGGGAGCATACCAAGCCGGTGTTTTTGCGAGTCGAATCATACTACGAGACCCTACTGCAACGAGAGTCGGTATAGTTATCAACCTCGAAGAAGAATTAGAGACAATGCATCACGTAGGCAGAGCACTGAGTACATTGGGGCTGCAAGAAGATGCGGATTATGAATACCTTCCCATGCCATCTGATAATGGTGTTCCTAGACCACACGCGCAAAAGGCATGGGCAGGAGACAAGGGCTTTGGAGTGCTTATTGCTTGCCAAGGAGATACTAGTAGGTCGGTGGCCGATAAATTGGGGTGGACTACAAATCTTCCGGTGTTAGGTGTGGCTTTGCCTAGAAATCCTGATTATATGGGGGTTGCACTTGAGGCTCTCACCTATCCTGATGCACCGGGCAGCAACCCAGCGGCAGCCTTTCAGGGTCCAGCTGGTGCGTTCAACGCTGGGCTCGAAGCCGCTCGCATCCTAGCACTTGATAACCCAAGTCTGCTCCAGAGTATTAAGGACTATGATGAAGGATTGAGAGTATCTAATGGCGCCAAAGACAAGATAATGGCGCGACTGGGAGACCTAGCATATGATGCGCTTGATAAAGAATCACTGCAGCGATTGATTGACACAGAACTAGCAGCAGCAGAAACAGGACGTGGAGAATGAGCGCAGCCATAAGAGAAACAAATTTTGACCTTCCGGGGCAAGTTGGCGAAGTTTATCATGGCAAGGTCCGAGATGTTTATACCATTGCACATGGGGCTGGAGATTTATTGGTGTCGGTATGCACGGATCGTATTTCGGCCTTTGATGTAGTTTTACCGGAGCCGATTCCTTACAAGGGTCAAGTTTTGAATCAGATGTCAGCCGAGCTACTGGAAGCTACCAGCGATACAGCACCAAACTGGCTGATTGAATCGCCTGATCCAAACGTTAGTATTGGCCTCAAAGCTGAGCCATTTAAAGTGGAAATGATCATGCGCGGCTTTCTGCTGGGCACTTCTTGGCGTGGTTATAAAGACGGTGTGCGTGACCTGTGTGGCAACAGATTGCCAGATGGCATGGAAGAATTCCAACCCTTCGCAAAGCCACTACTAACCCCGACCACCAAAGCCGAAGCAGGCCATGACGAAAATATTACGCCGCAGCAAATCATAGAAAGCGGCCAAGGTCTGGCAACTCGAGAAGAGTTCGAAGAGATGGAGCGCCTAGCGCATGATCTATTTGCCCGCGGACAAGCTATGGCCGACGAACGCGGCCTGTTACTTGCCGACACTAAGTTTGAGTTTGGGCGTTTGATTTCTGGTGAGATCGTAGTCATAGATGAAGTGCTGACTCCTGATTCATCACGCTTCTTCCCAGCTCCTCAATATCAGGCTTATTTGGCTGGTGAAACTGATCGTAGACCAGAGCAGCTTTCCAAAGAATTCGTACGTGAAGATTTAATGAAACAAGGTTTTGATGGCCAACCCGGACAAAAACTACCCCACATGACCGATGAATTCAGACAGGAAGTCAGCGAGCGTTATATTAATTTATTTGAAAGAATGCTCGGTCATGAATTCGTGCCGGCCACTGCCGAGAACAGCAAAGACGCGTTGGACAGAATACGCGACAACATCACACAGTACTTAAATGATTTAGTAATTGCATAGGAGGAATGATGAGTGTCGAAGCAGAATTATTAGCCGTAACCCCACTAGATGGCCGGTATGCCAGTAAAGTCCACGAGCTTTCGCCGATAGTGTCAGAGTATGGGCTTATACAACGCCGCGTGGCCGTCGAAGCTGGCTGGCTGTCAGTTTTGGGTAGTGGTGTATTGCCCGACGTTGAGCCACTGGGTGATGTAGCACAGGACCATTTGCGTCAGATTGCACCTAATTTCACTGTAGAAGACGCAGCTGCAGTTAAAGACATCGAGGGAACAACAAACCATGACGTGAAAGCCGTTGAAGTATGGCTGCGCGGTAAGCTTAGTGGTGATGCTGCGTTTGCTGATCACCTCGAGCTTATCCACTTTGGCGCAACTTCCGAGGATATAAATAACTTGGCGTACGGCATGCAGTTACGTGATACTCGTGACTCAGTGCTTTTGCCGGAACTCGAGAAGATTGAAGAAGATCTTGTTTCCAAAGCAGTTAATTACGCTGGCATTCCTATGCTGGCTCGCACGCACGGCCAGCCCGCAACCCCAACTACGCTTGGAAAAGAAATGCGTGTATTTAGCGAAAGGGTAGTCGAGGCAAGTGAACGCATTCGTGCTGTAATACCATTCGGTAAGTTTAATGGTGCGACCGGAAATTACAATGCCATGGTCGCGGCATATCCTGAAGTTTATTGGCCAACTATAGCTGAGAATTTTGTTGAATCCCTGGGCTTTCAGCCAAATCGCGTAACCACTCAAATTGAGCCACATGATTGGACTGCTGTCTTTGCCAATGAAACAGCGCTGGCCAATACTCTACTACTCGACCTATCAACAGACATGTGGTTTTATATTTCACTCGGCTACTATGCGCAACAGGTTAAAGCTGGTGAAGTCGGCTCATCTACCATGCCACACAAAGTTAACCCTATCGACTTTGAAAATGCCGAAGCAAACTTTGGTATTGGCAATGCTATCTTGAGCCACTTGGCTCAAAAACTGCCTAACTCCCGCTTGCAACGAGACCTAAGTGACTCATCTGCCCAGCGCTCCTTTGGTGAAGCTTACGGTCACACACTAGTTGGCTATAAGTCTCTCCAAAGAGGCTTGGGCAAAGTCCATGCTAATCCGCAAGAAATTGCTGCCGACCTGGATACTGAGTGGCCAGTGCTGACGGAAGCGGTCCAGACAGTCATGCGACGCTACAATATATCTGGTGCCTATGATCTTATAAAGGCTGCTTCACGGGGCAAGGCTTTAGATAAGGACGGCTATCAGGAACTAGTCGAAAGTATTGATGGCCTGCCAGACAAAGCCAAAGATTTTCTTAGAGATCTAACGCCAGCAACCTATATCGGCCAGGCTGAAGAAATCGCGCGCGGCTAGCTTGTTTGATTTTACAAAATAAGGGATACTTGATTTATCTAACGTGGCAGAGGTGGCTCCTGCCTTATTATAAGGAGGAGTTATGAGTACTGAAGCAGCAGGGAACGCGTTAATTTCTGTCTACGACAAAACAGGTATTGAAGAATTTGCCGCAGGTTTGCACGAACTTGATTGGACGATCTATGCCTCGGGTGGCACGCATCGCGCCATAACTGAAGCCGGCGTTCCAGCTATCGATGTGGCCGAACTTACTGGTGGCGGCGCTATCCTTGGTCACCGAGTCGTAACCTTGTCACGTGAGGTTGGGGCAGCTTTGCTTGCTAATCTGGATTCTGAAGAAGACATGGAAGAAATGAAGGAGAAGGGCTATCCACTGATTGATCTCGTTTGCCAGGATTCATACCCGCTAGAAGCTGAAATTGCTAAGCCCGACGCGACCCCAGAAAGTGTCTTGGCGCAGTCTGACATTGGTGGCCCAACCTTGTTACGTGAAGGAGCCAAAGGCAAGCGCATCGTACTGTCGGTCGCCGAACAGCGCCAGCAAGTACTAGAGTGGCTGCGCGACGGTCGACCCAATGAAGAAGAATTCCGCCAGACGCTCATCAACCGAGCGGTCTATGAAGTAGCACGCTACACCATGATAGAAGCTAAATACTGGAATGGCGATCAAATGAGTGGCCACATTGCACTGTGGTCCGCAAATACGAAGTACGGTGAAAATCCGCAACAAGACAAAGCCGCATTCTACGCCGATAACCGCGTTGATGTTGATCCACTAGGCCTTGACCAGTTCGAGCACGTTCAGGGTTGGGAACTGAGCTTTGTGAATATGACCGACATGGATCGATTGCTACAGACTTCTACGCATATTGCAGCCGGTTTTGAACGCAACTTTGAATATGTGCCGCACATGGCAGTTGGCGTAAAACACGGTAACGCTTGTGGTGCAGCCGTTGGTGGAACGCTCAACGAAGCTGTGCAAAAAATGTTGGAAGGCGACACGCGAGCTATATTTGGCGGCGTCGTCATGATTAACGGTGAGATCGACAAAGAGATCGCCGAGACACTGATGCATTATGCTATGGATGAGGACGACGACAGCTCACGCCTCTTGGATGGAGTTGTCGGATCAGGAGTAACAGAAGAAGCACTTGAGGTTTTGACACGTGCCAAATTACGCATTGTTGTTAACCCAGCTCTAGCCAATTTGAACGAGGCTTCGTTAGATACCAGTCGTCGACAACGACCTGTTCGTGGCGGTTTTCTCGAGCAGCCAAATCACACCTTCGTGCAAGATTTAAGTGCCGACAACGTGGAAGTGCACGGAACAGAAGAACTCAGTGAGCAGCAACGCGAGGATATGATCCTAGCTTGGGCAGTCGGCAGCACCAGCAACAGTAATACAATTACACTAGTGAAAGACGGCAAACTAATCGGCAATGGCGTGGGCCAACAAGATCGTGTGGGAGCTGCCCATCTGGCTATTGCAAGAACAACCACCGCAACACCGTTTGTTCAATACCGATTGGGCGCATCGCCAATTATTGCTGCCGAACTCGATGAAGAGAAATTAGATCACGCTGTAGCTTACAGTGATAGCTTCTTCCCATTCGCTGATGGTCCTCAGCTGCTTGTCGATGCTGGTGTTACTACAATACTAACTACTAGAGGTTCACGTAACGACGGAGAGGTTATTGAAACACTGACTAGCGGTGGTGTCACTGTGGTAACAGTGCCCGACAAAGAGGCCCGAGGCTTCTTTGGGCACGGATCCTAGTAGTTTTAGCCGCCTTTGATAGGCTGGCTGTGAGAAATCAGGCATTCGGGAGCTGGCGCAGAATTTGCTATGATTACGACTATGACTAAAATGATGCGCCGCACTGAGTTCGGGAACCCAATCTTGCGCTTACAAATTGCCCAAATCACCAGACAACAGGTTCTGTCTGACGAAGTGCAGACGTTGATAGCAGATATGTACTACACGCTGGAGCATAAGAAATATGGTGTCGGCCTGGCGGCGGTGCAAGTAGGCAAGGAGCTGCCAATTAGCACAATCGCTACCAAGCCTACGCCAACGCGCCCAAATTTACAGCGACAAAAACTAACTATCATCAATCCCAAAATTGTGAAAACCTACGGCAACCGCCAGCCAGAATGGGAAGGCTGTATTAGCGGGCCCGAACTTTATGCCCAAGTGCCACGCTTCAAAAAGATCAGACTTTCTTGGCTAGACGAGCAGGCCAAACCCCACGAGCAAGATTTCGAGGGCTTCATGGCGCATGTTATCCAACACGAAGTTGACCACCTCAATGGTATACTCTTTGTTGACAGAGTGCAGGACACGACATCATATATGACCTTTGCCGAATACAAGAAAATGAAAGCGCATGAGCGACGCCAGAAAGACAAGTCATGAAAGTAACGCCCCTTCAGACAGCCAGCATCACCGTAAATAGCGGCAGCATCTTTGATGTTATCGACAGCACTGTCAATGGCATCGAAGAGGGTAGTATCTTGATTATTACCTCAAAGATTATTTCTATTTGCGAAGGTAGTGTGATGCCAATCGGTGAGGTCGATAAAGAGCAACTCATCACCGATCAGTCAGATCAGTACTTGGCACAGGCACCGACTAAGCATGGTGTTCGCTTTACCATTACAAACAACACATTAATCCCAACAGCTGGCATCGATGAGTCAAACGGCGATGGTTATTATGTATTGTGGCCCAAAAATGCCCAACAGACCGCTAACGACATCAGAAAATACTTAGTTGAAAAATATCACCTGCAAAA
>Ga0265327_10001780_pt1 | contig 25390 bp, 17 predicted proteins | sample 41621metaG_FD_202089 | JGI IMG/M metagenome (GOLD analysis project Ga0265327, IMG submission 202089) | Rhizosphere microbial communities from Carex aquatilis grown in University of Washington, Seatle, WA, United States - 4-16-21 metaG | ecosystem: Host-associated > Plants > Roots > Rhizosphere...
CGAGACAACGCAGGTTCGTTAATCAGTAAGAGTCGTCCCTGCGATTCGTCGTGGGTGGTGAGTGGCCATGGGCCGGCTGTCGGCCATCGGATTCGGTTGGGAACGTCATGGATTTTCAGTCGCTATTTCAGCAGTTCCTCAGCGGCGGCGAGGCATTACAGGTCTCGACCTGTCGCTCGCTCGTGTTGTTCCTGCCCGAATTGATTCTGTGCGGCGCCATTGTGCTGATGCTGCTGGCGCGGCTGACAAGCCTCGACAAGGTTCTTCCCACGCACTGGTTTGCCCTGCTGGGAAGCCTGATCGCGTTCTTCACCGTGATCCTGCAATTCAACGCGCTCAGCCTGCTTCCCAATGCTGGTGTCGAGCCCCCTGATGCAGGATTGCTGGCGTCGATCACCGGAGGCCTGAACTGGCTGAGCACTCCATTCGCTGGCGGGCCCGCCGAGCTGTTTACGGGGCTGGCCGTGCACGATGTCTTCACTGTCTTCTTCCGCGGTTTCCTGCTGTTCTTCCTGGTCTTCGTCATCGCCCTGACCGTTCTCAGCGGCATTCCCGACCAGGAAGACGCTCCGGATTTCTACACGCTGCTCTGTGGAGCTGTCGTCGGGATGATGGTGATGAGCAGCGCGAATCATCTGCTGATGCTGTTCCTGGGCATCGAAATGGCCAGCGTTCCCAGCTACGCCATGACCGGATTCCTGAAGGGACGCCGGCAGAGCAGTGAAGCCTCACTGAAGTTCGTGGTCTACGGTGCTGGCGCCGCGGGTGTGATGCTGTTCGGAATCAGCCTGCTGGCTGGTTTGACCGGAACGGCCGAATTCGGTGAACTCGGAAATCGTCTGCATTCGATCTTTGCCGATGGGTTTGGGCTGTCTCATCCGGGAGCCCCGATCACCATCCTCGCCATCCTGCTGATTTCTGTTGGATTCGCCTTCAAGCTGTCGCTGGTTCCGTTCCATTTCTGGTGCCCGGATGCCTTCCAGGGAGCCTCGGCCGAAGTCGCCGGATTCCTGTCGATTGCCTCCAAGGCCGCCGCCTTTGCACTGCTGGTCCGGTTCTCCATGGCTGTCACGGGAAGTGCTGCCGGCGTTGTGCAGGGCCTGTCGCTGATGATGGGGATCGGCCTGGGGGTCCTGGCGATCGCGTCCGCCACGTTTGGCAACCTGGCCGCCTACTCGCAGACCAATGCCAAGCGGATGCTGGCCTACTCGACCATCGCTCATGCCGGCTACATGCTGATGGCAATCTCGGCCCTGCTGGTGCTGCGATCGACCATGGGAACGGAATCTTCCGCCAGTCAGGATCAGATGATTCGTGCCCTGGAAGGCTTGCTGTATTACCTGGCGGTCTACATGTTCATGAACCTGGGGGCGTTTGCGATTGTCGCCTTGATTCGCAACCAGACCTTCAGCGAAGAAATTGATGATTACAAGGGATTGGTCCAGCAGTCGCCCGTACTGGCAATCTGCATGGCGATCTGCCTGTTCAGCCTGGTTGGCCTGCCGCCGCTTGGCGGCTTCTACGGAAAATTCTTCATCTTCGCGGCCCTGTTTGACGCCACGCGTGTCCACTGGTTCATGTGGGTGGTGCTGGCTGCCGGGGGTTTGAACACCGTCATCAGCCTGTTCTACTACCTGCGCGTGGCCAAGGTGATGTGTATTGATGTCCGGCCTGTCGATGCCCGTCCCGTCTCGCTGACGTCCGATTCACCGTCTGGTCTGTACGTGATGCTCGTGTCCGGGATGGTCGTGCTGCTGGGAATCATTATTCAACCGCTCAGTCGCGTGGCGCACCACGCGGCAGCGGCCTTCTTCTGATGGTGGAACGCAACGTGGCCGTGCTCGAGACGCCTGCACTCATCGCTCCCTTCGGATCGCCCATGCCCAGCATTTATCACAATACGCAATTGAATCACCTGGTCGTTGACCTGGGTTGCAGCCTGCTGCAGTTTGTGGGCGAAGTGAGTCCATGGTCGCCGGCAAACGCCGGATCCGCGCGAGACGCTGTGGCCCGGGCGATCGCTCAACAGAAGCAGCACACGGAATCGCTGGTCGAACTGCTGACCGAGCGACGATTTCCGGTGGAATTTGGAGTCTATCCCGCCGAGTTCACCGATCTGCATTTCCTGTCGCTCAAGGCGCTGCTGCCACGCGTGATCGAAAACCAGAACGCGATTGTTGCGGAACTGGATGAAGCAGTTCACACCTGCGTTGACGATGCGGAAGCGATCGCCCTGCTGACGACAGTCCTCGCGGGAGAACGCAGCATCACGACGCAATTGCAGTCCATCACGATTGCATAGCTCGAGCCCGGGCAGGCGTTACTTCGGCTGTGGCTGGCTTTCCGCCGAGACCTGTTTCAGTGCCTCGCGCAAGCGATCCGCATAGCCGTTGCCTCCTCCCACAAACAGCCGCGCCACTTGTCCTTGGCGGTCAATGATGACCGTTTGAGGAATCGATGACGCCTCGTAGCGTTCGGCAACTCGACCATTTCGATCCATGGCCACGATCGGTTTCAGTTTCAGGCGATCCAGCGTGGCGCGGATGCGTTCCGGCGATTCCTCCAGGTTGACTGCGATCACGATCACTCCCTCGTTCCGAAACTCGTCGGCGATCTTCTCCAATTGAGGCATGGTTCGCAGGCAGGGCTCGCACCACGAGGCCCAGAAGTCCAGAACCACAATCTTGTCGCGGTGCTCGGACAATCGAAACCGAGTCATGTCGAGCACGTCCAGCGTGAAATCCGGAGCCTTCTTGCCGACCAGTGCCGAGCCCTTTCCCTCGGCGGGATCCCCTTCCTTCGCCGAGATTGGCTCGGCAGCGGACACCAGTTTCCAGTCATGAACTTGTGCGATCCACCCGGCCGTCTCCTGACCCAGGCTCAATAGCTCCACCTGCCTCAGGTCGATGCGGCATTCCCCCAACAGCGGACTGACGCCGCACAGGATGGTCCCGGCCAGTCGGCTGGGAGTAAACGACAGGCAGTTTCCATCCCTGGGCAACACCGACACCCATGGCGCCACACGGTTTGATGGCGTCAGGGCAGACGGGACGTCGCTTGGACCCTCCTCCTCCTGCAGCCAGAGAATTCGCGCGGCGCTGCTTCGATCAATGGTTTTCATGTCATTCAACACTTCAACCTGCAAGCGCCGTTCATCCATCGAAGCCAATCGGCCACGCAGGCAATCTCCGTCCACGGATTGAATCAACTGTGTGGGAGGATTGAATCTTTGCAGACGCGGCAATGTCATCAGCCGCTCGCGCTTCGGCCAGGGAACCTGCAACGGACTCATCTCCGGCGCCAGTTCGACCATCAGCACCCGATCGTGACGAATCTTGTCGGCGTCGATCCGAGACGAAGCCAGCGTGAGACCGGACTCGTCAATCGACAGATCACGGCAGGAAATCCTGTCTCCAGACTTCAGATGCAGAATCGGTCGCGAGTTTTCCGCAGACGTCAAAGGATTGGGATCCGCTGCCGATATCGGCCGTGACGATGTCGGCCTCAGCGAGTTGCGATACTGAATGCGGGCCCCGGATGCTGGATTCCAGGGACTTGCCGTCTGACTCTGAACAGGCTGCCAGACCAGGGCGGCGTCATCCTCATTCACCGATTCGATGAACCGGCCATACAGCACCGCGGAAGAGGAATCCAATCGCCCCACGGGAAAGACCGGAACGAATTCCTCAATCTCAGGCGCGACCGCAGGAGTGTCCTTTGTGGCGACCAATGATTGAAGCGACGAGATCGGGATCGCAATGGCGTCGTGAACTCCCGGCGAGTTCAGCCAAAGCACATTCCGTTCAATCTTCACAAGGTTCCCGCTAATCCGCTGACCCGAATGAGTCACTCCCTGCAGAGTACAGCGTTGCCGTGGCTGGACTTGATGGAGATCAACACTCCAGATCAGATTCTCTGCAATTCGGCGCTCATTTGTTCCGTCGGAAATCACAAACTCATGCTCGGCGGGATGAAATGCCACCAGGCGGCCGGATTGAATCGAGCCATCGACCAGATGAAACCGGTCCTGATCCGCGCCGCCTGATCGAGGCGCCATGGCATCCCAGGGCGACACGCGGATCCATTCCAGTCGAATTCCACCAAGTCGACTCGTCAACTGAATGCTTCCCGCAGGTCGCGGGTTTGTCGCTGGCACCGTCAGATCTGCCAACTCGCGACCGTCCGCCGAATAGACCAGCAATCGTCCCTCGATCTGATCAACGAACGCCTGAAGCTGGATTCGCCCGGGATGCGCATCGAGCGACTGCAGGACCGCCATGTCTGCCATCAGATCAGTCTGCCGCACCAGGACAAGCTGTCCCTCCCAGATCTCCAGGCGAAACGCCGCGCGAAAGTCATCTCCCAGTTCTAGATCAAACTGAGGCGAATCCTGCCAGGTCAGTTCGAACTCAATTCGAGCGTGAGCGGGAAGGCCGAAGTCGCGTCGGTGAGTCGTCGGAACCGCACCTCCGTGAAGTTCGTTTCCGAATGGCCGCAGTTGGATCGTCTCGCGTCGTCGATGCAGTCGGCATACGATCGCGCGGTCCAGTCTCAATGGACCCGATCCAGCGACATCCAGCACAAGTTCCTGCTCGCTGATGTCCACCAGCGACCCAAACAGGATATCACCACCGACAAGATAAACGCTGTAGTCTTCATCGCCTGCAGGATGTTCCGGGGAACGTGGGTACAAGACCCGTACAATCGATTGCCATGGAAACTGAAACGGCTTGGTGAAGCCAGGAGACTGCCAAGGGAGAGTGTCTACCCGGTTGGCATCCACATGCTCCCCGTATGTCCAGTCGCCTTGGACGAGTTGAAGAAGGGGCAATTCGCGCGGCTGCGGATCATTCGCCGCGCACGTCAGCGCGGCGAACAGCAGCAAAGCAAGGCAGCAACAAATAGCTTGCCGAGACGATGGCTTCCTCACGATGGAACTTTCCGTGCGGCGTCAGCCCGACACAATCGCCTGCATGGGGCCCTGATTCCATCTCTGCAACACGCGGGACATGCTACTCCCTTGATACGTCAGGCTTCCAGCCCTGAAGGGTGACAGGAATTGGTACGGCCCATGAACTGGGCCCGCGCCCGCGATGTGACAGCTCGCCCGCTCTGATGCGAAGATGACGAGGAGTGGCGCAACAACAATGCAATATTGATCACAATTGTTACAACAAACGAAGCAAACAGCACATTGAAACAGCATCACTTTCAACTATGATGCATCGAATCGCACAACAATCAAATCGAATTGTATTTCCAAACAACAATCGAGTTCGAAATAGACGAATTCGTGCACTTCGGAGCGTTTTTGTGTATGAACTGAATCCAAAACTTCAGTTTTATGCAGTCGCTGCGATGATGGCGGTCCAATCCGCTCTGATTGGTTACTCCGCCACACGACACAGTCCGACACATCTTGAGCCCGCATTTCTCGCCAGCGGAATTGCTCATTGGGAATTCGGCAGACACGACCTCTATTGCGTCAATCCGCCCCTCGTCCGGATGGTCGCCGCAATTCCCGTGATCGCTGCGGGGTGTCGGACAAACTGGCCTGCGGACAACACGCATGCTGCCGCTCGTTCTGAGTATGCGATGGGCGCGAGATTCCTGAGGGAGTATGGTGCGGCGTCCGTTCCGCTGATGATCTATGCCCGCTGGATGTGCATCCCCTTCAGCCTGATTGGAACATTTTACGCTTACCGCTGGGCACATGCGCTCTATGGTCCATCAGCGGCGATGGCGGCCGTGTTTCTGTGCGTCTTTGAACCAAATCTGCTGGCGCATGGAGAATTGATTACACCTGATGCCGCGTGTCTCTCGTTTGGGATCATGGCCGGATACTACTTCTGGCACTGGCTGAGAGTCCCCCATTGGAAAGGTGCGGTCCTGGCGGGAGTCGGCTTGGGGCTCGCTATTGCATCCAAGTTCAGCTGGCTGCTGCTGGTGCCGATTTGGCCTGCACTCTGGATGTTCGCGAGATTCGTTCCCGGTCGCGTCAGTCACCCCGATCAACTCAGCACGGCGCCTGTGCCGGGACGCCAGGATCGAACCGATTCCCGGCCTGCAGTTTACATCGAAGCCGCTCAGCTTGCCGCAGTCTTTCTCGTCGCCCTCTACATCGTCAATGGCATTTACGGGTTTGATGGGACATTAACACGGCTCAAGGACTTCGAATTCTCCAGCCGTGCGTTCACCGGACATGACGCTCCCGGGAAATTGGGGAATCGCTTTCGCGACACGGCAATCGGCCATCTCCCTGTCCCCGTTCCCTTGCCGCTTCTGGTCGGTCTCGACACTCAGAAATCGGACTTCGAGGAATTTCACAGGAAGTCTTACCTGCGCGGGGAGTGGAAACTCGGGGGCTGGTGGTACTACTACCTCTACGGGTTGCTGGTCAAAGTCCCCTGTGGAATCTGGGGAATGCTCATCCTGGTGGTGTTGACCCGAGCCACATCACGTCGCGCGGTCCCTTCGATCCGTGATGAACTGGTTCTCCTGGCGCCGGCAATCGCACTGCTGGTCGTTGCCAGTTCACAGACGTCGTTCAATATGCATCTGCGCTACGTCTTTCCATCACTGGGCCTGATGCTCGTCTTCTTGTCGCAGGCATTTTCCCCACGAGTCGTCACGCCGGCCTGCCTGGCTGCTGTGGCACTGCCATTGATGCTCTGGACGATGACCAGCACGATTCGGGCGTATCCGCATCACCTGGCGCATTTCAACGAATTCGTTGGCGGATCCCGTCATGGCTACAAGCACCTTCTGGGCAGCAGCCTGGATTGGGGACAGGACTGGTTGATGCTGAACGAACAGGAATTCGATGAAGCGAACGGACAACAGTCGGTGTTCGTCTCGGGGTATTCCGAGTTCTGCCAGTTTTGTCGGTTTCATCAGGTCAGGAACGTGAAGACGTACGTCGAAGTCTGCTCTGTCGACGACTACCTCTCAGGCCATCCGGATGAAGTCGACCGGATTCAAGATAAGCGATGGCTTTCGCCCTGCATTTTCGTGGTGCGTGACAATCGCGCACCGCGTGCCGTTTCAACGATGTCCCCCTTCTCATCTCAAGGAACTGAATGACATGATCAGGCAAGTGCGTTCGACGGTGACGATTCTGGACCCGCTGCTCAAGTGCTCTCAACTGCCGCTATTCGCATTCTTGTGTGCTTACAACATCTTGCAACTGACCTCGGGAGGATTTGACAGCACGGCCCAGGCAGCCCAGGAACAAAGCAATTGCTGCAAGGCGGCGTTTGAAGGCTGCCCCACGAACAATGGAAAGTGCAAAATCAAGAATGTGCTCAGGAAATGCACCACACAGCAAATCCTGCAGAGTCAATGCATCGACGCCACCGATCCCGATACCCCTTGCAGCAGCTTCAGTGGCAATACGACATGGGTGGAAGCGACATGCATCGTTCTGGATCCGTCAGACAACTCCAAGTGGTGCTACACCGGACCTGATACCAAACAGAAGCACAACTATACCCAGGCCTGCACACCCGGTCAGTTCGATGCCGTCAATGGATCCTGTCCCTGCAGCTGCGTGCAGTCCATCGGCACCGTGAACATGGGTGATCAGACCATTCAGATCTGTGTGAATGGGGCGGGCTCGGCAAACTGTCCCTGATCCCGATCCCAGCGTGTTGCGGCCGGGAACCAGAGTCTTGCGTGATCACCGTGTGATCGAATGGGTTTTTGAACGAGACGAGTACCGGCCGCACCACGGGGAGTCGAACCGATGAGTATGCACCATGAATTGATCTGGAAAGTCATTTTTCCCTGCGCCGGCATGCTGTTGGCGCTGATGGAGGGTGTTTCAGCGGCAGCAGGCCGCCTTGCCGAATCGCCAGCGTCTGTTGAACAAATCAAGCAGGCATGGCAGGAACTGAACTCCGAAGTCGTTTCGGCAGACTGCAAATTCCGGCTGCTGTGGTACGTCGAGCCGGAGTTTGTTGTCAGTCGAGGCGGACATCAACTGACTCGAGACGAGGCGCGGTCGTTCATTCAATCCGCCATGCAATCCTGGATTGAGCATCGTGACCCGGACAAGCTGCACACCCTCAGCGAAGCAATCGGCGTCCCGAAGGATCTGTTGAATCAAATGTGGTCCAACGGACGATTTCTCTGGGATCGAGGCAAGGTCCGCAATTCCATCCTTCCCTATTCCACCGAGGGAACAGGAATCGAAGCCGCTTTCGACGGGATTGCGGAATGGTCCCATGTCGTGAACTCGCGGCAGGTGACGGTCTATGACCACAGCCCCAAGCTGGGTCATTTTGACGTCCGATCGATTCGTCGGTCAATGCCGGATTTCAGCGACCTGAAGATCGCCAGCCAGGATTCCCGCTCGATCACCGTCATTGTTGATGAAGCCGAACAGACGGATGCCGCGTCCGCGAATGAAGTCATCCGCATCGATCGCTCTTCGGGTTTGATCGAGTTTCAGCGGACCGGCGACGATCGATTCCGGCAGGAATACTATGCGGGTGGAATTGCCGCGCTGGATCCTGCGAGCCCCGGAATTCAGTTCCCCCTCGTCTCGGCCAACGTGTTCTACCACGGAGATTCGCTGTTCAAGGCGGAGATATTTTTTGTGGAAGAGTGCCGACTGAATCGCAAGACCAGCGACGGAGACTATGCGCTGGCGGTTCCAGGTGACACCAACGTCTTTTATTCCGGTGATCTGCGACCGGGTGAGGATACACAGAAACGGAACGCGCTCGCGCATATCCTGGTGCGCGACACGCTTGAGGACGTCAGGGTGCTGCTGCCGGAACTGCGCAAGAAGTATGAACTCCAGGCGGGACGCACCGATATTCATGTGGGCCAGCCGCTGGAATCCAGGACGCCACCCAAACCGAACAGAGCGCCAGTGATCCTTCTCGTGAACGGAATCGTGATTTCGCTGCTGATCGCCGTGGCACTGGTTCGACGGATGATCCATGTCCCGCCCAAGAAGCCCTAGACCGCCTGTCAGCTCGATTCGAAAGTCACACCAGCGTTCGACCCGCACTCGATTCCGACCTGGCAGGCAATCCACAATCTTTCCTGACTCTGGATTGGTAGTTGATCGATGCCCCGATTGCTGGCTTCACGCCCAAGAAACAACGGCTGGAGATTGCGAGGATGAAGATCACGGGCCGCTTGATGCCGCAATGGAAGTTTGCATTTGTCGTGGGCCTGTCTCTCGCGGGTTGCCACAGTTCAACTCGCGAGGAGCAACTGGAGCTTCGGTTTGTTGCGGACCCTGTGTTCTGGCTGCACGAAGCCCCGACAGAACGCCCCACACCCGGGAGCGGTCCCCTGATCAGGGTTACGGGAACGCTGCATAATGGGACGGGCGATTCCATTCATGGGCTGACGGTGACCAGTAAAAGTTGCAGTTGCTTCAACGTTGAACTTGGAAACCCCTCGTTACAGCCTGGGGAATCGACTTCATGTTCCCTCCTGCTTGCGGCCAGTCATTCACTCGGTAATCCAATGCAGTTCCGAATTCTCGGCAACGCTCAGAGGGATGGTGGTGAGATTCCACTGGAATTGTCGGGGCAGGTGAAGCCGTATCTTGTTCGGCATTGGCACTCCCAGGTCCCCAGTCTGGCGTTTCATGTGACCGATGGTGACGTTGCGGGTGAGTCGATTGTCATCCGGCAATTCACCAGGACGCTTCAGGAAGTTCAGGATCCAGGCTTCCACGTCGACGCGGGACCAAAATGGCTGACGATTGGAACGGTTCGTCTGATCGGACAGCAATCCATCCTGCCAGAAATCGTGGCCTCCGAATACCAGGTGGAACTTGTGGCTGCCGCGGCTCCCTTCCACCCGGATGCACCTTCCAGGGAAGCGAAGAGCGGGAACCTCAAGCTGCGCTGCGGAAAAGATGAAAGTGAGACACTTGAGTTTCCCTATCGAGTTGTCAGCCACGATCCCTTCTTCCAGCCTTCAATCGTCCTGTTTCGTGAGACGTCAGTGGGAATGACGGTGGGACGAATCGTGACCCTTTCGGGAGCAGCAACCAATGACTTGCGATTTCGCTGCACCCCCGATGTCCTATCGGCAGAGATTCTGAGTCCCGCAACACCAAAGGACGATTCCAGCGGCGAGGCAATTCAGGTGCGGATTGCATTCGCTCCCACCACCACAGGATTGATGGAGGGCCGGGTCGTCGCCGAGCGGTCGTCGGATGGCAAACCGCTGGCGGTGCTGGAGGTCCGCGGCAAGGTCGTTGACGGGACACAGACGTCCGCCAAGGAATAGTGATTGCCCTGACAGTCGCAGTCCCACGTGGCGTTGGGCGCTCTGCTTTCGCGGACACAATGTGTCGAACCGGGTGATGCGGAAGGCCTGGTGGACGAGGCTTGGTCAGGAAGACTCACTCACGACTCGGCCATCCATCCGGTGGCGCGGCTCAGTTCGAATTGAGCGATGTTGTAATCAATGACGGCATTCAAATAGGCCGTCTGCGCGTTGGCCAGCGCCTGGATGGATTGCAGAACCTCAATCGGCAATCCCTGCGCGTTCATGATCCGCTGCAGATTCAACTCATACGAGCGTTCGGCCGCCATGATTCCCCGCCGGGTCAGTTCCAACCGCTGGCGACGCTGAATCACCTGCGAATGCGATTCCACCACTTCCCGGGCAACCCGATCCAGGATGGCCACTTCCCGCATCTGAGCCTGACGCGTGACGGAGGCCGTTTCACCGCGTGCCGCCCGATCACCAAATCCCAGGTTTCTCACTTCCCAGTACGCAATGGCATCGGCGTCCCATCGCGGGTTCGAGTTGGTGATGGTGTTACTTAATCCCCCACCCATCCCGCCATAGCTCATTCCCAGCAGCACGCTGGGGATGAGGGGCGCGTACTTCTCGCGATTCAGTCGTTCCACGGCCTCGCAGACCAGGTGCTTTTGTTCTGCCAGTTCGGGTCGCCGCGACAGCCCAAGGACAACATACGACTGCGCAGTACTCTCGACCGCCATGATATCCAGCGCTGTCACCACCGGTTCCGAAGTCGCGATGGGAACCGCGGGATCTGCGTGCAGCAATTGAGCCAGTCGCGCCGAGGCCACCAGGACCGCCTCGCGCTGAATCGTCAGCTGGTCCTGACGCAGCGCCAGCTCCGCTTCCATCCGATGAAAGTCGGCCTGCAGGCCTTGCCCGGTCTCGGCGTATTGCCGGGTGACGGCGGTCAGCTTCTCGGTGTGCTCCAGCGCCTGCCTGGCGATCGAGAATCGATGCTCAGACCGGACGAGTTCCAAATAGGCAACCGCCGCATCGCGCAGGATGTCGTTCCGCGCTGCCGCCGCACCGAACTGGCGCGACGCGGCCTGGTGTCCTGCGATTCGGGGCTGAAAGATCGCATCACTCAGGTGGAATTGCGCAATCAACCCGGGAACGGAAGGGGAAGCGGCGCCATACATCCCCGCTCCCAGCCCTCCTCCAAACGCACTCCGATTCGTTCGAAAGACATCTCCTGCGACGTCTTGAATCGTGCCTTCATGGTGGTTGTAGTTCACACCCGCGCGCAGCGACGGCAGCCACAACGCCTCGGCACGTTCGACACGCGCGTAGGCCTCCTGAATCCGCTCGCGCGCCAAACCGACATTGGGATTCTGCGCATCGGCCAGTTGCAGGATACCGCCAAGACTTAATGTGTATGCCGGATCGGCCGGGGGAAGATCGGTCATCTCCCCTTGATCCGCCGCGACAGGCTGATCGGAACTCTTTTCGTCGGTCGACGCAGGCGCCAGCAGTTCGCTCGTTCCCGCCTGGGTCACCGTGTCGTTCCCAGACGGGGTGGCCGACGCGAGCGTCGCTGTTCCCTCATCGAGATCGTTTTCGTCGATTGTCGCACTCTGCCGAGTCGATGGTACGACTTCCACACGTTCCGGGCGAGCAGCCAGATCCTTCGCCGATCGTGACGCCGCACAGCCGGACACGCCGATCAGAGTCAGCGCGAGCGAACCGGTCCACGAACGCCAATTCAGGATTCCCGTCACGATCACCATCCCTGGTGTCAGCCTGTGCGCCACTTCCTGTCACATCGGAGTATCGACGTGCCGGAATGACAACCTGCATGGCGACAATCGATCCGGTCCGTCATCAACGCTCGCCAAGGACGAACTATCGATCAGGCAGAGATTAACGCCTGTGTCGATTCTGTCGCTGATTCACACGTTCGGCCTTCAAATGGCCATGGAATGGCACGACCATCGAATGGGGCGACAGCGGCAGATTTCGATTCCGAAATCCATTCAAAAGGCTCAACGGGCCCGTTCTACGGTACCGAAGCCTCCACGATCTGGCCTTCGCGAAAGGTATTGGCATTAACGGTGATGACCTTCTCATCCCCTGTCAGACCTTCACGGATCTCGACTTCCGTTCCGGCCTGCAGGCCCGTCGAAACCGGTCGACGCGACACCTTTCCGGCCTGATCGACGACATGGCAAAACGTCTGCTTTTCCTGCACGAAGATTGCCGACTTCGGCAAACTGAAGACATTCGGCAGTTCTGCCACGGTGACCCTGGCCTGGACATACAGTCCCGGTCGCCAGAGCCCTCCCGGATTGGGAACGTCGATCTCGGCTGTCAATGTCCGGGAGGTCGTGTTCAACGACCAACTGGTGCGCGTAATCTTTCCGACAAGCGGAGGAGTGCGCATGGAGGGGACGCGCAGCTCGACCTTTGTCCCTTTGACGACATGAACGGAATCATCCTCGGGCACATCGATAAAAACGCGCACCGGGTCAACTCGCATGACGGACAACAGCGGTTTTTGACCATTAGCCCCCCCGGCCTGGACCAGGTGCCCTGTATGAACATTCCGCTCCACAACCACACCATCGAATGGGGCGCGCAGAATGGAAAAGTCCAGCATGGTTTCCACCCGACGCTGTTCCGATTCCGCGATGCCGAGATGAGTGCGAACGGCGACGGCATCAGCCCGGGCCTTTTCCAGCTTCGCATCCGCCTCCTGGCGCATGGCTTTCACCGAGGCAATTCTTGCGAGGACTTCCTTTCGCCCTGCATCCGCCGCATCCAATTCGGACTTCGTTTCGTCCGCCACTTTCCGCGTCACGGCGCCAGATTCCGCCAACTGGGCAATCCGCTGGTATTCGGACTGCCAGCGGACATAGCGCGATTCTTCTTTGGCAGCAAGGGCCTCGGCTTGGATGATCAGCGCGTCTGCCGACAGGAGCGCCGCTTCGGCGACTCGCACACCGGCATCGGCCTGCAGGATCTCCGCCTTCGCCTGAGCGATCGCCGCAGTCTTCTCGGCCAGTTCATCATTCAATTCGGGAACCAGCAGTTCGCACAGGATCGAACCGGGTTGATCTCCATGGGGTCCCCGGATCGGGTCGCCAATGTCCACGGAAACCTTTTGGACAAACCCCGTCACCTTGGCGCACAGCGGCGCAAACTCGAAGGCTTCGACCCGACCGGGAAGGTCGACAGTCCGCACCAGAGTCTTCCGCTGCGGCTGAATCACCGTGGCCCGAATCGGGGGAAGTCCACCAACGGTGGCAGAAGACTCTTTCGCACCATGCTGCTGACATCCGGTTAGCAACACCAATGGCAACGACAGCAACAGGGAGGCCGACCATCGGAGCAGGGCTGACGCGGCGGCGCACGGAATCGACATGGGAATAGCTCCAGACCTGAGCGGATCGTCAGGGGAGTTTGGATTCATGGTAACTCCTCTGTTTTCAGCAAACGCTCGGCGTCGGGTCGATACTGCGGACTTTGCGGGTCGAGGGGATCCAGTGATTCCGATCGATTGGCCGCTCGGCGCTGCAGCAATGCGAAGACAGCGGGCAGCACCAGCAGTGTCGCCAGCGTGGCGGCAATCAACCCGCCGATGACGGCCCGGCCCAGCGGAGCCGTCTGGGCTCCGGTTTCGCCCAGTCCCAGCGCCATCGGCACCATGCCAACGCCCATCGCCAGGCTGGTCATCACGATCGCCCGCAGTCGTCGCTGCGCCCCTTCCACCGCCGCAGTCCGCGAGTCATTCGACGCACGCCGCGACGATTCCGCCATCGTCACCAGCAGGATCGCATTCGCCATGGCGACTCCGATGGCCATGATGGCGCCAATGAACGATTGAATGTTCAATGTCGAATGCGTCAGCCACAACGAGATGACCACGCCCGCCAGGACGGCAGGGACTGTGGAAACGGTAATCATCGCCAGACGCAGTGATTGGAAATTGGCAGTCAGCAACAGGAAGATCACCAGGATCGCCAGTCCCAGGCCGACACCCAGACCGCTGATAATCTGGCGCAGGGGCGGAATCTGACCGCGGATTTCCATCGTGACACTCTTTGGCTTTTTGCCAGTCGCTTCCAGCCGGTCCAGCGCGCGACGGATTTCCTGTGAGACCGATCCCAGATCCTGGCCGCTCAGATTCGCCGTCAGGGTGATTTCACGCTTCATGTTGTAGCGGTCAAACTGACCGGGCATCTTGTCGGCCGTGATCCGCGCCACATCCCCCAGCAGCAATGCCCGACCATCTTTGTAATTGACCGGCAGTGTCGCCAGGTCTGCGGGCTCGGTCATGGTCGGTTGCGGGATTTCCACCTGAACTTGATAGCCGATCCCCGACTTTGGATCGGGCCAGTAGTTCTGCACGACAAAGCGAGTCGACGACGTGGCCGCGACGACGGACCGGGCGACCTGAGATGTCGATGTCCCCGAGAACGAAGCCTTCTCCCGATTCACCTGGACATTGACGGTCGGATAGTCCAGCGACTGAGCGATCTGCAGATCCCGCAATGCGGGGATCAACGCCAGTTCCCGTTGCACATCTTCGATATAGGCCCGGCTTTCGGCCAGGTTCGCGCCACGCGCGGCGATTTCAATCGGTGTCGGCGAACCAAAGCTCATGACCTCGCTGACAATGTCGGCTGGCTCGAATGAGAACCGCAGTTCAGGAAACCGCTGGGCCAGGAACGGACGCAATTCCTCCTTCGCCCGTTCGGTATCAATCCCGCTGCCGTGTCGCAGGGCAATCCGCAGCAATCCTTCCTCGGGACCACGTGACCACTGGTAAACCGCGTTGATGGGAAAACTCGACGGGATCGTTCCGACATACCCCAGCGTCAGCTGGATTTTCTCCCGACCCACCTTCTCACTGACGGCTTCCAGAACATCGAGCGCATACTGTTCCGTGGTGTCGAAGTGAGTTCCATCGGGGGCACGGAACCGCAGCCGAAATTCATCGACGCCAACCGTCGGAAAGATTTCCAACCCCAATCTCGTTCCCAATGCAAAGACGACGACCAGGGCCGCTGCCAGGTATCCCGGGACGACCACCCAGCGCATCGCAACCAGCCAGCGGCACAAAGTCTGGTACCCACGCGTCATCCCTCCTGAACGAGCACTCCTGAAGGCGGCAGCCTGTTCCGGGACAGGGTGTCGGTGCTTTCGCAGAAGCCACACGGACAGGACAGGCACAAACGTACTCGACAGGACATATGACGCCACCATCGAAAACCCGACAGCCAGAGACAGCGGGATAAACAGCGATCGGGCAGCCCCCTGCATGAAGAACGACGGGACGAACACCGCCAGGATGCAAAGCATCGACAGCAGCCGCGGGATGGCGGTCTGAGCATTCCCCAGCCGAACGGCGAGCGCGATGGAATCGGACCTGGAAAACTGGGTGTGAATATTTTCGATTTCGACGGTGGCCTCGTCCACCAGGATCCCGACGGCGAGCGCCAGTCCCCCGAGCGTCATCAGGTTGATCGTGTGACCACACCACCACAGGCCCAGGATCGCGGCCAGGATCGCCAGCGGAATATTCAGGACGACGACCAGCGCACTGCGCCAATCCCGCAGAAACACCAGCACCATCAGACCGGTCAACAGGGCTCCGATCGCTCCTTCCGTCAACAGGCTGCTGATCGCCCTGGTCACATACGGAGACTGGTCGAATTCGAACGCCACGCGAATGTCATCAGGCAACTCCGCCTGCATCGTCGGCAGGGCCCGCTTGATTTCGTCGATGACACTCATCGTCGAAGCCTCGGCACGCTTGGTCGCCAGGATGTAGACTGCGCGTCGGCCGTTCACCAGCGCATATCCGGTCGTCAAATCGGTCGAATCTTCGATCGATCCGATGTCGCGGATGTAAACGGGCGGCCCCTTGCCCGTGCGAATCGGGATCGTCCCCAGGTCCTGGATATCCTTGACAAGAGCGTTCGTCGGGACGACCGGATACGACGTCCCCACATGCAGGTTGCCCGAGGGACTGACGGTGTTCCCCGATGTCAGGGCCGTGACAACTTCGTCTGGCGAGATACTGTAGGACCGCAGTCGTTCGGGGTCGGCACGGATCACGATCGTTCGGGCACTGCCGCCAAACGGGGGTGGCGCAGAGACACCCGGCAGCGCCGTGAACATCGGCCGGACCTTGAACAGCGCCTGATCCTGAATCTCGCCAATCGTCCTGGTGGCACTCGACAGCACCAGGTACCCGACAGGAACACTGCCGGTATCAAATCGCATCACAAACGGCGAGACTGTGCCGGGGGGCATGAAGGCGCGGGACCGGTTGACATAGTTGATTGTCTCGGCCATCGCCTGAGCCATGTCGGCGCCCGGATGAAAGTACAGTTTCATCAGGGCCATCCCCTGAATGTTCCGGCTTTCGACGTGGTGAATGTTGCCGATGTACAGGAAGTGGTATTCGTAGTAGTTGGTCAGCAATCCTTCCATCTGCGCGGGATCCATTCCGCCATACGGCTGGCAGACATAAATCACGGGCAGATTCAAGGACGGAAAGATATCGACCTTGATCGTCTGCAGCGGCAGTTCAATTCCGAACGACTTCAGCGTCTGATCGACGGACTTCGGGCGCAGCGCGACCGAACAGGTGAGCAGCAGCGCCATGATCGCCACCATCACGGTCCACGGCCGGCGCAGCGCAAACGTAATGGGATTCATGACCCGCTTTCAGATCCAGATTGCTTTGTCATCGGACGACTGCCAACTCCAGCGGGATATCGTAGTGCCGCGTTGGGGCAAGGCCAACAGTGTCTGAATCACGCGGCGTGTTCGACGGCGTTGACCAGCAATCGAGCAATCCCATTCAGCGAGTATCGGGTTTCGGCGGTCTGACGGCCTGCGCGGCCGATCACCGAACGCAAGGCGGGATCATCCACCAGACATTGCAGCACCGTCTGCCACTCTTCCGGCGACCGGGGCAGAAAACCGTTCAGACCGTGCTGCAGGATGTCGCAATTGACGCCGACCGGACTGCAGACCGCCGGGATCCCCAGCGACATGTACTGCAGCGCTTTGCAGCCACACTTTCCCTGCGTCATGTTGTCATCCGGCAACGGCATCAGCCCGATGTCGAACTCCGACGTTTCGGCCACTTCCGTTTCCGCGGACCAGGGAACAAATCGATGAGGGAGCCTGCCGAGTTGCGGAAACTCCAGATCGTCGGTGGCGTCCGAGATGATCTTCAATTCCAGGTTGCCGCGAAGCTTCGCCAGCACCGGGAAGACCGTGTTCAGATAACGAGTCGTGCTGCGACTCCCCGTCCACCCGATCACCACGGGTTTGGTATCGGGAGTCACGCCGCCGTTCGGGCGAAACGGGAATCGGTCAGTATCAATCGCGGTCGGAACAATCAAAGCATGGCCGCCGTACTTCTGCGCCTGAGCGGCAAGATACCCGTTTCCACAGACAACCAGATCCGCAGCCCGCATCATCGCAGAAAACCGGCGCAGCCGGTGAGAATCGAGGCGACCTTCTCCATCAAACATGATCGCATCATCGACATCAAAAATCAGCTTTTTTGAGCATCGCCGCAGCAGTGCCAGTTCCATTGGGGCGATCAGACGCTTTTGAATGAAGACGACGTCGTAACGAGGCAGATCGCGATACATCACCAGCCGCGAAAACAGATTCCTGGGAAAGAACCGCACCTCGCACTGATGCCCTGCATGAACAAAATGCGGCAGCATCTGATCCACTCGATAGCGATAGCTCGGACGACCGGCACGTGTCGACAGAAACAACAGCTTCAGTGCGCTCATGAACTCATTCCGTCGAGACTGTTTTCGTCGATGCGCTCGGAACTTCCCTGGCCCCGGCAAATCCTTCCACAAGGAGTGGCAACGGCCAACACCCTGCCACTGCGGAAGTTAGGTGATCTGTCCAAGAGGGTCAATCAGAGTTTGCCGTGGCGCGATTGGAGCGTAACCAATTCCGCTGCCTGTGCTTCTGGCCAGGAGAAGGCTTCGAAATGGACTTGCCCGAGTCCGCCGGTTTCAGACGCCAAGGCGTCAGCGACCGGGATTCTTCGATTTCGTCAATCCAATCGGTCTTTTCCTTCGTTGGCAATGAGAAAGCAGTATCGTATCACGGAACATCCCGCCGGATTTCCGGAAAGCACTCCATGAACTCACTCCTGCATGACCTGTTCCAAGATCTGATCCTGCCAAACCTGCTGGCATGGTTCGCCGCGTTCGAAGTGATTGTGTTGACATCGGCGGGCGTCTGGATCTGGCTGAGTGACGGAACTCGCGACGAAGATCTGCCCGAGCTGACGACTTCGCCCGACCCCTTCGAAACGGCGTTCTTGCGCCGAGGGGCCAGGGGGGTGACGCGTCTGTACGTGGTCAGTCTGATCGAACGAGGGTTCCTCGTCTGTACGGCGGCGGGCGGCCCCTTCGCCATGGTCTCGCGTGCGAAGCTGCTGGCTCGAAACCCGGCTGCCCCGGACATTGCGTTGCTTAACCCGATCGAGCGAACCGTCTGGAACTGGTTGACCCGCCCCAAACCATCAGCGCATCTGTTTCATCGTCACCATGGGCTGTTGAAAGAAGTGACCCCGCGGTGCGAAGTCTACACAAAGCCGCTCGTCGAGCGGCGATTGCTGGAGCCGTCCGCGCGACGCCTGACACGAACATGGCTCTTCCGGGCTCTTTGCGCCAGCATCGTTGGACTTGGATTGACCGTGACGGTCATCGAGGCGATGTCCAATCCCGCCGAGGCGCCTGGCCCGCTCGTGCTGATGGCCCTGGGACTTGTCGCGACGAGGATTACCTGTCGCCATCGTCGCTTGAGTGATCTGGGCCATCGCTATCTGGAACAGCTTCAAATGGACTATGGCGACTGGAATGACGTGCCACCCATGGACGACATGCCACAATCGCGATCAACTCCGTCCTCCCTCCGAATAAATTCCGGCGCGATGGAGTCCCGGCGGATGCTGCAGCTGGCCTTGTCGAGCGGCTTCGACCCTTGTTTCGCTTCAATCCACGAAGGATCGGACGGAATTTGTTGTGAGCCCGCGTGGAACGATCACATCTGATCGCGTGGTAAGGACCGCTCATCGGCGACTCATCAAATAGCCCGTGAGCCTCGCGGAAACGTCGGCTCGACTCTGCAGCCGCTGCCCCCATTGGCCTCGCAAGACTCCCACGGAAAGGTGCGTGGGCTACTACGTCGCGGGATCGGCTTCACCCGGCCCTTCGATCTGTTCCACGGTGGGGTCATTTCCCAGCCCAAAATAGACTTTGACCGTGTACGTTCTGAATGTCCCTTTCCAGACATATGTCTCGACCGTAACGGCCGCCATGCTATTGGCGCCTGCCTTGGCAGATGTGATTGCCGGGCCCCCTTTCACCGCAATCTGGGAGAATTCCGACTTGGTCAAATCGGAGGTCTCTCCCTTGGCTCTCAAGGCGCTGCGCCAGGCTTCGGCCGTGGATGTCGCCGACTGCTTGGCTCGAAAATCCAGCAGGGCCAGGATCAGCAGGACACCGAGAACTCCGAACACGACTCCGCGAACCACCCAGTCGACAACCGGGTTTCCCTTGGCAGCCTTTTTGGATGACTTCTTCGAATTCCCGGGCTGGCTCATGGAATCGGTTCCCGCGTTATCGGATGGGGAAGAACAGGAATGTCACGATGATGAAAATCGGAATCAGGATCGCGCCCGAATAGGCCATGTACCCGAAGAAACCGGGCATCCGCACGTTATTCTCTTCGGCGATCGCCTTGACCATGAAATTGGGACCGTTGCCGATATAGGTATTGGCCCCCATGAACACGCTGCCGCAGGAGATTGCCGCCAGGATCTGTACGGCTCCCGCCGCAGCCGGAAGCTTCAGGAACTCGGCCAGGTACTTGCCCTCTTCCGCGTTGACTCCGTGAATCCCGCAGGCGGTCACAGCAAAGGTCAGGTAAGTCGGGGCATTATCCAGGAAACTGGAGAGGATCCCCGCAGCCCAGAAGAACTGGCCCGGCGTCTCGATCCCCAGGCTCTTCCCCTTCACATTCAGAATCGCCAGGGCAGGGATCATCGTCACGAAAATCCCCGCGAAGAGAACCGCCACTTCAATGATCGGGCCGAACCCGAAGCGGTTCTTTTCCCGGATCCCGCGATTCGTGAAGGCGTAGCAGGCCATCGAAACTGCCAGCATCAATCCTTCCTGAATCCCAAACGGCCACGAATCGCCACCGTTTCCATAACCCTGGCCCGAACAGAAAATGATCACCACAATTCCCGCCAGTCCCAGGAAATTGTGTTGGCCATCAATCCCGAATTTCTCGGGTGAGACCGGTGTTTCCAATGCCGCCTCTTCCGCAGGGGTCTTCGCTTCACGATGGATGGCAATGCTATCCCAGATGAAGAAGGTCACCAGCAGCAGTCCGTTGACGACGGCCCATTGAGGCCACAGCCGGAACGTCCACTCAAACGGCACCCCCTTCAGGAAGCCCAGGAACAGCGGCGGATCTCCCAGCGGGGTCAGCAGCCCGCCGCAGTTCGAAACCACGAAAATGAAGAAGACAACAATGTGAGCAACGCGAGATCGCTTTTCATTGGCTCGCAACAACGGCCGAATCAGCAGCATGGAAGCGCCCGTCGTTCCAATGAAACTGGCGATTGCGGCGCCAATCGCCAGGAAGACAGAATTGACGAGAGGTGATCCCTTCAAAGACCCGCGAACGTAAACCCCGCCACTGATGATGAACAGCGAACCCAGCAGCGTCAGGAATGAAACATACTCTTTCCCCGCATGCTCCAGGGCTTCAATTCCCGCGTGCCCAAACGTCAGCAGGTACAACACCACGGGAATCCCAAGTCCTGCAGCGATGTAACCCTTGTTCTGATTGTGCTCCCACCAGTGAGGGTTCAACAACGGGAACAAGGCGATGCACAGCAGCAGCAAAGCAAACGGAGCCACCGCCGTCGGATTAATCAGGTCCCCCAGCTTCGGTCCATGCGCTGAAGCGGCGTGGTCGTCGGCATGCGCATGCTTCTCTTCGCCGCCAGCATGAGTTTTGGCTTCTTCTGCGACAGCGGATGAGACCAGGGTCAGCGGGCAGGTCAACAACAGCAGTGTCACCAGCCACGGAAAGAATCTGTTCACAAACGGGGTTCCTTGCAGGTCAACAGGAAATGCGAGCGGTCGACATTCAAGCCGATGTCAGGGTCGATGTCGAGTCCGCGAAGGATTGCGGATGGGAAGCAGTCATCCAGATTGCCGGGATCCAGTTGTGAGCGGTGCAAAAATGGTATCCCACGACCTCGACGCGAGAACGCAAGTCACCTGATAGCCAGACACCGCGAAAACGAACCCGCCCGGTTCGTCTCGACGAACCGGGCGGGCTTGAGTCAGTCATGAACCATCGCAACGACAGATCAGTGTCCCGGAGCCTGCATGACGAAACCTGGGTAGGCTTCGTTGCCGTGCTCGCCGTGATCCAGACCTTCGATTTCTTCTTCCTTGGAGACTCGCAGCCCCATCGTGTACTTCAGGACCAGCCACGCGATCAGGGAAACGGGGACCACATACGCGGCCGTCGCAACAACTCCCGTCAGCTGAATCATCAGCTGCTTGGCGTCCCCACCGGGTGCGAACAGACCGGGTGTCATGTTGATCGCATTTTCGGTGATCCACTTCTGATCAGCAAACAAACCGACGCAGATCGTCCCGAAGACTCCGTTCACCAGGTGCACCGACGTGGCGCCGACCGGATCGTCGATCTTGATTCGATCGAATCCAAGAACTGCCAGGACCACAACCACACCAGCGATGCTGCCGATGATGACCGAGCTCCAGACGGTGACATACGCACAGGGCGCCGTGATGGCGACCAGACCAGCCAGACAGCCGTTCAGCGTCATGCCGAGGTCAGGCTTGCCGAGCATCAGCCAGGCGGTGATTGTTGCGGTCAGGGTCGCGAACGCCGCCGCCGTGTTGGTTGTAACCGCAACGTGCGAGATCAGGGTCGGAGAGACCGCCATCGTGCTGCCCGGGTTAAACCCGAACCAGCCGAACCAGAGCACGAAGCATCCGATCGTCGCCAGGGAAAGGTTGTGACCGGGAATCGCCTGCAACTTTCCTTCCGCAGTGTACTTGCCCAGTCGTGGCCCCAGCACGATCACGCCCGTCAAGGCGGCCCAGCCACCGATCGAGTGCACTTGAGTCGACCCGGCGAAGTCGAAGAAGTTCATCTTCGACAACCAGCCGCCACCCCAGATCCAGTGTCCGACGATCGGATAGATCACCGTTCCCATGATGAAGCTGAACACGATGAACGTGTGATACTTGATTCGCTCGGCCACCGCTCCCGACACGATCGTGGCGGCGGTTCCCGTGAACACCAGCTGGAAGAAGAACTTGGCTTCGAGAGGAACACCGGTCCAATTGATGGCCGAATAATCCCCCTTGTAATCGGTCAATGTGGCCGGGCTGTTGTCTTCCCCCTGGACAAACCACAGACCATGCGTTCCGAAGTAACCACCCTTTTCCCCGGCATCATCGTTGCCGAACATCAGGCCCCAGCCGATGATCCAGAACGCCACCGTGGAAACAGCGAAGACGACGAAGTTTTTCGACAGGATGTTGACACAGTTCTTGGCCCGGCACATCCCGGATTCCACTGCGGCGAAGCCCAGGTTCATGAAGAACACCAGCATGGCGGCGACCATCACCCAGACGGTGTCCATCCCGACCTTCAGATCCCCCAGCGCCTTCTTGGTCACTGCCGCAGGATCCAGTTCTTCCTTTTTCTCTTCTTTCTTCTCGTCCTTCTTTTCTTCGGTTTTGACTTCCGTCGTTTCCGCCTTCGCCGTTTCCTCGGCAAACGCAGGACTCAACGTGCCACCCGAAAGAAGCACCATCCCCACTAGTGATGCGAGCGCCCACATACGCCACATGTCGATCGTTCCTTTCAATTGATTACTTCCCGCCCAGTTGCCACAGACCTTCCCTGTCCACATGTCGAGGAAAGCGCTCCGGCGCAACACGGAACATCCGTCCGGTCGCTCTAGCGGGCGCACACAGTCCACCACGTCGTTCGCGCGATAGGGATTTCCCGAAACGCAAGTCGCGTGCCCGAGATTCACTCGCCCCCGCAAGAAACTGGGGACTCTGTCCGGGCGAAGAGAAACACGCAGTTTTCCCGGGGTTGCTTCACGAAAAAAAAAGGTGAGTCCTCAGGCGCTTCGGCCGAGATGCCCAATCACAGCGCAGATGTGCCAGTCAATCGCGCCGCAACAAACTGGCCACTCGCAAATTCCGCAGAACAAGTTTCAGTCTATTGATTTGACGGTCCTTCCAGCCGCCAGGGATGCTGGCTTCCGAGTCGATTTCGCCTGATTCTCGGTTGCGGAGCGCAGCAATCATGCACAGACTGCTTCATCGGGTGCTGAGGCAATCCACACCCGCGCGAGAGGACTTGGTGCGACTCTCGGGATTCATCCGGCTGAGAAAACGACGATGCGCAAATTCGTGATTATGGGAGCCCAGGGGTGCGGCAAGGGAACCCAGGCAAAACGGCTGAAGCAGGACTTTGATCTCGTCCACATCTGTGTCGGCGACATTTTTCGCTGGCACATTCAATCCCACACAAAGCTGGGAGCGCGGATCAAACGCCTGATCGCCGCCGGCGAAATGGTGGATGACGCCACGGTCGAAGAAATCATCCGCGACCGCCTGAACCAGCATGACTGGAATTTTGGTTTCATCCTGGACGGCTTTCCCCGGACCGGCACCCAGGCCGAGTTCTTCCTCGAAAGCTACGACATCGACGCGGTGATCCACATCGATGTTCCCGACGAAGTCGTCTTCGAACGGGTTCTGGCGCGACGCCTGTGCAGCCAGTGCGGACTCGACTACAACCTGATCTACCACCGGCCTGCCCAGTCCGACACCTGTGATGTCTGTGGCGGCCGACTCGTGGTCCGCAGTGATGACAACGAAGAAGGACTGCGCCAGCGGCTGCAGGATTATCGAACGAAGACCGAACCGATCCTGGAACTGTTCGGCCGTAAAGAGCTGGTGATTCAAACCGACGGACGACGCTCGGCCGATGAGATCCAGCTCGATATCCGCCAGCAGTTGGGACTGAAGCCGACGCCGCACTGAGGCCCGCGACCCGGGCGACAAGCGAGTGGACCACCGCCGTGGTCCACTCGCCGCCCAACGCTTATCCGTAAAGCCTCGCCAAATCGCGCAGTTCGTCGAGCGCATCATCGACATCCGGAACCGTCGCCCCGCAGACGCGTCCCTTGCGGTCGCATTCTCCCAGCAGCAGCAGTTCTTCAAAGTCGGGAGATGCCATCAACCGGTGATGAGCCCGATGTCCGATCGACCGATCACGGATCTGGTGGACCGCCATGTGATGTTCGATAAACCAGGCGGTCCGCTCGGTGATGTGTCCTTCGAGCGCCTCCAACCCCGCCTCGACATGATTGGCGGAATCCAGCCCCTTGCCGACGTCGTGCAGCAGCGCGGCGAGCTGAAACTCTTCATCGTACGGCAGTTCATTCCGGGCCAGCACGTACGTTTGCAGCAGGTGGTACTGAACATCTCCCTCGGGATGGTAGTACGGATCCTGCATGACGGTTTCGAGGGGGATCAGCAACGACCGATAAACCTGAAATCGATCGATCGCTGCTTCCGCGGCAGCGACTTCGTTTTCCAGGTCCGCATCCGGATACTCGGTCTTCAAAAAGGCTTCGAACTCCGCCAGCGACGCCCGCTCCATCGCCTTGCCGGTGATCGAACTCTTGAAGACGAAGCTCACCTTGTCGGTGGGATACAGCGTCAATTCAATCGGGAAACGATCGCGGATGTGAATGTGAGTGAACACACGCTCTTCGCCATGTTTGCGCACCCGCTTGTGTTCCACGTCGTAGTCCATCCCTTCATCGTCCAAAGCGCTCGTAACCGCTTCAACGCTCGAGGCGAAGACATGAATGTCGATGTCCGATCCCTGGCGAATGTGTCCCGTGTACGTGCTGCCGATAATGCGCGGCCGGCAGTGTGAGACCAGTCGCATGACGCGCAAGGCTTCAATGCGCATTTCCCGCAGGCGATCGAAGCGGGAGTTCCCTTCGAACAGCGCCGCCATCCGC
>Ga0265327_10001781_pt1 | contig 25383 bp, 14 predicted proteins | sample 41621metaG_FD_202089 | JGI IMG/M metagenome (GOLD analysis project Ga0265327, IMG submission 202089) | Rhizosphere microbial communities from Carex aquatilis grown in University of Washington, Seatle, WA, United States - 4-16-21 metaG | ecosystem: Host-associated > Plants > Roots > Rhizosphere...
CATCAAGCTCGCGACTTCCGTTGTGGCGCACTACGGTTCGCAAAATGTCGCCGTCGTGGTCGCGGCGCTCGATGGTGCCACTGTTCCGCCGCCGCCCGCAGCGGCCTTCGAGCGGCAGGTGGTCATCCGGGAGAGCCAGGCTCCGTCGGTGGCGCTGCAGCCCGTGGCAGGCATGCCGTCCCTGCTGATCACCGGGCCCGCCGGAGCGATCGCCGATCAAGTGCGACTACTCAGCAGCAACCTCTCGCGATTGGCGCTGGCCTCGAAAGCTGTTGCCGGACCGCTGGCCACGGTCGCGCAACTGCCGACGAACCTCACCACAATCCGGGAGCTGGGGCAGCCGGGTGTGAACGCGACGGCACTGATCAACCCCAGGGTCACCATCCCGCTGGATCAGACTCGTCTCGGCCGGATCGCGCGTGGACTGCGGGTGCACTTGGAGGGTTCCTACACGCCGTTGCCGTCGACGGTTGGTGGGCAGGTCACGGTGAAGGTGGGCGACGACACGTTGACGCGGTGGCCCACTGATTCGTCCGGCGCGATCGACCGCTGGGTCGACGTGCCGGACCGGTTGGTGACCCGGTTCACCAACCTCGACGTCGCCGTCGAAGCTGCCGGAAATACCGGGCGCTGTGGTGAATTCCAGCCGATCACCCTGACCATTGACGGCGCCACCGAGGTGCAGAGCCAGTTGGCCGACCCGCCGTCTCCGCTCGGGTTTCAGGCATTGCCGCAAGCTCTGATGCCGAAGGTGCTCATCGGGATGAAGGGGCCCAACGCATTTGCCGACACGACACGCGCGGTCGGCATCATGACGGGGCTGCAGCATGTGAGCCAACGTCCCCTGGACTCCGAGGTGGTGCCGTTCGACCGTGCGTCAGGCGCACGGTTGCCCGCCGTACTGATCTCCGCCGACGGCTGGGACCGCAAGGACATCACCTTGCCGGTCGCTGCCGGCGCCACCGGTCCGTTGACCATTGCCGGCAGTGACGGCAAGGGCGGCGCCGCCACCTTGACGCTGGAGCCTGCGCAACCGTTCGGTTCGCTGCAGACGTTGTACAGCGGCGGTCGCGTTCTGCTGGTCGCCACGTCGAACGGCAGTACGGCTCAATTGGATTCGTTGCTCGGCTGGCTCGGCAGCGATGTTCGGCGCTGGCGCGATCTCGACGGTACTGCAGTCGTGGCCATGCCGGGCCACCCACCAGTGGTGGTCAAGACGGACACCGGACTGCCGGCGGATGAGCCCGGCGGGCTACCCGCCTGGGTGCCGTGGCTGGGCGGGGGAGTGGTCGTCGTGCTCGTCGGGGCGGCGGCGCTGACGGTACTGCGCCGGCGGAAGGCGGCCCGCTGACGTGCCAGAGGCGATGTCACCGGTCATCGATCCGCCGGGGCCGGCCCCGGCGTGGTTTCGCAGCACCACCGGACGGTTGGCGCTGCGCTGGAGTTACATCGCGCTCCTGACCGTCGTTGCCTTCCACCGCAGCCTGGCGATCCTGGTGCAGGCCACCGTCGGTGACACGCTCAACGGCTATATCTGGATGGTGCTGGTGGCCGGTCTGCTGGCGACCATCGGGATCGCGAGCCGCGAGCGCCGCGAATTACCGATCCACGACCGGGAGACCGACATCATCGTGGGCGCGATGGTGCTGGGTGTCGCACTGCTGCTGCACGGGGTGCTGCTGGCGCGCTACCCGGTCTATTTCAGCTTGTTGCGGCTCGATCTGGTGGCGATGGGGTGGTTCGTCCTCGGGTGCACCATCGTGTTGTTCGGTCTACGCCCGGTGATCCGGTACGCGCCGGTGTGGATCATCCTCCTGCTGCTCTTCCCGTTGCCCTATCACGTGCTGGTCGTAGCCCTCGGCAGTAACCGGGCGGCCGCAGCGCTGGCGACCCTCGTGGTGCCGGCGTGGGCGGCGGGGATATGGGTGGGCAGCACCCGCAGCCGCGCACTCACCGGCGCGGCAATGGCGTTCGGCGTGGGGCTGGCTGTGGTTGCGGTGATGGTGGCGGCCACACCGGAGGCGTCGTTGTTCGCCTACCAGGTGATCCCGTCGCTGACTGCGGTCGTGGTGACGGTGGCCGTGCGGTATCGGCGCGGTTCGATTCGGCGGCCACCTGCGCGGGACTTGGTCCCGCTGGCAACCAAACAGGTGTGGTCGGCCGTGCCGATGGTCGCGGTGGTGGCAGTACTCCTGGCCCTGGTGCCGCTGCCGCGGATGTCCCTTCCGAACGACGTCGCGGCGTCCGGCACCGGATTCTGGAAGCCGCTGCGGGTGCCGCCCGGCTGGCATGAGGAGCAGGAGGCCCAATACCCGAGGGTGGCCCGCCTCTACGGGGCGGATGCGGCCTTCATCCGTCAACAGATCCGAGCGGATGTAGGTAACCCGAAGTGGGACAAGCTGTCTCAGCCGCGCCTCGTTGTGATCGACTCCATCTCGACACGCAATCCTTTCGCCTTCGAGGTGTATCCGAGCATCACGTTGTACCCGTTGCCCCGATCACGGGTCAGCCCGCCGCGGGCGGTCGATCTCGGTGCCGGCGTCGTCGCCCAATTGTTTTCGGCGACCGATGACCAGTTGCTGGTCACCTGGAACGTCATGGTGTGGACCTGGCACCACCGATCGGCGGCACAGCGGATCCTGATGTTCTCGGTTGATTTTCACGAAGACGGGGCGCCCATCCCCGAGCCCGGGCACTCGGTGCCCAGCGTGCTCAACTCACTGCTGGTGGTGCTGTTCCGGGGTAACGCCGCGGTCTCGAACCAGGCCGCACAATTCAAGGACGCCGACATGCTGGCCGAGGTCGGCCGCAAAGTCGTTGCGGCCCAACTCGAGGCGCGCGCATGAGAGTCGAGTACGAACACCGCGATCGGTTGCTGTCGGTGGAGTCGGCGACCGAGGCCCAGAAGCAGCGGGCGCTGCACCGCGCCGTCGACGGTCTGCGCGAGGACGACCCGCTCCGTTCGGCGTCGGTGCCGGTGCTCGGCTGGCAACGCGCCGCGTTGTGGGGTCTGCTCGCGGCGACCGTGGTGTGCGCGGCGCTGTGGCCCAAGATCACCGCAGTTACCTTCGTAGGATTGTGCACGCTGGCTTACGTGGTGTCGATGGTAGACCGCATCTTGACCTTCCGGACCGGCCTGGCGGCGCGAGCGATCGTCATCTCCGATGACGCGGCGCGCGCCATCTCCGATGCGGACCTGCCGGACTACACAATTCTGGTGCCCGCGTACAACGAGCCGGAAGTCGTGGCCAACCTGGTGGGTTCGATGGCCGCCCTCGAATACCCGAGGGAAAAGTTGCAGGTGCTGTTGCTGCTGGAGGCGGACGACGATGCCACCATCGCGGCCGCAAAAGATTGCGCGGACATCGATTACGTGAGCATCCTGCTGGTGCCGCCGGCCGAGCCGCGCACCAAACCCAAGGCCTGCAACTACGGGCTGCAGTTCGCCACCGGCGAGATCGTCACCATCTACGACGCCGAGGACGTGCCAGAGCCCCTGCAGCTCCGCAGGGTGGTGGCCGCGTTCCGGCAGCTGCCCGACAACACCGCATGTGTCCAGGCCAAGCTGGCTTACTACAACGGTCACCAGAACGTGCTGACCGGTTGGTTCACCGCCGAGTACGGCCTGTGGTTCGGCTACCTGTTGCCCGGCCTGATGCGCAGCAATTCCCCGATTCCTTTGGGCGGCACCTCGAATCATCTGCTGCACCCGGTGCTGGACAAGATCGGCGCCTGGGACCCGCACAACGTCACGGAGGATGCCGACCTCGGCCTGCGGATCGCCGCGTCGGGATATCAGACCGCCATCGTGGACTCGGTGACGCTCGAAGAAGCGAACAGCGATCCGATCAACTGGGTGCGCCAGCGCTCCCGCTGGTTGAAGGGGTACCTGCAGACGTGGCTGGTTCAGATGCGACGTCCGTGGCAGTTGTTGCGCACCTTGGGTTTCCGGAATTTCGTGCGGTTCAACGTGGTGTTGTTCGGGACGCCGATCATCGCCGTGATGAATCTGTTGTTCTGGCTCATCACGGTGCTGTGGTTCCTCGGGCAGCCGTCCGCCATCGAGGCCGTGTTCCCCTGGTACATCTACTTTCCGTCGCTCGCTGCACTGTCCATCGGCAACATCGCAACCATCTACATGAGTCTCATCGCGCTGCGCGAGGACGACCGCGCCGACCTGCTGTGGCCAGCGCTGAGCGTGCCGCTCTTCTGGTTGATGATGAGCGTCGCCGCGGCGAAGGGCACCTACCAGCTGATCCGCAAACCGTCGTACTGGGAGAAGACATTCCACGGACTGGCGGATCAACCTGGCGCGGATGACACGACATGAGGCGGCTCGCTGCACTGACCGACAGTCGGGTGCGGTGGCTCGCGTTCACGGTCGCCTTCGTCTGCTATGCGTCGGCCGGGTACTGGCTGCAGGTGCGGCACGGCTTCATCATCGGTGATGCGCTGGCCCGCGTGGCAGCCGCACAGAGTGTGCTGTTCAGCCGGTCTCCGCACGTGGCCGCAATCGGATTCATCTTCACTCCGCTGACGGCGGCGGTCCAGATTCCGCTCGTCGCCCTTGCTCCGCTGTGGCCGGACGCCGTGGCCCGGGCGTTCACCGGGTCCCTGATGTCGGCTGCCTTCATGGCCGGCGCCGTGTACCAGATTCTCGGCATCGGAATGGATCGCGGTGTGCCGCGCAGCTTCACGCTGTCCATCGCTGCGTTGTTCGCGCTGAACCCGATGATCATCTTCTACGGTTCCAACGGCATGAGTGAGGCGCCGTTCATCTTCTTCATCGTGTGGTCCGCCCGGCGGCTGATCATGTGGATGGTCGACGACGACGTGCATCACCTCGTCGTGGCCGGGGGCGTCGCGATGGGGCTGGCCTATCTGACGCGCTACGACGCGGCGGCGGTGATCGCGGCGGCCGGGTTCCTGGTTGCCATCACCACTTTCGCGCGAGCGGCGAAGTCGCCGCGGTTCAAGCGAGCCTTGATGGACATGGTCTTGGTGAGTGGGCCGGGGTTCCTGTCGTTCATCGGTTGGGCGGTGGCCAGCTGGCTCATCACGGGACTGGCATTCGCGCAATTCAGTTCGCAGTACGGCAACAGTGCGATCCTGGCGCAGGAGGGTGGCGCGCCCAAATCGTCGATGTGGGAAGGGATCGTCTATTCGGTGGCGTCCTTCTCGCTGCTCGCGGTGGCACTGGCGCCGTTGATCATCTGGGCGGTGGTGGCCCGCTGGCGCCGGCCCGGGTGGCCCATGCTGGTCGCTCCGCTGGCGATCTTCGGCGCCGTACTGGCCTTCCAGGTCTATACCTTTTCGAAGGGCGCGACGTTCCCTTTCCTGCGGTACTACATCATCGCGATCCCGTTCGCGGCGGCGGTCACCTTCTTCTGCGTGCCCAACGGACCGCTGCGGGAGCCCACCCGGCGCGGCAATTACGCAGTGCCCGAATCTGACCCGCCGCAGCGGCCGCGGCGCTGGGCGTACGTGGCACCCGTCCTGATCCTCGCGGTGTGCGCGCCTGTCGCGGGATTCGGCATGTCGTCACAGAAGTACGCGCCGCAGGAGTACGGGCTGGGCGCATTGTTCGCGTCTCCGGACGCGACGGGACAACGAAACCTGGACCAACGCAGGTTGGCCGCGGCGTTCTCGACAGAGCGGGAGATCGCCGCGTATCTCGACCGAATGCAACTGCCCGACGGGTCGGTCCTGGCGGACCCGGTGTACGCCTTTTCGATCATCGTCGCGTCGCGGCACCCACGAATGTTCGTGGTGCCGTCGGACCCCGATTTCGTCGCGATTCTCAACGACCCGACCGCGAACAGGATCCGGTACATGCTGGTGGTGCCGAACAAGGGCCGCGGTACGGCGGACGCGCTCAATCTGCGCTATCCGACGCTCTACGAAACTGGCGGCAGCGTTGCCACTTTGGAGCTGGAAGTGCCCAATGATGGGAAAGACCAACCGGTTTGGCGACTCTACCGAGTCCATGAGGCGCTGCCGGCGTCCTGAAACGACTACTCGGTCAGGTATTCCCGCGTGCTGCCCGCCGTCGCCAGCCCGATGATGCCGACCGTGATGATGACGGCCGACGCGGCGATCTGGGCCAGCAGGACCGGTTCCCGCGGGAACACCTCGAACGCGAACAAGGCAAACGCCAGGCTGGCAACGGGATTGGTGACGCTCATGGCGGCCACCGCCGGAGGCAGGGTGCCCGAAGCAAAAGCCAGCTGGCCCAACACCACACCGCCGAGTACAGAGACAGGAACCGCATAGAGCGGCCAGTCGGTCAACATGTCGGCCAGGCCGCCGTGCGCGTAGTCGCGCAGCGCCAGCTTCATGAATCCCGCGCTCATCGCCTGGAACAACCCGGTGCCGGTGCCCAGCAGCATGCTGGCGAGCCAACTGGGGGACCGGCGGCTCACCGCCACCAGCACCGCGACCACGCACAGCACGCAGACCAAAGTGAGGATTATGCGCGGGCGGTCGGGGCGCCCGGTTAAACCCATCCGGCCTTCGGTGGACAGCAGCAACGTGATCCCGCCGCATACCGCGACGGCGGACAGGCCATCACTGACGGCGGGCCAGCGGTGGCGCTGCAGTGAGGCCAGCGCGAGCACGAACAGCAGCTGCGTCGCGATCAACGGTTGAACTGTCGCGACGGTGCCGACGGCAAGTGCCGCGGCGTGGAACGCGAACGCGCCGAAGTTGGCCAGGACGCCCCATTGCCAGGTTCGGTTCCCGGGCAGGCCTCGCAGCAGGTGCTTGGCGCCGGCGGATTCCCGCACCGACGTCTTGGCGGCGCCGGCCATGACCTCTTGCGAGCCCCTCCGCTGCAGGTGTGCCGCAAGCGCGAACAGGTACGCGGCCATGAGCGCGAGGGTGATGACGAGACTCATCTGCGGCGGGACGCCCATCTCAGCCGCCCGGCAGCGCTCTGGCTCGGACGTCGGGTGTCCCGAGCTGGTACGCCAGCCATGGCAGCGCGGCCGCGAAACCCGCTCCCGCCGACTGAAAGTCGTGCAGTCCGCCATACCCGACCACCGCGCACTCTATGTTGTGCCCGCTCAGCAGCCCACACAACTTGTCGGCGTTGGCTTCGTGGTCATCCTTGTACGCATCCCAGTCCGCAGCAGGATCCGATGGGTTGTCCGTGCCGGGGCGATGGACAGTCGGGACATCGCCCGATACGCCCATCCAGGCCGCCATCCTGTCGTACCGGCCGTGCGCCAGCACCACCGATCGGGGATCGAAAGCGGCCCAGGCGCTTGCATCACCGCCGAACAGCCGACCGATGGTCTGCGGTTTGGTCCCTGCATTGGGTCCCAGTTGACCATCGAGGGCAACGAAGGCGCTGAACTTGTCCGGGTTGCGTACCGCGGTGGTCAGCGCGCAGGTGCCCCCCGACGACCAACCGACCAGCCCCCAGTTGGCCGCTTTCGGGCTGACGTTGAAGTGTGAGACCAGGTACGGCACCACATCTTTGGTGAGGTGGTCGGCAGCGTTGCCGCGGGGACCGTTGACGCACTCGGTGTCGTTGTCGAATTTCCCTGTGGTGTCGGGAAACACGACGACCGGGGTGTTGCCGTGATGCACGGCGGCAAACCTGTCGAGAGTCTTGAGCGCATCGCCGGATTCCAGCCAGTCATTGGGATGGCTGAACTCGGCCCCGATCATCATGACCGCGGGCAATTTCGGGGGTGGGCTGCTTCTGAACCATGCAGGTGGCAGGTAGACCAGTTCCGTGCGATGCGCGAATCCTGATTCGTCACCGGGGATGGTCACTGCTACTACGGTGCCGCGGATGGGCTGTTCACCGCGCGCGATCATCGCGGCGAGTTGATCTTGGTCGATCCACTGGTCGGGCTGCGCCTGCGTGAGGCGGTGCCACGCCGCCTTCACGGTGGGCAGGTAGCCGGTTGCGGTGTTTAGGGCCGCGAACGCGCATAACACCGCAAGCGGGATGGCCAGTACGGACACGACTCGTTGCCACCATGAGCCGCCTCGCCAGCCGAAAACCAGAATCGCCGTGGCGAAGCCGACCATGAAATCCCAGAACACCGTGCCGAACGAGACGGCATCGGCGGACCAGCCTTGGTCGTTGACGAACAGCCGCATTGCGGCCGCGAGCCCGGTTCCGGTCAGCACCGCTGCGGGTACCCAGTGCCGGAGCCATGTTGTGGACCGGTGCCGTCCGACCGCGCCGGCGATCGCCGCGATGGCGAGTACCTGCAACGCCGTAGGGATCAAGCCGCTGGTCAGTGACAGGTTCGTCATTTGCGCCCCGCGCAATCGTTGGTGGCGGGAACAGATTTGAATCTGGCATTGATCCACGCCAGTGCGGTGGTGATGTCGGTTTGTGGGTCGGGACGCTGCTGGATGGTGATGGTGTCTGCCATCTTGCACGCCGCTGCCAGTGCGCGATTGGTCCACTCGAACGGGGGTACCTGATCAGCGGTGTGGTAGCTGACCAGCATGGGCGCCAGGGCGGGCCCCTGCGGCAGGTTCGTCTTCCGGAGGTACCCGCGCAAGGTGGACAGTGCGTCGGGTCCGGACGGTTTGAGGTCCGCGGGCGCGATCGTCGATGCGATGACTTCCAGTTTGTCGGATCGGCAACCCATCAAAGCATCCCATTGCTGTTGGGCGGTGCCACGCCTGAAGTCATCCAGTTCTACGTCGTACTGATACTCACGATGCATTGCCGCCAGATACCGGGCGAACACCACCTTCTGGCCGTCGCTGAGGGTGCCCGCCTGCGCGGCGTCGGCCAACCCCATGACGTCCGCCATCGGTGAAATGCTGACCACACCAACGAGTTTCATGCCCCATCCGTAGCCATCGGCCAGCTCGTTCGCGGCCCACGCGGCTTGTCCGCCTTCACGCGCCCCTAGTGCGACCCATGATGTCGACGACTGCGGCACGATGGTGTGCGTGGCCCGGACTGCATCGATCATGTTGTAGCCGGCGGTGGTTGAATCCAGGTACGGGTAGTAGTGGTTGTAGTCGTCGTCGGTGACGGCCGGCTTGCCGAGGCCTTGATAGTCCGGAACGGCCACCACGTAACCGGCTCGCAGCAATGTGGCGACGGTCGGAGCCAGGCCGAGCAACGTCGGAGACTGCGATGGTGCGCAATCAGGATTGATTCCGGTGACCGGGTGTCCCAGCGCGGCGATGGGGAAGCCGCCAACCGGCGGTGTGCTTTTCGGGACCAACACGACCGCGCTCACATGGGTGCCGCCATCGTTGACTCCCGAACGTGAGACGTAGGTGACGGTGTCGAGGGATGCGGCGACGTCCCGCAGGGTGGGGTCGATAGCGGTGACCGGGACAGCTGTCGGTCGCTCGTCGGCGCTATCCTCTGTCGGTTTGCTGGCGTTGTCGGTGGCCGTGCCGCTGCAGCTGGCGAGCAATACCATCGCGACCGACAGCGTCGCCAACGTCCGAATCATCAACCGATCCCCTTAGCCGACATCCCAATTCGATCGTAGGCGGCGACCGTGTCCAAGCCGTGGAAACGCGCAAACGGATCCATCCGCGCGTCCATTCACGCCGGTCGAATGGCCATCAACGCCTCTCACCCAAAATGGGTGAGAGGCAAAGCCTCAAGGGCAGCAATCCAATTCGATTCCGCTGGACCGTCCCGGAGCCGCGGCAGTGGCGGTAGTTTGTGAATCAAGTGGAAATGTCTGCAGCCGAGACTGTGATGCGAAGATGGGATTGCCGCACCGTGAGCGACTTGAACCGTAGGCAGCTTCTTCAGGCGACCGGCGTGACCGCGGCGACCGTCACTGCCGCAATCGGAGTGGCGGCGTGCGGAACAAAGGAGGAGGCCCCACCTCCTGAGGCGAACTCGCCCGGCCGTTTCAGGGCGCTGGCCGATGCTGAATTCCAGGGTGGGTACCCCACGGAGCAGGCCGCCAGCCTCCTCAGCGACGAGCTGTACTTCCAGCGGGCGGTGCAGGCCTACCTGTGGGCGCTGCCGGCCGTGAACATGTACGCCATGAAGAAGGGCCTCGGGGCGGTCGCCGGTACCGGCTACAACGTGATGTCTGTGTACGAGAAGCGGCTCAAGCCCAACACCGTCATCACCACACCGAACTCGGATGTCATCTACTGCATGGGTTTTGCGGATCTGAGTCAAACCGGGCCATTGGTGCTGGAGGCGCCCCCGAAGATCCAGGGCCTGATGGACGACTTCTGGCACCGACCGCTGACCGGACCGAACATCAACGGTGTGCAGTATCTGGGCGATATCGGTATCCCCGGCCCGGATCGGGGCAACGGTGGTAAGTACTTGGTGGTTCCGACCGGTCAGACGATCGAAGACCTCGGAGTCGACCCGAAGGACTACTACCTCTATGAGTGCTCGACCAACGGGGTGTTCATTTTTCAGCGCGGCTTCTTCCAGTCTGTCGACGACCTGACACCCGGCGTCAAAGCGGTTGAAGGATTGGTTGTCCGACCGCTGAAGGGCGCCGCCGAGCCGATGAAGTTCCAGCACGTTTCCGATCTCCCGGCCAACGCGCTTTTCGCGCACGATGCCAGTTACTTCGACATGCTCAACGAGCTGATCCAGAGTGAGCGGCTGGATTCCGTCGATCCGTATATGCATGGCACTCTTGCCGCCCTGGGAATCGCCAAGGGCGGCAAATTCGAACCCAGCGCGCGGCAGCGCGAACTGCTCGATCTCGGTGCGCGCACCGCGTGGAAGATGGCGAAAAACATTGCCGCGCACTTCGACCAGGAGACCAATGCGCTGTGGTGGTCCGACCGGCATTGGGTGGCGCACGCCAAGACGGAACTCGACGACTTCTGGCACACATTGCTCGACGAGCAGTTCCGCGACCGGAAGACGGGCTATACCGATGTCAACGCCAAGGCGCATATGTTCATCAATGCCTACTCGATCAGCACCGGAATGATGAGCTCGATCGTAGGAGCAGGGGCCAAATATGGGGCGGCATACAAGGACAGCAAGGGCGAGTATCTTCGCGGCGAGAACACCTACACCATCGATCTGCCGGCCAACCCGCCGGCGAACATCCTGTGGTCGGTGACTGTCTACGATGCCGAAACCGCTTCCGGGGTGGATGTTCCAGGGCAGTCGTACCCGTCACTCAACTCGATGAACAATCTGAAGTTCAATCCCGACGGATCGGTCACTTTCCATATCGGCCCCAATCCGCCCGATGGAGCCACCAACTGGCTCAAGACGGTGCCCGGCAAAGGCTGGTTCAGCCTGATCCGATGGTACGGCCCCAAACAAGAATTCTTCGATCACAAGTACAAGCCCGGAGACTTCGTCAAAGTGTCATAGCGGTCAGCGGCCGGTCGAATCATTTTGCAGAAAGGTATTTTTCGCCATGATCAATGAACTGTCCCGTCGATCGGCACTGCGTACCGCGGGGTTGGCCGCAGCTTCGGCGGGCGCGGTCGTCGTTGCCGCGGCTTGCTCCGGCACCGAACAGAAGAGTGGCGCCGGCGAGACATCGTCCGGTGCGTCGTCGACTGCCGCGGCCCCCGGCACCAATGGTGCCCAAGCCTCCGCGGTGACGCAACCGGCGTCGGGCGTTGCCATGACTCCCGGGTATGCCAGGACCGTCGCTCAGATGGCCTATGTGTGGGGCTGGCCGCTGGTCAACATGATCAACCGAAACGACACCATCACCAAGGCGCCGCACCCGGGGCTACTGGGCGGCGTGCTGCCGATCGCCCCCCAAGGGCGACTGGCAATGTTGTCGAACTACATCGAGCCCAGCGAAACCTTCGTCACCTGTCCGAATCAGGATGTGGTGTACGGACTGTCATACATGTCGCTGGACGAGCAGCCGGTGATCGTTCAGGTACCCGATTTCGGTGACCGGTTCTGGGTGTACGCGCTCAGTGATGCCCGCACCGACCAGTTCGGCGAGCTGGGCAAGCCGTACGGGACCAAGCCGGGCTTCTATCTGCTGGCGGGGCCGAACTGGAAGGGTGACAAGCCAGGCGGTGTCGAGGCGGTCATCCGGTCGTCGACGCCGCTGGCCATTGCGCTGCCCCGTGTGTTCATGGACGACACGCCCGAGGATCGGGTGGCCATCCAGTCGGTGATCAACCAGATCAACATCTATCCGCTCAGCGAATTCGACGGCAAGATGAAGAACGTCGAATGGGCCAAGTTGCCGACCATTCCCGCCCCGCCCGCTGATCCGGCTGCCGGTGAGACCAAATGGGTTGTGCCGGAAAAGTTTTTCGATCAGCTTCCGCAGGCGCTGGACACCATCGCGCCGTTGCCTGGCGAAGAGGCGCTGTACGCCCAGTTCCGGTCTCTGCTCGATGCGGCCAAACAGGATCCGGCCATTCACCAGGTTCTGATCGACACGGCCGTGGCGAGTGAGCGCGACGTCATCGCACCGTTTTTCGAGTGGGTGCACAACGGCCGCCCGGCCGGCAACGGCTGGAACCGCTCGACCAACAATGCCCAGTGGGGTGTTGATTATTTCAACCGCACCGGTACCGCGAGGTCGAACATGTTCGACAACCGGCCCACCGAAACCCAGTATTTCTACACGGACAACGACGCCAGTGGTGCCGCTCTGGTGGGTGCGCGCAATTACAAGGTGACGTTCCCGGCCGGGCAGGAGCCGCCGGTCAACGGCTTCACATCGCTCACGCTGTACAACGACAAGCACCTGTTCCACGCAAACCAGCTGAATCGGTACTCGCTGGGTACCAAGAACAAGAACCTGGTGCGGGGACCGGACGGCTCATTGACCATCTACGCGGGGTCGAAATCGCCTGGGCCGGATAAGGAATCGAACTGGTTGCCGGCGCCCGACGGGCACTTTTCGCTGTACATCCGAGCGTACTGGGGCAAAGAGGCCATCCTCGACGGCAGTTGGAAACCGCCTGCGGTGGAGGTCATTCCGTAGCGCGGTCGTACTGACCGGCAGTGGGCCGATCAGGCAGTCGGCGGGTGTCCGAGCATATGCCGCGCCAGCAGTGCAAGCTCGACGTCCAGCCGGTCGTCAGAGATGGGTCGGCCGCGCCGTTCGACGGCTCGTTGTACGCGGTATTTGACCGAATTATGGTGCAAGTTGAGAAGTTCCGCCGCAGCCTTGTAACTCGATCCTTCGGCGAGGAACACTCGTAGCGTCTCCCGGAGGCGGGCGTCGTTGGCGGTGTCGGAGGCCAGAGCGCCCAAGATTTCGGTGATCCATCGACGGGTTTGCCCGACGTTCTCGGTCAGCAATGCGGTGGCTCCGACGCCGGGGTCGCCGGCGGCGATGATGTGATGAGCTTGCCTGCCGAGCTGTGCGACACGGTAGGCGAGCTGCGCGTGCTGGTGCGATCGCCGGAAACCGGCCAAGCCTGATTGAGGTGTGCCAATGGCCACCGCCGGCGCGTCGTCGGCTTGCTCGACGAAGCGTTTGATCCGCTGCACCGCACCATCAACGACGTTGTCGTGCAGTGCAAACCATGCCCATCCGCTGGCCCGGTCCGCCGGTACGAACAGCGGACCGACGCGGACTTCGAGCACCTCGGCAAGATCGTTGACGAATCGTTCGAGTCGTATCAGGTCACCGCCGGCAGCGACTTTGCCGTCGGACCAGAGCACCAGTGCCAGATGCTGCTGCCGTAGCGGGTACCGGATGGCGGTCGTCGCGGTGTCGATATCGGTGTCGTCGTCACTGGCCAGAAGCTCACGCACCCTGATGGCCCGAATGCTGTTGCGGTTGTTCAGCCATTGCTCGCGTTCGGTCTCGTACGTAGCAATGACTTGTTGGGAGATCCAGTCGATGTACCGGAACGTGACGCCGTTTATCTCTTCGTAGGTGGCCAGTGCGTCGTCGGCATTGAAATCGGCGCGCCTGACTTCGGTGTAAACCGCTGACAGCATGGCCCGGTGTCCAAGCCGGTACGCACGGACCAATGCCGCAACCGGGGTGCCGTTCTGGGCGAGACGGCGGGCGTATTCGAGTGCTGCGGTTGGTGGCTCAACTCGTTCGATGCTGATGTTGTAGCGCAACGCGTCCAGGACGGTTTCGACGTTGCCGGCGGTACTTGCGCGCAGCAACTCAAGCGGCTGCAAGTCGCCCGAGAGCTCTGCGATCTCGGAGACGAGCCGATCGGTGATCAAGTCCACGACAGCGTCCGCCTGCTCACTGAGCCGATCGATGATGAGCGCGACGTTTGCGCCGACGCCGGCGATGTTGTCCTCATCGCGACTGTTCATGGTCGACAACGGTAGTGCGCAGTTGCGCGGCTGTATCGCGAGTTTTTGTTTTCGGACTCCAAAACCGCTGCGTGATTTCGGCGCGCGGACACGATGTGGAGCCCATCACTGTCGAAATACCTTTCTGGTGTTCATCACAAAAGGGCATCGCGATGTGCGCGCGACCATCCCGAACAAGGAGCGACGAGATGGGATTCACCCAACCCGACCTACCCGCTGTCGATCCCGAGGAGTTCCTGCGCAAACCGCTGATGGAGCGGCTGCGCATTCTTGCTGTCAACTGGGTGGACCACGGATTCGGCTCGCCCTACCTGGTGCACGCCATTTACCTGACCAAGCTGGCGTTCTTCTATGCGCTGGGCGGCATTGTGGTGGCCACCCTGACGTCCGGGCTGCCGGCGTTCTGGCATGTGTCGCAATGGTGGGACCAGCCGATCGTCTACCAGAAGGCCGTCCTGTGGACGGTGCTGCTGGAGACCATCGGAGTGGCCGGTTCCTGGGGGCCGCTGGCCGGCAAGGTCAAGCCGATGACCGGTGGCATCCTGTTCTGGGCCCGGCCGGGCACCATCCGTCTGCGGCCCTACGCATGGATGCCGTTCACCGCGGGGGATCAGCGCACCTTCGCTGACGTGCTGATCTACCTCGCACTGATCGTATCGGTCGCCATCCCGTTGTTCACGCCGGGTATTTCCAGCGAATCGCTGTTGAAAGCTTTGCCGCACAACATATCCGGCGTGGTCGATCCAAAGATGATGATCGCCCCGATGGTGCTGTTGGTCCTGATCGGGTTGCGTGACAAGACGATCTTCCTGGGCGCTCGTGGCGAGCAGTACCTGCCGGCGATGTTCTTCTTCACGGTGTTGCCGTTCACCGACATGATCATCGCGCTGAAGCTGCTGATCGTGGTGGTGTGGGTCGGTGCCGGAATCTCCAAGTTCGGCCGGCATTTCGCAAACGTCATTCCACCCATGGTGTGCAACAGCCCACTGATCCCGTTCACGTGGCTCAAACACGCGCAGTATCGCAACTTCCCGCACGACCTGCGGCCGTCGAAGACCGCCGAATTCATGGCGCATGTCATGGGCACCACCGTCGAAATCCTCGCGCCACTGACCCTGCTGCTGTGCCCGGACAGGACCGTCGTCATCGCCGCAGTGATTCTGATGGTCGCCTTCCACCTGTTCATCGTCTCGACATTCCCACTGGCCGTGCCGCTGGAATGGAACGTGCTGTTCGCCTACGCATCGATCTTTCTGTTCCTCGGCTTCCCGGCATGGCACGGCTACGCGGTGTCGGACATGTCCTCGCCGTGGTTGACCGCCGCGATCGTGGCCGGCCTGTGTTTCTTCCCCATCTTGGGCAATTTCCGGCCCGACAAGGTGTCCTTCCTGCCGTCCATGCGCCAGTACGCCGGCAACTGGGCTTCGGCGACGTGGGCGTTCACCCCGGGCGCGGAGGCCAAGCTGAACCGGGTGGTGCGGCCGACGTCCAACACCGTCGACCAGTTCGTCGGATTCGGCTACGAGCCACTGTGGGCCGAGGTGACCATGAATCAGCCGGTCGCCTGGCGGTCCATGCACAGCCAGGGCCGTGGCCTCTTCTCGGTGCTGCTGCGTTCGGTGCCGGACATCGAGTCCCGCGTGGTGCGCGAGGCCGAGTTCGCGTGTAACTCATTGATCGGCTTCAACTTTGGTGACGGCCATCTGCATGACGAGAGCATGATCGCCGCCGTACAGAGACAGGCTCGATTCGAACCGGGGGAGCTGATCGTGGTCTGGGTCGAATCGCAGGCTTGGGGCAGCAAGGTGCAGCACTACAAGTTGATCGACGCCGCCGTCGGGGTTGTCGAGACCGGTACCTGGAAGGTCGCCGACGCGGTCGAGGCGCAGCCGTGGCTGCCCGATGGACCGATACCCATCGAGGTCACGTGGCGCGGCAGCCGGGACCATCTGCAATCGAATCTCACTCGGTAACAACATCATCAGGAGACGTACATGAATGACCTACAGGACCGCCGCGCCATTGTCACCGGCGCCGCCCAGGGCATCGGCCTGGCCATCGCCAAGCGGCTCGTGGCCGGTGGTGCTCGCGTCGCGCTGGTGGATATCAATGGCGGCGGTGCCGAGGCCGCAGCTGCCGAGCTGGGCGGTGGATGCATCGGGCTCACCTGCGACGTGCGTTCGACCGAGCAGGTCAACGCGTCGGTCGCCACGGCCACCGAGGCATTCGGCGGCCTGGACCTGCTGGTGAACAACGCCGGCATCGAAATCGCCAAGCCGGTAACCGAACTCACCGACGACGACTTCATCTCGATCCTCGACATCAACGTCGTCGGTACCTTCCGCTTCACCAGGGCCGCGGTGCCCGCGCTCGCCGCTGCCGGTGGCTCCTCGATCGTGAACCTGGGCTCGATCGCCTCAGTGGCGGGTGGTCCGCTGCTGAGCTCCTACTCCGCATCCAAAGGTGCGGTCCTGCGCTTCACCGAATCCGCGGCGATCGAGTTGCGTGGCGCAGGAATTCGCGTCAACGCGGTATGCCCGGGCCTCGCCGACACCCCGATGGCGGCTCGCCTGGCCGCACCGCTGGAAGCCGTCGCACCCATCACGTTCGAGGAACTGGTGGCAGTCAAGCAGGGTCGGCTGGCCGCTCCCGAGGACGTCGCCGAGACGGTGGCGTTCCTGGCATCCCAGAACTCGTCGTTCATCACCGGATCGCATTACCTGGTCGACGGTGGCCTGACCGCGAGCCTCATCTGAGCCACCGACATACCCCCGAGGAGCAATTCATGACCAACATTACGACGCAAGATGATTCGCTGGCCGGCAAGGTCGCGGTGATCACCGGCTCCGCCCGGGGCATCGGGCTGGCCATCGCCACCAAGTACGCCGCACTGGGCGCCACCGTGGTGATCTCCGACCTGGATGCGGACAGTTCCGCGGCCGCGGCAGGCCAACTGAGCGGGGCTTCCTCTTTCGCCTGTGACGTCCGCAGCGAGGACAGCGTGGCCGCGCTGATCGACCATGCCGTGTCGATGCACGGGAAGGTCGACATCGTCGTCGCCAACGCAGGCATCGCCACCCTGGCACCGGTGACCGAAATGCCGCTCGGGCAATGGCGGAACCTGATGTCCATCAATCTCGACGGTGCGTTCCTCACCGTCAAACACGGCGCACGCGCAATGTCCGCCGCCGGCACCAAGGGATCGATAATCACGATCGGCTCGATCACCGCAACGGCCGGCACGCCGTTGCTGGCGCACTACTCGGCGTCCAAGGCTGCGGTGGTGAATCTGACGAAGACCGCGGCAATCGAGCTGCGCCCGAAAGGTATTCGAGTCAATTCGATTCTTCCCGGCTTTGCGGAGACGGTACTGGTCACCGCCAACCGACAGCAGTTCGTCGACATGCTGGGCGTGGATTTCGACGAGGTCATGGCCATGCGCCAAGGCGGCTATCTCAACATCGACGACCTGGCCGAGGTCGCCGCATTCCTGGCCGGCGACCGGTCAGCGTTCTGTACAGGCAGCGAGTATGTGGTCGACGGGGGACTGACAGCCAGTCTGATGTGATTCACCCGCGACGTTGTCCAGCAACGTAACTGGGGTACCGGCCGCACCGGTACCCCAGTTACGTCATGATGGTCAGTCGCGGGCGAATGCGCCTTGTGCTTCCTTCTCCAGATCGATGTACGCCTTACCGCTCACGTCCACGGCGACCACGTTGATGGTGCCGCCGGTGAACCGGCCCGGATTCTGGTAGAGGCCCGAAACGTTGTCGCCGCTGTCGAAACCGATGCACAACCCGTCGCCGGCCAGGGTGAACTTACCGATCTGCGCGCGCATCGGACCCTGAGTGACGACGTTGCCATCAACGTAAAGCTTTGTGGTGCCGATGGATTCACCATGTTCACCGCTGCGCTCGCGGATGAACTCCATGCCAAGGTCGTGCTTGCCCGGCGTCAATGGTGGCGAGGTGAACACCTGCTCCGGCGGGATACCGAGGAAGTTGTAGACGTAGAACAGCCTGTTGTCCTTTATGAACAGCGCATGTCCACCGAATCGGGAACCGTGCGCGAAGATCACGCCCTGCGCCTGCGGGGTGAGGTCGGTGTTGGCGATGATCTTGTACGACTTCCCGCGGATGTTCACCGCGACGGCCTCGGGCACCGGGGACGCGTCCGGGTAGTAGAGGTAACGGTCACGTGGCGGCTCGAACTGCGGCCGCTGGAGCGTCAGCAGCTCGGTGGCGGTGCGATCATCCAGCGGCAGCACGAAATTCTTCTTGGCCTCGTCGAACCAGGTGTCCTGCAGTTCCTTGAGCTTGTCCGGGTACTTGTCTGCGACATTCGTTGATTCCGAGCGATCTTCGTCGACGTGGAACAATTCCCACTTGTCCTGGTCGAAGTGCCCCTTGCCGCTGATCGGCGCGTGTAGCGCGGCGGCTTTCCACCCGTCCTGCCAGATACCGCGGGTGCCGAGCATGGCGTAGTACTGCCGCTTCTTGGTGGTGGGCGCATCCTTTTGGTCGAAGGTGTATTTCATCGACACCCCATTGAGCGGGAATTGCGGTGTGCCCCGATAGGTTTCGGGCATCTTGATCCCGGTGACATCAAGGATTGTCGGCACGATGTCGGTCGCGTGGTGGTACTGATGCCTGACTTCGCCCTTGGCTTTGATGCCCTTGGGCCAGTGGATGATCATCGGGTCGCAGGTGCCCCCGGAGAACTGCGAATAGCGCTTGAACATCTGGAACGGCGCGGAGAACGCAGTCGCCCAGCCGGTCGGAAAGTGGTTGTAGGTGGCCGGCGTACCGAGCTTGTCGATCATGGCCATGTTCTCGGCCAGGTCATCGGGATACCCGTTGAAGAACTTGTTCTCGTTCACCGAGCCGTTCGGGGAACCCTCGCCGGAGGCACCGTTGTCGGCGCAGTAGAAGATCAGCGTGTTGTCCAGTTGGCCCGTCTGCTGCAGATAGTCGACGATGCGGCCCACCTGGGCATCGGTGTACTCAGAGAACCCGGCGTACACCTCGGCCATCCGGCTGAACAGCCGCTTCTCGTCAGCGTTGAGGGTGTTCCACGGCCGGACCATATCCGCATCCGCGGCAACATCTTTCGGCAGCGGATTGATCGGCGTCATCTTCGTGTCCGTGGGCATGATGCCCTTGTCCTTCATCCGCTGGAGCACCCACTCGCGGTAGGCCTCATAGCCGTCGTCGAACTGGCCCTTGTACTTGGCCGCATACTCGGCCGGGCTGTGGTGCGGGGCGTGGTTGGCGCCCGGGCAGAACCACATGTACCAGGGCTTCGACGGATTGGTGGCCCGCTGATCGCGGAGCATCCGAAGAGCTTGATCGGCAAGGTCTTTCGACAGGTGATAGCCCTGCTCGGGAGAGTAGGGCTGCTCGATGTAGCGGTTGTCCTCGACGAGGTCCGGGTACCAATTGTTGGTCTCGCCGCCCAGGAAACCATAGAACCGGTCGAAGCCTTTCTGAACCGGCCATTGCGACTTGCTGCCGCCGCTGGCGAGGTCTTCCTCGGGGACGTTGTGGTCCTTGCCGAGCCAGAAGGTGCTGTAGCCATTCTCCTGCAGCACCTGGCCGATTGTCGCGCATTCGTCGGGCAACCGGCCCGAGGCTCCGGGGAATCCCTCGGAACCTTCGGCGATCGACGCGAAGTTGTTCACGTGGTGATTGCGGCCGGTCAGCATGCAGGACCGGGTGGGGGAGCAGAGCGCGGTGGTGTGCCACTGCGAGTAGATGAGGCCGTTGTCGGCAAGCTTCTGCAACGTCGGCATGTTGATCCGGCCGCCGTAGGGAGACCACGACGCCATTCCGGTGTCGTCGTAGAGCACTACCAGAACGTTGGGTGCGCCCTCAGGGGCGTGCTTGAGCTCCCACTGGCTCCAGTCCTCCTTGGAGTCCCGCACGTCGAGTTTGACCTCGCCGTGGAACTTGTCCATGACTTCCTTGGCCGCGGCGCCGCCGTCGCCCTCACTGGGCGTCGCGCCCTTGTCGTCGCACCCGGCGATGAACGATGATCCGGCCGCGACGCCCGCGGCGGCTGCGAGGCCACCGATCACGGATCGGCGCGACAGCTTCGGTCCGTCCGGTTCGGGAGTGAATTCGGACGGTGAATCGGTATCAGGTGCCATGGCGCCATTATTGGGACAAGTCGCGTCGTTCGCAGTAATTCTGCAGATCGGTATGGTGGGTTGCCGATTCCGATCCCAAGGTGTCACACCGATTTTCGCCGCGCGCGTCAATGCCGGCTTATGCGATCCGACGGAAAAGTGAATGCTGAAACCATCGATGTCACCCTTTTCGGGTGACATGGATTGGCTTTTGGGATTCCGGTATTTTTGAGCAGTGCCGCCGTCTGGAACATCCACGATGCGGCCGGTGCCGTGGTTTCTCGCGACCATCCCGGTTGCGCGGCCGGACATGCTCGACCGATCGTCGATCATTCGGCTCCTCGCCGCCGAGTGCGACCGCAAACGGGCAGTCCTTGTCGCCGCGCCGTCGGGTTACGGGAAGACGGTTGCGCTGTCGCAGTGGGCCGCGCAGCGGTCGGGTGAGGTGCCGGGGTCAGTTGCGTGGTTGACATTGACCGCACGCGTGGCCGGCCGTGAGGACGTGATACGTGGACTGCTCACCGCCATGGGGAACGCCGCGCGGACCGGCGGTGATGAGGGGCTGTGGCGGCAACTGGCCGAGGCGCTGGAAGCGCCGTCGTACGACGCTGTGATCGCGGCGTTGATGGAGATCGATCCGCTGGGGCCGTTGACGGTCATCATCGATGACTTTCAGCAGGCGCGGGCGGCGTGGTCCGGCGTCGACATGCTGGAGCTGATCGAGGTCGGCCCGCCGTGGCTCAATTTTGTGCTGGCGACGACAGAGTCCGTCGGGCCCGAGTGGTCCCGCCTTCGGGTTCACGATCAGGTTGCCGTGATCGGCCCCACCGCGTTGGCGTTCACCCGCGACGACATCGCGGCCTTGGCCCGCCAATCGGGTGTCGAATTGGTACCCGGCCAGGTCGAACAGCTTTCGGCAACCACCGCAGGCTGGCCCGGCGCGGTGAAGTTGATGCTCGTGTCGGGTGGTGCGCCGATGGTGGCTTCGAAAGCCGACCTCACCGACTACATCGAGACCGCGGTGCTGTCCCGGCTGCGCCCCGACCTCGCCGAGTTCGTGCTGTATACGACCGTCTGCGCTCGCCTCGATGAGCGAATGGCCATTGCATTGTCCGGCAGGAATGACGCGGCGTCATTGTTGCGCGAGTGCGTGGATTCGGGTCTGTTCTTGGAACAGTTCGGTGCCGGGGACACGACGTACTACCAGTGGCATTCGATATTCGTACGGCATTGCCGGGGAATTCTGCGGCGAGGCCATCCCGGTGAGTGGCAACGCCTCAACCGCATTGCCGCCCGTGAACTCGCTGCCGACTTCCCGTTGGAGGCGGTCGAGTGCGCGATTCGCGGCGACGATCGGCGGGCCGGTTTCGACATCATCGCCGAGCACTGGCTCGAATTGTTGCTGCAGTCGCGAAGCCGTGCCCTTGATGAGGCCTGCGTGCGGCTGCAAGCTGCCTTCGGGGAAGATCCGGAAGTATTGATGGTCCGTGCCTGCTGCCGGACCACGGCAGGGGACAACGTCACTGCCACAATACTTTTCGAGCGGGCAGCAGCGGGGGGCGAAGCCGTGGCGGCCCGGAATCGGCTGGCTTTCATCGCCGACCTGTCGACGCTCCTGGTGTCCGATGACCGAGATGCGATGGCCCGGGCGGCTGCCGGCGCGACCGCCGCTCTCGCCGACCGTGCGGTGGTGGCGCCTCGGATTTACGCGTGTGCGCTGTTCGTCATCGGTTGGGCGGATTCTCGAATGCGGCGGGGACTGACCCGCGGGGCGGAACTGCTCGAATCGGCGGTGCACGAGTGCACCGCTCTCGGGCTGACCGAAGTCGCGCACCGGGCACGCCAGAGTTTGGCTTTCGCGCTTGCGCATGTCGGTGAGTTCGAGCGCGCACTCGACGTGCTGAGGGAGACCGCTGAGATGGGTGGGGTGTCGCCGGAACTGTGGCTGTCGCACGACGGTGATGGCATCGAACGACTTTCGGCGGGCTGGGTGAGCTTCTGGCGGGGGCAGACCGACGCCGCCATCGACACGCTGTCTTCGGTGAGCGCCTCGGTGGGCGTGGGTTACCCGGACTTGGGGCGGATGATGCTCGCGTTCTCGGCCTCTACCGTCGGGTTGGATTCGGTGCTGACCGTCGCCGAGGCTGCCCTGACCCGGATGCCGGACGTCGATACCCACGGCGTCCCTTGGAACAGCTACAAAACGGCCAGCAGAGCCCGCTTGTGCGAGGCCCGCGGTCGGCGTGCAGAAGCGATCGAGGCTGCCGCCAGTATTGTTGGCCGCGAACATGTTCCGATGATCTCGGCGGTATTGTCCGGCATGTGCCGCCGTCTCGATGAGCCCGACCTTGCCGAACGGCTCGCCCGGCAGGCATTGGTGCCGGAGGTACCGTGCTACGCCGAGGCATACGCGTTGCTGACCCTGGCGGTGCTCGGCTGGCAGCGGAGTGACCGCGACCAGGCTCATCGTGACCTCGAGGCCGTGCTGGCCGTGGCGCATCGCCAGTTGATTCGATATCAGTTCATCGACAACACCGACCCGGTCTGCCGGGAACTGCTTGCCGCGCACTTGCCGACCACCGGCTACCGGCAGTTCCTCGAAGAGTCGCTGGTGTTGAGTGAACGACCGAAGTCACTGTCGCAGGTGTCGGTGCTCACCCCACGAGAACTGGAAGTACTCGCCCACCTTCGGACCGCAATGACGTCGCAGGAGATCGCCGACGGTATGGGGGTGTCCCTCAATACGATGAAAACCCACCAGCGGTCGATCTACCGGAAACTGGCCGTTGCCAATCGACGCGAAGCGATCCGGGCGGTCCGCCCCTGAGTCGGGGCTGATGACCGCCGGCATGTACGTCAATATCCGACCTGCTGGACAGTTCCCGGGTGTAATCTCCGGGCGATCGCCGAGAGCGGCGAACGCTGACCGGGACGAGGCGTCATGGCAACTGAATTCCAGGGCACGATCAAACTCGACATCCGCGACTCGGAGCCCGACTGGACTCCGTACGCCGCGCCGACGGCCCCGGCCGGTGCGCCCAATGTGCTCTACCTGGTCTGGGACGACACCGGCATCGCCACCTGGGACTGCTTCGGCGGCCTCGTCGACATGCCCGCCATGCGCCGCATCGCCGACCGCGGCGTGCGTCTGTCGCAGTTCCACACCACCGCGCTGTGTTCGCCGACGCGGGCGTCACTGCTGACGGGACGCAACGCCACCTCGGTGGGCATGGCCACCATCGAGGAGTTCACCGACGGTTTCCCGAACTGCCACGGCCGCATACCTTTCGAGACGGCACTCCTGTCCGAGGTGCTGGCCGAGCAAGGCTGGAACACCTACTGCGTCGGCAAGTGGCACCTGACTCCGCTGGAGGAATCGAACCTCGCGTCCACCAAGCGGCACTGGCCGCTGTCCCGCGGCTTCGAACGCTTCTACGGGTTCATGGGCGGCGAGACCGACCAGTGGTACCCCGAGCTGGTGTACGACAACCACCCGGTCGCCCCGCCGGCCACGCCCGAAGAGGGCTATCACCTGTCGAAAGACCTGGCGGACAAGACCATCGAGTTCATCCGCGACGCCAAGGTCATCGCCCCCGACAAACCGTGGTTCTCCTACGTCTGCCCCGGCGCCGGGCACGCGCCGCACCATGTCTTCAAGGAATGGGCCGACAAGTACGCGGGCAAGTTCGACATGGGCTACGAGGCGTACCGCGACCTGGTGCTGGAGAACCAGAAGCGCCTCGGCATCGTGCCGCCCGACACCGAACTCTCGCCCATGAATCCGTACCTGGACGTCAAGGGGCCGAACGGCGAACCGTGGCCGTTGCAGGACACGGTGCGTCCCTGGGACGGACTGAACGACGACGAGAAGCGGCTGTTCGCCCGCATGGCCGAGGTGTTCGCCGGGTTCCTGTCCTACACCGATGCGCAGATCGGCCGAATTCTCGACTACCTGGAGGAGTCGGGTCAGCTGGACAACACGCTCGTCGTCGTCATCTCCGACAACGGGGCCAGCGGCGAAGGCGGCCCGAACGGCTCGGTCAACGAGAACAAGTTCTTCAACGGCTACATCGACACCGTCGAAGAGAGCATGCGGTACTTCGACACCCTGGGTTCACCGGACACTTACAACCATTATCCGATCGGCTGGGCGATGGCATTCAACACGCCCTACAAACTGTTCAAGCGCTACGCCTCCCACGAGGGCGGCATCGCCGACACCGCAATCATCAGCTGGCCCAACGGAATCGCGGCCCACGGCGAGGTGCGCGACAACTACGTCAACGTCGCCGACATCACCCCGACGGTGTACGACCTGTTGGACATCGAGCCGCCGGCAGAGGTGCGGGGCGTGCCGCAGCGACCGCTGGAAGGCGTGAGTTTCAAAGCGGCCCTGGCGGATTCGGCGGCCGACACCGGAAAGGCAACGCAGTTCTACGCGATGCTCGGCACCCGCGGCATCTGGCACAACGGCTGGTTCGCCAATACCGTGCACGCCGCGACCCCGTCGGGCTGGTCGCACTTCGACAAGGACCGCTGGGAACTGTTTCACATCGAATCCGACCGCAGTCAGTGTCATGACCTGGCGGCCGAGGACCCGGCGAAACTCGCTGAAATGCAGGAACTCTGGTTCTCCGAGGCAGCGAAGTACAACGGTCTGCCGCTGGCCGACCTGAACGTCTTCGAGACCCTGCTGCGCGACCGGCCCTACCTGATGCGGGACCGGCAGACCTTCACCTACTACCCGGGCACCGCCGAGGTGGGCATCGGTGCCGGCGTCGAACTGCGGGGACAGTCGTTCTCCGTCCTGGCCGAGGTGGACGTCGATTCAATGGGCGCCGAAGGGGTGCTGTTCAAGCAGGGCGCCGGTCACGGCGGGCATGTCTTGTTCGTTCAGGACGGCCGGCTGCAGTACGTCTACAATTTCATGGGCGAAGACGAGCAGGTGGTATCCGCGCTCGATCCGTTGCCTCTGGGGCGGCATGTCTTCGGCGTCCACTACGACCGGACCGGCACCGTGGAAGGCAGCCACACCCCGCTC
>Ga0265327_10001782_pt1 | contig 25376 bp, 23 predicted proteins | sample 41621metaG_FD_202089 | JGI IMG/M metagenome (GOLD analysis project Ga0265327, IMG submission 202089) | Rhizosphere microbial communities from Carex aquatilis grown in University of Washington, Seatle, WA, United States - 4-16-21 metaG | ecosystem: Host-associated > Plants > Roots > Rhizosphere...
CGGGTGAAATCAGTGCGGGCCTGTTTGGCGTACCACTGGGCGACCTTGCGCTGCACAGTTTTGATGTCATCCGGGTTCGGTTGGGCGACGTAAAGGCGGGTGCCGTCAAATTCCAAAGCGCGGTTTTTGGCATCCTGACGCAGGGTGAGCCGGATGTCTTGACCCAGGTATTGCATTGTGGCGCCGTCCTGCCATACGAAAGCTTCGGGGCGGTCTTGCAGTTCCGTGAGTTTGCGGGCGATCCAGTCAGCCTTGTCCTGCAGCAGGTGGTCGACCGTGTGTTGTGAGACGCGCCTGGGGATGTGTACCGTGAGGCCGTTGCCGTCGATGCGCAGGCCTATGGTGCGGCGTTTAGCACTGACTTTTAGGGTGTAGGGGACGCTGTGGCCACTGGGGAGCGTGAGCTGCCGCAGAGTCACAAGTTGTCCAGCCTCGTCATTTCTGATTCGATCCAGTGCTCGACGGCCTTGTTCAGTTCGTCGGCCTTCATGCCGGTGGCGTTGATCGGCTTGCCGATGCTTACCGTAATGGTACCGGGGCGCTTGAGCAGACTGTTCTTGCGCCAGTATTCGCCGGCATTGTGGGCTACCGGCACCACAGTCGCGCCGGTGTGGGTGGCCAGCCAGGCGCCGCCAATGTGATATTTGCCTTTGTGGCCCGGCGCGATGCGCGTGCCTTCGGGGAAGACCACGACTGACAATCCAAGCGCCAACCTGTCCTTGCCTTGGCTGACCAGTTGCTTCAATGCCTCGCGCCCAGCAGCGCGGTCGATGGCGATGGATTTCAAAGCCCACAGCGCCCAGCCGAAAAACGGCAGCCACAGTAGTTCACGTTTCAGCACCCAGATTTGCGGTGGAAAAATATCCTGAAAGGCGATGGTTTCCCAAGCTGACTGGTGCTTGGCGAGGATTACGCAGGCATGATCCGGGATGTTCTCGCGCCCGATGACGCGATATTTCAGCCCGCAACTCAGCGCCAGCCAGCGCACCACGAAGCGCGCCCAGCCAGCCACGATATGCGAGCGTTTTGTCGCAGAAATAGGGATCAGCAGCAGCGCGAGCAGCGCGAAAGGGATCACCATGGCCCACATGCCGAGATTGAAGATAATGGAACGCAGGCGAATCATGTGGCCTATGCCTGATTTTCGATGATGCGGTGCGCGGCTTCCATCAGGTCTGCGCAGATCCATGTGCCTTCAGGCAGTCCGCCATCAGCAAGGGTTTTTTCGCCCTTGCCGGTGCGCACCAGAATCGGCTGTGCACCAAGGCTTAAGCCCGCCTGCAGGTCGCGCAGCGAATCGCCCACGCTGGGGACGCCATCGAGATCGGTGCCGAAACGCTTGGAGATTTCTTCCAGCATGCCGGGCTTGGGCTTGCGGCAATCGCAGTTCGAATCAGCCGTGTGCGGGCAGTAGAACAGCGCGTCGATACGTCCGCCGTATTGCCCCAGCGCGCGGTGCATCTTGTCGTGGATGGCATTGAGCGTGGCCATGTCGAACAGGCCGCGCTCAATGCCGGACTGGTTGGTGGCCAGCGCCACCCGAAAGCCCGCCTGATTCAGCATCGCAATCGCCTCAAGGCTGCCGGGAATGGGAATCCATTCTTCCGGGCTCTTGATGAACTGGGCGGAATCCTGATTGATGACGCCGTCGCGATCGAGGATGACGAGTTTCATGGTTGTTTCCTGCTGGAACAGTCTCCGAGTTTACGCTGCCAGCTTGGAAAGGTCAGCCACGCGGTTCATGGCCTGGTGCAACGTGGCCAGCAGGCCGAGGCGGTTGGCGCGCAGTGCCGGGTCTTCGGCATTGACCATCACGCTGTCGAAGAAGGCGTCAATCGGTGCCTTGAGCGCAGCTAGGGTCTTGAGAGAGGCGGTGAAATCGCCCTTCTCGAAGGCTACATTGGCTTGTGGCGCCACAGTGTCTAGGGCCGCGTTCAGGGCGGCTTCGGCTACTTCCTGCAGTAGTGCCGTATTAACTTTGGCTTCGACAGTGCCTTCGACCTTTTTCAGGATATTGCCGACACGCTTGTTTGCGGCTGCCAGGCTTTCGGCTTCAGGAAGTGCAGTGAAGGCGCGTACGGCTTCCAGACGCTTGAGAACTTGTGTTGGGCGTAGGGATAGGACGGCATCAATCTCTTGTGGTGAGTAACCTTCGTCTTTAAGCATCCCAGCGTAGCGGTCGTAGATGAAATGCAGAAGCTCACGAACACCCACATTACGATCAAAATCGGGTACGGATGAGAAAGCATTCGCAGCCTGCAAGACAATATCTTGCAGGGGATGGCTTCCTTCCAAAGACGAGATGATGCGAATAACGCCAATGGCATGCCGTCGTAATGCAAACGGATCCTTGTCGCCAGTGGGAATTTGGCCGATGCCAAACATGCCCAACAGCGTTTCCAGTTTGTCTGCCAGCGCGACGACGATACCGGTCTGGTTGCGCGGTAGGGTGTCGCCTGCGAAGCGGGGTTTGTAATGGTCTTCGATGGCATCGGCAATTTCGGTCGAGAGGCCGTCGTTGCGTGCATAGTAGCCGCCCATGATGCCCTGCAGTTCCGGGAACTCCCCGACCATGTCGGTCAGCAGGTCGGTCTTGGCCAGTTGTGCTGCTTTGTCGGCGGACGCCGCGAGCGTGTCACCACCTAATTGCTGGCCGATGGCTTTTGCAATGGCTCGGACGCGTTGCGTACGTTCACCCTGCGTACCCAGCTTGTTGTGGTAAACCACCTTGTCCAGGCCGTCGATGCGCGATTCCAGCGTCATCTTGCGATCCTGATCAAAGAAGAACTTGGCATCGGCGAGGCGCGGACGTACCACACGTTCGTTGCCACCAATGACGGCGGAAGCATCGGCCGGATTGATGTTGGAGACGATCAGGAACTTGTTGGTCAGCTTGCCGGTTGCATCCAGCAGCGGGAAGTATTTCTGATTGGCCTTCATGGTCAGGATCAGACATTCCTGCGGTACTTCAAGAAACTCGGTTTCGAACTGGCCCAGCAGCACGTTGGGGCGCTCGACCAGGCCGGTGACTTCATCCAGCAAGGCTTCGTCTTCGATCGGTTTCAGGCCTTGTTTGGCTGCGGCTTCGGTGAGCTGGCGAGCGATTTCGGCGCGGCGTGCTTCGAAGCTGGCAATGACGGCACCTTCGGTTTCAAGTTGTGTCGCATAGGTGTCAGCGTTCTTGAGGGTTACCGTGGGGTTTGCAGCCTCGAAGCGGTGACCTTGGGTGGTATTGCCGGAAGTCAGGCCCAGCGTGGAGATGGAAACTACGTCGGCACCGTGCAGCGCAACCAAACCATGCGCCGGGCGCACGAAGTTGACGCTCTCCCAGCCATCGGCCAGTTGATAGGTCATGACCTTGGGGATCGGCAATTTGGAGAGCGTTTCATCCAATGCCTTTTGCAGGCCATCCGCCAAGGTGGCGCCGGGTACAACTACATCCAGAAACAGCACATCGGCCTTGCCGTCGTTTTCGCGTTTCAGGTTGGGCACAACGGAGGCGTCGGCGCCCAGTGCTTCCAGTTTCTTGAGCAGGGCGGGGGTGGCCTGACCATTGGCATCCAGCCCAACGGTGGCGGGCATCAGTTTTTGCGACACGGGTTTGTCGGCAGCGCGTGCAGCCACTTGCGTGATGTGGGCGGCCAAGCGGCGCGGTGAAGCAAACGGCGTCACAACAGAATCATCTGCAGTCAGGCCTTGTGTTTTGAGCGCTGCGAACAAGGTGGAAGAGAATGCCTCCCCCAGCTTCTTCAGCGCCTTGGGCGGCAGTTCTTCAACGAATAGCTCAACGAGTAAATTCTTGGTGGTCATGCTTATGTTGCTTTCTTTTCGATCTGTGCCAACACTTCATCTGCCCATGCCTTCGGTGCCATGGGGAAGCCGAGGCGAGCGCGGCTGTCGAGGTAGCTTTGCGCCACGCTGCGAGCCAGATTTCGGATGCGGCCGATATAGGCCGCGCGTTCGGTGACGGAAATCGCACCACGGGCATCCAGCAGGTTGAAGGTGTGGGCGGCTTTCAGCACTTGTTCGTAGGCGGGCAGGGCCAGTGCGTTTTCCATCAGCAGTTGCGCTTCTTTCTCGTGGCTGGCGAAAGCGCCCAGCAGGAATTCGACATCGGAGAATTCGAAGTTATAGGTGGATTGCTCGACTTCGTTCTGGTGGAACACGTCGCCGTATTTCAAGTCGGCGGCGCCATTGACGCCCTTGGAATACACGAGGTCGTAGACGTTATCCACGCCTTGCAGGTACATGGCGAGGCGTTCCAGGCCGTAGGTAATTTCGCCGGTGATCGGTTTGCAGTTGATGCCGCCGACTTGTTGGAAGTAGGTGAACTGGGTGACTTCCATGCCGTTTAGCCAGACTTCCCAACCCAGACCCCAGGCGCCCAGCGTCGGATTTTCCCAGTCGTCTTCTACAAAACGGATGTCGTTTTTCTTGAGGTCGAAACCCAGCGCTTCCAGCGAGCCGAGATACAGTTCCAGAATGTTGGCCGGAGCGGGCTTCAGCACAACCTGAAACTGGTAGTAATGCTGCAAGCGGTTGGGGTTCTCGCCGTAGCGGCCATCCTTGGGGCGGCGGCTGGGCTGCACATAGGCGGCTTTCCATGGTTCCGGGCCGATGGCGCGCAGAAAGGTGGCGGTATGGCTGGTGCCGGCGCCGACTTCCATGTCGTAGGGTTGCAGCAGTGCGCAGCCCTGTTGATCCCAGTATTGCTGGAGTGTCAGAATGATTTGCTGAAAGGTGAGCATCGAATAGGTTCTGCAGTTGCAAAAGGGCCTGATTTTACTTCTTTTTCCGGTGCCACAAAACCCCGAGTGCGAGGAAAATCAGGGAGATCGCCGGCCAGTTGCCGAGCCGGACATAGGGGGTGGCGCCGACATAACCCTGCGCCTCACCGGTCAGTGCTGTGGTGGTGAAGAACGGCGCTTCTGCGATGACCTCGCCATGCGGGTTGATGAAGGCAGTGGCGCCGGTGTTGGTGGCGCGCAGCATCATGCGCCCGGTTTCCAGCGCGCGCACTTGCGACATCTGCAGATGCTGGTGCGCCGCCAGCGAATCGCCATACCAGGCGTCGTTGCTGGCGTTGATCAGCAGCGTGGCCTCGGGTAGCTGGCGGATGACTTCTTCGCCGAAGACATCTTCGTAGCAGATGTTGACGGCGACTTTTTGCCCGGCGAGATCGAGCGGATGTTGTGTAGTTCCGCCAGACGAAAGATCGGTGAGCGGAATGTGCAGCAGGTCGTTGTAGATCCAGCCGAGTACCGCCTTGAACGGGATGAACTCGCCGAACGGCACCAGATGGTCTTTGCGGTACACCTGCGTTTGCGCTCCGCCGAAACTGGCCATACTGTTGTAGTAATGCTTGTTCTCGCTTTCGACGATGCCGGCCAATACCTCGCCGACGCTCGCATTGACTAGCTCCCGGCGGTATTCGTCAGGCACCTGATCGAGCAACATGGGCAGGGCTGTTTCGGGAAGCACGACCAGCTGTGCCGGGTGCTGTCGGGCGAGATCGAGGTAGGTGGAAAGCGTGCGCTGAATTTCGGCTTCCTGCCATTTCATGTCCTGCGAGATATTGCCTTGCAGCAGGCTGACGCTGATGGGCTTACCGACGGGTGTGCTCCATTCAATCTGCTTGAGCAGGCTGCTGCTGATCCAGATGGCGGCCAGCGCGATGACGATGGGGCGGCGAGCGCTACCCCTGAACCAGGCGGCAATGAGTGCGGCCACGATGGCCGCGGCGAGGGCCATGCCGTACACGCCGGCGATGGGGGCGAGGCCGGCCAGTGGGCTGTACGGCACTTGCGCATTACCGATGGTCATCCACGGGAAGCCGGTGAAAATCCAGTTGAGTACCCATTCGAATAGCACCCATGCAAAGGGCATGGCGTAAGGCTTGAAAGATTCGAAGCGGGCGCTCACATAGCCCGCAGCAGCCGGAAACAGGGCGAGAAATGCGCAGTATGCGGCAGTGGCAAGCCCGGCCAGCGCTGCGGGCATGCCGCCGTAAACATGCAAGCTGACATAAATCCACGAGACGCCTGCGCCAAATAATCCCAGGCCATAAGCGTAGCCGATGAGCATCGCTTGCCTTGGGGAATCCGCTTTTTGCCAGAGGTAAAACAGCCCCGCCAGCGTGAGGATGGGCGCGGGGTAAATGTAAAAGGGCGCGTAGCCGATGACGGCGAAAGCGCCCAGCAACAATGCGATCAGGTATCGGTTTTGATTCATGGGTTGAGGTGGTTCCGTTAGGGGCTGACGTGCACCGTCAGGCCGAGTTGCCGGACGCGCTCGGCCAGCGCTTCCATCCATGCTTCGGAGAGTCTTGACAGGCGGGGCGCTTTGGCCTGCATCGAGGGCCGGGCCAGGCCGTAGAGGTGGACGCCGGCCAAGTCTGGCGCGACGCTTTGCAGTAGCTCCAGCCAAGCGGTGATTTCAGCTTCCTCGGGCGGTGCGCCATCCAGTGCAAATACACAGGCCTGTACCCAGGTTGGACACTGGCATGCGCAGTTCCGCAACCGATCGACCACGCCCTGCGGCTTTAATCGCACGTCGTTGATCCGAGCAATGCCCTCAGTGGTGGCGGCATCGACCTTGAACCAGACTTCACCATTACAACGAGCAAGGTGTGCAACGGCTTGCAGCACCTCGGGTTTGTCCATCTGGCTGCCATTGGTGATCAGGCGCAGTTTGATCTTGCCCAGCAGGCCGTAGTCGCGCATGGCCTGTTCGACAATGGCGATGGACGCCGGGAACTCCTTGGCGCTGGTCGGTTCGCCGTTGCCGGAAAACGCGATGTCTTCCAGATGGCGCGCACCTTCGGCCACGCGCTGTTGCAGAAATTCGCCTTGGACAATGTCCTGCAGCATCTGGCGCAGTTCGCGATCCAGTTGCTCGAGATCGATAGCCGGCGCGCTACCGCGCACCAGATCAGGTACCTGGCAGTAGATGCAGCGCCAATTGCAGGCATTGTTAGGGTTAAGATTGATGCCGATCGAGACGCCGCCTGCCCGTCGCGATACGACAGGATAGACATAAGTCATCCCCGCACTGTCGCGGCTGTGGTTAGCGGTGTCGAGAGGTGTTTGTGTGTTCATGCAGGCAAGATTGTAAGCTTTATCGACAAATGATTGACACGCACAGGGGTGGCGAAATATATTAAATCCACAGTTATTTAAGCCTATGTAATCAAACAAGGAGCGTTGGCATGAGCGTGGTATCAGAATTCAAGGAATTTGCCCTCAAGGGAAATGTGATTGATCTGGCAGTCGGTATCATCATTGGTGCCGCTTTCGGCAAGATCGTCGATTCTTTGGTCGGGGATATTATTTTGCCGGTGGTGAGCCGCATTATCGGTGGGCTGGATTTTTCAAATCTGTTCATTAAACTGGCGGATGGCCCGGCGGATATTCCTCAGACTTACGCCGCATTGAAAGCCGCTGGCGTGCCGCTGCTGGCTTACGGTAACTTCATCACCATCGTGCTGAATTTCATCATTCTGGCATTCGTGATCTTCGTGATGGTCAAGCAAGTGAATCGACTGAAGAAAGAAGAACCGGCGGCCCCTGCTGCTCCGGCTCCGACGCCAGAAGACATTGTGCTACTGCGTGAGATTCGTGATTCGCTGAAGAAGTAATTTCAAGCCGTGCACTGCGCGAAAAAATGAGGGCAATCCGTGTGTGGATTGCCCTTTTTTATTGCTGAGCCGCTGGAATCAGTGATTCGTCTGGAAGTCGTTCCACCAGCAAGGAATGCACGCGCCGACTGTCTGCACGCAGCACCGTGAACTTGAGGTGGTCGAAACTGACCTGCTCACCGCGCTTGGGAAGGTGCCCGAATTTGTTGATCACCAAGCCGCCGACGGTGGAAAACTCCTCGTCGCTGAATTCGGTTTCAAGGCGCTCGTTGAAATCCTCGATTTCGGTCAGTGCCTTGACGCGGTAGCGGCCGTTGCTGTCCTGGATGACATTGTCTTCGGTCTCGTCGAAGTCGTATTCGTCCTCGATGTCGCCGACGATCTGTTCCAGCACGTCCTCGATCGTCACCATGCCGGCAACACCGCCGTATTCGTCCACCACTACCGCGATGTGGTTGCGGTTGCTGCGAAAATCCTTCAGCAGTACGTTGAGACGCTTCGATTCCGGGATGAATACTGCCGGGCGCAGCATATCGCGCACGTTGAAATCCTCATCCCCGGCGTAATAGCGCAGCAAATCCTTGGCCAGCAGGATGCCGATCACGTCATCCTTGTTGTCGTCGATTACGGGAAAGCGCGAGTGGGCGGTTTCGATGACGAAGGGGATAAACTTCTCGGCAGGGTCGGTGATGTCGATTACATCCATCTGCGAGCGCGGGATCATGATATCTCGCACCTGCATTTCGGAGACTTGCATGACGCCTTCGATCATCGCCAATGCATCGGCGTCGAGCAGATTTTTTTCGTAAGCAGCGTGGAGGAGTTCGATGAGTTGCTCGCGGTCTTCTGGTTCGCGCAGCAATAGGTGAGAGAGCCGTTCCAGTAGGGACGGTTTATGACTGTCATCCGCCATGTTGAATGGCTTCCTTTTCAATGAGATAGGGGTCAGCATACCCGAGTTTGATGACGATTTGTGATTCGAGTGTTTCCATCACTTCGGCATCCGCATCGTTTTCGTGGTCGTAACCTTGCATGTGCAGCACGCCATGAACCGTCAAATGGGCATAGTGCGATTCCAGGCTGATGCCCTGTTCTGTCGCTTCTTTTTCCACCACCGGCGCGCACAGCACGATGTCGCCCAGTAGCAGTGGGTCGTGCATCAGCGGAAAAGTCAGCACGTTGGTCGCGTAATCCTTGTTGCGGTAGGCATGGTTGAGTTCGCGACCTTCGTTGGCACCCACGATGCGCAGGGCGATTTCAGCATCCTGTTCCAGCGCGGCCTGTGCCCATTTCTTGAACTGGTCCCGTGTCGGGATGCTTCCGGGCTTGGTGGCGTACTGCACCGCCAGGCTGAGTTTGGGTTTTTGCGCCGGCTTCATGGTTTGCTGTTTTCCTGCTGCAGCTCGTACTGCTCGTAGGCGTTGACGATCTTCTGTACCAGCGGATGGCGCACTACGTCTTGCGACAGAAATTGGGTGATGGCAATGCCGCGGACGTCTTTCAGTACTTTTTGCGCTTCGATCAGGCCGGATTTCTGGCCCCGGCCGAGGTCGATCTGGGTGACGTCGCCGGTAATCACCGCCTTGGTGCCGAAACCGATGCGGGTGAGAAACATCTTCATCTGTTCCGGTGTGGTGTTCTGCGCCTCGTCCAGAATGATGAAGCTCTGGTTCAGTGTCCGGCCGCGCATGTAGGCCAGCGGCGCCACTTCGATGGCATTGCGCTCGAACAACTTGTGCACGGTGTCGTAGCCCATCAGGTCGTAGAGTGCATCGTAGAGCGGCCGCAGGTAGGGGTCGACTTTCTGCGCCAGATCGCCAGGCAGAAACCCCAGCCGCTCGCCGGCCTCCACTGCCGGGCGCACCAGTACGATGCGTTTGACGCGATCGCGCTGAATGGCATCCACCGCGCTTGCGACGGCGAGATAGGTCTTGCCGGTACCGGCCGGGCCGATGCCGAAGGTGATGTCGAAATCCTGAATCTGCTGCAGATACTCGATCTGGCGCGGGGTGCGGCCGTGCAGGTCGGAGCGACGCGTCATCAGTACCGGCATCGAAGCCGTGGTAACGGATTCCGGATTCAGTTTGCCGACCTCGACCAGGCCGAGTTGTACGTCTTCCAGCCCGATGGGTTTTCTGGCGCGTTGGTAGAAATCTTCCAGCAATTGCGCCGCCAGCCGCATGTTGTGCGTTTCGCCGGAGAGGCGAAAATGGCTGCCGCGGCGAGCAATGCCGACTTCGAGCGCATCCTCGATCTGCTTGAGGTTCTCGTCCAGCGCCCCGCACAGGTTGGCGAGGCGGACGTTGTCTTCAGGCGTAAAGTTGATTTCCATGATTAGCTGACTCGTTCGCCGCGCAGGCTGTAGGGTTGGGCGTCGGTGATGTTGACCTGAACAAACTGGTTGATCAGCGTTGCCGGGCCGTCAAAATTCACGATACGGTTGTTGTCGGTGCGTCCAGCCAGCTGGTTGGCATCTTTTCTCGACAGGCTCTCGACCAGCACGCGCTGCACACTCCCGACCATTTTTTTGCTGTTCTCGAAGCCTTGCTTGTCCAGCAGGGCAAGAATGCGATCGAGTCGCGCCGCCTTTACTTCATGCGGGGTGGTGTCTTCAAGGTAAGAAGCGGCGGTGCCGGGCCGCGGGCTGTAGATGAAACTGAAGCTGTAGTCGAAACCGACATCCTCGATCAGTTTGATCGTCGCCTCGAAGTCGGCATCCGTCTCGCCGGGGAATCCGATGATGAAATCCGACGAAATCTGCAGGTCCGGACGCGCTGCACGTAGTTTGCGGATCAGCGATTTATATTGCAGCGCCGTGTAATTGCGTTTCATCGCCATCAGCACGCGGTCGGAGCCAGCCTGTACAGGCAAATGCAAGTGCGAAACCAGCTTGGGCAGTTTGGCGTAAGCCTCGATCAGCGCGGGCGTCATCTCGTTGGGATGCGAGGTGGTATAGCGCAGCCGCTCAATGCCTGGGATATCGTGCACGTATTCCAGCAGCAGTGCGAGGTCTGCGGTTTTGCCGTCTGCCATGGCGCCCTGATAGGCATTCACATTCTGGCCCAGCAAGGTGATTTCCTTTACGCCTTGCTGCACCAGTTGTGCAGCTTCCATCAAGATGTCGTCGAAGGGGCGCGAGACCTCTTCGCCGCGGGTGTAGGGCACCACGCAGAAAGTGCAGTACTTGCTGCATCCTTCCATGATGGAAAGAAACGCGGCAGCGCCCTCGACGCGTGGCGGCGGCAAGCGGTCGAATTTCTCGATTTCGGGGAAGCGGATATCCACCTGCGAACTGCCTGTCGCGCGCTTTTCCGCAATCATGGCCGGTAGCCGGTGCAAGGTCTGCGGGCCGAATACAATGTCGACATACGGCGCGCGTTCGACGATGCTTTCGCCTTCCTGGCTGGCAACGCAGCCGCCGACACCGATCACGAGATTGGGGTTTTTGAGTTTGAGTTCGCGAAACCGGCCGAGGTGGCTGAACACTTTTTCCTGCGGCTTGTCGCGCACCGAACAGGTGTTGAGCAGGATCAAATCTGCTTCTTCGGGGTTCTCGGTCTGCTCCATGCCCTCGGCAGCCTGCATGAGATCAGCCATGCGCGATGAGTCGTACTCGTTCATCTGGCAACCGAAAGTCTTGATGAAAACTTTTTTGGAGGCACTCACGATGGTGTGCTTCCGGGTGAGGCGTTTTGCAAAATATTCCAGTAAAAACAGTAAACTAAGGCGGCATTATAGTTGAATCGGCAAGCCGGAGGCAATGCGCCCGAGCCACGGGTAGAATAGCGATATGGATTTCTTCCCTATTTTTATGAAACTGCAAGGTCGTCGCTGCGTCGTGATTGGCGGCGGTGAGGTGGCGCTGCGCAAGGTTGCCATGCTGCTCAAGGCGGAGGCCTTGGTGACAGTGGTGGCGCCGGAGCTGGATGCGACCCTGACCGAATGGCGAGATGCCGGCAAGATCACGCATTTGCCCAAGGTGTTTGAACCCGTATATCTGGAAGGCGCCGTGCTGGTGATTGCTGCGACAGACGACGAGGCGGTCAACCGGCGCGTCTCCGAGGCTGCCCAGTGGCGCAATATCCCGGTGAACGTGGTTGATGCGCCGGCGCTGTGCACGTTTGTCGTGCCTTCGGTCATCGACCGCTCGCCCATCGTGGTTGCCATTTCCAGCGGGGGCAAAGCCCCGGTACTGGCGCGCATGCTTCGCACGAAACTGGAAACCATGATCCCTGCCAGCTATGGTCGTCTGGCCGGCTTGGCAGCGGAGTTTCGCGAGCAGGTCAAGGCGCGTTTCGCCAGTATGCAAGCGCGTCGTATTTTCTGGGAAAATGTGTTTCAGGGCGCCATCGGCGAGCAGGTGCTGTCGGGGCAGGAGGCGGCCGCAAGACAAGCGCTTGCGGCGTCACTGGAAGGCAGTGCCGACGTCACACATCATGGTGAAGTCTATCTGGTTGGCGGTGGCCCCGGAGATCCTGATCTGCTGACCTTCCGTGCCCTGCGGCTGATGCAGCAATGCGATGTGGTGGTCTATGACAAGCTGGTGAGCGCCGGTGTGATGGAACTGGTGCGGCGCGATGCCGAGCGTATCTACGTTGGCAAAGCGCGGTCAGAACACACCATGCCGCAGGAAGACATTAACCATCTCCTTGCGCGGCTTGCGCAGGAGGGGAAGCGAGTCTTGCGGCTCAAGGGAGGGGACCCCTTCATCTTCGGGCGAGGCGGGGAAGAAATTGAAACGTTGATGGCGCATGGCATCCCATTTCAGGTGGTGCCCGGTATTACCGCAGCCAATGGCGTTTCGAGTTATGCCGGGATCCCGCTGACGCATCGTGACTACGCCCAATCAGTGGTCTTTGCCACAGGCCATTTGCGTGATGGTTCGGTCAATCTCGATTGGCCCATGCTGGCTAGGCCGCAGCAAACTGTGGTGATCTACATGGGGCTTGTGGGGCTGTCTGAGATCTGCCGTCAACTGATCGCGCACGGGATGCCTGCGGATACCCCGGCGGCCATGATCCAGCAGGGCACGACCGCTTCGCAGCGTGTGGAGGTGGGGACATTGTCAACGCTGGCGCAACAGGTTGCCGATGCAGGACTCAAAGCGCCGAGCCTCACGATTATCGGGGGCGTAGTGACGCTCAGGAAAAAGCTGGCCTGGTTCGAACCGGCCACCGACTAGACAGGTAAGGTCATCCGTACTTCCAGGCCACCACCTTCGCGGTTGTGCAGCGATAGCGCGCCGCCATGCAGCCTCGCGATGCGGCCGGCAATCGCAAGTCCCAGGCCGCTTCCACCTTCCGGACCGCGTGCGGTATCGAGTCGTTCGAACGGGCGCAATACCCTGGATATTTCTTGCTCGGGCACACCGGGGCCGCGGTCCATCACGGAGAGGATGATGTTCTCACGATCAGTGCCCGTCATGATTTCTACGGGTCCGCGGCCATAGGCAAAAGCATTGTCCAGCAGGTTGGTCAGCAGCCGCTGCATGGCTTGCGGCCGCATGGCAACTGCCGGTACCGCGTTGAGGCGTGAGATTACCGCCTTGCCGCTACGCAGGTAGCGATCCACCACCCCTTGTGCCAGCAGGTTCAAGTCGACGGCTTCCACCAATTCACTTTCTATCCCGCGCACGAAATCCAGAAACTGGCGGATGATGTCATCCATATCTTCAATGTCCTGCACCATGCCGGGTTTCAGGCTGTCTGCTTCCGGCAACATTTCCACGGCAAGCCGCATGCGGGCGAGCGGTGTGCGCAGGTCATGCGAAATACCGGCCAGCAGGAGTCTGCGCTCGCTATCCAGTCGCGCCAGAGCGTCCGTCATCTCGTTGAAGGTTTGGCTCACGCGCCTGAGTTCATCAAGGCCTTCCTCAGGCAGTTTCTGTACCGGTTTGCCGTGGGCAACCTGATCCGCAGCGAGGGCCAGCAGGCGCAGAGGACGGTTGATGCGGGCGGCAATTAGGTAGGCGCCGCCCAGCGACAGGATCAGGATGAGTGTTCCCCAGCCCAGCCACTGCCAGGGAGCCGGGCGCTCGGTACGCACTTTCGGGATCACCACCCAGAAGTCCGCACGGTCGTCAGCGTTGTCGATGGAGAAGCTGACCCACAGGCCCGGCAGGCCGAGGTGGTTGATGCTGATGACGGTGCCCTCCCCAAGCTGCGCCCGGATTTTCTCGGCGATCAGGGTGATCACAGGGTCGTCTGGCAGCGGCTCGACCTCTTCGAAAATCTCCAGCGGGAAGACGCGGATGCCTTCGGTATGGGAAAGTTCGTTGAGTAGCGACAGTCTACGGTCATCGCGTGCGGCCAACAGGGCTGCGCGTGTCAGGTTGACTGCGCTGATCGCCTGCACGGCGGCTGCGGCGGCCCGGGGTTCGCGTTCAAAATAGTTGAACATCTGAAGCGCTGCATACTGCCCTGTCACCAGCAGCAGGGCGATCAGCAGCATGATGCGCGCCAGTAGTGTGCTGGGAAGCAGCTTGATGGCGAACGTCATGCGGAAGGATTTTCGCCGTCAGGCACGAAGACGTAGCCCAGGCCCCATACTGTCTGGATATAACGTGGCTGGGCAGGGTCAGTCTCGATCAGTTTTCGCAGGCGTGAAATCTGTACATCCACGCTGCGGTCGAAGGCTTCCAGTTCACGTCCCCGGGCCAGTTCCATCAGTTTGTCACGGGAGAGTGGGTGCCGTGGGTGGCTGATCAGCACATTCAACAAGGCAAATTCGCCGCTGGTGAGCGGGATCAATGCGTCTTTGCGTGACAGACTGCGGCTGGCGCTGTCGAAACTGAATTCACCGAACTGGACGATGCCTGACCCCGTTTCGCTGATGTTTCTTGCCGAGGCGGCATGGCGCCTCAGCACTGCATTGATGCGTGCCAGCAGTTCTCGCGGATTGAAAGGCTTGGGCAGGTAGTCATCCGCCCCCATTTCCAGACCGACGATACGATCAACCTCGTCGCCGCGCGCCGTCAGCATGATGATCGGGATCGGCTGTTCTCTGCCTTGTAGGCGACGGCAGAGCGCCAGTCCATCTTCTTGCGGCAGCATCAGGTCGAGTACAATCAGGTCGAACGTCGACTGTGCCAGCATTTTGTCCATGCCGACGCCGTCGGCCGCAGACTGCACGGCGAACCCTTGCTCACCGAGATAGCGTGCCAGAAGCTCGCGTAGCCGAGGGTCGTCGTCAACAATGAGGATGCTTTTTTGCATGGGCTATATGGTAGCGCCAAAAGCCTCACAATCACCACTGTGCGCAACGGAACACACGAAAGTTGCGGCAATTGTTACAAATGGTTACAACTTTTTTCTGTCACGAAATACTTTGGTTACATCTTGACGCTATTCTTGCACCACCTTGACTCCACAAGGTCTCCATAGTGGTAACAGTCATCCCGCTTCCAAACGCCTGATGACTCGCAAGATGCTGTAATGTGCACCATTCGGACGGTCCGGTTGTACCCCGGGCCGTCCGGACGCACAATTTCCCTTTAGGTTCTTACAAGAGGCCGGATGAAGAAGCTCTCGTTACTGGTATTGTTTTTCATGCCGGCATACCTCACTCCGGTGTTCGCAGAGCAGCCCGTCCCAGCCCCGTCTCCAAACGATGAAGTACAAATTGAAGACTATCAGCGCCTCAATAAGCAACTGACCCCGGATGAACGCCGGCGTCTTCGTGGCAACCTCAATGAATATTCCCGCAAGGTCTACCCGGATTCTGAGCAGATCGAGGGGCGTCGTCGCATGATGCAGGAGCGTTTCCAGACTTCTGATGGATTTGGCGCCATCACCCGCAGTGAAGCGCAATTGCGCATGCCCAAGCTAGCCCAGCATTTTGACGAAATCGACACCAATAATGACGGTGTGATCACTCGTGAAGAGATGGCGGCAGCAAGAGACAGGGAAAAAAAAGCGAACAGTGCTTCCAGATAGGGCCGCTCCTCACTGTAGCGGCGCAATAAATTGTAAGGTTGCTGATGTTCCCGCGTTTTGCCTCATCCCATCCTTACAATACGATTTGCTTTGTGCGATTTAATGCTCTAGAATTCGCACCCTCTTCAGGCGCGTAGCTCAGCTGGTTAGAGCACCACCTTGACATGGTGGGGGTCGTTGGTTCGAGTCCAATCGCGCCTACCAACACCAAAACAAAAGCCGTCTTGAGACGGCTTTTGTTATTTTTACTGTTTGAGTTTAACGGGAAGCACCATGCCAGTGATTCGCTTACCTGATGGCTCCGAGCGTGTATTCGATGCGCCGGTGACTGTTTTCGATGTTGCCCAGAGTATAGGTGCCGGACTTGCACGTGCGGCACTCGCCGGCAAGGTCAACGACGTGCTGGTTGACACATCCCACCTCGTTTCCGAAGACGCAGAACTCGCCATCATCACCGAGCGTGATGCTGACGGTCTGGACATCATCCGCCACTCTACTTCTCACCTGATGGCCTATGCGGTGAAGGAGTTATTCCCCGACGCGCAGGTGACGATTGGTCCGGTGATCGACAACGGCTTCTACTACGATTTCTCATACAAGCGTCCCTTTACCCCTGAAGATCTCGAGGCCATCGAGAAGCGCATGGGCGAACTGGCCAAGCGCGATATTCCGGTGAGCCGCAAGGTGCTGCCGCGTGATGAGGCGGTCGCGTACTTCAAGCGTATCGGCGAGCACTACAAGGCCGAACTGATAGAAGCCATTCCGCAGGGCGAGGATGTGTCGCTTTATACCGAGGGCGATTTCACCGATCTGTGTCGCGGGCCGCACGTTCCTTCCACCGGCAAGCTCAAGGTGTTCAAGCTGATGAAGCTGGCTGGCGCCTACTGGCGTGGCGACTCCAAGAACGAGATGCTGCAGCGCATCTACGGGACGGCCTGGGCGAAAAAGGAAGATCTCGACGCCTACCTGCACATGTTGGAAGAAGCTGAAAAGCGCGATCATCGCAAACTGGGCAAGCAGCTCGATTTCTTCCACATGCAGGACGAGGCCCCGGGGATGGTGTTCTGGCATCCGCGCGGCTGGACGCTGTGGCAGGAAGTCGAGCAATACATGCGTGCCAAGTTCGTCGAGTACGGTTATCAGGAAGTCCGCACCCCGCAGGTCATGGATCGTGCACTGTGGGAAAAGTCCGGCCACTGGGAAAACTACCGCGACAATATGTTTACCACCTCGTCGGAGAATCGCGATTACGCGGTGAAACCGATGAACTGTCCAGGGCATGTGCAGATTTTCAACCACGGGCTGCATAGCTATCGTGATCTGCCGCTGCGTCTCGCCGAATTCGGCTGCTGCCATCGCAACGAGCCGTCTGGAGCATTGCACGGCTTGATGCGTGTGCGTGGCTTTACTCAGGATGATGCACACATCTTCTGTACCGAAGAGCAGATTCAAGGCGAAGTGGCCGATTTCATCGTCATGCTGCAAAAGGTGTACGAGGATTTCGGCTTTGCCGACGTGTTGGTCAAACTTTCGACCCGCCCCGAAAAGCGCGTGGGCTCTGACGAGACTTGGGACAAGGCCGAGGCTGCACTGGCTGCGGCGCTGAATCAGAACAACCTAGCGTTTGACCTGCAGCCCGGCGAGGGGGCGTTCTACGGCCCGAAGATCGAATTCACACTGAAGGACAGCCTTGGTCGTCTGTGGCAGTGCGGTACTATTCAACTCGATTTCAATCTGCCGGTTCGTCTGGGCGCCGAATACGTTGCCGAAGATAACTCACGTAAGCCGCCGGTCATGCTGCATCGCGCCATCGTCGGCAGCATGGAAAGATTCCTGGGTATCCTGATCGAGAACTTTGCCGGAGCCATGCCGTTGTGGCTGTCCCCAGTACAAGTGGTGGTCATGAATATCACCGATGCGCAGTCAGATTATGTTGAAAATGTTGTGGCTGAACTCAAGAAATATGGCATCCGGGCACAATCGGACTTGAGGAATGAGAAAATAAACTATAAAATTCGGGAACATAGCTTGCAAAAGCTGCCTTACCTGCTGGTTGCGGGTGAGCGCGAAATGCAAAGCGGACAAGTGGCCGTGCGTACCCGGAAAGGCGAAGACCTAGGTTCCATGCCGTTGCAGACGTTGATTGAGCGTCTGCGCAGCGAGGTTGATAGCAAGGGTGGCGCGGCTTGATTTTTTATATTGATAGGGAGAATTTGCGATAGCTCAGGATAAGGAAACACGAATCAACGGTGACATACGCGCACCCGAAATTCGTTTGATTGGGGTGGAAGGCGAACAACTTGGCATCGTGAGTTTGCGGCAGGCGTTAACGCTGGCGGAAGAGGCTGAAATCGACTTGGTCGAAATCGCACCGCAGGCAGTGCCACCGGTTTGCCGTTTGATGGATTACGGCAAATTCAAATACCACGAAAGCAAGAAGCAGCACGAAGCCCGCCTGAAGCAGAAGCAAGTCCAGGTCAAGGAAGTGAAGTTTCGTCCGGGAACGGACGAGGGAGACTATCAGGTCAAGTTGCGTAACCTGATTCGTTTTCTGGAAGAAGGGGACAAGGCCAAGGTGACATTGCGTTTCCGTGGCCGCGAAATCACCCATCAGGAATTGGGCTTGGCGTTGCTGAAGCGCGTCGAGGCTGATCTCCAGGAGTATGCGGTGACGGAGCAGTTCCCGAAAATGGAAGGCCGTCAGATGGTGATGGTGCTCGGCCCCCATAAGAAGCAGAAGTAAGAAGCAGTAGCACCAGAAAGAAGGCGACGCGGCCTAAGGCATGCCCGATCGCTTTTAATTAATTACTTTAGGAGTCCAAAATGCCCAAGATGAAAACCAAGAGCGGCGCCAAAAAGCGCTTCAAGTTCCTGGGGAATGGCAAGGTCAAGCGTACCCATTCGCACCTGCGCCACATCCTCACCAAGAAGACCACCAAGCAAAAGCGTAAGCTGCGCGGCACGGCCATCATTTCCTCAACTGACGTCAAGCGCGTACGCGCCATGATGCCGACTCAATAAGGAGAAAATGACATGCCTAGAGTCAAGCGTGGAGTCATCGCCCGAGCACGTCACAAGAAGGTTTTAGACCTTGCCAAGGGTTACCGTGGTCGTCGCAAGAACGTATACCGTGTCGCCAAACAGGCGGTAATGAAGGCAGGCCAATACGCCTACCGTGACCGCCGTCAGAAGAAGCGTCAGTTCCGTGCCTTGTGGATCGCCCGTATCAATGCAGGTGCTCGTGAATATGGCCTGACCTACAGCCGTTTCATCAACGGGCTGAAGAAGTCTGCCGTTGAAGTGGATCGCAAGGTCCTGGCTGATCTGGCCGTTTTTGACAAGCCAACATTTGCCAAGTTTGCTGAAATTGCAAAGACTGGCCTCGGCGTTGCTTAAGCAGCAGTAAACGAAAAAAGGAGGCTTTGCGGCCTCCTTTTTTTTCGACGAAGAAACTAAGCTCAACATGCAAAATCTTGAACAAATCCTGACCGACGCACAGCGTGATTTCGCCGCTTGCGATACCTTGGTTGATCTGGAACAGGCCAAGGCCAAGTATCTGGGCAAAAGCGGTGCACTAACCGATCTGCTCAAGGGTCTGGGCAAGCTCTCCAATGAAGAACGACCCGCCGCAGGTGCGGCGATCAATGTGGTGAAGCAGGGTGTAGAGCAGGCGTTGCAGCAGCAGCGCGACATTATTCTGGCTGCCGAGCAGGCGCAGAAGCTGGCTTCTGAAACTCTGGATGTGACGTTACCCGCGCGTGGAAAATCTCAGGGTGGTTTGCATCCGGTCACGTTAACACTGCAGCGCATCGAACAGCTCTTTCATTCCATCGGATTCGAAGTGGCAGAAGGCCCCGAGATCGAAACGGATTTCTATAATTTTACTGCGCTGAATATCCCGGAAGATCACCCGGCGCGCGCCATGCACGATACGTTCTATGTGGATGAGCAGCATGTGCTGCGCACGCACACTTCTCCTGTTCAGGTGCATTTCATGCAGAACCGTCAGCCGCCGCTTCGTATTATTTCTCCGGGTCGCGTTTACCGCGTGGACTCGGACGCGACGCATTCGCCCATGTTTCATCAGGTTGAAGGCCTGTGGGTGGACGAAGAGGTGAGTTTTGCCAACCTCAAGGGTGTTGTGCAGGATTTTCTGCAGCGCTTCTTCGAGCGCGATGATCTGCAGGTGCGCTTCCGTCCGTCATTCTTCCCGTTTACCGAGCCTTCAGCCGAGATGGATATGAGCTGGAACGGCGGTTGGCTGGAAATCGGCGGTTGCGGCATGGTGCATCCCAACGTGCTTGGCCATGTCGGCATCGATGCCGAAAAATACCGCGGATTCGCCTTCGGCCTGGGGGTCGAGCGTCTGGCCATGTTGCGTTATGGCGTGAACGACCTGCGCCTGTTCTTCGACAACGATCTGCGTTTTCTTAAACAGTTTTCTTGAGCCATTATGAAATTTTCTGAACATTGGCTGCGTACTTTCGTCAATCCCGCGCTGAATAGCGCGCAACTGGATCACGTGCTGACCATGGCCGGGCTTGAGGTGGAGGCGCTGGAAAGCGTCGCGCCGGAGTTCTCCCATGTTGTGGTCGCGCAAGTTGTCAGCGCCGAGAGGCACTCGGATGCCGATCGTCTGCAAGTACTACGTGTCGACATCGGTCAGGCCGAGCCGCTGCAGATTGTCTGCGGCGCGTCTAATGCACGCGTTGGCCTGAAGGCGCCATGCGCCCTGGTGGGTGCGGCACTGCCCGGATTCAATATCAAGCAAGCCAAGGTTCGCGGCGTCGAGTCTTTCGGCATGATGTGTTCTGCCAAAGAGTTGGGACTGGCGGAAGAGAGCAGCGGCCTGCTGGAACTGCCGGATAACGCGCCACTGGGGCAGGATATTCGCGAGTATCTCGACCTCAACGACAAGCTGTTCACGCTCAAGCTGACGCCAAATCGCAGCGATTGCCTGAGTATCCTTGGCGTGGCGCGCGATGTGGCAGCTCTGACGGGTGCTGGCCTGTGTCAGCCGCAAATTGCCGAATTGAACCTAGGGCATCAGGAACAAAAGTTGGTGCATGTCGACGCTCCTGCAGCCTGCCCACGCTATAGCGGACGCATCATCAAGGGGGTCAACGCAACGTTGCCTACTCCGGCATGGGTTGTTCAGCGGCTTGAGCGCAGCGGACTTCGTAGCATCAGTGCCGTCGTGGATATCACCAATTACGTGTTGCTTGAATTGGGCCAGCCTTTGCACGCGTTCGACCTCGAGAAATTGCAGGGTGACATCGGGGTGCGATTTGCTACCGCGGGCGAGAAAATCGAGCTGCTCAATGGGCAACTGGCCGAACTGCAAGCGGATACGCTGGTTATTGCCGATGGTAGTGGCCCTATTGCACTGGCCGGCATTATGGGCGGTACGTCAACCTCGGTGTCTGACACCACCACAGACATTTTCCTCGAGAGCGCTTTCTTCGCGCCCGCAGCTATCACTGGCAAGGCCCGCAGGCTTGGCCTTTCAACCGATTCATCGTTCCGCTTTGAACGCGGGGTGGATTTTGCAGCAACGCGTCAGGCACTTGAGCGTGCGACGCAGTTGATCATCGAGATTTGCGGCGGTGAAGCAGGTCCGGTAACGGAGATTGTTTCTCAGTTGCCTGCAAGACCCTCGATTAAGCTGCGTGTCAGTAAGGCCAAGGCCATTCTCGGCATTCCGCTGGATGAGACCGTGGTAAGCGATGTGCTCACCCGACTGCAGTTCCCATTCACTGCATCAGGTGATGAATTCCTGGTGACGCCGCCAAGTTATCGTTTTGATCTCACAATTGAAGAAGATTTGGTCGAAGAAATCGTTCGCATGCATGGCTACGAACATGTCCCCGCATTGCCACCGCATTCGGCTTTGAACATGTTGCCAGCCACCGAAAGCAGGCTTGGTGCGATAGACCTGCGCAGGCAACTAGTCGCTGCTGATTATCATGAGGCCGTGACTTACAGCTTTGTTGATGAGGCCTGGGAGAAAAATCTGCAAGGCAACGTCGACCCGATACGCCTTCGTAATCCCATTGCGAGCAATCTCAGCGTCATGCGCTCCGGTCTTTGGGGCGGCCTGATTGACGTGTTGCTCTACAACCTCAACCGCAAACAGGAACGTGTGCGCTTGTTCGAGATTGGGGCAACATTTGAGAAAAATGGCGATGATTATATTGAGGTCTCGCGTGTCGCTGGACTTGGTTATGGGAGCATCGTTCCAGAGCAATGGGCCGAAAGCACGCGTGATATGGATTTCTACGATATCAAGGCCGATGTTGATGTGCTGGCGCATGGCCGTGCTACTTATCAAGCCGCGCAGCACCCCGCCCTGCACCCGGGTCAGTCAGCTCGTGTGATTCTCGATGGTAAGCCCATCGGATGGCTGGGCGGATTGCATCCCCAATGGCAACAGCATTACCAGTTGCCACGGGGTGTGGTGCTGTTCGAACTGGACGCCGAAGCTTTGCTGGATCGCGGTCTTCCGCAATTTGTAGAGGTAGGCAAGTTTCCTCCGGTCAGGCGCGATTTGGCGCTGGTGGTTGAAGAATCCATGCCGGTGCAGCAATTGCTAAATGTTCTGAATGAGGCAGCTTCATCCGTGGTCAACGAGATTGCATTGTTCGATCAGTACTGCGGCAAGGGGGTACCTGAAGGGCAAAAAAGTCTTGCATTTCGTATAGTTATGCAAGATACTCAAAAAACTTTGACTGATGAAGAGGTCGATGCTGCAGTCGCGAAATTGATCACTGCGGCGGCACAGAAATTTGGCGCTGCGTTACGAAGCTAGCGAGTTGCCTGGCTAAGTTACAAGGGTAAGTTACAAGGTTAAGAGGGAAGCATGACACTAACAAAAGCAGATTTGGCCGACATGCTGTTTGAGCAGGTTGGACTGAACAAACGCGAAGCCAAGGATATGGTTGAGGCGTTTTTTGAAGAAGTTCGCAGTTCACTGGAAGAAGGGGACAGCGTCAAGCTGTCCGGCTTCGGAAATTTTGAATTGCGTCAGAAATCCGAACGTCCCGGTCGTAATCCCAAGACCGGTGAGGAAATACCAATCACGGCGCGTCGCGTGGTGACCTTTCATGCCAGCCAGAAACTCAAGTTCAAGGTAGAGGAACATTACGGTGGAAGCGCATCCTAAAGTTCAGCTTCCTCCCATCCCCGCCAAACGGTATTTCACCATTGGCGAGGTGAGTGAGTTGTGCGGCGTCAAGCCACACGTGTTGCGCTATTGGGAGCAAGAGTTCACGCAACTCAAGCCGGTCAAGCGGCGGGGTAACCGTCGCTATTATCAGCATCACGAGGTGTTGCTGGTTCGTCGCATTCGTGAGTTGCTGTATGAGCAAGGTTTTACCATCAGCGGTGCGCGTAACCGTTTGGGTGAAGGTGATTTACGTGAAGAATCACCAGCCCCAGCGCCTGTACGGGTTACCCAGGTTGATGCGAAAGCGGACCTCTCCATCCCTTCGTTTGATTTTTCTCATTTACGCGCTGAACTGGGTGGCGTGTTGAATTTGCTGCGAACCCAGATTTCCTGAAGAGGCTGCTGTTTGGCGGTCTTGGCGCTTTCCGTTATAATGCCCACTTTCGTACGCAAGGCAACTTGGGTGCAAAGGTTCGGGGCGTAGCGCAGCCTGGTAGCGTACTTGCATGGGGTGCAAGGGGTCGTGAGTTCGAATCTCACCGTCCCGACCAATAGATTGTCTGAAGTTGAATAAATCGAATGATGAAGCCAGATGATCTGGCTTTTTTCATTTGTACTGTTACCGAATTGTTGCTTTCTTCTCCAAGGCCATCAATACTTAAAAATTCATAAGAAAACGGAATGCCAACGTGAGTCTTTTCATTACTGGGGGAGCGGGCTTTATCGGCAGCAATTTCGTGCTTGACTGGCTTGAGCGGCACGATGAGCCTGTCATCAATCTCGATCTTCTGACCTATGCTGGAAACCTTGAGAATCTCGCCAGCCTCAATAGCGACGTTCGGCATACATTTGTTCAGGGTAACATTGGCGATCGTGAGTTGGTGTCACGTTTGCTAACAGAGCATCGTCCGCGCGCCGTCATCAACTTTGCCGCAGAATCCCATGTGGATCGCTCCATTCATGGCCCTGAAGATTTCATCCAGACCAATATCGTTGGCACTTTCCATCTGCTGGAATCGGTACGAGCTTATTGGGGAGATCTGCAAGGTGACGTCAAGTCCGGTTTCCGATTTCTGCACGTTTCCACAGACGAAGTCTACGGCTCACTCACTAAAGACGCCCCGGCCTTTACCGAAACCCACCGTTACGAACCCAATAGCCCTTATTCGGCGAGCAAAGCCGCGAGTGACCATCTGGTGCGAGCTTACCATCACACCTACGGTTTGCCGGTGCTGACCACCAACTGCTCGAACAACTACGGCCCATACCATTTCCCTGAAAAGCTCATCCCGCTGATGATCGTCAACGCGCTCGCCGGCAAAGCCCTGCCAGTTTATGGCGACGGCCAGCAGATACGCGACTGGCTATATGTGAGGGATCACTGCAGCGCCATCCGTCGCGTGCTGGAAGTTGGTCAGGTCGGTGAGGTTTACAACATTGGTGGCTGGAACGAAAAACCCAATATCGACATTGTCCATACCGTTTGTGCTTTGCTTGACGAACTTCGTCCTCGCGATGACGGCAAGCCTTACAGCGAACAGATTACCTACGTGAAAGACCGTCCCGGCCACGATCGTCGATATGCCATTGACGCCAGCAAGGTCGAGCGTGCACTCGGCTGGAAGCCAGTTGAAACCTTCGAGACCGGCATCCGCAAGACTGTCCAGTGGTATCTCGAGCATCAGGCTTGGGTTGCCAACGTGCAATCGGGGTCTTACCGTGATTGGGTGGAAAAGAATTACACCGAGCGTACTGCATGAGAATCCTGCTGTTCGGCAAAGGCGGCCAAGTGGGTTGGGAGTTGCAGCGCAGCCTGGCTCCTCTGGGTGAACTTGTTGCGCTGGATGCCGATAGCGCACAACTGTGCGGAGACTTCACCCGTCTGGACGGTCTCGCTGAAACCATTCGCACGGTCGCTCCCGATGTCATTGTTAATGCCGCTGCCTATACTGCTGTCGACAAGGCTGAAGGCGAACCGGAACTGGCCCTTGCTATCAATGCGTTGGCGCCGGAAGTGCTGGCACAGGAAGCCTCACGCAGAGGCGCCTGGCTACTGCATTACTCCACTGATTACGTATTCGATGGCCGTGGCGAGATGCCATGGCAAGAGTCTGATGCAGCCGCGCCTTTGAGTGTGTATGGGGCCACCAAGTTGGAAGGGGAGCAACGGATTCAGCACTCGGGCTGCAAGCACCTGATCTTTCGCACCAGTTGGGTCTATGCGGCACGTGGCGGCAACTTTGCCAAAACCATGCTGCGGCTGGCGCAAGAGCGGGATCAACTCAGTGTGATCAATGATCAGATCGGCGCACCTACCGGAGCTGATCTACTGGCAGATGTGACCGCTCATGCAATCCTCCATGCGGTTAAGGATGAAAGTGTGAGCGGCCTGTATCATTTGACGGCCGATGGAGAAACTTCGTGGCATGGCTATGCCAGATGCGTTATCGACTTTGCCCGTCAGGCAGGACTGGAGATCAAGGTGGCAGCGGAGAACATTCATCCGGTGCCGAGCAGTGCATACCCTACAGCAGCCCGGCGTCCACTGAATTCGAGGCTGAATTCGGGCAAGCTGCAAGCAACCCTCGGGCTGCAATTGCCACATTGGCAAACGGGCGTCACCCGAATGCTGACTGAAATT
>Ga0265327_10001783_pt1 | contig 25368 bp, 17 predicted proteins | sample 41621metaG_FD_202089 | JGI IMG/M metagenome (GOLD analysis project Ga0265327, IMG submission 202089) | Rhizosphere microbial communities from Carex aquatilis grown in University of Washington, Seatle, WA, United States - 4-16-21 metaG | ecosystem: Host-associated > Plants > Roots > Rhizosphere...
CCCATGGCGGTGACGGACGCGCGCCTGAAGGTGCTGGGGATCGACGGCCTGCGGATCGCCGACGCCTCAGTGATGCCGCGGATCACCTCCGGCAACACCAATTCGCCGACCCTGATGATCGCCGAGAAGGCCGCGCGGATGATGGCCCAGGAAAACTGATCCCCTCGGCCATTGCCCCTGGACCCGTGACGCGCTCTTTTGCGCCCACATTCGACAACGCCAAGGGAGATGCAGGATGAACGACAATCAAGGCTCGGGGCTGCAGCTGCGCTCTCTGGTCAAGGCGAGCGGCGAGCTTGAGCTGTCGCTGGCGGCGGTGGAAATCCCGGAACCGGCCGCTGACGAGGTGCTGGTGCGGGTGGAAGCCTCCCCGATCAATCCCTCCGACCTCGGCCTGCTCCTGGGCGCTGCGGACATGTCCACGGCCAAGGTGACCGGCACGGCTGCGCGGCCTGTGGTGACGGCCCAGATCCCGCCGGCCTTCATGCGGGCCATGGGCGGGCGCCTCGATGAGTCCATGCCTGTGGGCAATGAGGGCGCAGGCGTGGTGATCAAGACCGGATCCTCGCCGGAGGCCAAGGCCCTCATGGGCAAGACCGTGGCGATGCTGGGGGGCGCCATGTACGCCCAGTACCGCTGCCTGAAGGCTGCTGACGTCCTGGTCCTGCCGCCGGGCGCGACCGCCGCCGACGGCGCCTCCTGCTTCGTCAACCCGCTGACGGCCCTGGGTATGGTGGAGACCATGCGGATGGAGGGCCACACCGCCCTGGTGCACACCGCCGCCGCCTCCAATCTGGGCCAGATGCTCAACAAGATCTGCCTGGAGGAGAAGGTGGGCCTGGTGAACATCGTCCGCAGCGCCGAGCAGGCGGCGATCCTCAAGGGCATCGGCGCGGCCCACGTCGTGGATTCCACCTCGCCGACCTTCATGGATGAGCTGACCGAGGCCCTGGTGGCCACTGGCGCGACCCTGGCCTTCGACGCCATCGGCGGCGGCAAGCTGGCGGGCCAGATCCTCACCGCCATGGAGATCGCCGCCAACAAGACCGCCAAGGTCTATAGCCGCTACGGCTCGTCGGTTCACAAGCAGGTCTACATTTATGGCGGCCTCAGCACCGGCCCCACCGAGCTCAACCGCGCCTTCGGCATGGCCTGGGGGCTGGGGGGGTGGCTGCTGACCCCCTTCCTGATGAAGATCGGCCCGCAGGCGACCCAGAAGCTGCGGGAGCGGGTGGCGGCGGGGCTGAAGACCACCTTCGCCAGCCACTATTCCCACGTGATCTCGCTGGCCGAGGCCCTGCAGCTGGAGACCATCGCCGGCTACAACAAGCGCGCCACCGGCGAGAAGTACCTGATCGATCCGTCCAAGGGGATGTGAGGGGGCTCGCAGTCGCCTGGCCCCATACCACCCGGTCACCCCGGCGAATGCCGGGGCCCAGATCGTATGGCTCTGAGGTGATCCGGCCATCCCAGCGCCCGTCGCCTTGGGGCTGGCGCTTTAGGATCTGGGCCCCGGCATTCGCCGGGGTGACCGGGGTGGGGCTAGGGGTGGAAAGCCTCGGTCCTAACCCGGCCCCTTGAGGCTGTTGTTGCTGCGGTCGTGATCCGGAAGCTGGTGGTCGGGATCGAGGGTGACCTCCGCCACCGGCTTGCCGTCGGGGATGGTGACGACGATCGAACGCTTCTGGATCAAGGCCTCCACGGGGATCCGCACCGTCGTCGAGGTCCCGTCGGTGAAGGCGACCTTGAGGGCGGCCGGCAGGACCTGCGGGTCCAGATTGGCCAGCGTGACCTGGGCGCCCTTCTTCGGGTCGCCGTCCACATAGGCGATGTCCTTGACCGCCATGTCGAAGGTCCAGGCGTCCAGGTACCAGCCGCGCCAGAACCAGGAGAGGTCCTCGCCACCGGAGCTCGACATGGCCCGGAAGAAGTCGGACGGGGAGGGGTGCTTGAACGACCAGTCGGCGATGAACTTGCGGAAGGCGTAGTCGAACCGCTCAGGGCCCAGGATCTGTTCCCGCAGCAGGGTGAGGCCGAAGGCGGATTTGAAATAGGTCACCGGGTGCCGGTACTTCTCGGCGATGGCGTCGGCCCGGGTGAGGATGGCCGGGGCTTCGGGATCGGCCATGACCTTGGCGATCTGGTCGGCCGGCGCGTCCGGGCCGGGGGCGTATTCGCCGTCCCGCTTGGGCCCCAGCACGCCGCCCTTGAACTCGTCGGACTCGAAAATGTCGATGAAGGTGTTGAAGCCTTCGTCCATCCAGGCGTTCCGGCGCTCGTCGAACCCCACCACCATGGGGAACCAGGTGTGGCCGATCTCGTGGGCGGTGACCCAGAACAGCACCTTGCCCTTGCCGCCATACTCCGCGAGGTCGTCGAACAGGATGCCGGGATATTCCATGCCGCCGGTGGGGCCGGCGACATTGATCGCCACCGGCCAGGGATAGGGCGTCCAGCGGGCGGAGAAGTGCTCCACTGAATCCTTCAGGTATTCCGTTGAGCGCCCCCAGGCCTCCGGGCCGGCGCTGTGGGGCGGATAGAGCGACATGGCCAGACTCTGCTTGCCGCCGGGCAGGTTGATGCGGGCGGCGTCCCAGATGAAGGCGCGGGAGGCGGAGAAGGCCACGTCGCGGGTGTTCTCCATGTGGAACCGCCAGGTCTTGGAGGTCGCTGCCTGGGGCGCGGCGATGGCGGCGGCGGCCTCCGTCGCCGTGCGAACCATGACCGTGGCGTCGCTGGTTCGGGCCTGGGCCAGGCGCCTGATCTCGTCCGGCGTCAGCACGTCCTTGGGGTTGGTCAGTTCGCCGGAGCCGGTGACCACAAAGTCGGCCGGGAGGGTCACGGCATAGTCGAAGCGGCCGTATTCGAGGTAGAACTCGTTGGCCAGGTACGGGAGCGTGTCCCAGCCCCGCATGTCGTCATAGACCGCCATGCGCGGGTACCACTGGGCGATGTCATAGATGTCGCCATCGGCGGTCTTCGCCCAGGACGTGCGGCCGCCCCAGACGCCGGGAATGGCGTAGTGGTAGCGGATATGGACCTGGACCTTGCCGCCCTGGGGCTTGAGGATCTGGGGTAGCCGGACCTGCATGCGGGTGTCGGAGATCACATAGTCGACCTTGGTGGCCTTGCCGGCGGTGACCACCTCGACGGCGTCCAGGACATAACCATCGGTGAACTGGGTGCGTGCGGCGCCACGCCGGCCGGCCGAGGTCGCGGCGCGGGAATCGCGGCGGTAGATGTTCTGGTCGAGCTGGATCCACAGGGCGTCAAGCCGGTCGGGGCTGTTATTGACGTAGGTGATGGTCTCGTCGCCGATCAGGGCCTTCGCGGCGGTGTCGAGGGTGGCCTTCAGGTCGTAGTCGGCGCGATTCTGCCAATAGGCCGGACCGGGCGCGCCATTGGCGCTGCGGTAGCTGTTGACCGGATCCGGCAGGGTGAGCGGGGCGAAGGTCTGCAGCGGGTCGTAGGCCGGGGCCGCCTGGGCCATGTCACAAAGAATCGCCGTGGCGAAACCCGCCACAACCAGAGCCAGCAGACGCATGTAAACTCCCGAACAAGCCGATGGGCTGTTCTAGGCGTGGTAATTGTGAAGGCCAACCCGCATCGCCCAGGCCTTGGGCGCCCCCTGCCGCCGCGAAGGCCGGTTTCAGATTTTCCGTCATCAAGCGGTTGCCACGCTGGATAGCTGGGCATCAGATGCACCTATTGGCGCGGTGGGTCAGGCGGAGCAGACATGACTGAGTTGTTGACGGATGGATTGGGCGTGTCGCGCCGGACTTTCCTGGAGAGCCTGGGCGGGATGGGTGGCTCGGCGCTTCTGCTGGGCGGTATGGCGGCGTTGGGATTTGGAATCGCATCCGCACAGGCGGGACCGCCGGACCTGGGCAGCGGCGGGGCCGGTAAGAAGGTCGTCATTTTGGGCGCGGGCGTCGCCGGCATGACTGCGGCCTATGAGTTATCCAAGGCGGGCTATGAGGTGACCCTGCTGGAGGCGCGGAGCTTTGCCGGCGGGCGCTGCCAGACGGCGCGCAAGGGCTTCAAGCTCACCGAGCTGGGCGGCGAGACCGAGACCTGCGATTTCGACGACGGGCTCTATATCAATCACGGACCCTGGCGGATCCCGTATCACCACCGGTCGACCCTGCATTACGCCAACAAATTCAATGTGCCGCTGGAGATCTTCGTCAACGACAACGACGCCTCCTATGTGGTGTTCGACAAGGGCACGGGCCCCTTGGCCGGCAAGCCGATCCGCAAGGGTCAGATCGCCGCCGACGCCCGCGGCTCGGCCGCCGAGATCCTCGCCAAGTCGGTGAAGCAGGGCGCGCTGGACCAGCAGATGACCGCTGAGGACCGGGAGCTGTTCAAGGCCTATCTGGTCCACGAAGGCTTTCTGGACAAAGACCTCGCCTATAAGGGCACTGAGGGCCGCGGCTGGGCGATCGAGCCGGGCGCCGGGGTCAATCCCGGGCCGGGCAAGGAATCGGTCCCCTATCCCCTTGCCGACGTCCTGCACTCCCACGCCTGGGCGACCCTGGGCTCAGTGACCTCCTACGACCAGCAGAAGACCATGTTCCAGCCGGTGGGCGGCATGGACCGAATCGCCAAGGGCTTTGAGGGCGCCATCGGCGGGCTGATCAAGTACAACACCGTGGTGAAGACCTTCCGCCAGGACCCCAAGGGCGTGACCATCACCTATGTGGATGGGGACGGAAAGCCGGGGACCCTCAAGGCCGACTACTGCATCTGCACAATCCCCCTGTCCGTGCTGCGCCAGCTGGATTTCGGCGTGTCGCCCAAGTTCAAGGCGGCGATCAGCGACGTGTCCTATGCCCCGGTGGGCAAGATCGGCCTGCAGATGAAGCGCCGCTTCTGGGAGGAGGACGACCACATCTATGGCGGCCACATCTATACCGACAACCCGGACATCGGCTCCATGTCGCTGCCCTCCACCGGCTGGATGAGCCAGAAGGGCGTGATCCTGGGCTATTACCAGTTCGGCTCAAACGCCGCGAAGGTCAGCGCGCTCTCCTATGCCGAGCGCCGGGCCCTGGCGGCGGCGGCGGGCGAGAAGGCCTTCCCGGGGCGGTTCGCCAGCAATGTGGAGACCTCCTTCGCCTCGGCCTGGCACCTGATCGAGCACAATCTCGGCGGCTGGGCGCAATGGAGCGACGACGGCCGCGCCACCTCCTATCCGCTGCTGTGCGAGCCGGACGGCCGCCTCTATCTGGCCGGCGAACATCTGTCCTATCTGGGCGGATGGCAGGCCGGCGGGATAGAAAGCGCCTGGCAACAGATCGCCAAGCTGCACGCCCGCGTGCACGCGGCCTAGGAAAAACGACGAGGATAATTGGATATGCGGTTGTTTTTGTTGGCCGTTGCGGCGGCGACTCTGGTGGCGGGGCCGAGCCTGGCGGCGGATGGCGAGCACATGTTCCTGCAGAGCTGCGCGGCCTGCCACAAGCCCACGGGCCTGGGCGTGCCCGGCGCCTTCCCGGCCCTGGCCGGCGACAAGTTCGTCATGGGCGACCCCAAGGACCCCATCGGCCGGGTGCTGAACGGCCGGGGCGGCATGCCGTCATTCGCCAATGACCTGTCGGACGCCGATATCGCGACGATCCTGACCTATGTGCGCAGCGCCTGGGGCAACAAGGCCAAGCCGGTGACGACGCCCATGGTCACGGCGCTGCGCACCGGCGGCAACCGTGAGAACGCCAAGGCGCAGCTGCAGGCGCACTGACGTTCAGGTTCAGCGCAGCTTGCCCAGATTGTTCGGGCAGCCGTCCTGCATCAGGTTCGCCTTCGGCCCTTCGACGCGATAGGCGCCATAGACCTGATTGCGTTTGCTGCCCGGCGGGCCGCGGCGGAGGTCGCCCAGCGGCGTGACCGTAGCGAAGCAGGTCTGCAGGTCCTCCACCGTCAGCCGTCGTGACAGGTCGACGATCAGGCCAGGCTTGGTGAAGTCTGGCCGCGCCGCCTCGTCGCCATAGCGCGCGCGTTCGATCAGCTGGATCATCGGGCCATGGATGCGCTTGGTGGCCGCCAGCTGGGCCAGGACCCCGTAATTGGCCGTGCCGATCCAGGCCGCGCCCTGCTGCTGTTCCAGCGTCACGACCTGGGTGGCCAGATTGGGCCAGCCGCGCAGGGGCAGCAGAGGGTCAGCGCGGCCGATGGGCTTGGCGCCCGGGAAGGCGGCATAGGTGAGGGCGACGACGGAGAGGGCGAGGCCCAGGCCGATCACCAGGTTGCGGCCGGCCCGTGCGGTGCGGGTCTGGGCGCCGGCCTCAGCGGTGATGGCGGCGGCGATGGCCAGGCTGGCGAACAGCGGCACGGGCCAGTGGGCCTGGACCCGGTCATGCAGGCTGTGGATCGCCAGATAGGCCGCGAAGGGCAGGGCGGCGGCCAGGGGCAGGATCAGGTGGACCGCCTTGGGATCGCCGCGCTCGCGCCAGGCGCGGATGACGCCCTGGCCGGCATAGAGCGCGATCATCGGGTTCAGCAGGAAGAACTGGCTGATCAGCAGCTCCCCCAGATAGGCGGGGTGCAGGCCGGCGGGCGCCACGCGGCCGAACTGCTTGGCGAAGGTGAGCCAGCCATGCTGGGCGTTCCAGATCACATTGGTGGAGAACACCAGCCCGGCGATGACCATGGCCAGCCAAGGCCAGGGGGTGGCGAGGCTCTTGCGGCCACGCTCGGTGGCGACAAGCCAGAGCAGCACACCGGGCGCCAGGAACAGGGCCGAGTATTTGGAGATGCAGCCCAGGCCCGCGAACAGTCCCGCCGCCAGCCACCAGCTCACCCGACCGCCGGCCCAGATCTTCGCCAGGGACCACAGGGTCAGGACCCAGAACAGGCAGGCCGGGGCGTCAGGGGTGGCCAGAATGCCGCCCACCCCGATGGTGGAGGTGGCGTTGTACCAGACTGCCGCCCGCAGCCCGGTCTCCGGCTTCGCCCCCAGGGCGCGGGTGATGTCGGCCACCAGCCAGGTGGCGAGGCCCGCGCCCAGCACCGGCAGCAGGCGCATGCCCAGGGGATTGTCGCCGGCCAGGGTGACGCCCGCTCGCGCCCACCAGGCGATCATCGGCGGGTGGTCGTAATAGCCCAGGTGCAGATGCTGGGCCCAGAGGCGGTAATAGGCTTCGTCCTCGGTGAGCGGGATCCACCGCGCCGCCAGGAGGCGAACGACGGTCACCGCCAGGACGAGAAGCCCCAGCCGGGTGCGGAAGCGGGTCTCCTCGGCGCTCACCACACCGCCTTGGAGGTGGTGACATAGTTCCAGGCCGCCGCCACCACGGCGCCGGCTATGCCCGCCACCCACCAGGCGGGGCCGCGCTCATAGACCATGGCGCCCACGGCCACATTGGCCGCCAGGGGCACGCTGCACAGCAGGACGAACTTGGCGTAGCCGGCGATCAGGCCGAAGCCTTTCTTCCGCCGGTCGCGATAGGTGACCCAGTTGTTGATCAGGTAGTTGGACGTCATGGCCCCCAGGGCCGCGCCGGTCTGGGCGCCGGCGAACCCCAGTAAGGGCAGCAGGCTCTTGAGGATCAACAGGTGCACGCCGACGCCGCTGGCGCCCACCAGGGCGAACATCAGGAAGCGGGGCGAGATGGCGTCGCGGGTGAGCTTGGCGGTGAGCAGGCCCAGATACTGCACCACCACACCGTTATCGAGCTTGCTGGCCCCAGCCTCCCGGGCGCGGAACTCATAGGGCAGCTCCACGAACCGGGGGGGCTTGTCCTGGCAGGCGACGATGTCGAACAGCACCTTGAAGCCGGCGGTGTCCAGCTTGGGGGCGACGGCCTCCACCAGCTCCCGCCGCAGCATGAAGAAGCCGCTCATAGGGTCGGTGAGGGGGACTTGCAGCACCTTCTGGCCAAGCCAGTTGGCGAAGCGGCTGCCGGCCTCGCGCGTCGCGCCCAGCGCCGAGGCGTCGGCCTCCGGCCCGCCCACATAACGGCTGCCCACCACCAGCTCGGCCTGACCGGCGCGGAGGGCCGCCAGCATCTTCGGCAGCAGGCGCTCGTCATGCTGCAGGTCGCCGTCCATCACGGCCACGAAGGGGGCGGCGCTGGCCATGGCGCCTTCGATCACCGCGCCGGCCAGTCCGCGCCGGCCCACCCGGTGCAGGCACTCCACCCGGTGGTCTGTGGCGGCGATCGCCTTGACCGCATGGGCGGTGCCGTCTGGGGAATTGTCGTCGACGAAGATCACCTGCCAGGCCACGCCGGCCAGCGCTACGTCCAGCAGGCGCACCAGCTTGGCGACATTGTCCCGCTCGTTGAAGGTCGGCACCACGACGGTGAGCTCGAGGGGGGCGTCCGCGACCCGCGGGCCCGTGCCTTCAGTCGCCTCAGAATCAAGCAATGGGGGTCTCCCTCACCGGCGAGGTTTACAATCGTCCGGGGCGTCAGGCCACACCCGGGCGGCGGCTATAGCGATGAAGCGCTGGAAAGGCCAATGCGACCGCTGGACGATCAGGACCTGATCTCCCATCTGTCCATTCGCCGCCGGGAGGGCATGGATCGGACAGGTCCGGTTCATCCCGGAGCGACGATACTCTAGGGGTGGCGCGAGGATGCAGGCGCATCGGCAAGGAGACTGAGAGTGATGAGTTCGACCCGCAAGGCGCAGGCATTGGCCGGGGCAGGGATGATCCTCAGCCTGCTAGGTGCGGCCCCGGTCCTGGCCGCGGACGCGCGACCGATGCCGGGCTTTTGGGAGGCCACCAATAAGGCCAGCCTGCTGGTCACCACCAGCAAGACCGAGCGACGCTGCCTGGTGGCGGCCGACATCAACAAGTTCCTGAACAATCCCTCGCCCAAACACTACACCTGCACCTATCCGCAGCACCGTGTGGGCGATGGGCAGATCAAGCTGAAGGGCAGTTGCGCCACCAAGGAAGGCCAGGTGGCGGACGTTTCGGCGACCGGGACCTACAGTCCCACGGCTTTCCACCTCGACCTGGCGCTATCAACTAAGCTTGGAGCCCTGCCGCTCGCGGCCACCGGCAGCACTGACGCCCATCGCCTGGGAGATGTCTGTCCGGCGGACGCCCTCAGGTCGGACGAGGCCAAGGCCGAACAGGCGCGCTCAGGCGGCGGCTAGGGGCTGATTCGCTCCACCCACCGGAAGGGGCTAACCTCGCCGCGGTGTGGGGGATGATGGGTGGAAGACAGTGGCGCGACCCTGGATGTGATCCTTCGCGCGCCGATCACCGGGCGCGCCGACGAACTGCGCCGCCTGAGATTCGCTATCGACGATCCGGACTGTCGGCTGGTCATATTGAGGGGCCCGGCCGGCGCCGGTAAGACAGCGCTCGCCGAGGCGGCCCTGGCCCGGGCGCGCACCGAGGGCGCCCTGACCGGCTCGGGCAAGTATGCCGAGGGCGACGCCCAGTCGCCCTATGAGCCGATCCTGCAGGCCTTGTCCGAGGCCCTGGGCGAAGGCTTGGACCAGCTCTATGAGCCGGCGCCGGTGCTGGCGGGCCTCGTGGAGGCCCTGGGTCCGGCCGCGGAGGTCCTGCGTCGCGCAGGGTTCCGGGGGCTGGCCGGAGCCCCGTCCCTGGCGATCGCCGCGGCGGGTCGCCGGGAGGGCGCGGCCCTGCTGACCGACGCGGTGCTGCAGCTGGCGCGTTGGCTGGAAGGTTTCAATCTGCCCATTGCGCTGCTGATCGACGATTGGCGTCGCAATGCGCCAGAATCCCGGACCCTGCTGCAATTCCTCGTCGAGGAATGCACGGGACTGACTCTGCTGCTGACCGAACGCGATGACCAGCCGCCCCATCTTCTCGCGGGCCTGGAGGGCGCCCGCACGCTGGAGGTGGGCGGACTGCGCCCGGCCGATCGACGGGCCCTGTTCGCCAGCCTGCTGGCAGACGCCGGGCCCGCAGCCTTCGAATTCATGGGGGCGGGCGGCCCCGCCTTGCCCTTCGACATCCAGGCTGCAGCCCAGGCCCTGATCCAGGGCGAGGCGCTGGAACGCGTCGACGGCCGTTGGCGGGTGGATCCGCTGCGCGGGGCCGCGGCCCTGGCCGGTGGCATGTCAAAGGGCGGGCGACGATGGGTCCTGGGCCTCACGCCCTCGGCGCGCCAGGTGGCGCTGGCCCTGGGGGTTTGGGGTGACGCCGCGCCGGTGCGCTGGCTGCAGCGGGCGATCGCCATGCCATCTGCGGCGTTCGCCTCCGCCGTGGCGCGGCTGGTATCCCTGGGCCTGGCGCGCCGCCGCGGGGATCAGGTGCAGTTCACGCACGACCGGCTCCGGGAAGCTATGCTGGCCGACGCCGGCGCCGCGGCGGCCGTCCTGGCTGCAGAGATGGCAGACCGCCTGGCTGCCATCCCGGCCCAAGACTGGCTTGAGGTCTCGTACGCGGCCCTGCATCTGCGCCAGACCGGAGGATTGCAGACGGCCGAGCCGGAAACCTGGCGGGATCGCTTCGCCGAGGGGGCGCGGGACGCCCGGGCGCGTCTGGACACCGCCGCTGGGGCGAGCTTCGCAGACTCGGCCCTGGCGCTTCATCTCCGCACGCAGGCAGAAGATCCCGCCACCGTCCGGCTGATCCTGCGGGAGGCCACCCTGGCGGCCGCCGACCGGCGCTCGCCAACAGAGGCCCTTTCACGGGCGCAGGCGCTGGCCGCCCTGCCGACCGCGGATGGCGAGCGTGGAGAAGACTACGAGCTGGCGATCAGCGCCTTGCGGGCCTCCGGGGACCCGGAGATCGCCTGGTCGTTCGCATGTGAGGCCCTGGCCCGCTACGGATTGCGGCTGCCGAAATCTATAAGCCTTCCCGCCCTGTTGCTGGCGTCCTGGACCTGGCGCCGGGCCCGTCGCGCCCGCTCAACGCTCGCTGACGCTGGCGAGGAAATAGATGGCCTGACCCGGACCGCCCATGCGGCCGGCGTCCTGGCGTTCGAACGCAATCCGGCCCTGGCGGTCTACATTATCTGCCGCAGCTCGACCCGGATCCGACGGCATCCACGCGCCGCGGCGTTCTGGAACTCGGTGGACGCGTTCCTCGCGGCGGTGTTTGGCGATCTGGAAGGCGCTGCGCAGCTCGGGAGGGACGCGGTGGCGGGGGTGCGGCCGGACGGGGTCTATCGGGCCTCGACCCTCTACCGCGCCTACTATTTCGGACAGATCTGGGACCGCCCCCTGGCCGACCTGCGGGCGCAGTGCGACCAGGTGCAGGAATTGGCGCTGCTTGAAGGAGACCTGTCCACCGCAGCGATCGCCACCCGCAACAAGGCCTTGATCGCCTGGCGGGTTCATCCGTCCTTGAGCGACCTCAAGGTGATCCTGGGTGAAATCAGCCGCGAAGCCGGCCGCCTGGGGGACGCCGACATGATCGAGGATGTCGCCGCCTTCGAGGGGCTGGTTGACGCCCTGCGCAGCCCCGGTCGGCAGGCCCTGGCGGACCTTGCCCGAGGCGCTGAACGCTCGAAGATGAACGGGTCGCCGATTCTGCTCCTGGAGCTCGCCAGCCTGAACGCGGACTGGCCGGCCGCCGCGGCGTTGGCGGCGCGGCTTGCGCCGCGGCGAAGGGGCTTCGACAGCCATGCTGGCGGAGTTGTCTGGCGGTTCCATGAGACTCTTGCACGGCTCAAGTCGGGCGCCCGGGCAAAGCCGGCCGACATGGCCTTCATCCGCCGGGCGGCCGCACTGAATCCGATAGATCATCGTTCCAAGCTATTGATTCTCGAGGCAGAACAGCTTCTCGGAAGAGGGCGGACTGTCGCCAGCGTCGAAGCCTATCGAGACGCCGTCACGGCGGCCGTTGCAGCCTCCAGCCGGATCGAAGCGGGGATCGCGTGCGAGTGCGCCGCCGACGCGGCCCGGGCTGCAGGCCGGCCCGACCTGGCCCAGGATTATGAAGACCAGGCCCAGGAGGTCTGGGCAGACTGGGGAGCCTTGGCCAAGCTGACCCCGCGCGGGTCAATGGGCGAGCTGGAGGCCGTCCAGGCCCAGGCGCTCGCGGCGGAGCGGGACGGGCGGGCCAAGTCACGGTTCCTGGCCGATGTGGCCCATGAGCTCAGGACTCCGTTGCAGGGCATGCAGGGCCTGATCGATCTGGCGGTAGCGGATCCGAAGGCTCTCGACCTCGCCACCTTCCGGGAGGTGTTTGGCAGCCTGCGGACCGTGGTCGACGATTTGACCGACTTCGGAGCCCTGGGAAGCGGCGAGGCGCGCCTGACGCCGACGCCGGTGTCGGTGGCCGAACTGGTGGGCTCGGAGGTTCGGCTGGCGGCGGCGGCGGCGGGGGCAGGGCAGATCGAGGTGACCATCGCCCCGGACTTGCCTGGCTTGGTGCGGACCGACGGCGGCCGGGTCCGCCAGGTGGTTCGCAACCTGCTCTCCAACGCGGTCAAGTACGGGCAGGGCGGGGCTATAACGGTGGCCGTGTCCTGGGCCCGGGCGGCGTCCGGCGAGGCTTGCGAAATCATCGTCGTCGTGGACGACCATGGGCCCGGCCTGAGCGAGGTGGAGCTGCGCCGGGTCTTCGAACCTTTCGAGCGGGGCGCCCATGCCGGGGACGGCCGCGGGCTGGGCCTGGGGCTCGCCCTGTCGCGGCGCCTGGCGGAACAGTTGGGGGGATCCCTGAGGGCGGAGAACCGGGAAGCCGGGGGCGCGCGCTTCACCTTCCGCCTGGCGGCCCTGCCTGCCGAAGCCGAGGAGACGCTGGCGACGCGGGCCTCCCGCTCGCTGGATATCCTGCTTGCGGAGGACGTGACCCTGGTGCGCCAGGTGATCGCCGCCAATCTCCGGCGCCAGGGGCATGAGGTGCAGGAGGCCGCCGATGGGGCCGAGGCCTGGCGGGCATGGCGCGGCCGCGCCTTCGACCTGGCCATCGTCGACTGGAGCATGCCGGGGCTCGGGGGCAGGGCGCTGCTGGATCGGATACGCGCCACCGGCGCCGAGGCCGCCGTGATCGTGCTCACGGCCTCCTCGGACCCAGCCACAGCCGCCGAGGCCCAGGCGGCCGGCGCCGTACAGGTCCTCCGAAAGCCGATCTCGGCGGCCGAGCTGGCGCGCGCAGTGGAGCTGGCCTGCGCCGCCCGGCCCGAGGAGCCCGATGCAGAGTCCCGCTATCGCGAAGATATGGCCAAGCTCCAGCGGGAGGCGCGAGACGAACTGACCCGTCAGGCCGAAACGATCCTGAGCAGCTGGCGCGAGAGTCAGGCGCTGGATCGCCAGCGTGTCCACAGGCTCGCCGGTCTGGCGGCCCAGTTCGGCTGGGCGGAGGTGGCTGCGGCCGCCGATGCGCTAGAGCTCGCGATGGCGGGCGGCGTCTCCGGTGTCGGCCCTGGGGTCGCCGACCTTGAACGGGCGCTGGCCAGACTGGCCTGAGGGGTCAGACCTCCGGCGTCCCGGCGCTGAGACGATAGCCGTAGCCCGGGGCGGTGGTGATCAGCTCGCCCGCCTGGCTGCCGCCAGCGAGCTTGCGCCGGATGCGGCTCACCAACATGTCGACGGATCGTGGATCGGTTTCGCCCGGATTGCGGCTCATGACCTCAAGGAGATCGTCGCGGCTCACGACCCGGCCTTCGGCCTCGGCGAGCCGGGCCAGGATATCGAACTCGCCCCGGGTGAGACCGGCGTCGCGGCCGGCTTCGGTCACCGTGCGGGCGTCCAGGTCTACGATCCACAGGCCCAGTGAAATCTGACGCCGGGGCGGCGGGCCCCTGCGACGCACCACGCTCCGGATACGGGCGGCCAGCTCAGCATAGTCCACGGGCTTGACCAGATAGTCGTCGGCGCCGATGTCGAGGGCTTCGATCCGGGCCTCGACCGCGGCGCGGCGGGTCACGACGATCAGTCCCAGGCGCGAGCGGTGGCGCAGCTCGGCGGCCAGCCGCAGCCCGTCCAGGTCCGGCAGGCCGAGATCGAGCACCACCAGGTCGAAGGCGGCCAGTTTCAGCTGTGCGAGACAGGCCGCTCCGTCGGCGGCTTCCGCCACCACCAGACCTTCATGGCGCAGGCCCAGGGCGATGGCCTGCCGCGTCAGGTCTTCGTCCTCGACCACAAGGACCCGAATGCCGCTGGACGCCACGGTCTGAATATCTGCCCCCCAAGCGACGCGACCTGTCCGGAAACTGGTGCGAACATCGTTCTGTTTACAGGCCATCTACAGACGTTGCGACCCGCCGCGCCGACAAAGATGACGCGCTCCGCCTGTTTGCGCCTCCAGGGACACGCCTGGACGCCAGGTCCGTCTGGAAAGGAGCGGGCAAAAATGCTTTGGAGGGAGAGTTCCAGTGAACATGTTCAAATCCGGTTCGGGGGCCAAGGCGCTCGGTCTCGGCCTCATTTCGGCGCTCGGCGCGTTCGCTGTCGCGGCGCCCGCGTCCGCCGCCATCCTGGTCAATGGCGATCTCGAACAGCCGGGGGGCATTCAGAGATCCGCCATGACAACCGGGTTCGTTCCCGGCTGGACCTATGACGACAACGGAGGGACCGGTTTCGAGATCTATGAGGACCAGAGCGAGGACGGCCTCGCCGCCGCCGACGGCACGCACTATGTGAGCTTCGGCCACAACGGCGCCTATGGCGGGTCGATCAGCCAGACCTTCGCCACGGTGGCGGGTGGCGTCTATACCGTCACATACTCAGTGGCCGAGCAGCAGGGTGATGACTCGAGCCAGGTGATGCGTGCGATCGTCAAGAATGGCATCCAGACCCTGAGCCAGGATAATGGCGGCCTCACCCTGTCGTTCCTGGCCGGCGGGCCGATCACCTTCACCGCGCTGGGAACCTCCGCGACCCTGACCTTCCTGGACGCCACTGCGCCCGGCGGCGGCGGTCCTTCCAACCTGGCTCTGGATGCTATCAGCGTCAGCGGGCCGTCCGTTGGCGGCAGCGTTCCCGAACCGGCCACCTGGGGGCTCATGTTGCTGGGCTTCGGCCTGATGGGCGCTACGGTCCGCGCCCGGCGCGCGCCCGCGCGCTCCGTCTAGGTCCGTTCCTCACGCGCGGCTATCGGCGCCGTCGACCACCAGGTCGGCGGCGTCGTCGTGTCTGAAGAGAGGGTGCGCGCCAAGGGGCCCACCGGGTCCTTGGGAGAATTTTGGAGGCCTGACCCGGAATCGAACCGGGGTGCACGGATTTGCAGTCCGCTGCGTAACCACTCCGCCATCAGGCCGCCGCCCAGGGTTATCCGGGAAGGGCGGAGGGCTACCAGAACCTTCCGCCTCGGGCAATCTGTCTCGCAGCCTCGCATTGCGTTCGCGTTAAGGGCCGACCTATAAGCGCCGGGAACCGCCCAAGGGGACCGAGGAATCATGGCCGATCTCGCCGCCGCCCGCCTGAACATGGTGGAGAGCCAGGTGCGTACCGCCGACGTCACCGACGTGCGCTTGCAGGACGCCATGCGCGTCCTGCCGCGGGAAGACTTCGTGCCTGCGGGCAAGGGTTTCCTGGCCTATACGGACGCCGCCGTGGAATACGCGCCTGGCCGGGTGCTGCTGAAACCCCGCGACATCGCCAAGCTGTTGCAGGCCGCGCGGCCTCTGGCCGGCGAGACCGCTCTCGCCATCGCAGCGCCTTACGCCGCGGCCATGCTGGGGACACTGGGCCTGCAGGTGACGCGCTATGACGATGGCGACCTCTTGTCGCCCCCCGGGTCGGGCTATGACCTGATCGTCGTGGAAGGCGCCGTGGCCCGCGCCCCGCAGGCCTGGCTTTCGGCCCTGGGGCTTGGCGGACGGCTCGCAGTGGTGGAGCGGGACGGCCCGGTGGGCAAGGCCTGCCTCTATGTCTGCGCCGAGGATGGCTTCGGCCGACGGGTCCTTTTCGACTCGACCCCGCCGGTTCTGGCAGGCTTCGAGGCCGAGGCCGGATTCGCTTTCTGAGGCCCCGGATAAGATCTCGGAAACCCCAGGGTGAAAAAAGCTTAAGGTCGCGCCCCCTGGCCTCGCGCAAAAACGCCGGTCATATAGGGCGCGGTCGTCTCGGCCGGTATCGGGGATATGGAATGCTCATCAGTCGACGCGGGGGAATGTTCGCCGCCGCCTGCAGCGCGGGTCTGATCTGCGGCCTCGCCGCCGGGCCGGTCGCCGCCGAGACCCTCGCCGACGCCATTGCGCTGGCCTACGACTCCAATCCGAGTCTGCAGGCGCAACGCGCCACCCAGCGCGCCCTGGACGAAAACTGGATTCAGGCCCGGAGCGGCTACCGCCCCTCCCTGAGCGCCACGGTGCAGGCCCAATATTCAGAGAGCCGCACGCCCGGCGGCCGCGGCATCGTCGACACCAATGGCGACGGCATTCCCGACACCGTGGTGAGCACCAGCATCCAGACCAGCAATTTCGGCGAGGCCGGCTTTTCCTTCAACCAGCCGCTCTATACCGGCGGACGCGTGGGCGCGGCCATGAACGCCGCCGAGGCGGACATCCTCACCGGCCGGGAAAATCTGCGCCGCGTCGAGGCCCAGACCGTGGGCTCGGTCATCCAGGCCTATGTGGACGTGCGCCGGGACCAGGAGGCGCTGCATATCCGCCAGGAGGACCTGAAGGTCCTGCAGCGGCAGCTCGAAGAATCCAAGGCCCGGTTTGACGTGGGCGAGATCACCCGGACCGATGTGGCCCAGTCCGAGGCGCGCCTGGCCGCCTCCCAGGCCGCGGTGCAGTCCGCCCAGGCCCAGCTTGCCATCAGCCGGGCAGGGTATGCCGCCGTGGTGGGTCAGAATCCGGGCGAACTCGCGCCGGAACCCTCCCTGGCGTCGCTGCTGCCTGGCAGCATCGATCAGGCCTTTGATATCGCCGACCGCGACAATCCGCAGATCCGAGCTGCCCAGTATGCCGAGCAGGCCAGCAAGGAGCGCGTTGCCGGCGCCCGCGCTCAGCGCATGCCGACCCTCTCTGTCCGCGCGACCGTGGGTTGGGATGGCCAGGCGGCTCCCCTGCGCACCGACAAGTGGGCTGAAAACATCACCGGCTCGGCCGTGGTCTCTGTGCCGCTGTTTTCGGGCGGGCTTGTGAACTCGCAGGTCCGGCAGGCCATCGAGCGCAATAATGCAGATCGAATCAATATCGAGACGGCGCGACGCTCCGTCCAGCAGGCCCTGACCCAGTCCTGGAGCACCCTGATCGCCAACCGGGCGAATATCGCTTCGACGGACGAGCAAGTGCGCGCCTCGCGAATCGCCGCCGAGGGCGTGCATGAAGAGCAGCAGGTGGGCCTGCGCACCACTATCGACGTTCTGAACGCCGAGCAGGAGCTGCGCGCCGCGGAACTGGCCCAGATCAGCGCCCGTCATGACGAGTATGTCGCCGCCGCCGGTGTGTTGAACCAGCTCGGCCGTTTGCAGGCGGACTACATCACCCCCAACGTCGCCCACTACGATCCCAAGGCGAATTTCGGCAAGCTGCGGGTCAGCTGGGGATGGGTCCCCTGGGAGGAGCCGATTGCGGCTGTTGATTCGGCCCTTCTGCCCAAAACGCACGAAAAGCCGCTCGATTCGCCGTCCGCCGCCGCGGCGCCAACCAAGCCCGCGGCCCCGAAATAGGGCGTCTTAACGCGGGCGCCTGAGGCGGATTCGCCTAGGGCACGAATCCGCCCTTGCGCAGCTTGGCGGAAATTGCAGGATCAACGCGCGCCGCATAGCCTTGTGCGAACGGATTCTTTTTCGCTCCAGCGACGGTTCCCCCATGTCCGATCAGTCATCCCAAGAACCGACGATGGAGGAGATCCTGGCCTCCATCCGACGCATCATCTCGGAGGATGACGCACCGGGCGGAGCCACTCCGGAGCCGGAAGCGGAACCCGAATTGGCGGCTGCGGCCGAGGAGCCAATCCCGATTCCGCCCCTGGAAGAGGAAGCGCACGAGGACGACGGCGCTCTTGAGCTCACCGATCGCGTCGAAAGCCATGGCGACCTTGATGTCTATGCCAGCGAACCGGAGCCTGAGCCGGCTGCCCCGGCCTATGAGCCGCCGGTAGACCATGGTGAGGGACTGGTGGGTGATCCCGCGGCCTCCGCAGCGGCCGCGCACTTCGGCCAGTTGTCCTCCACCATCCTCATGCCGGCCGATGGCCGGACCCTGGAAGACGTGGTGCGCGAGCTGTTGCGACCGCTGCTGAAGGGCTGGCTGGACGAGCACCTGCCCAATATCGTGCAGACCGCGGTGCAGGCTGAGGTCGAGCGGATCGCGCGCGGCCGAGTACGCTAAGGCCGCGCCGCGCCGCTTAATTCGGGGACAGGATAACAATTCCGTCCCCGATGATGAGCTGGCGGCGAGGGCCCGTCGGGAATTGTTATCCTGTCCCCGAATTACGATCCGCTTCCGCCAAGCGGAGCGGGCGTATATGCACCGCACCCAGCATGCTTGAAAAATCCTTCGACCCCAAAACCGCCGAACCCCGCCTCTACGCCAAGTGGGAGGCCGCCAACGCGTTCGCGCCGATCGACGATCCGAACGCCGAGACCTTCTCGATCGTTATCCCCCCGCCCAATGTGACAGGCTCGCTGCATATTGGGCATGCGTTGAACAACACCCTGCAGGACGTGTTGATCCGCTTCGAGCGGATGCGCGGCAAGGCGGCCCTGTGGCTGCCGGGCACAGACCATGCCGGGATCGCCACCCAGATGGTGGTGGAACGCCAGCTTGCCGAGGCCGGAAACCAGAGCCGCCGGGACATGGGCCGTGAGGACTTCGTGGCCAAGGTCTGGGAATGGAAGGCCAAGAGCGGCGGGACCATCACCAACCAGTTGCGGCGGCTGGGCGCCTCCTGCGACTGGGGCCGGGAGCGCTTCACCCTGGACGAGGGCCTGAGCGCTGCGGTGCGCAAGGTGTTCGTGCGGCTGCACAAAGAGAAGCTGATCTATCGCGACAAGCGGCTGGTGAACTGGGACCCCCACTTCCAGACCGCCATCTCGGACATCGAGGTGGAGCAACGCGAGGTCGACGGCCACTATTGGCATTTCGCCTATCCGCTGGAAGATGGCACGGGCGAGATCGTCGTGGCCACCACCCGGCCTGAGACCATGCTGGGCGACGTCGCCGTGGCGGTGAACGGCAAGGACGAGCGCTACAAGCATCTGATTGGCCGGGCCGTGCGCCTGCCGATCGTGAACCGTCCGATCCCGATCATCGCCGACGACTATGCCGACCCGGAAAAGGGCTCCGGCGCGGTGAAGATCACCCCGGCCCATGACTTCAACGACTATCAGGTGGGCAAGCGCAACAACCTGCCGATGATCAACGTCTTCACCGAGGACGCGAAGATCAATGAGAACGGCCCCCGCGAGTATCAGGGCCTGGACCGCTTCGCCGCCCGCAAGAAGGTGGTGGAGGCGTTCGAGGCGCTCGGCCTGCTGCGGGAGATCGAGAAGACCCGCCACGCTGTGCCGCACGGGGATCGCTCCGGGGCGGTGATCGAGCCCTACCTCACCGACCAGTGGTACGTTGACGCCAAGGTCCTGGCCCAGCCGGCGATCAAAGCGGTGGAGGACGGCGCGACGGTGTTCGAGCCGCGCCACTGGGAGAAGACCTATTTCGAGTGGATGCGAAACATCGAGCCCTGGTGCATTTCGCGCCAACTCTGGTGGGGACATCGCATCCCGGCCTGGTACGGCCCGGAGGGAAAGATCTTCGTGGCGGAGAGCGAGGACGAGGCCAAGGCCATCGCTCGCGAGCACTATGGTCGCGACGAACCCCTGCGCCAGGACGAGGACGTGCTGGACACCTGGTTCTCATCGGCGCTCTGGCCGTTCTCCACCCTGGGCTGGCCGGACAAGACCGACGACGTCCGCCGATTCTATCCGACCCACACGCTGGTCACCGGCTTCGACATCATCTTCTTCTGGGTGGCCCGGATGATGATGCAGGGCATCCACTTCATGGGCGAGGCGCCGTTCAAGCGGGTGTTCATCAACGCCCTGGTCCGCGACGCGGACGGCAAGAAGATGTCCAAGTCCAAGGGCAATGTCATGGACCCCCTGGAGCTGGTGGATGATTACGGCGCCGATGCGCTGCGGTTCACGCTCACCGCCATGTCGGGGGCGGCCCGAGATATCAAGCTCTCGCGCCAGCGCATTGAAGGCTATCGGAATTTCGGCACCAAACTCTGGAACGCGGCCAATTTCTGCCAGTTCAATGGCTGCGCCCGGGCCGAGGGCTTCGATCCGGCCAAGGTGGAGGGCGCGCTCAACCGCTGGATCATAGGCGAGACCCAGAAGACGGCGGTGGCGGTCACCAGGGCCCTGGACGCCTGCGGCTTCGACGATGCCGCCAACAGCCTCTACCGGTTCATCTGGAACACCTATTGCGACTGGTATGTCGAGCTGGCCAAGCCGATCCTGAAGGGGACGGACGAGGCCGCCAAGGCCGAGACCCAGGCCACCGCCGCCTGGGTGCTGGACGTGATCCTGAAGCTCTTGCACCCCATCATGCCCTTCCTCACCGAGGAGCTGTGGACCCAGACGTCGGATCTCGGCGCGGCCCGTCCCGAGGGCATGCTGATCACCGCCCGCTGGCCTGACCTGCCTGACAGCCTGCTGGACGCCACGGCGGAAGCCGAGATCGGTCTCATCGTCGAGGCTATCGGCGGCGGCCGCTCGGTGCGCTCGGAGTTGAACGTCCCTGGCGCGGCGCGGCTGGCGTCGCTGCAGGTCATCGAGGCGCGAGCGGAGGTGCGAACCTTGCTGGCGGCCAATGAATCACTGATCGCCTCATTGCTGAGGGTCGAGGCCGTGGAGTTCCTGGACGCCTCCAGCCCCGGCGCCGTGCCCTATATCGCCCGTGGGGTGACCTTTGCCCTGCCTGTGGCCGAGCATATCGACCTGGCTGCGGAGACGGCGCGTCTCACCAAGGAAATCGCCGGCCTGGCCTCGGAGACCGACAAGATCAGCAAGAAGCTGGGAAATGCCGACTTCATCGCCCGGGCGCCCGACGAGGTGGTGGAGGAGAACCGTGAGCGACTTGCGGAGTCGGAGGCTTCGAAGGTGAAGCTCGAAGGCGCGTTGAAGCTGCTGCTGGCCGTCACCTGATATATGGCGACGCTGAAGGCCTCGGTCGTCCAGCTGCCGGTGACGATGGATGTGGCGGCCAATCTCGCGGCCTTATCTGCGGGGATTGACGGCCTGGAAGCGGGAACCCTGGTGGTGGCGCCCGAGGGCCTGCTCTCTGGATACCTGCCGGAGCCGGGTTTCGTCGCCCGGCTCGATGCTGGGGTCACGCAGCAGGCCATCGCGACCATGCGCGCCCGGGTCGCCGCCCAGGGCCTCCATCTGGTGGTGGGCGCCTGCCTGTCGGCGGACGGCGTCTGGCGGAACTCAAGCTTCTATATGGGACCGAAGCGCGAGCTTCGTCGCTACGACAAGATCAATCTGGCCCAGAGTGAGCGCGCGGACTTCGTGGCGGGTGACCGCCTGCCGGTATTCGAAATCGATCACGAGGGCGCGCTGGTGCGCCTCGGCATCCAGATGTGCCGCGAAATCCGCTATCCGGAGCAATGGCGCGTTCTGGCGGCGCAAGGCGCGCAGGTGATCGCCTATGTGAACAATGCGATCGGCAGCCCCAACGGCCACGAGGTCTGGCGGGCGCATGTGATCAGCCGCGCCGCCGAGATCCAGAGGTTCGTGGTGGGGGCGAATAATGCTGCGCCGGATCAGACCTGCCCCAGTCTGATTGTCGCGCCGTCCGGCGCCGTCCTGGCTCAGGCGGAGATCGGCGCCGTGGCGACGGTCCACGCCACGCTGGATCTGGCTGAGGTTTCGAACTGGGTGCTGAGCCAGGCGCGCAGTGACCTGATGGTGGTCGAACTCCGGGATTGATGGCGGCCAACGAGGGGATCCACAGCCGAGGATCGGATGATGGTCCTTGCGCGCCGCGGACCTGCAGAAACCCTGATGCCGCGTCTGGGAACTGGACTGCCACGCGCGGGCAGGGCCGGGGCGAATTCTGTCTTCGGATTCACTTTCGCGCCGGGCGGGCTTGCGCCATCGTCGCCGAATCTCCGGGGAGTCTTCCATGCGATCGATCTTGAGCACGGCTGCGGCCGTTCTGGTTCTGGCGGTGGGCGCCGTCGCGGTTCCCGCCTTCGCGGCGGATGACGCGCCCAAGGCCGATGGGGCCAAGGCGGACAAGGACAAGATCGACCTGCCGGCCTTCCCGGCCGACGCCTCGGTCAAGCAGGTCACCCATGTGGCCGGAAAGACCCTCAACTACACAGCCACGGTCGGCTCTCTGCCGGTGCGGGACGAGAAGGGCAAGAAGATCGCCGAGGTGGTGTTCACCGCCTATGTGCTCGATGGGCCTCGCGATCCTCATCGCCCCATCACCTTCGCCTTCAATGGCGGCCCAGGGGCGGCCTCTGTCTATCTGAACCTTGGGGCGCTGGGTCCCAAGCGCCTGCAGTTCGGCGCCCAGGGCAATTCGGCGTCGGATCCGGCCGAACTGGTGGACAATCCCGGCACCTGGATGGACTTCACCGACATGGTGTTCATCGACCCGGTGGGCACGGGCTTCTCCCGCAGCCTGGTGGACGAGGCCGAGACCAAGAAGGACTTCTACCAGGTCAAGCCGGACATCGCTTACCTGTCGCGGATCGTCTTCGACTGGCTGTTGAAGAACAACCGGATGGCCTCGCCGAAATACGTGGTGGGGGAGAGCTATGGCGGCTATCGCGCCCCGGCCATAGCCCACTATCTGCAGAGCCAGCTTGGCGTGGGGCCGAGTGGGGTCGTGATGCTGTCGCCCTATCTCGACGCCCGTTCGGGGGTCGCCCAGGACCTGTCGCCCATCCCCTGGATGATCAACCTGCCCTCGATGACCGCCGCCAATTATGAGCGGCAGGGCAAGTCGCTGTCGCCAGAGGCTCTGGCGGAGGTAGAGGCCTATACCCGCAGCGAGTTCGCGGTCGATTTGATGAAGGGCCGCGATCCCGCGGCCGTCGCCCGCATCGTCGATCATGTGACCCGCTATACGGGCCTCGACCCGGCGCTGGTGAAGCGCATGGGTGGGCGGGTGGACACCCAGACCTTCCTTCGCGAGCTCTACCGGACCGATGGCAAGCTCGCGAGCGTCTACGATTCCAACGTCACCACCTGGGATCCCTTCCCCTGGCAGAACCAGCAGAACGCCGGCGATCCGATCCTCGACGCCATCATCGCCCCCACCACCAGCGCCATGGTGGACTTCGCTACGCACACGGTCGGCTGGAAGGTCGAGGGTCGCTACAACGCCCTGTCCTACGCCGTCGGCGCGGCCTGGGAGCCGACCCCGATCATCGAATCGGTGACCGACCTGCGCCAGGCCCTGGCGGCGGACGGCAAGATGAAGGTGCTCATCGCCCACGGTTACGACGACCTTAGCTGCCCGTTCTTCGCTTCGCGCCTGATCGTCGACCAGATCCCGGTGATGGGCGATCCGGGGCGGGTGAAGCTGAACCTCTATCCGGGTGGGCACATGTTCTATTCCCGCCCTGACAGCCAGGCCGCCTTCCGGCGCGACGTGATGGCGCTTTACGGGGCCAAATAGGGTCGGATTTCCTCAAACAGGCGTTTGCGCCTGACGCTAGGTTATGGTTGTTCACCTACGAGAACGCGACGGTCAGATGTCGCGCGAAACCTAGGAAGGAACACCCATGTCAGAGGCTCCCGCCGGCTGGCCCGCCATGTCCATCGCCCAGGCCCACGCCCTGCTGACTGCGCCGGGGGCGCCCGGCGAGATGGAGGAGGTGATGATCCGCGGCGTGAAGACCCGGGCCTGGAAGAACCTGCCTCCGTCGCTGCGTTCGGTGGTGGAGCTGTCCCGCGCCCATGGCGAGAAGATCTTCCTGGTCTATGAGGACGAGCGGGTCAGCTTCGAGGCCTTCCATCGCGCCGTGGCGGCGCTCGCCCGCCAGCTCCAGGCCGATGGCGTGGGCAAGGGCGACCGGGTCGCGGTGATCATGCGCAACCTGCCGGAATGGGTGGTGGCCTTCTACGCCGCGGCCTCGATCGGGGCGATCGTGACGCCGCTGAACGCCTGGTGGACCGGGCCGGAACTGGAATACGGCCTGACGGATTCGGGCACGAAGGTCGTCCTGATGGACGCCGAGCGCTTCGAGCGCATGACCGAACACCTGCCCAATTGCCCTGACCTGGTGCGGGTCTATGTCAGCCGCGACCGCGAGGAGATCGCCCATCCCCTGGTGACCCATCTGGAGAGCGTTCTCGGCGGCGCCAATGACTGGGCCAAGCTTCCGGACCAGGCCCTGCCGCCGGTCGACATCCTGCCGGACGACGACGCCACGATCTTCTACACCTCCGGGACGACCGGGCGGCCCAAGGGCGCCCTGGCCACCCAGCGCGGGGTCAATTCCAACATCATGGCCGGGGTGATCGCCGGCGCGCGCGCCTTCCTGCGCCGGGGCGAGGCGCCGCCCGCACCGGACCCGGACGCCCTGCAGCGCGCCTCGCTGATCTCGGTGCCGTTCTTCCACGTCACCGGTTGTTTCGCCGTGCTGAACCCGTCCCTGGCCGGCGGCGCCAAGCTGGTGATGATGCACAAATGGGACGTTGTCCGGGCTTTCGAGCTGATCCAGCGGGAGAAGGTCCAGTCGGCCGGCGGGGTCCCGACCATCGCCTGGCAGCTGATCGAGCACCCGCTGCGCAAGAACTACGACCTCTCATCCCTCGAGAGCGTGGCCTATGGCGGCGCGCCATCGGCGCCGGAACTGGTTCGGAAGATCAAGGAGACCTTCCCTAAGTCCGCCGCCGGCAATGGCTGGGGCATGACCGAGACCTGCGCCACTGTCACCACCCATGGCGCTGAGGACTATGCCAACCGCCCCGACAGCTGTGGCCCGGCCGTGCCGGTGTCGGACCTGCAGATCCGCGACGCTGCCGACGGAGTCACCGTTCTGGGTCCCAACCAGGTGGGCGAGCTGTGGGCGCGCGGGCCACAGGTGGTGAAGCTCTACTGGAACAAGCCTGAGGCCACGGCCCAGACCTTCGTCGACGGCTGGGTGCGCACGGGCGACCTGGCGCGGGTGGACGAGGAGGGCTTCTGCTTCATCATCGACCGGGCCAAGGACATGCTGATCCGCGGCGGCGAGAACATCTACTGCATCGAGGTGGAGAACATCCTCTATGACCACCCCGCCGTGATGGACGCCGCTGTGGTGGGCATCGTGCACCGGACCCTGGGCGAGGAACCCGGGGCCGTGGTCACGCTGAAGCCGGGCGCCAGCGCCACCGAGGCCGAACTGCGGGCCCATGTGGCAGAGCATCTGGCGGCCTTCAAGGTGCCGGTGAAGATCAAGTTCTGGCACGAGACCCTGCCGCGCAACCCCAATGGCAAGATCCTCAAGAACGAGCTGAAGAAGCTGTTCGAAGAGGACAAGGAGCAGGCTTGACCAGGGTCCGCGCCGATCTGCTGCTGGTGA
>Ga0265327_10001784_pt1 | contig 25367 bp, 23 predicted proteins | sample 41621metaG_FD_202089 | JGI IMG/M metagenome (GOLD analysis project Ga0265327, IMG submission 202089) | Rhizosphere microbial communities from Carex aquatilis grown in University of Washington, Seatle, WA, United States - 4-16-21 metaG | ecosystem: Host-associated > Plants > Roots > Rhizosphere...
TTTTAAAGTGAGGATCAATGAGCCGCAAAAAGAAGTGCCCGTGGTAGATGTGGCACAGGAAGCTAAATTATCTCACCTGGGCATTGTGCCTGAATCAAGAAGGTACACCACTTTTTTAATTGACATTGGAAGCGGTAATACTAAGGGCGGCTTCTTTCCTAACGGCGACACCAAGACGCTTAAGCTTTTTCAGTTAAGCTGGGGTACAAAAAGCACCGCCAACGCTACTGAAAAAAGATGCGAAGACGATAAGACATTAGACAACTATAACAAGCAGTTGACAAGAGTACTTACCGGCGCCGAAAATTCGGAAATAACATACATGGTAAATGAAAGCGGTGCTTATCCGATGAGTGATTATGTTGCTTTTAGCGGCGGTATAGCCTGGTCGGTAGCTACATTGATGTATCCTGAATTGAATAATAATTCTGTGGTGCCGGTTACTTACGATGAGCTGGTAAAATTCAGCGAAAGATTGTATAAAAATTATCCCTCTATATCCGATGAAGCCATCACAAAATCCATCACTGATAAAACCTTAGACAAAGTTGCTATTGGCAAAGAAGTAAAAAGAGTAAACCAGGTTTTTGATCAACGATCATTAATGGCTGGTACCGGTTTGCTTTTAAAAATTATGCGGCAGTTTGAAGGTATTTACGAAAAGAAGCAATTCTTTCTGGTAAAGAATGGCCAGGTGGGTTGGATCTCTGCTTATGTTGACCAACATATTAATAAGCCTTAAACAACAATGGCTAACATTACTTGCAAAAGTAATTTTCATCAATAATATACACGGGCGTTAATGAGAGATACCAAATCTTTATCACTTTTATTATTATCATCTGTTCTGTTCCTGTTGTCTATTATTTTATTGTGTACCTGGGGTTATCAATATTATCATCAGATACAGGAAGATAAAACCAAGGAACAGGTGGCCAGGCATGTATCTGTCGTACCAGATGATACCAGGGATTCTCTCTTGCAAATTTATAAAGCCACATTAAAGGGATTGGATAACCGGCTGGATACGGCATGGTATTATACTGATTCTTTAAAAGGAAATTTAGATATCAACCTGAAAGAGTTTTACCGCCTTCGTGATGAAATTGCAGGATTGTTGCAGGCCAGGGCGCCTAATCCGGATGACCTAAACCTTGCCCGTAGAAAAATTGGCGAACTACAACAAAAGGTTATTCAACTCCGCTACAGAAACAGCGATGTTGAAACGGAGAATGCAAAATTGAAAGCATTGTTAGAACAAATGTCGAAGGAAACTGTGGGCATTGAAGAAACTTCTAAACTTACCGAAAAAGAAAATAAAAGCCTTACAGCAAAGTTAAACGCAATGGTTACTTTAAATGCAGCTAATCTTAATCTTGCTGCTTTAGCCAGTAACGAGCAATCAGAAACAAATATGGCGGGACAAACAGAAAAATTGGTAGGCTCTTTTACAATAAAATCAAACGTGAGCTGCAAGTGCGATATTATTATTGTAGTGGTGCAACCTGATGGGCAGGTATTGCAAAAATCGGCATGGGAAGCAGGTAGCTTTGAAACTACAGAAGGCAACAAAAAAGTATACAGTTGCAAATTACTTTGCGAAACCACTAAAGGCGAAAGCAAACAATTGAATTTTTCTTTAACTGCAGATAGATACCTCAAAGGGAATTACACTATGCAGATCTATCATAACGGGGTGTTGATAGGAAAGGCGAATAAAATGCTTTCATAAGGTTACCGCTGGATTTACCGCCAACGGATACCCGCTATTAAAAATATACAGCACAATACAATCAGCATGATCATTAAGGGATAAATAAAACGCCACCATGCTTTAAAGCTTACATTAGTTAAAGCCAGTGCCGGCAGAATTAATCCGGTAGGAGTAATAAAACCCATGATGCCCATGCCAAATAAATAGGTATTTACAATTTCTCTGCCCGGTACATTTACAATTATGGCCAATGCACCAATGATTGGCATGGTTAACACTGCCATACCTGATGACGAAGAAATGAATAACGTGAATACCATGTACAATCCCAACAGTATTACAATGAATAAGGCAGGTGGCATAGTGTCTACAAATTTTGCAGAATAAAATAAAATTGAATCGCTGATATTGCCTTCATTTAAAATTATGGTAACTCCTCTTGCTACACCAACAATAAATGCTACGCTCAATAATTCTTTTGCGCCTTCTATAAATTGCGTTACAAATTTTTTCTCGTTCAATTTTAAAATGACCGCTAATAAAATGGAAGCACCTAAAAACAAGGCCGACATTTCGGTAAGCCACCAATCATAAGCTACCACGCCGGTAATCATACTTACAAAAGTGGCTAAAAAAAGCAGGAGCAATAATTTTGTCCTTGTATCTAATTTTGGAATTACTGCTGCATCTTTTTCTATAGCAGGATATGGTGATTTTACATCACCGTCAGTTTGGTACACAATAGAACGTGCAGGATCTTTTTTGGTTTTATTGGCATAACGAACAATATACCAGATGGTGATTAAAGTAGAGAGGCCAAACATAATTATCCTTTCTGTTAAGCCATCACGCCAGTTTACACCAGCTGCATCCGAAGCAATGATAGTAGAAAAAGGATTGGTAAAAGAAGCCAGTGTGCCCAATTGTGTGCCACCAAAAATTACAGCAACGGGAATAATTAAATCGTAACCAGCCGCCAAAAATAAAGGCACCATAATGGGATAAAATACCAATGATTCTTCGGCCATACCATAAGAAGCGCCGGCAAAAGAAAATAAAAAAGTAAGTATGATAATCAACCACGATTCTTTACCCTTCATGGTATGGGTAAGCGAACGCAGGCCTTTTTCCATGGCGCCGGATTGATTGAAAATATGCATGAAGCCACCAATGACCAACAGGAATAAAATGATTTCTATGGAACCAATTATGCCTTTTATGGGAGCCTGTAATATTTCTATAAAGCCTTGCCCGTTCCTTTTCATAGAATGGTAAGTGCCCGGTATGGAAACAGGTTTACGGACTGCACTTTTTTCAAATTTCTCCAACGTAAATTTTATCTGCAGGCTGTCTAATGTTTTTTGAGTAAAGGGTAAATTAACACTGCTATCTTCAGAAAAAGATATTACAAACGCTGTTTTATCGGGCGCAGATAAAGTATAATATTTACCTGCCGGAACAATCCATGTAGCAATAGCTGCTATTATTATCACTACCATTAAGATGGTAATAGGAGAAGGAACTTTTTTTGGTTCAGCCATGTAATAAGGTTTTAAAGCAGAAGATTAAAAATACATAAAAGTAGCGTACAGTGAATAGTTAAGGTTATCAACCTTCAAAAGGTTGGCAACCTTGTAAAATAATCCGTGCGCTAATTTGTATTTTAGCAAAATGAAAGCAGCAACCATAAATGAACTGAAGCAGGAATTATCGGGTGTTCCTCCTGCAAAAGTTACGGAACTTTGTATAAGGCTTGCAAGGTTTAAAAAAGAAAATAAAGAATTGCTTACGTATTTATTGTTTGAAGCCGATGATACACAAGCCTACATAAAAAACGTAAAAGATGAAATGGATTTGCAATTTGCAGAGATGAATAAGAGCAATGTGTATTTTATGAAGAAGACATTAAGAAAAATATTACGCACTACTGCAAAATACATTCGTTATTGCGGCCTTGCAACGGCAGAAATTGAATTGCTTATTTATTTTTGTGTTTGCATGAAGGCGTTAAATATCCCTATCAATAAAAACCCTGTATTATCAAATATGTACCTTAGCCAATTGAAAAAAATAAACAAGGCATTGGCTACTTTACATGAAGATTTACAATATGAATATGTGAGGGAAATAAACAAATTATAGTATTGGATTATTAGCTATAAATTAGCGCAATAATACACCAAAGAATAACTTTATTATGGCCAGTAAAAACAATGCTGCTGTTGGTTTTATTTTTATCACCTTGTTGATTGATGTGATGGGTTTTGGTATCATTATACCAGTAATGCCGGGGCTTATATCTTCTTTAAAACATGTGGATGTTAGTACTGCAGCAAAATATGGGAGCTACCTTACCGTTGCTTATTCAATTACACAATTTTTCTTTTCTCCTATATTGGGGAACCTTAGTGATAAATATGGAAGAAGGCCAATACTGTTATTCTCTTTATTTGGTTTTGGTATTGATTATCTTTTTTTAGCATTAGCACCTTCGTATGGATGGTTGTTTATTGGTAGAATAATTGCAGGTATCACAGGCGCAAGCTTTACTACTGCATCTGCATATATTGCTGACGTGAGTACGGCTGAAAACAGGGCAAAAAATTTTGGTATGGTTGGTGCGGCTTTTGGCTTAGGGTTTATAATTGGTCCGGTATTAGGCGGCTTTATCAGTCACTTTGGAGATAGAATGCCTTTTTATGCAGCAGCGGCATTGGCGTTATTGAATTGGGCTTATGGTTTTTTTGTGTTGCCAGAATCATTAAAAAAAGAAAATAGAAGAGAATTTAACTGGAAGAAGGCCAATCCGGTAAGTTCTTTAAAAAAACTTAAAAAATTCCAGGCTATTGGCGGACTTATTTTAGCTATGATGTTATTGTACATTGCTGCACATGCTGTAATGAGTAACTGGAACTACTTCACCATTGAACGATTTAAGTGGGATAAACCAACAGTGGGACTTTCATTGGGCGTAGTTGGTGTGTTGGTTGCATTGGTACAGGCTGGCCTCACCCGTGTTATCAATCCAAAATTGGGCAATGAAAAAAGTATTTATTTAGGATTAGCATTTTATGCAACAGGTATGGTATTGTTTGGTGTGGCCAACCAAAGCTGGATGATGTTTGCATTTTTAGTACCATACTGTTTGGGCGGGCTAGCACAACCAGCCATGCAGGCTGTAATGGCTGGCAAAGTGCCACCTAACGAGCAGGGAGAGTTGCAGGGGGCATTGACCAGTGTAATGAGCCTTGCTTCTATCATTGGCCCATTGGTGATGAATAACCTGTTTTTTTATTTTACGCATGGTAATGCACCAGCTTATTTACCGGGAGCGCCTTTCTTTTTAGGTTGCATATTAATGACTGCGGCAGGTTTTGTTGCTTTCAAAACATTGCACCCGGGTAAAACGAATACAGTTATATGATACAGGATATAAAAGATTTTAAAAACGTTTTTTTTATTGGCATTGCAGGTGTAGGCATGAGTGCCATTGCACAGTACCTCGCTGGCATACAAAAAAATGTTAGTGGCAGTGATCGTTATTTTAAAGATGGTGAATACAACGAAATAAAAGAAAAACTGGAAGCAGATGGTATACAGTGTTTTGTACAAAACGGTGAAGGCATTACAAGCAAAACTGATTTGGTTGTTGTATCAACTGCAATTGAAGATACAGTTGCAGAAGTGGTAAAAGCAAAAGAATTAAACATTCCTATTTTAAAAAGAAGTGAAGTATTGGCATTGATTGCAAAGAGCAAAAAAACTATTGCTGTTGGCGGAACAAGTGGCAAAAGTACTACCAGCGCCATGTTGTTTGATATTTTGCAATATGCAAACTTGCAACCCAGCATCATCAGTGGTGCAGGATTAACCAGCATTATTAAAGAAGGAAAAATTGGCAATGCAAAAGTTGGCGCAGGGGAGTGGCTGGTGATTGAAGCAGATGAAAGCGATGGCAGTATTGTACAATACCATCCCGAAGTTGGTTTATTGTTGAATGTAGATAAAGACCACCAGGAGATTGATGAACTGATGCAGATATTTGGCACATTTAAAAATAATACCAAAGAGTTATTTATCGTCAATCAATCGAATGCATTGGCAAAACAATTATCGCAAGATATAAAACATGATTTTTCTTCTGATAAAAGTTCAGGCGCTGGATTTATTGCAACTGATTTTAAGCAAGAAGGCTTCGAAATATCATTCACCATTGACCATTCACCATTGAACATTCACGGCTCACGTTTCATCATTCACGCCATTGGAAAGCATAACATGGAAAATGCTTTAGCCGCAACTGCCCTTGCGAATCAGCTGGGCGTTGATTTAAAAACTTGTGCAGCAGCTTTACAGCATTACCAAGGCATTTATCGCCGCAATCAAATATTAGGCAATAAAAATGGCGTATGGGTTATTGACGATTATGCGCATAACCCTGTAAAATGTGCTGCGGCTATTGCTTCCTGTCAGTTGCTTGCAGATAAAGTGGTAGCGTGGTTTCAGCCGCATGGTTATGGCCCTACAAGATTTTTACGTAATGATTTTGTAAAAGAATTATCTGCAGTATTAAGAGATCAGGATGAAATATGGATGAGTGAAATTTTTTATGCCGGAGGAACTGCGGTTAAAAATATTTCTGCTAATGATTTAATTAATGATATTAAAGCATTGGGCAAAAATGCTTTTTTTGTGGAAGATAGAAAGCAATTTGTAGAAATAGTGCGGCCGCATTTGGGTAGTAATGCTGTGTTGTTGTTGATGGGCGCAAGAGACCCTTCATTGGAAACATTTTCTAAATCTGTATTTGAGCAATTGTAAAACATGACAACACTTATCAAGAACATAAAACAACTTTTCGGAACAAGAGAAACGACTACACTGCTTCGTGGCGCAGCATTGGCGCAATTGCCATCCATAGAAAATGCCTTTGTATTAATTGAAGACGGCATTATTACAGACTACGGCGCTATGTACGATTTGGAAATTAAAGTACCGCAATTACCCAAGGATATTATTGATGCCGAAGGGCAATTTGTGTTGCCTAGCTGGTGCGACAGCCATACACACATTGTATTTGCCAAAAGCCGAGAAGAAGAATTTATTGATAAGATAAAAGGTATGAGCTATGCAGATATTGCTTCAAAAGGCGGTGGTATTTTAAACTCTGCCAATAAATTAAATGAAACCAGCGAAGACGCTTTGTTTTTATATGCCTGGAAAAGATTGGAAGAACTAAGCAAACAAGGCACAGGTGCAATTGAGATAAAAAGCGGCTATGGTTTATCAGTAGAAGGTGAATTGAAGATGTTGAGGGTGATAAAAAGATTAAAGGAACATTCAAGCCTAAGTATCAAATCCACTTTTTTAGGGGCACACACTTATCCGCAGGCTTACAAAGAAAATCACCAGGGTTATATTGATTTAATCATAAATGAAATGCTGCCCGTAATTGCAGCAGAAAAATTAGTCGATTATATTGATGTTTTTTGCGAAGCAGGTTTCTTTTCTGCCGAAGAAATGACAATCATTTGTAAAGCAGGAATGGGTTATGGTTTAAAGCCAAAGCTACATGTAAACCAATTGAACAGTATTGGCGGTATTGAAGCTGCCGTAGCATTAAATGCCTTATCTGTTGATCATTTAGAAACCATGACAGATAATGATATTACTTTGCTAAGCAATTCACCTGTTATCGGAACATTGTTGCCGACAGCCGCTTTCTTTTTGTGTATGCATTACCAGCCTGCGAGAAAACTGATTGACAGCAATTGCGCTATTGCTTTAGCCAGTGATTATAACCCCGGTTCATCACCAAGCGGTAATATGAATTTTGTTGTAGCCCTTAGTTGCATACAAATGAAAATGCTGCCGGAAGAAGCTATTAATGCTGCCACCATCAATGGCGCTTATGCCATGGAATTGCAAAACGAAGTAGGGAGTATTTCAGTTGGCAAGAATGCCAATCTTATTTTTACAAAACCCGTTGCTTCATTAGCGTATTTACCATATTCTTTTGGAGAGAATTTAATTGATAAAGTGATGATAAAAGGGGAGATTGTATGAGAAAGTATTTTATACTCCTGATTAATTTTTTTGTGAATACTGCCGTTTCCAACGCACAGACAATGGATTGTAGCATGTTTAAAAAAGGGCAATTCATTTAGACCGATTCCATAAATAATGTTGTGAAAGTAACGAGGAGTAAAATTCAATATGAATTCAATACCAAAACTAAAGTGAATACTGTTTTAAATAAGATGGAATAACAGTTGCGAATAAGAATTGGAACAGGTTTGGACTGATAGCAAATCTTTGCGTAAGAATAAAGGAACTAAAACAAAAATGGTAATTACTGCAATAATAACTGGCGGATACCGGTACGTTTCTGTATGTGCATGTGATCAGCCAAATACACAATCAGCTGAAAAGATAATAAAAAAGAATTTATAAAACGTAATTAATAATAAAGCACTTTTCTAATTTCGCCTGTACACAGATGTGCCGCCATCCATCAGGCAATTTGGAGAACTAATGGTTAAGGAAGTATCTCCAGCAATTTCAATAAAGCCATTAGAAAAAGCAATGTCTGTCGTGCTGAAAAATATTTTTTTCGCATCTCCATAACAATCTTTTCTTTCATCCAAACTATAACTGCCTTTATAAGTTATGGTATCATGGCTTCTTCTTTCAAATGAACCATCTGTTCCAATAACAATAATTTTACCATTACCAGGAGGTAGTGTTGGAAAATTAAAAGGATAACCGTAAAAGCTTCGCATCTCCCAGGAACCGGAAAATTCTTTTTTAAAAGATTTTAAATTATCCTTTTTGCAGGATGCTAAAAATATGATGCAGCTAAGGATCAGGAGTGTTTTTTTCATATTTGGGTGACAAGGGTATTTTGGATAACGTTGCATTGTACTCTGAAAATACTTTTCGTTGGATAACTGAGAAAAAATTATATAGCACTCACTTCTATCACTGCATCCAAATTCAACCTTCCATAAATATGTGGAAAGTCTTGATTCACCGAAGGAGCTAATTCATAAACAATCGGTGATGTTAATTTTGCTTCATCAATATGCAAGAGCAGTAAATTATTTTGGTTTGTATAATATCTTTCAATAACACCTTGCACCTGTTCTTTTTTGCTGGCATGTATAAAACCTTCTAGTGTTAATGAGGGATGTTCATAAAAACCCTGTTGTAAAGCTTTTTCCCAATTGGGTTTATTAACTACGTGGTAAATCATTATCTAAAATATTGGCTAAAGAAAGCAATTCATTCATCTTGTAGCGGTTACGGTCATTGTCAAAGCATTTGCTCAATTCTTCCAATAAAAATTGTATCACTCTTTTATTGCTTAATTGCCTGAAATAAGAAGTGGTAGGAGGTACTGAAATGCGTTTAAAATAATTCTCCACATCTTTATGGCTGTACATCTGACCATTCAATGGATCGATATAAAAATTTATTTTTTCAGATGCATGACCAACAGGGTTCAACAGATCATGCTGCTGGTCAAAATAAGCCATGATAAATTGCCTTGGAATGTTAATGGCTTTCACTGGCACATCCAGCATTTCGCAAAGCACTAAATAAATAATGCCGTTGCTTACTGCATTGCCTTTTTTGCTTTCCAGCGCCTTGTTAATTAAATAATCGTCTGGATTATTATATGCAAACTCAACGCCTTTCTGTTTGTAATAATTATACAAAATGCTGGTGATTACATTAATCTGTTCCAATGGTGTAAGATAACTGTTCAACTCCAGCCAGATATTGCGTTTCAATTTTTCAATTTCCTGGTACACGGTATTGTTGTTCAATTCCGGGTAATGATATTTTGCTACCAGCAATGCGCCTTGCAATAAATCTGCATCGCCAGCAGCCCATGCTGTAAAATCATTGGTAAGATCACGAAAATGTAAACGATGAATCAGTAATTCAATTCTTTCCTGCAAGTCTTCGTCTGTGGTATTCTCCCAAAGATTTTCAAGGTTGGGGATGATGGATTTGCCGAATGATATGATCTTATCGCTTACAGTGTTGTAAACATATTCATCAGGATCATCAATTAAATGTAATAATGCATGTATTTCTTTGTTTTCCTTCATTGTTAAATGAATTTCGGAAAATGATATAACATGGAGAAGTTAAAATTTTCCACAGTGGGTGATTAACTTTAATTGCTTTGATAAACTCAACATGAAAAAGGACCACAGATAACTCGCGTTCCAGTCCTTAAAAATAATTCCCACCGAAGAATCGGCGGGAATTTCTTTAACCCTTAAAACAACCAACACGAAACATGTTGATAATTATAAAACAGTATTTACGAGGTTTTGGTTGCCTGGGTTTTGTTATTTTCTAAAATGAATTGTTAAATGGTAAATTAAACCAATGCCAGTTCCAGCACCTGTTGCATAGTTTTTACATAATGAAATTTAATGCCTTTGATGTATTGGCTGTTGATCTCCTCCACATCTTTTTCATTCTGCCAGCACATTATGATCTCTTTTAAGCCTGCACGCTTTGCTGCCAATACTTTTTCTTTAATGCCGCCTACAGGCAATACCTGCCCACGCAAAGTAATTTCACCTGTCATAGCTAGGTAAGGTTTTATCTTACGCCCAGTAAAAGCACTTGCCAATGCAGAAAGCATGGTTATACCTGCACTTGGCCCATCTTTAGGTGTTGCGCCTTCGGGTACGTGAATGTGAATGTCTTTTTTCTTAAACAGGGAAGGGTCGATATTTATTTTCTTGCAATTGGCTTCCAAATAAGTTAAGGCAGTGCTTGCACTTTCTTTCATAACATTGCCCAAATTGCCTGTCAATTTCAATTCGCCTTTGCCTTCGCTTAATTGTGTTTCAATAAACAGAATATCACCACCTACATAAGTCCATGCAAGCCCAACTGCCACGCCGGGCATATTGGCAATTTTGTATAAGTCATTGCTGTATCTGGGCTTGCCTAATATTTTTTCAACATCGTTATTGGTGATGGTGGCTTTAAGTTTTCCTTTTATCACCAGTTCTTTTGCCTGGTAGCGCATTACACTGGCTAATTGCCTGTCTAATTCACGTACACCACTTTCCCTTGTGTAATCTTCAATTATTTTTTCTAAAACAGTGTCGCTTAATTTAAAACTGTTTTCTGCTAAGCCGTGCATTTCTTTTTGCTTGGGCATCAAATGCCTTTTGGCAATTTCAATTTTTTCTTCCACAGCATAACCACTCAAGTCAATAATTTCTAATCGGTCACGCAATGCAGGCTGAATGTTGTTAATGTTATTGGCCGTTGCAATAAATAAAACTTTGCTCAAATCGTATTCCAGTTCCAGGTAATTATCATAAAAGCTATTGTTCTGTTCAGGGTCCAATACTTCAAGCAATGCTGAAGAAGGGTCACCGTGAACGGTATTGCCCACCTTATCAATTTCATCCAGTATCATTACCGGGTTGCTCGATTTTATTTTGCGGATAGATTGTACGATCCTCCCGGGCATAGCGCCAATATAGGTTTTGCGGTGGCCGCGTATCTCGCTTTCATCATGTAAACCGCCAAGGCTTACACGAACATATTTTCTGTTGATGGCAGCAGCAATACTTTTTCCCAAACTTGTTTTACCAATACCCGGAGGGCCTAAAAAACAAAGGATCGGCGATTTCATATCACCTTTCAATTTCAATACCGCCAAATATTCTAAAATTCTTTCTTTAATTTTTTCCATGCCGTAATGGTCATGGTCCAAAACTTTTTTAGATTTTTTCAAATCGTATTGGTCTTGAGTGAATTCTCCCCAGGGCAAATCCAGCATCAGATCAAGATGATTATAAGTAACTGAATAATCAGGCGTAGATGGATGCATACGCTCCAACTTTTCAATACCCTTATTAAACATTTCTTTTGCAGCAGCCGGCCATTTTTTCGTTTCCGCTTTCTTTTGCATTTCTTTTACTTCAGCCACATTATCGCCACCCAATTCTTCTTTGATAGCTTTCATTTGCTGCTGCAAAAAATATTCTCTTTGCTGTTTGTCTAATTCGTTTCTAGTTTTATTGGTTACTTTATTTTTTAATTCAGCATATTGCAATTCCGTTTGCATCAGGTTCATAAGCAATTCAGCCCTTGCCTTAATATTGCTGATCTCCAATAGGCGTTGCTTTTCTTTAATGTCGCTGTTTAAATTGCTGCTTACAAAATGAATTAAAAAAGAAGGGTTTTCTATATTCTTTAAAATGATGGCAGCTTCGCTTGGCAGGTTGGGAGATAGGCCAACAATTTGTCCTGCCAAATCTTTAATGCTGCCAACCATTGCTTCAAAATCAGCATCGCCTTTTAAATTCTCCTCAGGCAAAACTTTTATTTTGGCCTTAAAATAAGGGTCATCGGCAGTAATCTCCTCTATCTTAAATCTTTTGCGCCCCTGAATGATGATTGTTGTGCCACCATCAGGCATCTTTATCAGTTTCACAATTTTTGCAACCGTTCCAATATCTTCTAAATCGCTTACAACCGGTTCTTCCACATTACTGTCTTTTTGCGCCACTACACCTATCAATTTGTCAGCCTTATAAGCATCATTTACAGCTTTTATGCTCTTATCTCGGCCTACAGTTATGGGAATTACAACTCCGGGAAACAGTACAGTATTTCTTAAAGGTAAAATCGGTAATTCGTCTGGAATGGGCTGGTCATCAGTGTTTGCGTCCTCTTCTTCATTCAGCGGAATGATCGGCATAAACTCCATTTCCTCTTCAGAGCCTTGCAAATAAAATTTCTTATCCATAATTATTTAAATATAAAGTCAATTTGTCAAACTACACAGTTAAAATCGTATTATTTGTGCGGAGGTGTATATAGGCAAGATTAGTGCCGAAAACGGTTTCCTGTTTTCAGTTTTTAGTTTTCAGTTGGGAGTTTTAAAATGCTAACGCATTTCATTTTTTGGGACGAACAAGGAAGCTTTACTCAACATCTTTGTGTCACTCAATTGTAGAGCCTACCTTTTTTCATCTTTTACCTAAGCGTAAATATTGACATGATTTCATCAAAGAATAAATTAACTGTTTAAGTTCCCCTTTAGCAGTCAGGCGTTTATCTTTGCGCATTATGTATATCAATTGCAGCGATAAAGAGCTTGAAATATTACAAACCATTGCAACTGCGTCAGAGCAGTTAAACGTGCCCTGCTATTTGATCGGCGGCTTTGTCCGTGATAAAATTTTAGGCAGAAATACCAAAGACATGGATGTGGTTTGCGTAGGCGATGGCATTGAATTGGCAGGCAAAGTTGCCGACCAATTTAAACCCACACCCGAAGTACATTTCTTTAAAAACTTTGGTACCGCACAAATAAAAATTGACGGTTTAGAAATTGAATTTGTAGGAGCAAGAAAAGAAAGCTACCGCAGTGATAGCCGTAAACCCGAAGTTGAAAAAGGCACCATTGAAGATGACCAGAACAGGCGAGATTTTACTATCAATGCCATGGCCATCAGCTTAAACAAAAATGACTATGGCCAATTGTTTGATCCTTTTAATGGCATTGCGGATCTGGAAGCAAAAAATATTCAAACTCCGTTAGCACCTGGTATTACTTTTAGCGACGATCCATTGCGTATGATGAGAGCTATTCGTTTTGCAACACAATTAAATTTTACCATAGAAGAAAAAACCTTTGCTGCCATTGGCGAAAATGCAGAGCGTATAAAAATTGTGAGTGGCGAAAGAATTGCCGATGAACTGAACAAAATAGTGTTGTCTGCTAAACCATCTATAGGTTTTGATCTGTTGTATAAAAGCGGATTATTAAAAATCATCTTTCCACAAATGGTTGCCTTGGCTGGTGCCGAATATGTGGATGGCATGGGGCACAAGGATAATTTTTATCACACCTTACAAGTGCTGGATAACATCTCTAAAAATACCAATGATCTTTGGTTGCGTTGGGCTGCCATATTACACGATATTGCTAAACCCGCCACCAAAAAGTTTGAAGAAGGCCATGGGTGGACTTTTCATGGCCACGAAGCATTGGGTGGAAGATGGGTGCCTAAAATTTTTGCACAATTAAAATTGCCGCAAAATGAAAAGATGAAGTTTGTACGCAAACTGGTGGAAATGCATTTACGCCCCATCAGCCTTACCAAAGAAAATATTACAGATAGCGCCATAAGAAGGTTATTGGTTGATTCAGGAGAAGATTTCGAAGCCTTAATGACTTTGTGCGAAGCCGACATTACCAGCAAGAACAAACAAAAAGTACAGCGTTTCTTAAACAATTTTGATATGGTACGCAAGCGCTGTGCCGAGGTAGAAGAAAGCGACCACTTACGCAACTGGCAGCCACCCATTACCGGAGAAATAATCATGGAAGTTTTTAATCTACAGCCATCAAGACAAGTGGGTGATATTAAAACTGCTATCAGGGATGCTATTTTAGATGGCGTTATACCAAATGAATATGATGCTGCTTATGCTTATATGGTTACTAAGGCACGAGAATTAGGCATTGGGAATTAGGAATTGGGTTGCCAGTTCCTACAGATTTTAATCTTAGAGCCAATTAACAATCCCCAATTCCTAATTCCATTTTCAAAACCAGAAATAATAATTAACGCATATTCCTTAATTTTACAGCATGGCTATTTTACGTTTCAGGGTTTATTGGGAAGAAGACGACAGCATCTATCGTGATATTGCGCTTCGTCATACACAAAGTTTTTTCGAGCTGCATAGTGCTATCTTAAAAAGTTTTGAATTCGATTCAAAACATAAGGCCACCTTTTACCGCAGCAATGATAACTGGCTCCGTGGCCGGGAAATTTCATTGGAAAAATATGAAAAGGAATATAAAGCTGAGCCTTTGATAATGGCTGATACCGCCATCAGTTCGGAGATCAGTAATCCCAATCAAAAATTTATTTACGAGTACGACTTTAATAAAATGTGGCATTTTATGGTAGAGTTGATCAATGTAGATAAAGAAGAAAATAAAAAACTCGTTTACCCTGTTTGTATAAGAACAGAAGGCATTGCACCATCGCAATACGGTACCAAAGGTTTGGTAGATAGCCGCCTTGCCGAAATGGAAGAAAAATACGACCTGCAACCCGAAGCATTAAGGGAAGGCTTTAGCGAAGAAGGCGAAGATGATGGCTTAGGTGGAGGAGAAGAGGAAGAAGCTGCAAGTACAGATGAAGGGAATGACGGGTTTTAATTAATAATGAATAATTAGTAATTAATAATTTAGAACAGTCAATCATATTTTACAATAGCCAATTATCTTATTGAAAGTTTATCGTTTTTTTTTCTTATAAACTTTATCAAATTATGAAACAGCTTTTGCTTACACTCACATTTGTTTTGGTTGGAGCTTGTGCCTTAGCACAATTGGATATGGTGAAAGAAAAAAAGGATGAAAAAAAGCCTTCTAAATCTGGTAAAACTATAAAGCCAAAACCGGTAAATACAGCAAGTTATATCATTGTTTACCGTGGTGGGCAATTGGCGTCGGCACTTACCAATTACAGCATTTATATTGATGGCAGAAAGGTTTGCATTTTAAGCAACGGCAGGTTTTTAAAATATCCCGTTTCTCCGGGCAAGCACGAAATTGAAGCTACCAAAAGTGGTTTAACCTTATCAAAAAAAGAAATTTATACAAGTGTGTTATCATCTCCTGGAAGAAATAACTATGTGGTTTGCAACATAAGAAAGAGTTTATTAAAAGAAAAAGTGGAGATGAATGAAGTAGGCGAAAGTTCGGGAAGGCAAATGATAAACAATCTTAAGGAAGACAATTGCCAGGAAGATATTAACGATAGTAAACGCAATCATTAAACGAACCCAAACACCTGATAAATTGTGAGAGTTCTTTACAAACTCACTAATTTCAATGGACAAAACTTGCATCATCATTGCCGGACCAACAGCAGTTGGCAAGACTTCTTTCGCCATTCAGTTGGCGCAGCAGCTTAAAACATCCATCATCTCTGCCGATAGCCGGCAATGTTTTAAAGAACTGAATATTGGTGTTGCCAAACCATCAGTAGAAGAATTACAATTGATTCACCATTACTTTATCAATTCCCATTCCATACAGCAAGAGGTAAACGCCTGCGTATTTGAACAATATGCATTGGAAAAAGCAAATGAAATTTTTAAGCAAAATGATATAGCTATAATGGTTGGCGGCACAGGCTTGTACATAAAAGCCTTTTGCGATGGCATTGATGAACTGCCCGGCATTAAAGCTGCCATACGAGAACAGATAATTGCAGGTTATGAAGCAAATGGTTTGGAATGGTTACAAAACGAAGTTGCTACTAACGACCCTGCTTATTTTGCAAAAGGTGAAATAAAAAATCCGCAACGGTTAATGAGGGCTTTGGAAGTAAAATTATCCAGCGGTGATTCTATCCTGCATTTTCAAACACAACAAAAAAAGAAACGCAATTTCAATATTATAAAGATTGGATTAGAATTGCCTAAAGAATCGCTGATAAATAACATCAATCTTCGTGTGGATGCAATGATGGAAAAAGGGCTTTTAAAAGAAGTAGAAAGCCTGCAACAATATCAAAGCCTTAATGCTTTGCAAACTGTTGGCTACAGGGAAATATTCGATTATCTCGATAATATTTCATCGCTTGATGCCGCAATAGAAAGAATAAAGATTAACACACGTCAATACGCCAAGCGCCAAATGACCTGGTTTAAAAAAGACACATCATTTACTTGGATTGATCCTACTCACCATCATCCGACAGCATTGATGGCAAGTATTTTAATGGAAAAGGAGACTGATTGATGGGAACAGGCATGTTGCTAAGATCGGTTTCTTTTACTTCCCTTGTTCCTTCTATTGAAACACCGTTTATCTGCATCTTAATGCCGGTTATTTTTTTAGCTTCGTTTCTTACAAAAATAGCCGTGCCAATATGTGGTGTTGTTACATTAAAATGATCGTCGGCAGTTTTTGAAATGGTTGATTTGCCCAAAGTAGAAGTTAAAGATAATGATCCGTTATCATACACAACATTAACTTCGGTAACAATACTTCCTTGCGGAAATTTATATTTGGCGGCATATTCCTGTAATGTTTCTGTTGCTTTTACAGATAGGCAGGAAACAATAAAAACACAAAGCAGAAGTGTAACTCTTTTCATGGCGGGGGAGTTTGATATTAAAAATACGCAATTTTTGTAAAAAAAGTTACACTTTTTGCCAATGATTTTAAGAAAACGAGGAAAACTACGCTTAAAACTTAAATCCCACTGTTAAAGCAACATTTCCTCTAAGCTGTTTAAGTGTAGCATAGGTATTAGCCCTGTCTTCTAACCGGTAAGGCAAATCAAGGTCTTTTGAAATGTTATAAACATAAGTCAGGTCGATGAACATTCCTTTATCCCTGTAACCCAAGCCACCACTCAGTAACATACGGTTTACTTTTTCCGGTGCCGATTTATATGGGGTGCTGTAGTAGGCAAAACCTAATCTTGTCATTATTGTATTAAACTTCAATTCGCCTCCCAATCTAAAATTAAAATTGCCTTTATATTCGTCTTTTATAACGCTATTCAATTGTTTGTAATAATTTTTTTCACCCTCTGTAGCATCCGAATTATCAGAACTGAAGTTTGAACCTTTATAATTTTCGTATTCGATATCGGCGCTCAAAAATGCCCTTTGTTTTTTTACGTTAGCTACTTCTCTAAAAACATAAGATGCACTTAGGATGGCTTTAAAGGGAGTGGTCTGCAAATAACTGCTCTTCCCTGGCTGATTATTAGTAAATGTTTCTGAACTGCTTTTAAAGTTACCATCAGGATTTTCTAAAAGTGTATGTATGGCAGTACTTCGGGTATCAGTAAGCGCCATAATTGTAGGAGTATGAACTGCCAGGCCAATACGCACATATTCCTGTGGTTTATAAATTACACCCAGCTTTGCGTTAAAACCAACACCTTTGGTGGTATAAGTATCGTTATATTCAAATTGTTTAAAATGGTTGGATCCATTGTTTGAAGTATCAGATTCTATATAATTTGTATTACTATTGTAATTGATTATGGGTAAACCTATTGTAAATCCCCAATACCATTTGTCGTTGTTGTTATGGCCATACCCAAAAGCCAATTCTGTAATGCCACCTTTTGTTGTGCGGTTCATTTCCTGGCGAACTGCCTGGCCTGCATCTAAAATGTATTCTGGCGCACCTTTTACCTGGTATTTGCCATTTACTTTTACCGTATCAATTAAATAAGTGTATAGTGCCGGTGCCGAACCATAGGGCAGTGGAGAACTGGTATTTAGAACATCATCAATGGTATAACCTGATTTGGCAAATTCTTCGGCAAACTGCTCACTGAAAGAACTGTAATTATTTAAGCCTTTATATTGAAAACTATTGTTGAAGTTAGCCGTTTGCGTTACCGCCAGGCTAATGGCATTGCTTACTTTTGGTTTATCTCTCGATCCGAAACCAAAAACAAAACCACTGGTACCGAAAGCAAAATTGCTTTTATTATTCTGGTTGCTAGTCTCCCTGAAATTGATCTTATTTTTTAAAAAAGTTAAACCGGGAGATAAAACAAATTCACCGGTTTTATAAAAACCAAGCCCGGCCGGGTTTACAAAAGTGGCATTGATATCGCCGCCCAAGCTGCCCATGGCGCCACCAATAGCCAAGTTTCGTGCAGTGCCGTTTTGTGGAAAAAAAGAATATCGTAAAGCATCTTCTGGTACTTGAGCAAATGCAGTGATGGTTATAAAAAAGTTTATTAAGAGTAAATATTTTTTCATGACGTATAAATTTTATAGTCCAAATAATATTAGTTGGAAATCAATCGTTCGATAATTAATTACAGGCATCATTTGTTTGCAATTAATTTGCAGTACAAATTAGTTGCCTCTAGCCGGTCTTGGTACACTGGTACCACCGGAACTGCTACCCGAAGATGATGAAGACGAGCCTGTGTTGGTTGATGGTGTATAAGTTCTGGTATTGTTGTTGTTTGAAGAATTGTTGCTGGATGAATTATCAGGCGTAATTACCTGCCTTAAAAGATTGCCCAACCTGCTGCCGCCATTATTGCTATTGTTATATTGACGGCTGTTAGGAGTAACCCAATTGGTGCCTGAGTAAGTTTTTCCGTTGCCTGCAACTGCTGTATTGTAATTTTTGTAAGAGTTAAGATTCACCATTCTTGGTGTAGTATTTACGGGTGCTGGTGAATAATAAGCGGTTGGATAGTATAAGGGTCTTGAACAATAGTAAGGGTTATAATAGTAACCATAATTATTGTACGAATAGTAAGAATAATAATAAGGGCTGTTATTGTAACTGTAATCGTAATCATCGTTAAATTCTCTCCACCTGCGGTCTCGTATTTGCATTCTTAATGCCCTGTCTTCATAACTGTAAACAGTGGTTTGTTTTGGGTCTTCTATTCTTCTATTATCATGGTTTTCATACGCTGGTTTTGCCGGGCTGTAATAAACATCATCCGGTGTTTGTCCGCTTTTGTAGGCGGTACTGCAACTGGTAAATGCAGCTGCAGAAAGGGCAATGAGTAAAATTTTAGCGTTCATGGCAATTGATTTAAAAGATTTAAAATTGAAGTTACTACTTTTGTGCAAGTTTTGAAAGTACTTTATGGCACAAATATGAATCAAACTGTTTGCCATAAGACACTTAGGTTTAATGATTTGCTGTTAAAGATGTGCTAAACCATTAAACAAACACAATTTTTTATAAAACAAGTTAATATTTAGAAGAAGGGTATGGCAAAAGAACTTACATCAAGGGCGGAGGATTATTCGCAATGGTACAACGACCTGGTAATAAAAAGCGGGCTGGCCGATCACTCAGCCGTACGTGGCTGTATGGTGATAAAACCTTACGGTTTTGCTTTATGGGAAAACATGAGGGATCAATTGGATAAAATGTTTAAGGATACTGGGCATCAGAATGCATATTTTCCTTTATTCGTTCCTAAAAGCTTGTTTGAAGCAGAAGAGAAAAATGCAGAGGGCTTTGCAAAAGAATGCGCCATTGTAACGCATTACCGTTTAAAGACAGATCCTGAAAATAACGGTAAATTGATTGTTGACCCGGAAGCTAAACTGGAAGAAGAATTGATTATTCGCCCTACCAGCGAAGCCATTATTTGGAATACTTACAGGGGATGGATACAATCTTACCGTGATCTTCCTTTATTGATAAACCAATGGGCAAACGTAGTGCGTTGGGAAATGCGTACCCGTTTATTTTTACGCACAGCCGAGTTTTTATGGCAGGAAGGCCACACAGCACATGCTACAAAAGAGGAAGCCATTGAAGAAACTACAAAAATGCTGGATGTGTATGCAGAGTTTGTAGAAGAATACATGGCCGTGCCTGTTATAAAAGGCATTAAAACAGCCAACGAACGTTTTGCCGGTGCAGAAGATACTTATTGCATTGAGGCGTTGATGCAAGATGGAAAGGCTTTGCAGGCGGGAACATCGCATTTTCTGGGGCAAAATTTTGCAAAGGCATTTGAAGTAAAATTTAGCGATAAGAACAATAAGCTGGAATATGTTTGGGCAACTTCATGGGGTGTATCAACAAGGTTGATTGGAGCATTGATAATGGCACATAGCGATGACCAGGGATTAATAATGCCACCAAAAATTGCACCAATTCAAGTAGTGATTGTTCCTGTTTATAAAGGAGAAGAAAGCAAAGCAGTAATTGATGGAAAAGCAAAAGAAATCATTAGCCAGCTTAAAGCTTTAGGCATAAGAGTGAAATACGATAATAATGATAACAGCCGCCCCGGTTGGAAATTTGCAGAATATGAATTGAAGGGAATACCGGTAAGAGTGGCAATGGGCTTACGTGATATTGAAAATAATGTGGTGGAACTGGCAAGGCGAGATACAAAAGAAAAGACTAGTATAAGTATGGATGGCCTTTCTGGTACTATTGCAAAATTATTGGAAGATATTCAGCAAAATATTTATGATAGAGCACTTGCGTTTAGAAATGAGCGTATAACCAATGCAGATAGTTGGGAAGATTTTGTAAAACTGCTGGATGAAAAAGGTGGTTTTATTTCAGCGCATTGGGATGGTACGCCAGAAACAGAAGAAGCAATAAAAGAAAAGGCAAAAGCTACTATACGCTGCATTCCATTAAATAATAAGCAGGAAGATGGTGTGTGTATCTTGACAGGCAAACCCAGTAAAGAAAGGGTATTGTTTGCAAGAGCGTATTAAGCTGTTTTAAATAAAGAATTTTTAAAGGCATTGAAATTTCAATGCCTTTTGTTTTGTAGTGTCGATAAAGTTTTACATATTCGTTATGTCATTTTAAATATCACTAAAACTAATTATTATGGAAGATTTACAACAAGATCACTTGGAAGAAATGGATCTGAAAATTGACGATCAGGTACGACAACAACTGACTGAAGCTGGAAAATGGTCAAAGTTCATAGCTATTATTATGTTTGTAGCTTGTGGACTGATACTGGTATTTGGTGTTATTGCTGGCTCAGCAATGACTAGTACCCTAAGCAGGTTGGGCAGTAGTTATTCCTTCTTTGGCGAGTTTAGCCCAGGTATACTTATTGGCATCATTATATTGGTGGTTGCCATCATTGGGGTAGTGTATTATTTCTTATACAATTTCGGTTTAAAAATAAAGAACGCTTTACTAAGCGAAAACAATAAAGATTTCAATGATGCCTTAAGGTCACTTAAGGTCTTTTTTATCATCACAACTATTCTCGCTATTTTATCTTTATTAAATAGTCTTAAAACTCTTTTCTCCTAAACAATAAATTTATCATATCATGGAAAATACTAACGAAAACAGCATATTTAATTTTAATAACGTAGACGAAGAAGCTAAATCTAATCTTTCTGGTATTGCTCAATGGACTAATATTAATGCTATAGTTGGGTTTGTATCTGCAGGATTATCATTAATTACAACGGTAGTCGGTTTAGGAAGGCTGGGGAGTTTTGGAAGCAGTTCTAATGCTGTCGGTGCTATTTTAGGGCTCATAATTACTTTGGCAATTTCTTTATTACTAAACATTACCCTTATAGCTGCAGCACAAAATATTAAAAAAGGAATAGAACAAACAGACCAGGGACATTTTGCCCTTGGGCTTAACAAGCTGGCGACTTATTTTAAAATATTGGGAATTATTACTATTGTGGTAATAGCTTTATTATTACTGGTTATACTTGCTGCCGGTTTATTGGGAGGCAGGGGCACCTATTAAAAAAATATACCTGTATCGCTTGGTAAAATACTGAGCGATACAGTTATTCTTTAGTAGCTAAATAATTATAATCTTCCAACAACTTTTCTAAAAATTGATCGGGGTGCATATCCGTGTTTATTTTTAAAACATCCTTTACCTTCATTGCAACACGATTGCACATTTCGTAGTTGCCGCTTTTATTAGCTTGTGTAACTACACCTTTAATAGTATTGATATCTCTATCGCTCAGGCGCATTACCGAAGGGAAAGTTACTTTGTAATTGGTATTGTTTATCTCCATAAAAATGGTGTCGTAAACAGATAAATTTGTTTTGGTATTCACCACTACAGTTCCGGCAGCAAGGTCGCCAAGCCGCTGGTTTTTAGGTGTAACTGCTATTACAATCACGCAAACTATGCCACCTATTACCAACACAAATAAACTCATACCACTAATAATACAGCCCCATTCATAAAAACGAAGAAAGGCCCTCATCAGGTATTGGCCCAAAGTTGGTTCCCCGCCATCCAGGCTAACCACTTTTATTTTTAATACTTTTTTCCCAATTGTTTGGCCATTAAAAAGCAATTCGGTTAAAAAAGTATAGAAAAGCATGGGCAGGAATATTGCAATCATTGCCACGCCAACCTCCCCCATACCAATATTCAATCCATTAAGAAATAAAGTAGCCATACTGATCCAGTAAATAGCCAGTATTGCAAAATCAATAAGATAAGCTAACAGCCGTTTATGAAATTCGGCTTGTTCAAATTCAATCTCAATATTAAAAGGGGTATTAATTGTAATTAGTGACATAATTTTTCAAATATCGGAACAAAATAACAATGTTTTTCAGCCAACTTATTTTTTTATTCGAATAAAAAGTTAGAATTTCAGTAATTCTAATAAAATGCTAATTTTCGCCAATGAGAGAGGCCATGTTTATTAAGAAGAATGCGGAGAAATGGAAAGAGTATCAGCAATCTTCAACCGACAACCCAGATGAAACTGCAGAACGTTTTATAACGCTAATTGATGACCTCTCTTATGCCAAAACCTTTTACCCTAAAAGTAAAGTTACCCGGTGGATCAATGGCATAGCGGCTTCTATTTATCAAAGCATTTATAAAAACAAAAAAGAAAAATATACAAGGATATTCACCTTTTGGAAATACGAGCTTCCCTTACTATTTAAAAAATATCACCGCATTTTATTGTTTACTTTTTTATTGGAGCTTTTTTTTGTTATCATAGGCGTATGGGGTTCTATGACCAATGAAGAATTTATGCGTAATGCTTTGCCCCAAGGCTATGTAGAGATGACTCAGGAAAACATTGCAAAAGGAGATCCATTTGGCGTTTATAAGGACGATAATTTGTTTACTATGTTTGTAAGAATAGCTATGAATAATACTATCGTGGCAGTATTAATGGTAATTGGCGGGGTAGGTGTTGGATTATGGACAATGTTTTCAGTGTGGCAAAATGATATTATGCTTGGGGCTTTTCAGTATATGTTTTTTAAATACAACCTGGGCTGGCAATCGGTGCTGGTAATATGGATACATGGCACTTTGGAAATTTTATCTTTTATAATTGCAGCTACGGCTGGTTTTATTATTACCCATTCCATTATTTTTCCGGGAACCTACACTCGTATGCAAAGTTTTAAAAGAGGTATTAAAGATGCCTTAAAAATAATGGTAGTGTTGGTACCCCTTTTTATTTTAGCTGCATTTTTAGAAACTTATGTTACGCACTTAATGAGCCAGTCCTTTGATAAAGAAAAAAACTTTGGTTTGCCTATTTGGGCCGGAGTTTTAATATTGATAGCTTCGCTTAGTTTTTTGGTTTGGTATTTTATTATTCTACCCATCCGTTTACATAAAAAAGGTTATTACATTCAACCCGATGGCATCATCCACAGGTTGAAATCAGCAAATGCATAAATTTAGCATCATATTAATTTTCACTGTTTTATTTTATACTGCGGCAAAGGCGCAGCATAAAAATAATACAGACACCAACACTGGTGAAGTTTCAATTGCTGAGGAAAAAACTGATGAAAGCAATGACGGGTTTATTATTGATACTACTTTATTTTACAACAAACCTGTTTTTGACCAGGATTCAATAAAAGCATGGAAGACGTTAAAAGATTTTGCATACGTAAATAATTTAGACAGTTTATTAAAAGAACAAAAGGATGTAAAACAAAAGCATGAAGAACAACCGGAAGAGCGTACAAACTGGTTAGGAATGCTGTTATCCAACAAGGGCGTGCAATATTTTTTATGGGCACTTGCTATAGGATTTGTATTATACATTTTGTTTAAATTATTCCTCACAGAAGGCGTATTCCGTAAAAAAAGCAAATCTATAAAAGCTACACCTGAAGTAGAAGAAGAGATAATTACTTCTGAAACTGATTTAGATAGTTTGATTAGACAAGCGCTGCAAAGTGGAAACTACCGCCTGGCAATACGATATCAATATTTAAAAACACTGCATAAACTGGCCGATAAAAAAATTGTCGAACTTGCTGCGGATAAAACCAATTACAATTACGTTAGAGAAATTGGGAACCTGCATTATCAAAATGATTTTGCATCACTCACATTAAATTACGAATACGTATGGTATGGAAATTTTGAAATAGAAGAAAATATTTACAACAGACTGGAACCAGCTTTTTCACAATTTAATAATAGATTGTAACACTAACTTTGCAAAAAAAATATCTATATACCTTTTTATTCGCCGCATCAGTTGTGTGTGCTGTGTCGTGCAACAGTTCCAGCAATAAACCAACTATTCCCTCACTAAAAGAAACTTATTCTAAATCAGATAAGAATCCTTTTGGCGGCTATATTGTTCATAAGCAATTGGAAGATATGTATCGCCGCAATACGATTAGGGATAAAGACCGGCCATTTAATGAAACCTGGAAGAATATGTCAGATACAGGTTCATTATATTTTTGCGCGGCGAAATATCTTTTTGTAGGAGAAAAAGATACCAAGGCCATGATGGATTATGTTTACGCAGGCAATACACTTTTCATCTCAGCCAATTATTTTGACGATGCATTGTTGGATGAAGCTAAATGTAAAGAAAGTTTTAACGAAGTGAATCCATCGGAATTTTATGAATCCATGCACACTACCACTACCAGTATAAAAGATAGCGGATACTCTTATTATTATCATCCGTTTGCTAATTATTTTTATGGATATGATTCTATATACACTAAAATATTGGGCGTAAATGAAAATAATAAACCCAACTTTATTTTAATTTTTCATGGTAAGGGTAAATTGTTTTTACAATGCGATCCTAAAGCATTCAGCAACTATTTTTTACTGAAAGATAATAA
>Ga0265327_10001785_pt1 | contig 25319 bp, 21 predicted proteins | sample 41621metaG_FD_202089 | JGI IMG/M metagenome (GOLD analysis project Ga0265327, IMG submission 202089) | Rhizosphere microbial communities from Carex aquatilis grown in University of Washington, Seatle, WA, United States - 4-16-21 metaG | ecosystem: Host-associated > Plants > Roots > Rhizosphere...
GTTGATGTCATACTGATGTCATGGAGATGTCGAACTTGACCCAAGCGATCGTGGAGGACGTCACGGCCACCGCGAGCCTTGGGGACGAGTCCCTGCAGGACGCCGCCGACCGGCTGAGCCGCACGATCGCCGCGGCCGTGCGCACGCACGTGTTGGAAGCACTGGGGCAGGCGGCAATGGAGCTGAGCGAGCAGCTCGACGGCAGCCACGTCGAGGTGCGGTTGACCGGGAGCGACGCCGAGCTGATCGTCGTCAGGGACGAGCCAGACTGGCAAGCCCCCGGCGAAGACGACTCGAGCGCCCGCATCTCGCTGCGCCTCCCGGAGGCGCTCAAGGCGCGGGCGGAGGCGGCTGCCGCCGCCGACGGCGTCTCGACCAATGCCTGGCTCGTCCGCACCATCGCCACCCGCCTCGACAACCCAGGCCGCCCACGGCCCGGGAACCGGCTGCGCGGTTTCGCACAGAGCTGACCGCGCCGGCCACACGAAAGGAGCACCGCATGACCACGTACGAAACCCCCGGCAACGTCCGCCTCGATCTGAGCGTCGCGGCCGGTGCGATCGAGCTGCACACCGAGGAGCGCGAGACGACCACGGTCGAGCTCGAGCCGATGTCCGGCGACGCTCAGGAGCTGATCGACGCCACGGAGCCCGAGTGCAAGGAGGAGCCCGGCGGACACCGGGTGCGCGTCCACGTCCCCTCCGGCAGGAACCTGTGGCAGAAGCTGCGCCGCGACGGTGCGGTGCGGATTCGCGTGGTCGCCCCCAGTGGTGCGTCCGTGGAGGCGACGACCGCGGCGGCGGATGTGACGCTGTCCGGTACGCTGGGGGTCGTCGAGGTGAAGACGGCGTCAGGCGACCTCGCGGCAACTCACGCGACCGCAGAGACGACGCGCCTGATGACCGCCAGCGGCGACATCCGGTTCGGTCGCAGCATCTCGAAGACCGACATCGGGTCGGCCGGCGGCGACATCACCGTCGGCCAGACCAGTGGGTCGGCGGTCGCGAAGACGATGTCTGGCAACGTCACCCTCGAGCAGGCGCAGGGCAACGTGCGGGCGTCGAGCATGTCCGGCGACGTCTTCCTGGGAGGGCTCAGCGAGGGCACCGTCGCCGCGAACTCGATGTCCGGTGACGTTGTGATGGACGTTGTGCCAGGGGTGCGGGTCTGGATGGATCTGTCCACACTCTCGGGCAACGCCCAGTCGGAGCTCGACCAGGGCGACGACACCCAGGGCGACGCGCAGCTCACGCTCACGGCGTCGTCGAAGAGCGGCGACGTCCGTGTCCGGCGGAGCCCACACCCGGCGGCGGTGTGACGCCGGAGTGCCGCACCCTCGAGCGCTCGGGCTGCTCCCTGCGCTGCGTTGACTACGGCGGCAACGGCCGGCCGGTCGTGCTCCTGCACGGGCTGGCCGGCTACGGCCGCGAGTGGGACGAGACTGCCTCATGGCTCGTGCCGGGCCACCGCGCAGTCGCCCCCGACCAGCGCGGCCACGGCGGCAGCGAGCGTCACCCATCCGACCTCTCGCGGGTGGGGAAGCCGATGCGCTGATCCTCAGCCACCTGCCGCACATCATCCCGGCGATCGTCGGCCTCGCCTTCCTGGCCCGGTTCACCTGGTACATGAAGAGCGTGCCCCCAGCCGACCTCACCGACGAGGAGCGCTCGACGAGACCAGCCGCGTCTCGTACTGGGACGACTGGGCGCAGATCCGGTGCCCCGTGCTGGTCGTGCGGGCGGCAGGCGGCGAGGGCTGCCCGAAGCACTATGAGCGGATGACGCAGCTGCTCCCCGGCTCGCGGCTGGTCGAGATCCCCGACGCGGGTCATGACGTCCACCTCGACCAGCCTGCCCTCTGGCGCGCCGCGATCGAGGAGTTCCTCGCCTAACCCCAGACCTCGTCGGCGGTCTCGACGATCAGCCGCAGCTTCGCGATCTCCTCGTCGATGGTCAGCGCGTTGCCCTCGACGGTCGACGAGAACCCGCACTGCGGCGACAGGCAGAGCTGATCGACGGGCACGTACCGCGAGGCCTCCTCGATCCGCCGTTTGAGGTCGTCCTTGGTCTCCAGCACACCTCGCTTGGTGGTGACGAGGCCGAGCACGACCTGCTTTCCGGGAGGCACGAACCGCAGCGGCTCGAACCCCCCGGAGCGGGCGTCGTCGTACTCCAGGAAGAAGCCGTCCACGTCCAGCTCGCCGAACAGCGCCTCGGCGACGAAGTCGTACCCGCCCTCGGCGGCCCACGAGGAGCGGAAGTTGCCGCGGCACATGTGGATCGTCACGGCCAGCCCCTCAGGCCGCCCGGCCAGCGCCTCGTTGATGTGCCGGATGTAGGAGACGTGCTGGCGGTCGGGATCGCCGCCGATGCTCTTCACGTACGCGCGCTGCTCGGGATCGTTGAGGTATGCCAGGCTGGTGTCGTCGAACTGGAGGTAGCGGCAGCCAAGCGCGGCCACCCCCTTCACCTGCTGCCGGTAGGCCGCGGTCAGGTCGGCCCAGAACGCATCCAGATCGGGGTACACGTCGGGGTCGATCGACGCCCGCCCGCCTCGGTAGTGCAGCATGCTCGGCGAGGGGATCGTCAGCTTCGGCGTGGCGTCAGCGGCGACGTCGCGCAGGAACGTGAACGCATCGGCGAAGATCGTCTGCGGCAGCCCGATGGGAGCGTCCACGCGGAGCGCGGCGGGCGTGAACTCGATGGTGCCCTGCTCGTTGCGGAACTCGACCTTGAGCTCTCCCGGCGCCGTGCTGACGCCGCCCAGCTGGTAGATGAAGTCCATGTGCCACGAGCTGCGGCGAAACTCGCCGTCGGTGGCCGACCGCAGGCCGACGTCGTGCTGCATCCGCACGACCTCGCGGATCGCGTCGTCCTCGGCCGCGCGCAGCTGGTCGGCGCAGATCCGTCCGCCCGCGTGCTCGGCCCTGGCCCCGAGCAGGCCGGGCGGGCGCAGCAGGCTGCCAACGTGGTCTGCCCGAAACGGCGGGGTGTCGCGCAGCGCCATCGGCCAGAGGTTACCCAGCGCGCGGCGCCGCCGCGAACCGGTCGCTCGCCCGGATCAACTCGGAGGTCAGCGCCGGATTGCGGCTGTGGCCGGCGTCGTCGACGATCACCATTTCCGAGCTCGGCCAGTGGCGGTGCAGCTCCCAGGCGTTGCCGATCGGAGCCTGCAGGTCGTAGCGCCCGTTGACCAGCACAGCGGGGATTCCCGCCAGCCGGTCGATGTTCCGCAACAGGACCCCGTCCTCCAGGAACTCGTCGTGGGCGATGTAGTGGGTCACGAGGCGCGCAAAGCCCAGGGCGAAGACGGGATCGGCGAACCGCTCGGCGAGCCCCGTGACCGGGGGCCAGTCCGGCGTTGCCGACTCCCACATGCTCCACTCGAACGCGGCCCGATCACGGACCGCCGCCTCCGGATCGGACAACAGCCGCCGATAGTCCTCCACCACGTCGCCGGTGCGCCGCTCCGGCGGCACCGCGTCGCACAGGCGGGCCCACTGTGCGGGGAAGAGCGGCGAGACGCCGCCGCGGAACAGCCAGTCGGCCTCCGCGCGCCGACCCATGGTGACGCCGGTCAGGATCATCTCGCTGACCCGGGCCGGAAACGCCTCGGCGTAGGCCAGGGCGAGCGTGCTCCCCCACGATCCGCCTTGCAGCAGCCAGCGGTCGACGCCCAGGTGCTGACGCACCCGCTCCATGTCGGCCACCAGGTTCTGCGTGGTGTTGTCCGTCAGGTCGGTAGCAGGGTCGCCGGCGTGCGGCGTGCTGCGGCCGCAGCCCCGCTGGTCGAACAGGATGATCCGGTACGCCGCCGGGTCGAACCCTCGCCGGTGCCCCGGCGTACATCCCGACCCCGGGCCGCCGTGGACGACGACCGCCGGCTTCCCGTCCGGCGAGCCGCACGTCTCCCAGTACACCTCCGTGCCCGGGGCAACCTCCAGCATGCCCAGGTCGTAGGGCTCGATCTCCGGATAGCGCGGTGTCAGCTCGTGAACGTGCGTACGACGAGCGTAGCTGTCTGCTTGACCAGCGTCACGCTGCCCGCGTCGAACTCGGCCTTCAGTGAACCGGAGAGCGTTCCGCTGTCTCGTCGAGATCGATGAAAGCCGCGCAAGCTTACGGTGTACCAATCTTCTTGCAGCCGAGCCGGCGCGGTGTGTGACGTCTCGTACTTGACGGCCACGGAGAACCCGCGGACGATGGGTGCAGGGCTCCGGCAAGGTTCCCGGCCAGGCGGCACGGCCTGCGGGAGGCTTAGGGTACCCTAAGAGCAGCGCCTCCGCCCCCGCAGTCCGGCGCGCTGCGAAGCGAGGTGAACGATCAGTGAGCGGTCCGCTCCGCTGGGCAATGTCGACGATTGCACTGCCATGCTTGGTCTTTGCGCTGAGCGGTTGCAGCACGGCCTCGTCCAGCACCTCGCAGAAGCCGCTGCCCACGCAGCGAGCCGTCTGCCGGCCGGCGCTGAAGGCGCTGTCGCTGCACGGTTCCGGCAAGGCGGTCGTGACGACGGCCGCCGTGATCGCGAAGGTCGGCGCTCTCAGCGAGGTATCGATCGGCGGCGGGTACCTGGTGTACTCACTGGTGGAGGTCGAGAACGGCGGAGGGGCGGTCTTCGAGCAGAAGCTCCCCAACGGCAAGGCGACGCCCTTGAAGACTCCGGGGGTGGTCATCCCCGACGGGCTGACGTCCGGCCCGCGCGGCGTCTACGTCATCACCGGCATCGCCGAGAAGGACGTCCTGCTCGTCCCTCACCACAACGACAGGCCGTCGAAGGTCGTCCTGCGAAACCTGGTCGCCCCGCTCTCGACCTACGGCGACTCGTTCGCCTACGTGACGATCGGCAAGAGCAACGTGCGCACCATCGGCGTGATGAACATGCGCACCGGCAAGACGCACGTGTACGCCCACGTCCCCTCGTGCGCCAGCGGGAAGTGCTCCCGGATCGACCAGGTCGAGCTGACCCAGAACGCCGTCGTCTGGGACGAGGGCGCGATCGGCACACAGCCGTCGTACCTGCTCTACCAGCCGCGCGACGGCGGCCGGCCCAGCAAGCTGGAGATCACCGGCGACGAGCAGCCGGACCTGGTCGGCGCCAAGGGCCCGATCCCCTTCCGGCGGCTGGGGTGTGACTGGCAGATGTGGAACGGCACGACAACCAGCCACGCCCCCTACCAGGTACCCAACCCGGGCCAGCTTCTGCAGGTCGACGACGGGACGTGGTACGCGACGCTGGGCGGTCAGGGCCAGCAGGTCGTCGCCCACGGCAAGCACAACCTGCTGCTGGACGAGGGCGGCCGCGTTGCCCAGGGCGGAGTCGCCCTGTTCGGGGGGTTCGCCCTCAACGGCAACCTGGCGGCGATCGGCTGGAACGTGTTCGGGCCCCGGCACGGACCCACCGCCTCCTTGAAGGTGGGCGGTGCCAGCACGACGCCGACGTCGTCTCCCGAGAGCCGCGCGGCGGTTGCCAAGTACCGCCGATTCGTGGCGCAGCAGGCCGACCTTCTGCTCCAGCGGACGACGGTGTTCAAGAACGCGCTCGATGCGGGCAACCTGAAGCTGGCAAAGCAGCTCTATCCGTGGACCCGGGAGCCGTACGAGCGCATCGAGCCGGTCGCCGAGACCTTCGGCAACATCGATCCACTGGTCGACGGCCGCATCGACACGGTGCCGGTCGGAAGGTTCGCCGGATTCCACCGAATCGAGCAGATCCTCTGGCAGCAGAACACCACACAGGGCACGAAGCCGCTTGCCGCCCAGCTGCTTGCCAACGTCCGGAGGCTGAACGGCCTTGTCAAGTCGCTGCCGCTGCAGCCGGCGCAGATCGCCAACGGAGCGAAGGCGCTGCTCGACGAGGTGGCCACCTCGAAGATCACGGGCGAGGAGGATCGCTACTCGCACACCGACCTGTGGGACTTCCAGGCCAACGTCGAGGGATCGCAGATCGCCGTCGACGATCTGTCCAGCGTGCTCAAGCGGCGCAACCCGGGCCTGCTGTCGCAGATCAACCGCCGCTTCGCCGACGTCGAGAAGGCGCTCAAGCCGTACCGCCGCGGGTCCGGCTACGTGTACTACACACAGCTCACGCCCGACGACACGCGAAACCTGTCAGCCGCGATCGAGGCCGTCACCGAACCCGTTGCCAACGTGGCAAGCGTGGTGCTGGAGCCGGTCAAGGGTGGCGGCCCGGTGCAGGTTGTACACGCGCAGATCACTGCCAAGGGCTGCGTCCCGGCGGATATGCACCTGCATGCCGGGCCGGTGACGTTCAAGGTCACCAGCCACGTGCCCAATAGCAAGCTCCCCGAGTATGAGGTCTCGCGCGCCGACACCTCGTTGCTGTTGGCCGAGGTCGAGCGCCTGAAGCGGGGCCAGACGGCGTCGATCTCGCTGAACCTGGAGCCCGGGCCGTATCGCATCTACTGCGGCCGCACACCGTACGGGCAGCTGAAGAATCCCAACCTCGGCGAGCAGAACGAGCACGAGGATCCCGCATTCGCCGTGATCCGCCTGGTGAAGCTGTGAGCCGCAAGCTGTCGCGTAAGCAGCTGCTGATCGCCGGCGGTGCCGCCGGAGCCGCAGCAGCCGTCGGTGGCGGCATCGTGCACGAGTCACGGTCAGGCGCCACGCCCGCTCAGGCGGACGCGTCGGTTCAATCGCCCACCGTCCCCTTCCACGGCGTCTACCAGGCGGGGATCCTGACGCCCTCGCAGTCCGACCTGCGGTTTGCCTCGTTCGACTTCATCGGGTCCGGCAAGCAAGACCTGCACGACCTGCTGCGGGCGTGGACGACGGCTGCGGCAACGCTGACGGCCGGACAGCCACTCGGTACGCCGAACGAGGATCCCGCCAAGCCGCCGACCGACACCGGTGAGGCCACCGGCCTGGCGCCGGCGCGGCTGACGCTGACCTTCGGGCTAGGCCCGACCCTGTTCGACAAGGTCGGCCTGTCGTCCAGACGGCCGCCGCAGCTTACCGACATCCCGCACTTCCCGTTCGACGAGCTCGACCCGTCGATCTCCGGGGGAGACCTCTGCGTCCAGGCCTGCGCCGACGACCCGCAGGTTGCGTTCCACGCAATCCGCGCGCTGACCCGGATCGGCTTCGGGGTGACGGCCCTGCGCTGGATCCAGTCCGGGTTCACGAGCGCTCCCGTTGGCAACGGTACGAAGCGCAACCTGATGGGGTTCAAGGACGGCACGGCCAACCCGTCCACCAGCGACGCCGCGATGATGAAGAGCAACGTCTGGGCGAGCGCCGGCGACGGCCAGGACTGGATGGCGAACGGCAGCTACCTGGTCAGCCGCAAGGTCGAGATCCGCATCGAGGTCTGGGACACCAGCGCCGAGTCGGAGCAGGAGGGCGTGTTCGGCCGCCACAAGCGCAGCGGCGCGCCGTTCGGCGCCACGAGCGAGTTCGACACCGTACACATCGAGGACATCCCGGCCAGGGCCCACATCCGCCGCGCCAACCCGCGTCAGGGCGAGGTCACCGAGCGGGAGCGGATCCTGCGCCGCGGCTACAACTTCGACGAGGGGCTGGACGCCGGGTTCACCGAATCGGTCGCCGGCCTCTTCTTCCTCGCCTACCAGCGCGACCCGCGGGCGCAGTTCGTGCCGATCCAGTCGCGGCTGGCGGCCGAGGACCGGCTGAACGAGTACATCCAGCACGTCTCCAGCGCCGTGTGGGCGATCCTGCCCGGCGTCGAGCGGCCGGACGACTACCTCGGTCAGACGCTGTTCGAGGCCTGAGCCGTCTGGAGCTGCGGCGCGGCGCTCGGCCGCTGCGGCGGCACGGTCGGCCGCTGCGCCGCGACCTGGCCCTGCTTCGCCGGCCGGCGGTACTTGAGGTGCTCGGCCATGAAGTACGAGCCGAGCACAAAGGCCGCGGCGAACGCCTGGGCGACGAGGCCCTGGAGCGTGGGGAACGTGGCGAGCCACATGCCGACCCAGCTGGGGATCGGGATGTTGACCGGCGTGGTGGCAAGCCAGCCTGCCAGCTGGAACTCCTGCACCGTCTCGCCGACCATGCCGACGAAGACAATGCCCAGCATGACGCCGGTCAGCACCAGCATCCGCTTGTAGGGCAGCTTATGGTGGGCGAGGAAGGTGATGAACCCGACGATCGCGATCAGTGCGCTGGCGATGGCGACGCCCTCGAGCACGTCGGCGTTGCCGTAGCGCAGGCGCAGACTCTGCAGGAACAGCACGACCTCGAAGCCCTCGCGGTAGACGGACGCAAAGCCCAGGCACGCCAGTCCCAGCAGCAGCTTGCGGCGGGCTCCGTCGCCTGACAGCGACATCAGTGAGCGGCGCGCGCTGTTCTGACGCGAGATCCAGCCCGTCCAGTAGATCCGGTGGAAGAACCAGTTCATGACCACCATCAGCACGATCAGGGCCAGCAGCCCGGTGATCGCCTGCAGCTCGAGGCCGCCGATGCCCAGCTGGCCGATCACGGCGATGGCGATGAACCAGGTGGCGATCGTCGCCAGGATGCCGATGGCGGCTCCCGCGCCGACCGGCCGCCGCAGCGGCTGGTTCGTGCCCATGAAGCTCGCGGTCACCGCAGCCAGCACCAGGATCGACTCCAGCCCCTCGCGGAACACCAGCAGGCCGCTGTCGAAGACGACCGCCCCGTGGCTCATGCTCGTGGTCGGGTCGCTGGGATCGGACACGCCGCCGGAGACGCCCTGGATGATCAGCACGACCGCCAGCAAGGCGCCCAGGATCAGCAGAACCTGCGTCGAGGTGAGGCGGGCGATCCTGCGGGTGCTGCGCATATGCTGGTGGCTCCTCGTGATGCTCGTACGGTGTGCCGCCAACTTAGGGAACCCTAAGTGCGACCAGCGGACGATACCCCAGGGGAGCCGCCACGTTCAACCCAGAACCGCCCGAATCTCCCATCCGGGTAGCGCAGATCACCGACCGGCCGGCGGTCGAGGCAATCGTGAGCGACGCCTACGGGCTGTACGTGGAGCGAATCGGGCGGCAGCCGGCGCCGATGACGGCCGACTACGGCGAGCTGATCGACGCCGGGCGGGCTCACGTGCTGGAGACCGATGGTGAGATCGCAGGCCTGGTCGTCCTGGTCGCCGCCGCCGACCACCTGCTGGTCGAGAACGTCGCCGTCGCGCCGGACCACCAGGGCCGCGGACTGGGCCGCCAGCTGATGGCCTTCGCCGAAGGTCAGGCGGTAGCCGCCGGGTTGGCCGAGGTGCGCCTCTACACCAACGAGGCGATGACCGAGAACCTGCGCTTCTACCCGTCGCTCGGGTACGACGAGGCAGAGCGCGTGGTCGAGGACGGCTTTGCCAGGGTGTACTTCCGGAAGCGCGTCATGTGCGCTCCGCCCTGACCTCGATCCCGTGCACGGCGGAGCTGGCGCCCATGTCGCTCTTGGTGCCCGGGTTGAGCACGTTCACGTTGGCCCGCTGGCCTTCGCGCTTGGGCCAGCGCCCCTTGGGTGAGTAGGCGACGCCGCGCGGCAGGGCATCGGACAGCTCGACAACCAGCTCCAGCGACCCGGTCACGTTCGAGAGGCGGACGCCGTCGCCTGCGGCCAGCCCCAGGGCAGCCGCGTCGTCGGGGTGCAGGGCGACCGTCGCGTCGCCGATCCGCCGCCGCACCTTGCGATCGTTGCCGAAGCTGTCGTTCATCAGCCACGGCGAGGCGGGGCTGAGAAGCCGGAGGTACCCGGGCGCCGGTGGCCCGTCGGCCAGCGGCAGCGGCACCCGTGAGTGGCCGTCGGCCTCGGCGGCGGCCGAGGCCAGCTCGACCCGTCCGCTCGGGGTCGGGAACGCGAGGTCGGCGAACTGGATCACCGGCTCGGCGGTCAGGGGCACGGTGCCGACGGCTGCCAGCTCGGCGAAGCTCGAGACAACGCCCGACTCCGTCAGCAAGCCCGCGATGACCTCCTCGTCGCTCTCCTGTAGCTCCGGCTCCTGGAATCCCATCGCTGCCGCCAGCCGACGGAAGATCTCCTGGTTGGGCAACGACTCGCCGAGCGGTTCCTGCGCCTTTGCCTGGGCAGACAGCGAGAGGTCGAAGTAGGAGCACACGAGGTCGTCGAACTCGAGGAAGCTGGCGGCCGGCAGCACGAAGTCCGCCATATCCGCGGTGTCGGTCGCAAACAGGTCGACCACCACGGTGAACAGATCCTCCCGCTCGAGCGCGGCTCGCAGGCGCGCCTGCTCGGGGTTCGACGCCGCGATGTTGATGTTCCAGGTGACGAGCGCCTGGGTCCGCTCCGGATCCTCGAGCCAGGAGGCCAGGTCCATGTGGCTGACCGGCTCGGGCGCCGTGCCCAGGTGTGCTCCGACCAACCGGTCGCCGTCCACGTCCAGGTGATCGTTCAGGTAGAGCACGCCTGCGCCGGCGCGGCCCAGGTTGCCGGTCGCGGCCGGCAGCAGCCCGATCGCGCGCACCACGTTGCCCCCTGTCGGCTGGCGCTGGAGCCCCTGGCCGATCCAGAGCAGCGACGGCCCGGCTCCATAGACGCGTGCGGCCCGCTCGACCAGCTCGGCGGGCACACCGGTCACGGCCTCGGTTCGCTGCGGATCGCAGTCGGCCAGGAGCGGCTCGACCTCCTCCCAGCCGGTCGCGTGCTCGTCCAGGAACGGGCGGTCGAGCAGCCCGTCGCGGGCGATCACGTGCAGCAGCCCGAAGGCCAGCGCGGCATCGGTGCCCGGGAACGGCTGCAGGTGGAGGTCGGCCGCCGCGGCGGTCGGCGTCCGCACCGGATCGACGACGATCACCTCGGCCGTCGCCGTTCCCAGCCAGTGCTCGTCGACGTGCGGCCCGGACGCCGATGGGTTTGCTCCCCAGACAACGATGCAGGTCGAGTCACGCGAGGTTCGCGGATCGAAGCCGGTGAGGGACGTGCCGTACGTGTAGTCGAGGGCGACGTGCCCGGCCTTGTTGCACACGGAGTCGGGATCGACCTCGCGCGCTCCCAGACGCGTGAAGAACCGCATCGGGAACGAGCCGGCGATCAGCGAGCAGGTGCCGGTGTAGTGGGCGTTCAGGATGGTGCCGGCGCCAGGGCCGGCGACAACACCCGAGAGCCGAGCCGCGATCTCGCCCAGCGCCTCGTCCCACGTCACGGCGACGAACGAGCCGCTGCCCTTCGGACCGCTGCGGCGAAGCGGCTGTGTCAGGCGCTCCTCCGGATCGAGGAACACGCCGTTGTAGCCGATCGAGCACTTCCGGCACAGCTTGCCGCGGCTGACGGGATGGTTCGGATCGCCGCGAACGTGGCGGATCTTGCCGTCCCGCACCGAGACCAGGATCCCGCAGGCGTCGTAGCAATCCCGGGGGCAGGTGGTGAGCACCGTCTGGTCCATGTCCCTACTTCACCTGACAGCGTAGGCCGCTGTCAATGCAAAGGGGTAACACCGCCCGGTAGGGAGGGGAAGTCCTACCGGGCGGTGAGGGAGGGGCCGGGAGGGCGGGCGCTTCGCGGGGAGCGGGGCCCGAGCCTCCCGTGTCGTCTGCGTCGCCGTTAGAGTCGCAGAAGGTCGTTGGGGAAGCATTGGAGTAGGGAAAGCTAGAGCGTTGCTGACAGCTGCTCCTGGAGCATCGCCGCATTCACGGGGGCCTGCGCGATCTCGAAGCCTGTCGACGCCTCGACCGAGCGGCCGTTGTTATTGAACATCGCGAACACCCGGCCGGTCGCGGTATCGAGATCGTGTAGCGGCTCCACCCACTCGCGCAGCTCGTCCTCGCTGTACAGGTAGTCGAACCGCTCGGCCGCGCTCTTACCCCGCACGTTCCAGGTGGCAGCGTTGCGGCCGTGCAATCGCAGGTAGGCGGTTGGTCCGGTGACAGCGACCACCGTGGGCAGCACGTTCTTGGCGCCGGTCCGCGGCGCGTCCACGATCACGTAGCTGGCTCCCAGGTCGCGGAGAAAGCCGAGTACGCGCTCGCGGGCATCGGGCTCCAGCCAGCTGCGGTGCCGAAACTCGACCAGCATCTCGTCTCCACCCAGCTGCTGCTGAGCCCACTCGATGTAGCGAAGCGCCGGCTCGCCGTACGTGATGTAGGGCGGGAACTGCATCAGCACCCCACCCAGCTTGCCCAGGTCGCGCAGCGGCTGCAGCGCCCGGTGGAACTCGGTGAAGACGCGGGTGCGGAGCTCCTCGGAGGGATGGACGCGGTTCCGCTCGTCCACCTCGGCCTCGCTGCGCAGCTCCGGGGGGAGCTGTTCCACCTTGACCGGGTGGCGGGTCATCATCGCGAACGCTTTGACGTGGAACAGGAAGTTGGACGGTGTCCGGTCGGCCCACGCCGTCGCCATCTGCGCCGTCGGCAGCGCGTAGTAGCTGGCGTTGACCTCGACGGTGTCGAAATGCTCGGCGTAGTAGCGCAGCCGGCCCTCGGCACCGTTCACGCCTTTGGGGTACCAGAGCGCGCTCAGCGACTCGTCCGCCCACGAACACGTGCCGACGCGGATGCTCACGCCACGTGACCTGGCGACTCCAGCGGCAGCCCCGCCGCGTGCCAGGCCAGCAGACCGCCGGCCAGGTTGGCCGTGTCCCAGCCGGCGTTGGCCATCGCGTCGGCCGCCATCTGACTGCGCGCCCCGGAACGGCATACGACCACGATCGGCCGGTCACCCGGCAGCTCGCCCAGGCGCGGGCCGAGCTCGGTCAGCGGGATGTGAACCGACTCGGCGATATGGCCGGCCTCCCACTCCCAGTCCTCACGGACGTCCACCACCACCGGGGCGTTCTTGCCGGTGCGGCCGGCCAGCTCGGCAGCGCTGAGCTCGGGGGCGCTCATGCCGTCGCCGACCGCTCGCGGCCCTCGGTTGGGAGGCCCAGCGCCGCCCAGGTTCCGACGCCTCCCGGGCTCACATGGATGACCTCTGCGAACCCGGCCCGGCGGACGAGGCCTACGGCCAGCGCGCTGCGTGTGCCGGTCGAGCAGATCACCGCGACCGGCGCCGCAGGGTCGAGCGGCGGCGGAATCCGTGCCAGGTCGTGGTAGGGGACGTGGGCGCTGCCCGGGATCCGCTGCTCCTCCCACTCGTCGTGCTCGCGGACGTCGAGCACCTGCAGGTCGGGTTGGGAGCGCCGCAGCTCGCCCAGCTCCGCGACGGTTGCGATCGCCACCCGGTCGGCTCCCATGCCTGCGGCGCGCCAGGCCTCGAAGCCACCGGCCAGCGACTCGGCCGCCTCGTCCAGCCCGACGGCGGCGAGCAGCAGAGCCATGTGCCCCGTCATGGCATCGTCGTAGCCGACCAGCAGCAGCGGCCGGCCCTCCCTGATCCAGGCGGCCTTCGTGCCGAAGCCTGCGCTCTCGAGCGTGACGCCGACCGACCCGGGAACGTGCGCCGCGTCGTAGTCGGCAGGAGCACGGCCGTCGATCACCAGGCCGCCGGCAGCGATCCGCTCTGCGAACGGCCCAGCCGCGAGCGCGGCGGGTGGCCGAAACGCCGAGCCGCTGCCTGTGCGGTTGCGTTCGGCGATGGCCGTGAAGTTGGGAGGCTGCGGCGGCAGGTCGCCGATCAGCAGCTCGCTGAACTCCTCGGCGTCGTCGATCGCAAGCAGCGGGTTGGTGGCCCGCTCGTAGCCGATTGTCGAGCTCGTGGTCTCGCCCATCCGCCGGCTACCACACAGGGATCCGCCGGTGTGGCCCGGGTAGACGGCAACGCCGTCCCCGAGCTCGGCCAGGCGGGTCAGGCTGGCGTGCAGATCGAGCGCCCCCTCCCGGGGCTCGACCGCCAGGTCGGGGCGGGCGGCGTCGTGGACGAACAGGCTGTCGCCGGTGAGCACGGCGAAGGGGAGCGGCGACTGCGCGCTGTCGATGACGACGATCGCAGAGTGCTCGGGTCGGTGGCCGGGCGTATGGAGCACCCGCAGGACGACCCCGCCGACGCGGATCTCGTCGCCGTCCTGGAACCCCTCGTGCGGATACGTCGCACGGGCCAGGCGGTGGACGTGGGAGGTCGCTCCCGTCGCCTGCACCAACCGCTCGCGGCCGGACAGATGGTCGGCGTGGTTGTGCGTCTCGATCACGCGGGTGACCCGCACGTCACGCTCGAGCGCCAGGTCGAGGTAGACGCCGATGTCCCACCGGGGGTCGACGACGGCTGCCTCGCCGCCGTCTGCGATCACGTAGGAGGCGCACCCCAGATCGGCGTACAGCACCTGCCGGAAGAACATCGCCGAAGCCTAGATCGTTGATTGCAAATCCGCGCGCGGCTGGTCGCGAGTTCCGACTGAGCCCGGGTCGCACCCGCGATCAGCCGGCATCCTGCGGCGCGAACCGTCGCCTGCCGGAGAAGCCGGGTCAGGGAGTGCCGGGCTCGGTGGCGCCGACGTACGTGTTCTGGAACCAGCCGTCCTCGAACGGCTCGATCTCGACGGTGGCGCCGGTGTGCGGCGCGTGCAGCAGGTAGCCGTTGCCGATGTAGATCGCCACGTGCCCGAGGTGGTGGAAGAACACCAGGTCGCCGATCCGCAGGTCGGTCTTCTTCACCTTCGGGCCGAGGTGGTACTGGGCGGCGGCGAAGTGCGGGAGGGCGAGGCCGTGCTTCGCCCACAGCCACATGACGAGACCGGAACAGTCGAACCCGCCCTTGGGAGACGCCCCACCCCAGACGTAGGGGACGCCGATCTGCTGGAGGCCCTGGAGCACGACCTGGTCGCGCTCGACCTGCCCGGGGTCGGCGGCGTTCGCCAGCTCGTCCTTGCGCACCCACCTCTGCGCTGCCAGCGCCAGCTTCGCCTGGCCGATGCTGTCGGCTGCCTCGGCGATGCGCATCTGCTGGCCGACGATCTTCATCAGCTTCCGCCGCTTCGCGAGCAGGCGCTGGATCTGCGCGCGGCGGGCCGCCAGCAGATGCTCCTGGTACACCTCGGAGCTGTGCTCCTGCACCAGCAGGTCACGCTGGTTCTGGATCGCGTCGCGCGCCGCCCGGACGCCCACCACGGCGCTCGACACGGCCGCATCGAATCGCTGCTGGGCGTCCAGCGCCGTCGTCAGCTCGGTCAGCGAGTTCGCGCCCAGCACGATGTCTACGGCGTGCGTGACCCCGCCCTTGTACGACGCCACCATCAGCGACGACAGCGCCGACTCCTCGAAGTCGAGCTTCGCCTGCTCGACCTGGATCCGGTGGCCTGCCTCGACGATCTTGCCCTTGAGGACGTGGACCTGCCACTTCGCCTTGTCGTACTGCTCGGCCAGCGCCGTCGACGAGGCGTCGAGCCTGACCACTTCCTGGCGGATCCGCTGGTACTCGGCGCGCTTCTGGGCGACGACGGGATCGGCCCGCGCCGGCGATGGACGGGCCGCCGCGGCGGCCACCGCGGCGATCAGCACGACCCCCGTCGCCAGCATGAGCCGCGCGCTGGCGGATCGATGCATGCATTCTGGTTCGGCAGATCAGGCCGCGTACTTGAGTGAGCTACCCCTCAAGCATCGGGCGCTGCGCGCCGAAAGGTACGCCATGCAGATCACGGTTGCATGTCACCGTTGCAACGAGCCGAAGCGGCCGCTAGCGCCCTGCCCGGCATGCTCGGCTGCTCCTTTGGCCGAGCCGGAGCTCCACGCCTGGCGGCTCTCGCTGCACGCCCATCACCTCGCCCGCATCACCGCGACCCCCCACGCCGGCATCGAGCCGGCGCCCGCACGCACCGCCGTGGCTCCCCGCCGGCTGGTGATCCAGCTGGATGACGGAGCCGCGCCGCCCCCACTGCCGATCGTGCCACAGGATCCCGCCATCTCGCCCGAGGAGGCGCTGTCCTTCGACTGGGGCGACGACGCGGACGAGCTACGGCGCAGCGCGTAGGTCGAGCAGCGGTTCGGGCAGCTCGAGGCGACTGACGGCCATCCCGCGGGAGGCCATCTCGGCCAGCAGCGACTGGTAGGCCGCCGCCTCGGTGGCGTCACCCGGCGACCACGGGTTGAGGTAGCTGATCGAAGCGACGCCGGCCTGGTGCAGCTCCTTCAGGCACCCGAAGCATGGCCGGAGCGTCGTGTAGCAGTCGGCTCCCTGCACCGAGTAGCCCAGCCGGGCCGCCTGCAGCACGGCGTTCTGCTCGGCGTGGACGCAGATGCAGACGTCATAGCCACGGCCGGCCTCGTAATCCTCGGGGTGGGCGCAGCGGTGGCAGCCGCCCTCGTCGCAGTTGACGAACCCCGTCGGCGTGCCGTTGTAGCCGGTGGCGATGATCCGCTGGTCGGAAACCAGGATCGCGCCGACGTGGCGCCCCAGGCAGTTCGCGCGCTCGCGGGTGGCGACGGCGAGGAGCATGAAGTACTCCTCACGGGTCGGCCGGGTCTGCGATCGGCGCCGGTTGGGATCGGGCATATGGGCGGTGACGGGATCGAACCGCCGACCCCCTGCGTGTAAGGCAGGTGCTCTCCCAGCTGAGCTAACCGCCCGGGCAGGGGGCACTCTACTCAAGGCGTTACCGGCATCCGGGGAGGGCAATCGGCTCGAAGTCTGGAAAACTACCGGTAACGGTGGACACGGGCACCGAGATCCCCGGGCACGTCGATGGCCTCGACACCCTGCTGGAGCAGGTTCGCGCTGCGATGGGCGCGGACCGCGTCGCGCTGCTCGGGCTCGCGCCCTCGGACAGCCACCCTGCCGCCGGGGAGCTGCGAAGCTCCGTCGTCACAGCCGGCCGGCCCGTGGCCACCCTGTCGGTCGTCCGCGAGCACGGCCCGGCCTTCGGCGCCGACGCCCAGGCGCTGCTCGACCGCTACGCCCCGATCACCGCCACCCTGCTCACGCTGGAGCTGGACAGCCGCCTGCAGCGCCGGCGGCTGGCCATCGCCCATGAGGTGACCGCTGCCATCGGCTCGGCGGCCACCACCAGCGAGGCGCTCGAGGTGGTTGCACGCGCCGTCTCGGCGCACTCCGACTTCACCGGGGTGAGCGCCGTGCTGGTCGATCACCAGGGTGAGATGCAGATCTACGTTGCCGACATCGGCGCCGACGGCGGCTCCGACGCCGGCATCCGCCGGCCGCTGGACGAGGGCGTGGTGGGACGGGTGATCCGCGAGGGAGCGCAGGTGCTCCTGGCCGACGCCGCCTCCGACCCCGACTACGCCTGGCCGACACCGCTCTTGTCCATCCTCGCGACCCCGGTGATGATCGACGGCCGCTGCGAGGCGGTGCTGGAGCTGAGCGATGCCCGGCCGGGCGTCTTCGACGAAGACGACGCCATGCTGATGTCGACCATCGCCGAAGAAGCGGCCGGCGCGCTGCGCAGCATCGGCTTGCGCGCTCAGTTCGAGCAGCGCGCACAGAGCCTGGCCGTCGCCTCGGAGGTCGCGCGCGCGGTGACGACCGCACGCAGCATCGAGACCGCGATGACGATGGCCGCCCGCACCGTCTTCGAGCACGGTGACTACCGGTCGGTGACCGCCGCCGTGGTCGACCGGGCGGCAGGGGAGTACGAGATCGTCGCCACGCTCGACCGCACGTCGGCAGGCTCGCCGATCGGGCGACGGCCGCTCGACCTTGGCCCGATCGGCCAGGCGATCGCCGAGAACCGGCAGGTGCCGGTGACGGGAGAGGCGGCCGACGGCTACCTGCCCGACGGCGGCTGGATGCTGGTCACGCCGGTGGCGCCTGACGGCGAGTGCATCGCCGTACTGGCGGTCGAGGGCGAGCACGGCCTCCACAACGATCGCCTGGAGGCCGCCGTGCTGGGCGCAATCGCCGACCAGCTGGCGGCGTCGCTGACCGGCATCCGCCTCCGCGCCAGAGCCGACCGCCGGGCCGAGCGCCTCGCGCTCGCGGGCGAGGTGGCAAAGCTGGTGGCAACCACCAGCAGCGCCGAACAGCTTTTCGCGGCGGTCGCCGAGCTCATCTACACGCAGACCGGCTACGCCAGCGTCACGGCCATCATGGCCAACCGCGAGGCGGGCGAGCAGATCTGCATCGCAGACCTGGTCGGCGCCGGCGGCAGCTATCCCGGCCTGCGGCGGCGGCTGGACGCCGGCATATCGGGACGGGCGATGCTGTCGGGCCGGCAGCAGACCAGCGGCGACGTTGCATCCGACCCCGACTACAGCTGGCCGGATCCCACGCAGTACAACTCGATGATCGTCACCCCGGTGATGGTCAACGGCCAGGCCGCCGGCACGATCGAGGTCTGGGATCACAAGCGCGACCGGTTCGGGGCGGGAGATGCCATGCTGATGGCCACCGTCTGCGAGCAGATGAGCACGGCGCTCCAGGCGGTGGAGCTGCGGGAGGAGGCCCAGCGGCAGGCCGACCGGTTGCTGCTGGCGTCGCGCCTGGCCGCCGCCATTCCATCCGCCGCCACCCTCGACGAAGCGCTCGAGCTGGTCGCCCGGCTGATGCACGAGGAAGCCGGGTACACGTCGGTGCAGGCCACCCGCGTGCTCGCCGACACCGCCGAGCAGGTCGTGGTCTCGGACTTCGCCGGCGACCGCGCGGCGTTCACCGGCATGCGCCGTCCCATCACCCAGGGCCTGATCGGCCACGCCATCGCCCTGCGCGAGCAGATCGTGCTCGGGCGGGCGACCGAGCACCCCCACGACGACTGGCCAGCGGAGCCCCAGCACGACTCCCTGATCGTCACCCCGATCATGATCGACGGCCAGTGCGTGGCGGCGATCTCGGTCTCGGAGCGAGCGCCCGACAGCTTCGACGCGTCCGACGCCGCGCTGATCGCCACCGTCGGCGAGCAGATCGCGGTCGCACTGCGCGGGTTGGCAACGCGGATCGAGTCCGACCAGCGGGCTGCACGGCTGGCGCTGACCACCGAGGTCGCCAAGGCGGTGGCCGGCGCCGACTCGGTCGACGATGCGCTGCGGATCGCGGCCACCACGCTCTACAGCCACACCACCTACGAGACGGTGTCGTCAGTCCGCTGCCTGCACGACGTCGGCGAGGCATACATGACCTGCGTCAACGACCGGCGTGGCGACATCTGGAAGGATCAGCGCTGGCCGATCGGGATTGGCATGACCGGCCGGGTGATCGCCAACGCGACTCCGGAGCGCCACGGGCGGGCCAGCCTCGACCCGCTATACCAGCCGACCGAGCACGGGTTCGAGTCGCTGGTCCAGGTACCGGTCGTGATCGACGGCCGGTGCGAAGCGCTGCTCGAGCTCTGCGACCGGCTGCCCGACCGGTTCACAGCCGACGATGTGCTGCTGCTGCAGACCGTCGCCGAGCAGCTCGCGGCCGCGCTGCGCGGCATGTACCTGCGCGAGGAGTCGGTCGGCCGCGCCCGGCGCCTCGACCTGACGCTCGACGTCGCCAAGGCGGTGGCCTCGACCAGCACCATCGAGGAGGCGGTCTCCATCGCCTGCGACCTGATCGCCCGTTCGGTCGAATGCGGCGCGGTCACCGGATACCTGCGCCTCGCCGAGACCGGCGAGCAGCTCGCCGTCGTCGACATCGACCGCCACGGAAACTCGGTGGAGGGCCTGCGCCGGCCGCTGCACGCGGGCGTCAGCAGCCTGGTCTTCCTCAGCGGCGACTCGTTCCGCGTCGGCAACGCGACCGGGGATTCGACACTGGCGCCGTTCGCGACCGAGGCGCCGGTGCACTACGAGTCGGTCTTGCTGACGCCGGTGGCCGACGAGACCGGCGTCGGCGCCGTGCTCGGGCTGTTCGACACCCACCGCGACTGGTTCGATGCCGACGACCAGACCCTGATGGAGACGGTCTCCGAGCAGCTGGCAGCCGCGCTGCGCGGCGTGCGCCTGCGCGACGAGGCAGACCGCCGCGCCCGCCGGCTCACGCTGGCGTTGGACATCGCCACCGCGGTTGCAGCCGCGCCGACCGTGGAGGCGGCGATCCGCGGCACGGTGCGCACGCTCGCCGAGGGGCTCGCCTGCGAGTCGATCGGCGGGTTCCTGGCACTGCCGGAGACGGGCGAGCAGCTGGCCATCGCCGAGATCGAGCACCATGGACCCTCGGTGGAGGGCATGCGGATGCCGCTGGACATGGGCCATACAGGCATGGCGTTCACCAGCGGCCGGCAGCTTCACCTGCGCCGGGCGACCGACATCCCGGGCAGCGTCGACTGGGTCGAGGGGCAGGTTCCCTACCAGTCCGCAATCTTCCAGCCGGTCATGCTGGACGGCGAGACCGTCGCCGTGATCGCGCTGGCGGATCCCCTCGTCGCCCGGTTCGACGACGGCGACGCGGTGCTCCTGCAGACGGTCGCCGGACAGCTTTCCGCCGTGCTCGGCGGAGCACGTCTGCGCGACGAGGCCGAGCGCCGGTCGCAGCGTCTGGCGCTCAGCCTGGAGGTCGCACAGCGTGTTGCCGGAGCCGACACCGTCGACGACGCGCTGCGCATTGCGGCCGAGACGATCTTCGGGCACGCCCCCTACCTGGCAGTGACCGCGATCCGCATCGTCTACGAGACCGGCGAGGAGGTCGTGGTCGCCGACCAGCTCCGCGAGGGGATGCCCATCAGCGGGATGCGGAGACCGCTGGCGCCGCTGGGAACAGGCATCGTGCACTCCACGCGGCGGCAGCACCTGTTCAGCGACACCCACGGCGACCCGAACTACGTTGCCTGGCTCGACGCGACCGCCTGGCGCACAGCGCTGGTCACGCCGGTGATCGTCGACGGCCGCTGCGAGGCGTCACTGGCGCTCTTCCACGCCCGGCCCAGACAGTTCGAGATGACCGAGCACGTGCTCATGCAGACCGTCGCCGAGCAGCTTGCAGCCGCCCTTCGCAGCATCAAGCTGCGAACCGAGTCGGAGAGCCGGGCGCGCCGCCTCGAACTGCTCGAGCACCGCCACCGCGACCTGCTGGAGCGGCTCGTCCGCGCCCAGGAGCAGGAACGCTCACGGGTGGCCGGCGACCTCCACGACGATACCGTGCAGGTGCTCGCCGCCTGCGTGATCTCGCTCGACCGCGTTCGCCGCTCGATTGAGACCGGCCACGTGGAGCGCGCGGCGGAGGGGCTGCGGGCGGTGTCTCGGGTGATCTCCGAGGCGGTCGACCGCACGCGCCGGATGACATTCGAGCTGCGGCCGGCCGTGCTCTGGCACCACGGCCTGGTGGTCGCCACGCAGCAGCTGCTGAACGGGCTTCAGGCCGAGACCGGAGCCGAGGTGGAGCTCCGCTGCGACGAGCTCCCGCGGCTGGACCCGACGGTCGAGACGATCGCCTTCCGCTCGCTGTCCGAGCTGATCGCCAACGTCCGCAACCACGCAGGCGCACGCCACGTCTCGGTCGAGATCGCGGTCAAGGACTCACAGCTGACGGCGGTGATCGCCGATGACGGCCGGGGCTTCGACCTCACCGGCTCGCTGGAGCGGGCGCGTGCCACCAACCACCTCGGGTTAGAGGCGTTGAGCGAGCGGATCGACGCGGCCGGCGGCGGGGTGACGATCCGCACCGCCCCGGGAGCCGGGACGACCGTCTCCCTGCGGCTGCCCATCAGGGCCTAGCCGAGGGCAGAGTCGAGGTTCACGGCCGCGGAGATCAGCGACAGGTGGGTGAACGCCTGGGGGAAGTTGCCCAGCGCTTCGCCGGAGGGGCCGATCTCCTCGGAGTACAGGCCGAGGTGGTTCGCATAGGTGAGCATTTTCTCGAACGCCAACCGGGCATCGTCGAGGCGCCCCGCCCTGGCCAGCGCCTCCACGTACCAGAACGTGCAGATCGAGAACGTGCCCTCGTCCCCGCGCAGGCCGTCTGGCGAGGCGGCGATGTTGTAGCGGTAGACCAGGCTGTCGGAGACCAGCTCCTCGCCGATCGCGTCGAGCGTCGAGAGCCAGCGCGGGTCGCGCGGAGCGATGAACTTGACCATCGGCATCAGCAGCAGCGAGGCGTCGAGCACGTCGGTGTCGTAGTGCTGGACGAAGGCCCGGCGCTTGGTGTTCCAGCCTCTCTCCATCAGCTGGCTGGTGATGTCGTCGCGCACCTTCAGCCAGGCCACCAGGTCGGCCGGCAGACCCCGGGAGCGGGCCATCCGGATCGCTCGCTCGATCGCCACCCATGACATCAGGCGGGAGTAGGTGAAGTTCTGGCGGCCGCCGCGCGTCTCCCAGATCCCCTCGTCGGGCTGATCCCAGTTGTCGGCCAGCCAGTTGACGATCTTGCTGAGATCCTCCCAGGCGTCGTAGCCGATCGGATCGCCGTACTTGTTGAACAGGTAGACCGAGTCCATCAGCTCGCCGTAGATGTCGAGCTGAAGCTGCTCGGCGGCGCCGTTGCCGATCCGAACCGGACCCGACCCGCGATAGCCCTCCAGGTGATCGAGCTCGATCTCTGCCAGGTCGGCACGGCCGTCGATCCCATACATGATCTGCAGCGGACCGTATGCACGGCCGGCGGACTCCCGGAACCGATCGGTCAGCCAGCCCATGAAGCCTTCCGCCTCCTCGGTGAACCCGAGGCGCAGCAGCGCGTACAGGGTGAAGGCGCCGTCGCGGATCCAGGTGTAGCGGTAGTCCCAGTTGCGGGGCCCGCCGAGCTGCTCCGGCAGGCTGGTCGTCGGCGCGGCGACGATGGCCCCTGTCGGCCGGTAGGTGAGCAGCTTCAACGTCATCGCCGAGCGGTTGACGACCTCACGCCAGCGGCCCCGGTAGCGGGAGTGCGCCAGCCATCCGCGCCAGTAGCGCACGGTGCGGTTGAAGGCCTCGCCCGCCATTGCCTCGCTCATCGGCGAGGGCCCCTCGCCCGAGTCCGAATGCTCGAAGCAGAACGTCCGGCTGTTTCCTGCCGAGAGCGCGAACTCGCATCGCACGCCCTGCTCGGTGCCGGCCAGCTCGACGGCGGAGCTGAGCGTCATGGTCATGTCGGTCGAGCGGAAGACGGCGCCGTGTGGATGCAGCTCGACGCGATGTTGCCCGCGCCCGTAGTCGAACCGCGGCTCACACTCGAGCCGGAAGTGCATCTCGCCGCGGACGCAGAGCACCCGCCGGATCAGGTGCCGCCGAGCGCCGGGATCGCGGTGGATGGGCATGAAGTCCTGCACCTCGCCGACACCGTCGGGCGTCAGGAAGCGCGTGATCAGGACACACGTGTCCGGGTGGTACAGCTGCTTGGTGGTGTGGTGGTCCCGGACCGGCTCGATCCTGAAGTGGCCGCCACGCTCCGCGTCGAGGATCGAGGCGAACACGCTGGGCGAGTCGAACCGCTCCGGGCAGTACCAGTCGATCGTGCCGTCGGTGCCGACCAGCGCGACCGTGTGCAGGTCGCCGATCACTCCGTGCTCCTCGATCGGCAGGTAGTCGCCCATGCTCAGGAGGGCCAGTGTATTCCCCGCCCCGGCCGCCCCCCACGCCGTGCTCCCCGACCGGGGAGCGCCCCTCACGCTCACCTGATGTTGCGGGCGACGTCGGCGCCGGCCGGGAGCCGCTCCACGGCGTCGAGGAAACGGCCGGCGGCCTCGGCCAGGGAGGCGTCCGGACCGGCGACCAGCAGGTCGGCGTCGGTGCGACCTCCGCGGACGGTCGGCGCGAACGGGTGCATGAACACCCCGTCGGCAGTCACGGTCAGCTCGGGCAGCACATCTGCCTCACGCAGCGCCTCGCCCATGCCCCGCACCGCCGCACGGCCGCGGCTGACGACCGGCCTGACAACGTGGTCCGAGTCGGGAATCCCGAACGACCGGTGCATGGCGCAGATCTCCTCCAGCTCCTGCGCCGGCTGCCGTTCGACGGTGGTCGCGATCCGCACCCGCAGGCCTCGGGCGAGCAGCGCGGGGATCGCCGCCAGCACCTGGTCGCGGTTCCCGGGCGCCCGCAGGGCGTCGTTGGTGGGCGCCCGCATCGAGTCCAGCGAGAGCTGGAACGCCACGTCCCGCGCGGCGAGCGGCGCCAGCCGGTCGAGCATGCGCGGTCCGAACAGCGCTGCGTTGGTCAGGACGAGCGCCGGCATCCGGTCGGCCACCGCGACGAGCAGCTCCGGCATCCCCGCAACCATGAACACCTCGCCGCCCGTGACGCCCACGCGGGTCAGGCCGAGGTTCAGCGCCTCGTCGACTGCGGCCAGCACCTGCCCGGCGCTCAGGGTGCGGCGCTCGGCGATCGAGGGCGAGGACTCGGTCAGGCAGTAGCTGCATGCCAGGTTGCAGTGGTACGTGGCGTACACCCACAGCCGGTCTCCCATGCGGCCGTCGCCAACCGCCGCTGCGACGCGATCGGCCAGATCCGGCCGGCGGGAGGTCACGGCGCCCACGCTGCGACGATAGCAGCCGCCCGGGGTCGCTCCCAGGCGGGATTCCGGCGACCCCTCCGGGGCTATACTCGGCTTCGCCCGCCACCGCGGGCACGCCCCGGGGGGCGTAGTTCAGCTGGTTAGAACGCCGGCCTGTCACGCCGGAGGTCGCGGGTTCGAGTCCCGTCGCTCCCGTTCTCGAAGTGCTTCAACGCCGATGAGTCCCGCCGTGGGTTCCTGGATGGCTACGGCTCCGCCAGCGGTGGCGACTGGGGCGGCTACTGGAGCAAGCAGGGACCTGAGCTGCTCGACCACCGCCTCGGCCTGTACGGCGAAGAGCAGCGGATGGTCTTCGGGACCAAGACCTATCGGCTCTTCGCAGACATGCTGGGCTCGAGTAGCGAGGAGTCCGAGGTGCGGGACCCGTGGGTCACCCGGATGGTCAACCTGCCGGCGGTCGTCGTGTCGACCACACTGAAAGGACCCCTCGATTGGGCGGACGGGGCCGTGGCCAACGGTGACGCGGTCGATATCGTCGCCCATTTCAAGGAGGAGTCCGAGGTGCCGTTGCGCTCGCACGGGAGCCTGTCGATGAACCGGGCGCTGATGGCGGCCGGCCTGGTCGACCGCGTCCAGGTGACCATCTTCCCTGTGATAACCGGCCAGAACGGATCGGATGCAATCTTCGAGGGCGCGGCCGACTTCGACTCGAGTTGCTCGAGAGTCGCACCCTCGCCGGCAATATCCAGGAGCTCACGTACCGGCCCACCCCGCATGTCCATGCGTAAGTACGCGTCCACGCGCCGCGAATCCGGCGAGGACGCTTCATCCCGGTGACGGTACCGCCACGTGGCGACGAGGGCGGCCGGAGAGCCCGCGGTCTCCACCGGTCTCCAACTGGTGAAAAGCTGGGATAGTTCCGCCGTGGCAGCACCCGCCGCACCGCCTGGAGCCCCGCTGAGGACAGCCGCCAAACGGCCGCAGATCGTCTCGCTGCTGGGCGGGATCCTGCCGTATGACCGAGCCTGGCTGAGCAGAGACGTCCTCGCCGGCATCACGCTGGCGGCGCTCGCCATCCCCGAGGTGATGGGCTACACCAAGATCGCGGGGACGCCCGTCATCACGGGCCTCTACACGATCCTGCTCCCGATCGCCGCCTACGCGCTGTTCGCCTCGTCGCGCCACCTGGTGGTCGGCGGC
>Ga0265327_10001786_pt1 | contig 25271 bp, 19 predicted proteins | sample 41621metaG_FD_202089 | JGI IMG/M metagenome (GOLD analysis project Ga0265327, IMG submission 202089) | Rhizosphere microbial communities from Carex aquatilis grown in University of Washington, Seatle, WA, United States - 4-16-21 metaG | ecosystem: Host-associated > Plants > Roots > Rhizosphere...
CCCGTGGCTCACCCCGCGGCGACGCGCTGCGCTAGCTGATGGCTACGCGCCTCGCCGCTGATCCGGGTATCGAAGAGGGGTCCCTATTCGGCGCCGATAGGGGGTCCCGATTGCGCGCCGTTTGACATATTTGGCGGCGGTTGCGCCTTTCCGCACATCGGCAATCGCGCCCACGCCCTTCGCAAACGGACCACCCACAGCGAATGAACCAACATTAAAGGCCAGTTCCCCCTGGTTCTGTCCGATGTCAAAGTTTCGTCGGAGCTCGCCGGGGAACGTGGTCGCCATCGGCGTCGCCGTGGGATCCAGATTGACATGTGCTTGATGCGCCTTGTCCCGAATGTCGCGCGCGACGCCTTCAGGATGTGCGAGTCCGTTGCGCGCGTAGTCGAACACCCCTTTTGCGGCGTCGACAACCTGATCGATCGCCGCCTCTCCTCGCGGACTGGTCAGCGCGTCATCTGGGTCGGCCAATCGAGACAGGAAATTCAGGCCACCTCCTAGCCCCTCCGCGGCGTGCCATCCGCCTCTCGCCAGCCCGGCGATATTACCAGCTTGCCGCGCCACATCTCCGCCGATGGATTTTGCCGTCGCGCTTCGATCCAGCCAGTTGTTGGCTTGCCCTACAGAATTGTTCGACGACTTCGTCGCGGCCGCGTCAGCGCGCCCTCTTTTCAGCCGCTCTTGCCGGATCATCTCGTCGTACCGCTCGCCTGCGGGATCCGGAACGGAACGCGGCTCTCCTCGTGGCATCTGCGCCATCTGCCATCCTTCGCAGTTGCGTTGATTTCGGGCGCGCGGCCGGTGAGCCATAGTTCCCGACAGTCAAAACTATCGCATGACGGCGCCCATTAGTCAAGAACAGATCAGGAACATATGTGATCGACAAGCCTCAATTCCGGTTCGCGCCGGACAACGGGAGACGGAAATCAGCCCCTGGAAACCGCCTCAAGCCAGGCCTTCTGATCGGTCCAGGCCAGCGGCATGGGTGTCTTCAATACTCGCTTCAGACGCAGCCCGCGCGGCTGGTGGCCAGCCAGGATCTGGCGTTGGATCTCCGGCGCCATCAGCGCCAGCCGGCAGACTTGGCGGTCGTGCTGAGTCGTCGGCGCGGTGGCGGTCATCAGGTCCTCAGGGTTCGTGAATGGGGACGCCTTCAACCTCACGAGATGGGCAGGCCGATAGAATTTTCGGCATCCGAAATGCAGGCGGAGCTACACCACAGCGAGAGGGGGCCCGCAAATAGAGAGGGCGGTGGCTTGGCCGTGGCGTCTTCAGCGCGCCGCCTTTTCAGGCGCTCCTGACGGATCATCGCGTCATATTGCTCGCCCGCAGGATCCGGAACAGAACGCGGCTCTCCTCTTGGCGCCTGCGCCACTGAGCACCCTTTCGTCATGATGATTTCGGGCATGCGGATCGCCGGCCGCAGTGTCCCGACACCTGAAAGTCTCGCACAAGCTTGGCTTCATGGCCAGAACAAACCAAGAACATAGAAGTTGCAGAGCAGAGACCGGCGCGACGCGCTTGACCATTGGCAGCGGAGAAAACGCGACGTCGGAATGTCGAGGCCGCCACGCAGTCCCTGCTGGCCGTCTCTTCGCCCGACCAATTCCCTGAAACCCCCGTAGTTGGCGGGCTTGCGGCCGCCCAATCCGTCACCGACCCCCGGCTCCAGGCCCTCTGATGTGCCCCATACGTGCCCCATTCCTGGCCGAGACGCTCGACGCCTGCGCCAACGTCGTCCGGGACGGCGCAGTCCACTATGCCTGCATGAACTGGCGGCACATGGCCTTGGTCGCCATCCTTTCCGATCGGCGGTTATTCGTCGGGAACTTCCGGTCTTTGGCCGGGCCCTTGTGGAAGAAATCCCCCAAGCGGCCGACAGCGGGCTCAAGGCCGGCGCCAGGATCTTGGGGATCGATCAGCCGGGCGAAGAGGCCCTGGTACTTCGGATTGACGTCCTTGGCCCAGGGCCGGTTCAACACGTCAAGCAGCGGGATCGTGCGCGGGACATCCCTCTTGCGGCCCTTCATCCAGACCAGGCGCTTATCCCGCTCGCCGCCCGGCCAGGTCCTGGCTGACGGCGCGCCGTGTCTCTCGTCGCAAGTCCATCAATGACGGGACGGCGTTCGGGACCTTCGAGGCGCGGCCTCGCCCGGGGCGCCATTCGGGCCCGTCAAGCCTGCACTGTTTCGAAACCTGGCGCCGAATGTGTGCAGATTGTCAGGCTCGACCGCGCCGTGGGAGTCTCCCGTCCAGTACGGCTTGGGGGCCACGCATGTTGAAATCCATCCTTCTGACGTCCGCTGCTGCGGCGGCGGTCATGACCGCGTCTGCGGCCCAGGCCACCGACTTCACCTTCACCGGCAAGATCGACCACTGGGTGGTCCCCACCACGGGCCTTTATGAGATCCTGGCGTTTGGCGCCCAGGGCGGCGGCGGCGGCGGTCGCGGCGTGGAGGCGGGCGGGGATCTCATGCTGCAGGCGGGATGGGACATCTCCATCCTGGTGGGGGGCCAGGGCGCGAGCTCGCGCGGTGTTGGCGGCGGCGGGGGCGGCAGCTTTGTCGCCCATGGGACCACGCCGCTGGTCGTGGCCGGCGGCGGCGGAGGAAACGCCGTCACCATCGGCTTCAATGCGGGGACGACCTCCCGGTCTGGCGGGGGCAATGGCGGCGGATCCAACGGTTCCGGCGGATCCAAGACGGCGTACTGCGACAGCGGCGCCGGGGGCGGTTTCAGCGGAAACGGCGCGAGCTGCGGCGCCGCCGGCGGCGCATCCTTCCTGAACGGCGGGGCCGGCGGCGGCGGCGCCGCCGCGGGCGGCTTCGGCGGCGGCGGCGCGGGCCACGCCTACTATTTCTCAGGCGGCGGCGGCGGCTATTCCGGCGGCGGGGCGGCCTGGTTCGTGTTCAGCGAGTATGGGCCCAACCCCCAGCGCTCCGGGGGTGGGGGATCCTATGTCGCCGACGCGGCGAAGAACGTCTTGCTCAGGGGCGTCCCGCGCGGGGGTAACGGCGAGATCATGATCAACCTGCTGCAGGCCTCGGTCCCCGAGCCCGCGACCTGGGTCTCGATGATCACCGGCTTTGGCCTGATGGGCCTGGTGCTGCGCCGGCGGTTCCGGCAGCTTTCCCGTCCTGCCTGACGGCGCGGCCTGCTACAGCTTCGGCATGGATCACGGCATTCACTTCATCTCGGGCCTGCCCAGGTCCGGCTCGACCCTGCTGGCGGCGCTGCTCAGCCAGAACCCGGCGATCCACGCGGCGATGAGCAGCCCGACGGCCAGCCTGGTGGCGTCGCTGTTGCGGACCATGAGCCAGGAGAACGAAGGTGCGGTCTTCATCGATGACGACCAGCGCGAGCGGGTGCTGAGGGGCTGCGTCGACGCCTTCTATGGCGACATCCATCCGCAGAAGCTGGTGATCGACACCAGCCGCGACTGGACCGCCAAGCTCTCCCTGGCGGCGCGGCTCTGGCCAGAGTCGCGGGTGATCTGCTGCGTGCGCAACCCCGCCTGGGTGCTGGACAGCCTTGAGCGGCTGACCCAGAAGAACAATCTCGAACCCTCGGGCATCTTCAAGTTCGACCCGGGCGGCACGGTCTATTCGCGCTGTGAGGGCCTGATGGCCGGGGGCATGGTCGGCTTCGCCGTCAGCGCGGTCCGCCAGGCGGTGTTCAGCGACCATGCCGACCGCCTGCTGCTGGTGCGCTTCGAGACCCTGACCCACGATCCGCATGGCGCCCTTGCCGCGATCTACGACTTCCTGGGGCAGCCGGCCTTCGCCCACGACGTGGACGCGGTGGAGCAGGACTACAACGCCCTGATGTTCGACGCGCGGATCGGCGCGCCGGGCCTGCACCAGGTGCGCCGCCATGTGCGACCAGTGGCGCGCCGCCCCCTGCTGCCGCCCGACCTGTTCGAACGCCACCAGGCGGACGGCTTCTGGGAGACCGAAGGCGGCCTGCCGCCCGCGGTGCGAATGATCTGACTGCGACGCTCGAGCCCTCCGTGGCGCCCGACGCCCTTCTGCGGCAGGCGCAGGACCTCGTCGAACGTGGTGAGGTCCTCGAGGCGCGGCGCATCTGCGGGACGCTGCTGCGCCGGTCGATGGACCATGCTGAGGTCTGGCACCTCCTGGGCGTCCTCGACTATGGCGACCATGACCTTGCCGGCGCCGCCGAGCATATCGGCCGCGCGATCCGGCTCAGCGGGGGCACGGAGGCCGCGCACCACGCCAATCTGGGCCTCGTCCAGATGGCGGCGGGGGATCGCCCCGCAGCCCTGGGATCGTTCCGGCGCGCCCTGGACCTGGCCCCGAACCATGCGGAGGCCCTGTTCAACCTGGCGATCCTGCAGGAACGGATGGGGGATCTCGACGCGGCGCTGGCGGGGTTCGCGCGGGCGCTGGGGCTCGATCCCGGCCTGCCCTTCGGCCTGGGCGCCTGGCTGCAGGCCAAGCTGGCCGCCTGCGACTGGGCCGGTTTGCCGGCCCTTGGCGCGCAGATTGCGCAGGGGGTCCGAGCCGGCGCGCGGGTGGCGGAGCCCCATGTCCTGCTCCGCATCGTGGCCGACGAGGATCTGCTTCAGCTCAGCGCCCGAATCTATTCCGCGGCCAGATTCCCGCCCGCGGCCAGGTCGACCGGGCGGCGCCAACGCAATCCGGATGGCAGGATCCGCCTGGGCTATCTGTCCGGCGAATTCCGGGCCCATGCGACCTCGGCCCTGATGGCTGAGGTCTGGTCGCGGCACGACCGGGACGCCTTCCACCTGGTCGCCTTCGACAATGGCTGGGACGACGGCAGCCCGATGCGCCGGCGGGTGGAGGCGGCGTTCGACGCCATCGTCCCCATCGCCCACCTCTCGGACGCCGAGGCGGCCCAATGCCTCGCCGACTGGGACCTCGACCTGCTCATCGATCTCAACGGGGCGTTCGGGGTCCATCGACAGGGCGTGCTGGCGCGGCGCCCGGCGCCGATCCAGGTGAGCTATCTGGGATATCCCGGAACGCTCGGCGCCCCCTGTCTGGACTATCTGATCGCCGACGCCATCGTGCTGCCGGCCGAGCACTATCCCTATTATGACGAGAAGATCGTCCGCCTGCCCCACGCCTATCAGCCCAACGACACCACGCGCCCCGTCCTGCCCCAAGGCCCGACCCGGGACGAGGCGGGCCTGCCGGCGGATCAGTTCGTATTCTGCTGCTTCAATCAGAGCTTCAAGATCACCCCTCGGATCTTCCAGATCTGGATGTCGATCCTGACCGAGGTCACCGACAGCGTTCTCTGGCTTCTGGATACCAACCCCCTCGCCCGGGCGAACCTGAGAGCCGCGGCGGCGGCAAACGGGGTCGACCCTGGTCGGCTGATCTTTGCGCCCTGGGCGAGTCATGGCGATCACCTCGCCCGGCAACGCTGCGCGGACCTCTTCCTCGACACCCTGCCGTACAACGCCCACACCACGGCCAGCGATGCGCTCTGGATGGGATTGCCCGTTCTGACCCGCAGGGGCGCCGCGTTCGCCGGGCGGGTCGCGTCCAGCCTGCTGACGGTCCTGGGCCTGCCCGATCTGGTCTGCGAAACCCTGGAGGACTACGAGGCCAGCGCGATCCGGTTCGCCCGGTCACCGGACCTGCTGCGACAGATCCGTGAGACCCTGGTGAGCAACCGGGCGACGAGCCCCCTGTTCGACACCGCCGCCTTCACCCGGCGCCTCGAAGCGGCGTTCCGGCAGATGCACGCTCGACACAGCGCCGGCCTGCCGCCCGACCATTTCGACATCGCACCCTAGGGCCGACCGACATGGAGACAAGTCAGCTTCGGGCTGCGCGGACCGCCAATGAAACACTCAGATCTCTCTCGGCTCTTTAGACCGCCCGGAGAGCCCCAAACCCTCAAGGGCTCGACTTGGCCGAGGCGGCGGCGGCGACCGAGACAGGTCCGCTTTGGGGCGAGTTGTCTAAGGTCGGCGACGAGGCCGGAGCGACGGACGACAATGCGGCATAGATTCGATCCGCGATGGCGGCGTCGCCGCGCGCCGTCGGGTGAAACATGCCCGAGAGGGATTCCGGCAGAACGACGCCGTCCTTGTCGCTCACCATCTGGGTCAGCACGCTGTCATTAGCATTGCGCAGCCATCGCGCCCGACCGGCGCTGTAGGGGTCCCACAGCCGGGGCTCCGGATAACTGCCGTCCCACGCCTTTGCGGCCCAAAACCACCCGAGCTTCACCTGCGGAAAGCCGAATTCCGATTTCAGGTCGCTAGAGCCTGCGCAGAACCCGTGCTGCTCATATTCGGTGGGCGCCTTGGCGACGAGCCAATGGGCGGCGGCCGCAGAGGCGGCGATCTGATTGTTCAAGGCCGGAATGACCTCAGACCTCAGGGCTTCGGTCTTCATGGACTCGATCTTCGGGCGGACGACGTGCGCAATCAGCACATCGAGCGAACGCCACTCTTCCTCAAGATCTTCCGGCTTTCCGAACGCCGACCCGGGGGTCAGGGTCCCACAGGGCTTCCTGGCGGCGTCGTTGAACGCCGACGGATAGGCGACCTGGATGACCGTCGCCTGCTCGCTCAGGCCGCTGGCGCTCAGGCCTTGCGCGGCGAGCTTCAACAATGCCGGCAGCTCGAATTCGATCAGATGCCTGGCGTCGACATCGCCCCCTGGACCGCCCGGCTTGCAGCGGGTGTCCTGGAGCTTGGCGCCGGAGGCGTCGGTGTAGGTGAAGGGTACGGACGGACAAACAAAGCCCAGACCATTCCCGAACAGGAAGGTTCGGGCGAATTGAGCCAGCACCTCGTCCCACGGACCACTGACCGGCAAGAGCGCCCACGCGCCCATGCCGGCGAAGCCGACATCATTGCCGCCCAAGGTGATCAGAATGACGTCCGGCTTGCGGATCCATTTCCCGCAGGTCGTGGATGGGAGGTCCGCCCGCCCCTGACTGGTCGAGTATATTCTATGCCAGGTCGGAAAATCGGCGGGCGTGTAGGGCAATGACCCGGCCGTGGGCGAGAGGCAAAGCGTGGAAACGGCCTGGGCGAGTTGCGAGCTCTCCTGGGCCAGGCCCCGCTGGTGCAGCGCATCAAGTCGAGGTTTCCCGGGCGGGGATTTCTGGGGCGTGAGGAATCCGTCCAACACCGCCGCCCCCGAACAGGCGAAAGAGACAAGCGTGACGCTCCGATGTGGATCGGCGGCCGCCATTCTCATCGCGGCCAACACCTGAGGGGAAAACAGCGATCGATGGCACTCGTTCGACCACCAATCTGCGGAATTCTGCGGCTTCAGCACGTCGTTGTTCATCGACCCGACGGGGAAGGGATGCCACCAATCCGTTGGGGAGGCGTAGCGTTTCAGGTGAGCATTCACCCCTGACAGGTTCGCCGGCAGGTCTGGATTGCCTTCACCGGCGGCGTAGGAATCGCCCAGAACGAGCACCAGGCTGTCATGCGAGTCTATGGTCGCTTCGTAAGACGCGCCGCCCACGGCCTGAACAGATACGTTGGCGTGAGCTCGGAATTGCGCCTGATCGACTGGAACTGAGATGGGAACTTCGTCCGCGCAGGATTGAGACGGACGAGCGACGCCATCTATGGTCCAGATGCAATCGGGATAGGCTGGGTCGAATTCGGCGAGCCGCAAGACGATGGCTTGGGACTTTGGCGCGATATAGCTTGGATCGTAGGACGCCAGCTCCCTGTTAAAATAGGTATTCAGATATATCTTCTCGCTGTCAGGAATATTTCTGACCGCCAGGGCTCGTATCAGATTTTCATACTGACCAGATATCGTCATCGAGGATGAAATATTCTTCAATACTTCATCAATCTTCGAGGCCGCGCCATTATCTGATTTTACGAGACGAAATGGATGCTCCACTCGCCAGTCGATCTGTGTTTCGGCATGTGAAGCACACGGTCCCGCAAGAGCGAGCAGGGCGAAGGGCAATATTCTGATGAGCACTTCCACCTCCATCATTGTCGAAGCCCGAGGCTGCGGGCCTGTCGACGCAAATCCGGTTCCGTCGCAGCCGCAGACTTCGGCTCCGCTCTACGCAACGGGAACGCCAGGTTCCTCGGACGGCCGCGAGCGCGGCGGCGGCGCTTCACTCCTCTTGATCTGAAGTCGCATCTACCGCTGCCACATGGCCCGGCCCGAATTCAGATCGAACGCCCTAGTCGTACTTGAACTGCACTGCGCCCAGGAACCGGCCCACGGCGGCGTGCTCCGGACTGACCGGCGGCGCGAGGGCGGCCATGGCGCGGCGCAAGTCCCGCGAGATGCTGAGCACCAGATCCCAGCTGGACGGCAGGTTCTGGAGCAGGGTATCGGCGCGGTAGGCCACCTCAAGATCAGGCGGCGTCGTCGCGACGACCCCTTCATGGTTTCGTATGGCGCCAAGGATCGCCTGCGCCATGATGGCGTAGCCCACCAGCGTGGGGTGCATGCCGTCCAGGCTGTCGAGACCGCCGCGCCACCGACGCGGATCGAATAGCGAGGGACCCTGTATCATCAGATTCGACAGCACCCTGCCGTCGCTGGTTCTTACAACCTGGGCCTCGTCGCTCGCCTTGAAATCGTAGGCTCCAAAGGCTCGATCGATGCGCACGATGTGGATACGGGGGTCGGAGCTCGCCTCACGCTCGGCGAATTCATTGACCGCGTGCACAGTGTCATCGTTCACCCGCATCTGTTCGGCGGTGAGCGTCCCGTAGCCAAATCCAAAGCGGTTTTCATAGAGGGGATAGTAGCGCCCGGATCCGGGCTTTGACTCGCCGGCGAAGCCCGGCGTCGGGCTCATATTTGCTGACCCGCTCGGCAGCGGTAGCGCGTTCAGATAGATATGCTCGACCGACGCCGGGAGCGCTTTCAGTCCGGTGATCAAGGTGCTGAGATCGGCCAGGTCGGACGCATTGAACGGGCCGTCAGCGCCCCCGGCGCCGTTCGACGCCTCGGCGGCGAAGGCCATGTTCCAGAGGCCATTGTTCCCGCCGATGTTCACCAGCAGCCGCCTGGGCTGGCGGCGCGCGACGATCTCCAGGGGTGAAAGGGCCGGCGCCGTCATGTCGCCCATCGGGTTGAGCAAAAAGCGGGTGTTGAACGCCATACACAACTCAGCCAGCCGGTGATTCACCTTGCTGAAGTCGGCCCCCAGGCTTCCGCGGAGACCGTCAATCTCGTCCTGCGCGGTCTCCCAGGTCCGGGCGTAGAGGTCCCGATAGCTGGAGGAGGCGATTGCGATGTTGTCGAACTGGGGCAAACGCGACAGCGGGCGAGACTCCCAGAAGAGGATGTTCCGCTCGATGTCGTCCGCAATCCCGAAGACATTGGGCAACTGCCTCAGCCAGTCCTCGACGTTCAGGATCACGTGGCGCGGATAGTCGGGGATGACGAATGGAACGTTCAGCGCCCGCGCCACCTGGGCCGGCACACTCCATTGCGCCAGCTCCGGGCTGATGGTCATCGAACGCACTCCGTTGAACACGGAATCGCCGATCGCCATCATTTCGGGTCTGGCCATGCCTGTGTCCTTCACTGGTACTGACTTCGGCCCCGGTATCGAAGCTGGCCTCGCCGCCCCGGGCGCCTTGGGTGCGAGGCCCGGAACGCGCTCGGTCGTCGCCTAGGTGGCTGACTTGTCTGCGAGAGAGCTCTTTGCGGCGGCCAGCGCCGCCGCCGCCACGGTGGCGCCGTTGGCGCTCGCGATCCCACTGACCCCTTTTGCTGTCATCAGCGCCGTGAAGAACACCGGATCCGCGTCCGCCGGGTAAGCTGTCAGGTTGACGTCAAGTGTGCTGACCGCCGCCACCAATGGAGGAACGGCGCTGGCCGGCGTTTTTGGGTCAATCGCCGCCAGGGCGTCGGCCAATGCGACACGACGCTTCGCAAGACCAACCATCATGTCGTTCGCATTCTTCACGAATTCGGAGACGGTCGCGGCCTTCTCGGCGTTGAATTTGCCCAGGTCTTTGGGGACATCGCCCTTTGCCGCAATGCGAAGTGGTTCGGCGTGGAGATCGACGGCCGTTTTGGCCAGTTGCTTGAACTTGTTCTCCCACGTCTTTGGCGCGCCTGCGTCGCAAGTGAACGTCGCGGGATCTGTAGAGGTCATGGCGCTGATACACCCGCTCGCCGTGGCGATCAGGGCCTTGAGATCGGAGTCCCAATCGTCGACCGGCGTCGCGTCGCTGGCCGGCGACACGCCCGTGACGCCGGAGCTCTCGAACGCGGCGACGACGGCCGCAACCTGGGCGCCCGAACCATTCTTCGCCTGGATGGCGGCGGCGGCCTTGCGGATGTTGGCGATGTCCTGCTCGCGCGCCACGACGGCGTTTTTCAGCTTGCTGAAGCCGCGCAGCATGCTGCAGTCGCCGTGATAGGCAAAGAGGTCTCGCATGGCCATCGGCAGGGACCAGGTCGCATAGTCCTCCTTCAGGTGCTTCTTCAGGATCTCGAGATCCTCGGCCCGCAGTTGGTCGATCGCATCCGCGATGATCTCCGCGCCCTGCTGCGCGAAGATGTTGCGATCCAGGGACGAGGCCTCGGCGGTGGAGAAACCGCTCAGAGCCGCCAGCAGCTTCGCCGAAGACGCCGGGGTGGAGATGGCGCTGGCGCCGGCGAGCCCGGCTGAGAGGAAGTCGAATCCGATGCGCGAGGTCACCTGACCGCTCCTCAGGCCTTGCAGGTAGACCACGCAGTTTGCCTCGGACGCGCTGATCCACTGCCCCGCGACCAGATTGCGAATTCGGAGATTGGCGGGACTGCGATCCGCCGCTTCGACCAGATCGTCGAGCGTGCCCGACGGCGCGGCGCCGCCAGCCGAGGTCAGGGCGCTCTTCAAGGTTTCCTGTAGGTCGATCTGCCGTTCGCGGATGGGACCCTGTGTAGGGCCTCCCCCCATGCGGACCGGTGCGCCGGGTTCGTACAGGAAGGGTTGGCGGCGCCCAATGTCTCCGGTTGAACAGGCCGAGAGGAGTGTCGCACACCCGGCCATCAACGTCGTTGCGATGCGGTTCATCTCGAGGTCTCCCGGCAAAAGGATCAAATTGGATTTCGAAATCCATCAGTCTCTGGTTGGCCCGAGAAGATTGGTGAAGATTTCGATGATGCACCCTTAGTGGTGGCTCGTGACGCATCCGGTATCTCCGGGTAACTGCACCGTGAGTTCAGCGTGAAAAATCTACTCTTGACTGTGAAAAGTCAGCTCCTCCACGTAGACGCGATGCACATTTCGGGTTGTGGTTTGAATTGGGATGAAGACCAAGGCCGGGGATCGAGGCATTGACACTGTTGGCGCCCAGAAGCGAACCATTCGGACGCGGAACGCCGTCTTGCCTCGCGCAACCCCGGCAAGTTTGGCCGAGGTCGAAAATAGATCGCGATCCTGCCGGGAGTTCGAATATCGTGCCGCTGCCAGCGGGGCGGGAATCGCCGATGAACTCTACCGGATTCCAATTCGAACTATGCCTGCTCGGTGCGTTCCAGCTGCAGTCGACATCTGGAGACCGCATTGAAATCTCCAGCAAAAAGAGCGCCGCCCTGATCGCGCTATTGGCCATGGCCCGCGACGGCGTCCGCACCCGCGCCTGGCTGCAAGACAAGCTTTGGGGCGCCCGCCAGCCCTCTCAGGCTCAGAGCAGCCTGCGCACCGAGCTCCGGTTGCTGCGCCTGCGTCTGAACGGCGGCCCTGCGCCCTTGCTCATCTGCACCCGCGATGTCGTTCGCCTGAACCTGGACCTGCTGCGCGTTGACGCGCTCTCTCCGGGCGTCAGGTCCGACCGCCAGTTTCTTGAAGGGCTTGAAATCCCCGGCGAGGATGGCTTTGAAGATTGGCTGCGGGAGCAGCGCGCGGGGATGGACGCGGCGCGCGAGGTTCGCGCCTCGGCCCCGATGTTCGCCGGCGCCTCGACATTCGCTCCGGCCTTAAGTGATCCCGACGACCGGCCGCCCGAACCGCCGACCATGGTCGCGGTGCTGCCTTTCCTCAATCAAACGGGCCACGACGCCAATGACTACCTGGCCGAGGGCCTGAGCGAGGACCTGATCGACCGCCTCTCGCGACTGCGCTGGTTTTCGGTCATCGCTCGCGATTCCAGCTTCACGTTTGGTCCCAAGGATGTTGATCGCGCGTCCGTGGGCGAAGCGCTCGGCGTCCGGTTCCTGGTGGAAGGGCGACTGCGCCACCGCGACGGGGCGTTCTGGCTGTCGGTGAGCCTGACCGAGGCGCGAAGCGGACAGGTCATGTGGTCGACGCGGGTGGAGTTGCCATCGGTTCTGTCGCAGCGCGCCCTTGAGCCCACCATCGCCGATATCGTGGCCATACTCGACAATCGCATCGACCACGCCGAGCAGGAACGCTCCCATGCCCGGCCCACGTCGGACCTTACGCTCAAGGACCTGATCTGGCGGGGACGATGGCATCTCAATCGGCTCACCAAGACCGATTCTGAAACGGCCCGATCTCTGTTCACTCAGGCTCTGGATCGCGACCCGGATAACTCCGAGGCCCTGATTCAGATGGCCTTCTGTCTCGGGTGGTCGATTTGGTCGACCCGACAGTCCAAGCCTCAGATCCTGGAAATGCGCCGTTTCGCGCAACGCGCCATGATCGCCGATTGCGATGATGGGCGAGGTTACATGCTGGCCGGGATCGCAGAGATGTGGCTGCGACAGAGCGCCAGAGCGAAAGCGCTCCTGGTGCAGGCCATCCGCCTCAATCCAAGCCTCGCCATGGCCCACGCGCAGCTGGGCAGCTGTCACATGCTCGCCCGGGAGACGACCCAGGCCATAGACAGCCTCAACACCGCGCTTCGCCTGAGCCCGAATGACGTCCACCTGTTCTACCCCCTCGGCGAGCTGGCGATGTCGCACGCGATGATGAGCGAATGGACGCGGGCGATTGACTATGCAGATCAGGCCCTGATCCGCCGCCCCAATTACTGGCATGCCCACGCCACCAAGATCATGGCGCTCGTCGCGCTTGGGGACGCGCCTGGCGCGGGCGCCGCCTTCGACGAGCTCATCACCGCCGTCCCGGGCTTTTCTGAGCCCTATATCGACTGGCTGCCCTTCGTGGATCAGGCCTGGACAGATGCGCTCCGCGCCTCGCTCGCGCAGGCGGGTCTGAACGCTGTCGGACCTTTGGCCGCGTCTTCGTTTCAGTCCGAGTGAATTCGCGAACACAGACCGGGGGACGCCAGCGCAATGCCAATCGGGGTCGCCACCAAATACTATGAGCGCATTGCGTTGGCGGAGGCCGTGGCGCCGGCCGCGGATGTGCCGCCGTCAGCAGCCTTCGATTTTGAGTCCCTGCAGAAGACCGGACTTCTCGCACGCCTCGCCCCTAAGGCGCTCACCCTGGTCCTTGACGCGCTCTGGGCTTGCAGGATCGTCTTTCCACGACCTCGAATACCGTTCTCGCGCTACGTCGTGGTCATGCGCCATGCCGATGTTGTGGCCGTATTGTCAGACAACGAGCGGTTCGAGACCCCCTTCGGCCGCGAAATGCGCCAGCTCTGTTCCGGCGATGATTTCATTCTGGGGGTCGGAGATCCGGAACACGCCGTACAATTGTCGGCGATCAAGGCGGCGATGCCGCCGACCGATCTTCCCCGCCTCGCGCGCCTTTGCGAGCACCAGGCGGCGACGCTGATCAGCGCGGCGCCGGGCCGCATCGACGTGATCGGCGACCTGTTTCGGCGCGTCGCCATCGAAGTCTTCGCAACCTATTTCGGGGTTCCCGTCGCCGACCCGGAGGCCTTCGGCGATTGGACCATGGCGCTCAACAATCTGCTTTTCGCGGATCCGACCGGCGGCCCACCGGCTAGGGCGCAAGCCTTGGCGGCGGCCGCCCGGGTGCGCCTCATTCTCGATTCCGCCATTGCAGCAGCCAGGATCGCGCCGGACTCCAAGACGATCATCGGCCGCCTCGTTCGCCTGACCAATCCGGCGCTGACCGACGGCCAGATACGAGCCATTGTCCTGGGCCTGGCCACCGGGTTCGTGCCCACCATCACCCTGGCCTCCAGCAACATACTCAGCCTCCTGATGCGCCGTCCAAAATGGATGGCGGCGGCTCAGGCGGCCGCCTCGCTGCAGGATCGGGGGCCTTTAAAGGCGATCCTGCTGGAGGCGGCGCGGCTCAATCCGGCGCTGCAGCCTGGTCAATGGCGCTACACACTGGCCGACGCTCGGATCGGTCCGAAGGACGGGCTCCTCAGTCGGCGGGTAAGGCTGGGCGACGTCATCATCGTCGCCACCAAGTACGCCCTGCGCGATCCCCGACGATTCCCAGATCCGATGCAGATGAAGCCCGGCCGGAATCCGCCGCCGGACATCATGTTCGGCACGGGCATGCACTGGTGCCTTGGGACGTTCGTCGCCCTGACCGAGATGACCGAGGTGTTTCGACTGCTCCTGCAGCAACCAAACCTGCGTCGCGCCGCGGGGCCCGCGGGCGCCCTCAGCACGGTCGGTCCCTATCCCCGCCACCTGGAGCTGGAGTTTGGCCCATGACCGCCGGCGCCGTTCAGACCCTGCTGACCATCTGCGCCCCTGTTCGCAAGGGCGCCGACCTCGATCAGTTGGAAACCTTGATCGCCAAGGACGGAAACCCGGCAAGCGACGAAGGGGTCGCCGCCCGATGCCTGCACAAGACATCGATCGTCCATTTCGCGTCCCTGAGCCTGCTCGACCTGGCGGAACCGAACGCGCCACCCGACCTCGTCATCCTGCTCGAGGTCAATGCAGATGGCGATAAGACGTCGGCGATCCAGACTCTCGCGCGGGAAGCCGTGGACTGGCTGGGTCCGATCTTCGAGTTTTCAGATCGGCGTCCATGGGAATCCCTCGACCGTCTCATGATGCGCCACTGCCTGGCGCTTCACACTTGGCCGATTGGAGCTATTGGCCTCGCATTCCAGGGCGTCGGGGAGTTTTCCGTCCGCGACATCGCAGCTCAACGGGATCTGGCCGCGTTTGTTCGCGACGCCCTCGACCACTTTCATCACGAACGCAGGGGCCAGGACGTCTCGGCGATGCAGGCCCTCACCTTCGTGCGGCGCTTGATCCGATCGCCAGGCCCGGCGGCCTCCGGCGCCGCACAACCGACCCCCCTGGATGAACTGCGCCTGCGCGGCCAGGCCTTCGCCGATTTCCTTTTGCGGGGAAATGGCCAGACCTACGCCTTCGCCCAATGGACCCAGCCCACCAAATTCACGACCTTCGTGCGCTGGTTGACCTCACCCCCAATGAGGGTTGTCTGGGGGATTCTGCTGGCCATTGGAGCCGCGATTGATATCGCGATCCTCCGCGCATTGCCGAACATCTCCGAGACGCATTCCGCCGTGTCGATGATCTGGCGCCCGCCGGCTTATGTCCTGCTGGGCCTCGGCTATGTCGCGCGGTTCCTGCTGTTCCTCGCGCCGGCGTTTGGCGGCGTCTTGCTGGTGACCGTGTTGCTGGGCGGGTTGTTCCTGCATCTGCTGAGACTCGGTGAGGAGCGAAACACACCCGATCCCTCCACCGCGGGGCTCGATGTCATGCGCAGGATCAACGCCGTCGAAAACCCACCGAACTACGCCCAGAACCACTTCATGGCGGTGACCACTCTGACGCCGGGGCTGTTCACGTTCCTGCGCCTGTCACTGGCGCTCTACGGCATCGCCGTTGTGCTGAAATATCACTTTCGCCCGGGCTTCGTTTTGACGATGGGGACCATCCATTTCGCCAAGTGGTTCCGCGTTCCTGGCGCCCGGAAAATGGTGTTTCAGGCCAACTATGATGGCAGCTGGGAAAGCTACTTAGAAGATTTCATCACCAAGGCTCACACAGGTCAGACCGCCGCCTGGAGCAATAGCGTCGGATTTCCCCGCACCCGCTTCCTCATCGGCGAAGGGGCCCAGGATGGGGACCGCTTCAAGCGCTGGGTTCGGCGACAGCAGGTGCTGGCGCCCTTCTGGTACAGCCGATTTCCGGACCTCACGACGGATCAGATACGCGACAACGCCCTGGTGCACGACGGGCTGATGCGCGCCCAATCCGAGACTGCAGCCCGCGCCTGGCTGGATTGTCTCGGCTCCCGGCAACGGCCGGCCGGAACGATCGAGTCGGGCGAGGTCCAATCGATCACTCTTCGCGGCTTCAAATACCACAGCCACACGGTTTGCGCGGTCCTGCGTCTGCCCGACGACCCATTGGTGCGGCAGTCCTGGCTGCAACAGGTTGCGCAAAATCCCGCCTTGGCGATCACCTTCGGAGAGACCCCGCCCAGTGCTCGCGTCCATCCGGGTCTCGGGACCGACGGCGATCGGGACATGGTCGCCGGCGCCACCGCAACATTTGTGGGATTTACAGCGGCAGGCCTGTCGCGATGCGGCCTGGACGCTGGGGGGCGAGACACGGGCCTGGCCTCCTTCTCCAGTGCGTTCAACATCGGCATGGCCGGTCGCGCTCGAATTCTCAACGACATCGGCGAATCCGCTCCGCAAGGTTGGGAATTCGGCGACGCGCCCCTGGTGAAGGATAGGGTCGAGATCAGACCCGCCGCCGACCTCGCCCTCCTGATCTACGGATTTTCGCATACGCAGTGTCGTGGCGTGCTGGAGGCCCACCTTCGGGAGCTCCCCGGACACCAGATCCTCAGCGCGGTTTGGTCGGGTCCTCATCAAGGTGCGAAGGGCCGCGCTCTGAACGAGCCCTTCGGGTTCCGTGACGGCATATCCCAACCGGTGATCAACGGGACGCAGCGCGCCGCGAAGGGCGCGCCGGCCCGCGACCTGGTCGAGCCCGGGGAGTTCATTTTCGGCTATCCCAATAACCAGGCCTATTACGCGCCCAGCCCCGTGGTCAGTGCGCAAACGGATCCGGAAGACCACCTGCCGACCAATGCCGCGGAGGCGCCAGCCCCCTTCCCCGATTTTGCGGCCCGGCCTTTGCCCGAAGATTTGAGAGATTTCGGGCGCAACGGCTCCTTCATGGTGCTGCGAAAGCTGCGCCAGAATGTGGAGGCGTTCAGCGCTTTCACCGAGGACAAGGCAAGAGAACTCAACGACATCCCAGGCTTCGCTTTGATGAATGGCGGCAGGGTAAGCGCCGACTGGGTGGCCGCTAAGATGGTCGGCCGTCATCGCGATGGCGCGCCGCTGGTGGAAAGCGCCGGGGCGTCGCCTTCGGGGTCATCTCAAGACCTGAATGATTTCGATTTTGGGTCAACTGATCCCCAGGGCCTTCAGTGCCCGCTGGGCGCCCATATTCGCCGGGCCAATCCTAGAACCAGCCTGCAACCCAATGATCCGAACCAGCAGATGATCACCAATCGTCACCGACTGCTGCGCCGTGGCCGCGCCTATGACATCGCTGCGACAAGTGAGGATGGGAAACCAGAAGTCGGCTTGCTCTTCGTGGGCATCTGCGCCGATCTCGAACGTCAGTTCGAATTCATACAACAGACCTGGGTCGATTCCCCGGCGTTCCACGGCCTCGAACATGAACCCGACCCGGTCGTTGGCAAGGCTGAGGGGACGACATCGCGGGTCTTCACCATCCCAACGCCCGCCGGGCCGCTGAAACTCAAGGGCATGGGCAATTTCGTCACCGTGCGCGGCGGCGGATATTTCTTTCTCCCCAGTCGCGCCGCCCTTGCATACCTGGCGACGCTGTAAAGCGGCGCTGGACTCTAGGTCCTCGCGGCGGCCTTCAGCGGGAAGTCGATCTCACAGGTGACGCCTCGGGGCTTGAAGCCAAGCTGCACCCGGCCCGCCAGTTCGCGGGGCAGGCCGCCTTCAATCAGACGGCGGCCGAACCCCTGCTGGGTCGGCGGCGTGACCCTTGGACCGCCCAGCTCACGCCAGACCAGGCGTAGCCATGCCGACCCCGCTTCCCGGCGGCGTTTCCAGGTTACGCTGACCGTCCCCTGCTCGGTCGACAGCGCCCCATATTTGGCGGCGTTGGTGATGAGCTCCCCCAGCGCCATACCCAGGCTCACGGCCGCCGTCGGGGTCAGACGCACCTCGGGCCCGGCCAGATTGAACCGGTCTCCGCCCTGATTCTGGTGCGGCTTCAGGTGTTCCGCCACCAGTTCGCGCACCCAGGCGCCGGACCAGGAGTTTCGGGTCAGGAGATCATGATTGTGCGACAGCGCCAGCAGGCGCGCCTCGAAGATCCGGACAAAAGCCGCGGGGTCGGCCGCCGACTTGGAGGTTTGCCGGGCCAGAGATTGCACGGTGGCCAGGGTGTTCTTCACCCGATGATTCAGCTCATGGACCAGCAGCAGCTGGCGCTCTTCGGCCGCCTTTCGCTCAGAGATGTCACGCACCGAATCCTGCAGCGCGATCGGCGTTCCTGCAGCGTCGAACAGCACCTTTGGCTGGCCCTCGATCCAGATCCATCGGCCGTCCTTGTGGCGGACCCGGTACTGGATGGCGGCGGAGGTGTGGCCCGGACCGGCGGCGACACGGACCTGAATGCTTTCCTGAGCCGTGGCCGCGTCATCGGGATGCATCAGGTCCAGGATCCGCCTCCCGACCATTTCCTCGGCGGTGTAGCCCAGGACCGGCTCGCAGGCCGGAGTGACGAAGGTGATGACGCCAAGAAGGTCCATCTGAGCGATGATGTCCGTGACATTCTCCGCCAGCAGGCGATACCGCGCCTCGCTCTCCCGCAGCACCTGCTCGCCGTGTTTGGTCTTGGTCACGTCCATGGTCACGCCGGAGACCGCAATCGGTTCTCCGTCGGGCGCGCGTTCTATCGCCCCGCGGATGGCCAGATACCGGATCTCGCCGTCAGGCCGGAAGATCCGAATGTCGTCGGAATAGCTGACGGTCTCGCGGTCGTGGCCGTCCAGAATGGGCCGCAGGACCAGCCGATCGTCGGGATGGTATCGCTTGGTCACCGCGCCCAGGCTTGGCACGCCCTTGGCCGGATCAAAGCCGTAGATGCGGTACATTTCATCGGACCAGATCGAGGCGCCGGTCCTGATGTCCCGCCGCCAATGTCCGACCCCGGCGACGTCGGCGGCCATGTCCGCCCAGCGCTGATGCTCTAGCAGGACCGCCTTGGCCTGGGCCGCCCGGGCCTCGCTGACGGCCAGGGCCTCCAGGGCCTGTTTGCGTTCGATGGCGATCGCTGCGACGTGGGCGGAGGCGACGATGGTGCGGATGTCCTCGTCGGTCGGTCCCCTCGCCTCGCGACGGTACATGGCGAACGCGCCCAGGATGCGCCCCTCGGCGCCACGGATCGGCTCTGACCAGCAGGAGGCCAGCTGGGCCTGGCCGGCCAGGGCCTTGAAATCAACCCAGAGGGGGTCGGTCTGAATGTCGCGGACAATCACCCTTTCGCCGGAAAAGGCGGCGGTGCCGCAGGATCCGACTGATGGGCCGATGGACGCCCCGTCGATCGCCTGGGTGTAGAATTCCGGCAGGCTGGGCGCAGCGCCATGCACCAGATGCTGACCGGACTCATCCAGCAGCAGGACGCTGCACAAGGCGCCCTCGTGCTCGGCCTCGACGCCACGGACGATGGTGTCGAGGATCACGCCCATCGACGCGCCCTCGGCGATCAGGGCCATCGCCCGGTTCGCCAGGGACTGGCCGGCCTTGGCCTCGACCCTAGGTCGTCGGTTCTGCCGCAGACCCGTTTGTTCTGCCATTTCAAATTGTTCCGAGAGATGGCTTAAGGGCGCAGCATACCCCTGCGCCCCTCTGTCGTCCCCATGTCATAATGTCCGGCGGACGCCGGAGGATCGAAGGCCAGGTCCGCCGGCGCCTTGCGGCCGCGGTGCGGCCGCACCGATCAAAGTCAACCCGCCCTGCCCGGACGCGCGGGCGGGACCGCACCGCTCAGGGCCGGGGTCTGATCCGGATGTTGAGCTGGCCGTCCAGGCCAGCCTCTCGGTGGTGCTCGATGGCGCGCATCTGCGGGGAGGCCAGCATCTCGCGGAAGGCCGCAGTGGACGGGTATTCCACCAGCAGCACCTTGTCCCAGAGCGCCTCCACCTGACCGATCAGAAGGCCCGTGACCTCGCCGCCACTCAACAGGCGACCGCCCAGCCCCACGATCAACCGGGTGACGGCCTCGGCGTAGCGGCCATAGGCGGCGGCTCCCGGGAGATCGGACTCGGCCCCGTCGGCGTATCGGGCGAAGGGCCGGAACTTCAGGAGGTTGACCATGATGATCGGGCCGTCCTCGAGGTCGGCGAAGAAGGCCCTGGACTGGTCGCGTTCCGCGCGGACGGCGTTTTCAACCTGCATGGTCGCCCCGGCCTCAGGCGGGGATGCGGACGGGCAGGCTGACATAGCCCTTCACGAAGGGCGAGGCGACGTGCACCGGCTCCCCCATCACCTCGATCCGCGGGAAGCGCTGGAGGATCTCCTCCCAGATCACCCGCAGCTGCATCTCGGCCAGGCGATTGCCGACGCAGCGGTGGATCCCGAAACCGAAGGACAGGTGCTGGCGGGGCCGTTCGCGGTCGATGATGTAGCGGTCGGCGTCCGGGATCACCGTCTCGTCGCGGTTGCCCGAGACGTACCACATGATGACCTTCTCGCCCTTGCGGATGGTCTGGCCGCCCAGCTCCACGTCGCGGGTGGCGGTGCGCCGCATGTGAGCCAGAGGCGTCTGCCAGCGCACGGTCTCCGACACCATGGAGGGGATCAGGCCGGGATTGGCCCTCAGCTTGGCGTACTCTTCCGGATTCTGGTTCAGGGCCAGGATGCTGCCGGTGATGGTGTTGCGGGTGGTGTCGTTGCCACCGACGATCAGCAGCACGATATTGCCCAGGTATTCCTCCGGCGACATGTTCCGGGTCGCCTCCCCGTGGGCCAGCATGGAGATCAGATCGGCGCTCGGCGGCGCGTTGACCCGCTCGTTCCACAGGCCGGTGAAGGCGCCCAGGCACTCCATCAGGATCGCCAGCTTCTCGTCGTCCGTCTCCACCAGGGCGCCGGGACCGGGGATGGTGGTGGCGACGTCGGACCAGTGGGTGAGCTTGCGGCGCTCTGCGAACGGGAAGTCGAACAGGGTGGCCAGCATCTGGGTGGTGAGCTCGATGGAGACCCGGTCGACCCAGTCGAAGGTCTCGCCGATGGGCAGCTCGTCCAGGATGCGGGCGGCGCGCTCGCGGATCAGCGGCTCCATTTTGGCCAGGTGGGACGGCGAGACGATGGGGCTCACCGTCTTGCGCTGGGCGTCGTGCTTGGGGGGATCCATGGCTATGAACATCGGCAGGCGCAGATCCTGGCGCTGATCGAGGATGGCGATGCCCCCGAGCGACGCCTCCGAGGAGAAGGCTGCATGGTCGGTGTCCACCGCCATGATGTGGTTCCAGGTGGTGACCGACCAGTAGGGGCCGAAGGGGCTGTCCGCGCAGTAGTGCACCGGGGCCTCGCGCCGCAGGCGGGCGAACAACGGCCAGTGGCTGTCGGTGCGCCAGAGCTCCGGCTGGCTCACATCGATCTGGTCGAGCGGCATGGCGGCGGGATCGAGGTCCCGGACGATCGCGGCGGCGACTTCGGTCATTGGTGGCTCCCCGCCCATCCGGCCGATGCGGGCCTGGGGCTCTGATCGAGCCGCCAGCCTAGCCCCGCGCGGGCGACGCGCCATCGCCGCCCACGCCAATGACTTGTCCTTTTACGCCACGGTGGCGGCCCTCTCCCTCAGCGCCCCTTGAACTCCGGGACCCGCTTTTCCACGAAGGCCTGGGAGGCGGCCTTGTGGTCCTCGGTCATCATGGTGCGGATCATGTGGATGGCCTCGGCGTCCAGCACGTCGCTGAGGGAGCCATGGGCGGCGACATTGAGGTTCCGCTTCATGTGGCCGATGGCCACCGTGGGCAGGTTGGCCAGCCGGCGCGCCAGATCGGCCGCCGCCTGGGGCAGCTCGGCCGCTGTCACCGCCCGATTGACGATGCCAAGGGCTGCGGCCTCGGCGCCGGTGATCACGTCGGCAGTGAAATAGAGCTCGCGAGCCTTGGCGGCGCCCACCAGGTGGGTAAGGAAATAGCTGCCGCCATAGTCCCCCGACAGCCCCACCTTGGAGAAGGCGGTGGTGAGCTTGGCCTCGTGGGTGGCGATGCGCATGTCGCAGGCCAGCGCCATGGAAAGGCCGGCCCCGGCCGCGGGTCCCGGGATCACCGCCAGGGTGGGCTTGGGCATTTCATAGAGGATGCGGCTCAGCTCCATGCCCGTGCGCAGGCCGTGCAGGCGCTGCTCGAAGCTGGGCCCTGATCCCCCGCCCACGCCGGCGCCACGGCTGGTGTCGGCGGCGAAGCCCTTCACGTCGCCGCCGGCGCAGAAGGCGGACCCTGCCCCGGTGAGCACCACCACCCGCACCCGGGGATCGGCCGCGAGACGCGCGGCGGCCTCCGACAGGGCGGCCAGCATCTCGCCGGTCAGCGCATTGCGCGCCTCCGGCCGGTTCATGGTCAGGGTGGCGACGCCATCCGCCAGCGTCTCGATCAGTTGGTCGGTCATAGGATTCTCCGGGTGGGGGTGGCCGCTCTAGGCGTCCAGCATGACGTCGAGCCGCTGGCGGATGATCGCCGTGGCCTCGGCCATGATGCCGTCGATGAGCTCCTGGCAGGTGGGGATATCGTGGATCAGGCCGGCCACCATGCCGCATGACCAGGCCCCGGCGTCCATCTCGCCCTTCTGCATGATGCGCGGATAGACCCCGCCCACCTCGGCGATGATGTCCTCGAACTTGAGGTCGGCGCCCAGGGCCTTTTCCTTTTCCAGCAGGCGCTCCACCGCCGCGTTGGTGAGCACGCGCTCGGTGTTGCGCAGCGGGCGCATCACGAGGCGCGTATCCAGCTCGGTGGCGGCCACGATGGCGTGCTTCACGTTCTCATGGACCGGGGCTTCCTGGGTGGCGATGAAGCGGGTGCCCATGTTCATGCCGTCGGCGCCCATGGCCAGCGCCGCCACCAGGGATCGGCCATTGGCCATGCCTCCGGAGGCCACGAAGGGGATCTTCAGTTCCTCGGCGGCGCGGGGCAGCAGGATGAAGTTGGGGACATCGTCCTCCCCCGGGTGACCGCCGCACTCGAAGCCGTCGACGCTGACCGCGTCGCAGCCGATGGCCTCGGCCTTCAGGGAGTGGCGGACCGAGGTGCACTTGTGGATCACCTTGATCCCCGCTTCCTTCAGGGCCGGCATCCACTTCTGCGGATTGTTACCGGCGGTCTCAACGATCTTCACCCCGCCGTCGATGATCGCCTTCACGTAGCCGGGATAATCCGGAGGGGTGAGCGAAGGCAGGAAGGTGAGGTTCACGCCGAAAGGCTTGTCGGTCATGTCCCGGCAGCGGGCGATCTCCTTGGCGAGGTCCTCCGGCGTGCGCTGGGTGAGACCCGTGATCAGGCCGAGCCCGCCGGCGTTGGACACCGCCGCCGCCATCTCCGCCAGGCCGACGAAATGCATGCCGCCCTGGATGATCGGGTGCTTGATGCCGAACAGGTCTGTGATCCGGGTCTTCATGAGGTCGGTCCTGAGAATTGAGCGGGTTTGAAATCGGCGAGAGACAGGGCCGAGGGTATCGGGCTTGCTTCGATGCGCCATCAGAGATTTCGCATGCCCCCGGCGACGTCTTCTGTTCCGGTCGCCATCACAGGCAGGATCGCATAGCCTCAGCGCCTGGGCGATGACGTCCGTGGCCTTCGGGGCCGAGCGTGACGCCGGGGTCCCAGGGGGAACGGGGGCGATAGGGGATGGCGGACGCCAAGACGCCGGCCAGCGTGACGCCGAAGGGCCATGCGGCCTGGGTGCGCCTCTGCCACTGGCTTATCGCGGGCAGCGTGCTGACCCTGGCCTATTCCGGGATCGTGATCCTGATGGCCCATCCCCGGCTCTACTGGGGCAATGTGGGCAATGACCTGACCCGGCCCCTGTTGGAACTACCCTTGGGGCCAAACTACAGGCACGGCGGATGGGGCCCCGCGATTGCGTTCTTCACGGACGCCTCCGGGCCAGTGACCCGGGCGCGGACCTTCGAGATTTTCAATCAGAACGGCTGGGCGCGGAGCCTGCATTTCCTGGTCGCCTGGTGTCTGGTGGCCGCCTGGACTGCCTATGGCCTGGCAGGACTGCTGACGGGGCATGTCGCGCGAACCCTGCTGCCCAAGCCGGGCGATCTGACGCCCCGCCGGTTGTGGCAGGACCTGACGGCGCACCTGAAGATGCCGGTTCCAGCCACCGACGGCGGGCCGCCCTATGGCTTGCTGCAGAAGTGCGCCTATGTGGGCGTGGCCTTCCTGGCCCTGCCGTTGATGATCCTCACCGGACTGTCCATGTCCCCGGCGGTGGGCGCCGCATGGCCGTTCCTGCCGGCCCTGTTCGGGGGAAGCCAGTCGGCGCGGACGGTCCACTTCACCGTTCTCTGCCTGCTGGTCCTGTTCCTGATCGCTCACCTGGTGATGGTGGTGATGTCTGGGTGGAGACGGCAGATGCGGGCCATGACCTTTGGCAGCTCGAATCGAGGCGAATAATATGGACCTCACCCACAAGCCTCTGCCGCGGCGGGCCCTGATCGGCGGCCTCGCCTCCATGGGCGGACTGATGCTGGCGGGCTGTTCGGAAGGGCCCCCGACCTACGGCGACATCCTTCGGATGGGCGATGTGCTGACCTATCGGGCGCACCGGGCCCTGCTACCCCGCCAGGCCCTGGTTCGCCAATACGACCATGGGGACATTTCCTCCATGCCAGCCATCGGCACCACCAATCCCGCGGACGCCAAGCAGCCAGCCTTCAGCGCACAGCATGGGGCGGACTATGGGCGACTGATGGCCGGCGGGTTCGCCGACTGGCGGCTCCTGGTGGAAGGCCGGGTCGCGCGGCCGGGCGTCTACTCCCTGGCTGACCTCCAGCAGATGCCCAGACGCACGCAGATCACCAAACACACCTGCGAGGAAGGCTGGTCCGCCATCGCCGAATGGACCGGAACGCCCTTGAGCGGCGTGCTGCAGGCCGCCGGGATCCTGCCCAGCGCGCGGTTCGTGAACTTTTACGCCTATGACGACGTGGCCGACGGCGTTGACCTGATCGACGCCCTGCATCCGCAGACCATCCTGGCCTATGGGATGAACGGTCGTGACCTGCCCCTGGGCCATGGCGCGCCGGTGCGCGTTCGGGTCGAGACCCAGATGGGCTACAAGAGCATGAAGTACCTGCGCCGCATCGTGGTGACCGACCGGTTCGACGACCTGGGCAAGCTGGGACCGCTGCAGAACGGCTGGTCCTGGTACGCGGGCATCTGACAGCAGACCCGCGTCCCGGCCG
>Ga0265327_10001787_pt1 | contig 25269 bp, 18 predicted proteins | sample 41621metaG_FD_202089 | JGI IMG/M metagenome (GOLD analysis project Ga0265327, IMG submission 202089) | Rhizosphere microbial communities from Carex aquatilis grown in University of Washington, Seatle, WA, United States - 4-16-21 metaG | ecosystem: Host-associated > Plants > Roots > Rhizosphere...
ATTTCGCCAATACCGACGCCGGCCGGAAGGAGCTGACCGACTATCTGCAGGACCGTCTGGCGCAGGTGAAGGCCCGGCTGCCCCGGATGTTCAACCACATCCCCAGCCAGCAGATCGAGGCGCGCCGCGTGCCGCCCAATATCCAGGACGGAGCTCCGGGCGCCTATTCCGAGAGCGCGCCTATGGACCGCTCGCGGCCCGGGGTGATCTATTTCAACCTCAAGGACACCGGCGAGTGGCCGCGCTGGAACCTGCCCACCACCCTCTATCACGAGGGCCTGCCGGGGCATCAGCTGCAGGGGGGCATCGCCCAGGAGAGCCAGGGCATCCCGATCCTGCGCAAGAACATGTACTTCTCCGGCTATGGAGAAGGCTGGGCCCTCTATGCCGAGCAGCTGGCTGATGAGCTGGGCATGTATGATGACGATCCCCTGGGCCAGATCGGCTGGCTGAAGGGCCAGATGTTCCGGGCCGGGCGCTGCGTCATCGACACCGGCATGCACCACATGCGCTGGAGCCGCGAAAAGGCCATCGAATACATGACCAGCATCGACGGCGACGCGGTGGGCTTCACCACCCGGGAGGTGCAGCGCTACTGCGCCATCCCCGCCCAGGCCTGCAGCTACAAGATCGGCCACACCTTCTGGAACCGGCAGCGGGATCGCGCCAAGGCGGCTCTGGGGCCGAAGTTCGACATCAAGGCCTTCCACGACGCCGGCCTGCTGTCGGGCGCCATGCCCCTGGACGTGCTCGCCGACGCCATCGGCGGCTATATCGCCCAGGCCAAGGGCTGAACGAAAAAGGGCGGCCCCGGCTGGGACCGCCCTCGTTCGATCGGAAGTGGCTGAGCGTCTAGTGCTTGGCCGCGTCCTTGGCCTTGTCGCCGGCCTTTTCGGCCGCGGCGCCGGCGTCCTTGGCGGAGTCGCCCGCGGACTTGGCGGCGTCGCCGGCGGCGGTGGCGTCAGCGGGGGAGCCGGTGGCGGTGGCGGTCTTGGCGGCGTCGGCGGCCTGGGACGCGGAGGTCTGGGCGCTGGAGGCGGCGGCGGCGGCGTCCTGGCTCGCGGCCACGGCGTCAGCGGCCTTTTCTTCCTTCTTCTGGCAGGCGGCGGCGGTCAGGCCGATCGCGGCGATGGCGGCGATGGTGGCGATCATACGCATAGGCATTTTTCCCTGTGTGTTCGGGTGTCTTGGACCCGCGCGAGCGCGAGCCGGCCATTGGCGGCGCGAAGGGAACGCTGAACACCCGTTTGTGATCCGTCCGCCGGTCAAATTAATGCGAGGCCGCCGGCGGTTTCTTTCCGCCGCCATCGATGGCCTCGGAATGGCGCGGGTCCTGGCGGGGCGCCGCGCCGGCTGGCCGGGGCCGCATCTCGCGACTGTCAAAAAATAGTCTTGCCTATCCTATAGTCAAAGCTATCGTTTTAGCTTCTGGTGGCGCTGGAGGGCGGACGATGAGGCGGAACTGGTGGGGCGCGACGGCGCTGTGCGCGGCGCTGGCGGCGGGCGGAGCGGCTCAGGCCGCCGCGGCGGAGGCCAACACGCTTGAGGAGCTGGTGGTCACCGCCCAGAAGCGGAGCGAGAACGTCCAGGACGTGCCCATCGCCATCACCGCCCTGTCGCCCCAGGCGCTGAAGGACCAGCACGTCACCAACATCCTGGACCTCAACAACCTGTCGCCGTCCCTGCAGATCAAGACCGACGACAACGCCGCCAATCCGAAAATCTTCATCCGCGGGGTGGGGCTGAACGATTTCAATCCCAACACCGCCACCCCGGTGGCGATCTATACGGACGGGGTCTATATCGGCTCGCCGCTGGCCCAGATGGGCCAGTTCTTCGACCTCGACCGCATCGAGGTGCTGCGCGGGCCCCAGGGCACGCTCTATGGCCGCAACACCACTGGCGGCGCGATCAATGTGATCAGCAAGAAGCCCACCCAGGACTTCGCCGCCGACGCTGGCGTCGAGTACGGCCGCTTCAATTCGCTCAATCTCGAAGGCGCTGTGGGCGGGCCGGTGATCAAGGACGTGCTCTCGGTGCGCCTGGCGGCGCTCTATGTGCGGGACGACGGCCACACGCTGAACCGGCTCACCGGTGACACCGGCAACAATGCCGACCGTTGGACCACCCGGCTCTCAGCGCTCTACACCCCGAGTTCGAACTTCCAGGTCCTGGCCCAGGCCCGCTACGGCGAGTCCATGGGGGGCTCGATCCTCGCGTATAACCGCTCGATCCTGCCAGGGACCGCGGCGGCCACCGGGCCCGACGGCTTCTGCGCGCCCAGCTTCTACACCTCCGGCCAGTGCACGGATGTGCTGGGCTACGCCAACACCAGCACCAACAAGTACCAGGGGGACTACCACCTCAAGGGCCAGGACAAGGTGCGCACCTATGGCGCCTCGGTCTCCGCCACATGGGACCTGGGCCCGGTCTCCCTGGTTTCGGTCACCGGCTATGACGGCGCCTGGCGGGGCGATCTGGAGGACACCGATGCGGGTCCCAACGACCTGATCACCGCCTGGTACATGGCCAGGCAGAGCGTGATCAGCGAGGAGCTACGGGCCCAGTCCAACGGCGAAGGGCCCCTGAAATGGGTCGGCGGGCTCTATCTCGCCCACGACGACCTGAAGACCAATTCCTATTACGACATCCTGCGGATCGCCCGCGATCCGACCCCGGCCAACCCCACCGGCGCGGACCTCGCCAACTCCATCGGGGTGTTCGGCTGGCCCTATAAGCAGACGACCGACAGCTGGGCGGTGTTCGGCCAGGGGGACTATTCGCTCACCGACAAGCTCACCCTGACCCTCGGCCTTCGCTATTCGCAGGACCGCAAGGACTTCCATTATGTGAGCAACGCCGAGTTCGGGACCGTCACCTTCTTCACCATCGACGCGGCCAAGACCTTCGGCTCGCTCTCCGGCAAGCTGGGGGCGGAGTACAAGGTCAACTCCGACCTCAATCTCTATGCCAGCTACAACCGCGGCTATAAGTCAGGCGGCTTCTTCGGCGGCCAGTCCACCGAGCCCGCCAACTTCACGCCCTATCGCGACGAGAAGGTCGACGCCTTCGAGGCCGGCGCCAAGTCCATGTGGTTTGACCGCCGGCTGAGAGCCAACCTGTCGGCCTTCTATTACGACTACCAGGACCTGCAGGTTTACACCCTGGTGCTGGAGGGCGCGCGGACGGTGCAGAACTTCACCAACGCCTCCAATGCCGAGATCTATGGGGCGGAGGCCGAGCTGGCGGCGACGCCGATGCACGGCCTGGATCTGTCGCTGAGCGCGTCGTGGCTCGAGGCCACCTACCAGAATTTCAAATCCCTGGCCGGGGACTATTCCGGCAACCAGCTGCCGGACGCGCCGAAGTTCAGCCTGACTGCCCAGGGGCGTTATGAGTGGCGGATGTTCGGCGGGGCCGCCCATGTGGAGGCCGACGCCAGCTACCGTTCCAAGGTGTTCTACGACACCCGCAACATCGCCCGGTTGTCAGACCCGGCGCGGACCTTCGTCAACGCCCAGATCGGCTGGGCGACGCCGGACAAGCACTATGAGTTCGGGGTCTGGGGCCGCAATATCTTCAACGAAACCAATATCGTGGACATCATCCCCATCGAGGGCCTGGGCTTCGACCTGTTCAATATGGGCCTGCCCGCCACCGCCGGGGTTTATCTGCGCTACAACTATTGACAGCGGTCTTGGCAGCAGGACCGTCCGACCTACCACCCGCTCATCCCGGCGAAGGCCGGGATCCAGATCGTATGGCTCGGCCGAAGGAACAGAAGCACGATGGGCCAACGCCTGCCTACGCACAGCCTTAGGATCTGGGTCCCGGCATTGACTGCTGCGCGCCGCAGCTTCGCTGTCGCCGGGATGACCGGGGGTTTTTCCGGACTGGCCGGCGCATTTTCCGGCCGGGGGCGACTGACCCCATGAAGGACAATGTCGCGGCGCCGGCCTGGGTCGGCGCGCCGCCCAGCCTCGTCCAGTCGGTGGCGGTGATGGCGGTGGGGGTGGTGGGGATCCTGATCGCAGGATTGCAGCCCCTGCTGTTGGGCGCCCTTGGCGAGGAAAGCCGGCTCAGCGCTGCGCAGATCGGCCATGCCGCCACCGCCGAACTGCTGGTGATGGGTCTGGCGGCCGCCCTGGCGGGGGCCTGTCTGAAGCCGGCCCGCCTGAAGCTCATCGGCCTGGTGTGCGGCCTCGCCCTGGCCGCCGCCAACCTGGCGACCCTCGATGTCCGCGGGGAGGGGGTCACCCTGGTCCGCGCCGCAGCCGGCGCCCCTGAGGGGTTGATGCTGTGGATGATCATCAGCCTGATCAGCCGTGCGCCTCGGCCCGAACGCTGGTCTGGGGTCTATCTCACGGTCCAGACCCTGGCCCAGCTGCTGCTGGCCTCGGCGCTCACGGCCTGGGTGGTGGGGCGCTACGGGGCCGATGGTGGGTTCGTGGCCCTGGCCGGGTTCGGAGTGCTGGCGGCGCTTGCCAGTCTCGGGGTCCCCGACCGCTACGCCGCGCTCGCCCATTCGGCAGAGACCAAGGGCCTGCTGCCGCCGGCGGGATGGGCGGCCCTGGCGGCCTGTTTCCTGTTCCTGGCCTTCATCGTCGGGGTCTGGGTCTATGCCGAGCCGCTGTCGCACCAGTCGGGGCATGGGCCGCAGGTGGCCGGGACCGCGGTCTCGGTGTCCCTGGGCTTCCAGGTTCTGGGCGGCGGGGCGGCGACCGTGCTGGCCGGACGCATCCGCTGGTTCTGGGCGATCGTCATCTGCGGGGCCCTCGATTTCGGACTGCTGGCCCTGTTCTGGAGCCTGCCGGGCGCGCCGGTGTTCCTGGCCGCGTCGGCCGCCTTCGGGTTCCTGTGGCTGTTCGTCATGCCGTTCCTGGCGCCCATGGCCATCGAGGCCGATCCATCCCGGCGCGCCGCGGTGCTGCTGGGCGGGGCCAACCTGCTGGGCAGCAGCCTGGGGCCGCTGATGGCCTCGGCCCTGGTGACCGACGCGGACGCCCGCGGCGCGCTGGGGTTCGGGGCGGGATGCCTGGCGGTGGCGCTGACCATCGTCACCGGCCTGCACATTCGGTCGCATCGCCGGCTAATTCATTGAGTTTCGGCGCCCTTTTTGGTGTTGTGCCCAGGTGACGAAAACCGCCCTCAAGACTGACCCTGCAGCGCCCAAGCGGGCGCCCCGGCAGGAACGCGCCCAGCAAACCTATGATCGCCTGTTGGAGGTCGCCGGGGAACTGCTGGCCGAGGTGGGGATCGAGCGGATTTCCACCAACCAGATCTGCGCCCGGGCCGGCATGACGCCGCCCGCGCTCTACCGCTATTTCAAGGACAAGTACGCGATCCTCGAGGCTCTGGGCCGGAGGCTGATGGAGCGCCAGAATGCGGTGTTGTTCGCCTGGCTGGATCGCTACGGCCCGGGTGGCCTGGTGGCGCTGACCGATTCCGCCGAGCAATTAATGCGCGACACTGCTGCGGTCACCGCCGCCGAGCCCGGGGCGGTCTGGACGCTTCGCGCCCTGCGGGCCGTGCCGCAACTGGCCCATATCCGCATCGAATCCCACCGCGAGGTCACCGACCGGATGATGGAGGTCTATGGGCCCCTGATGCCGGATATGGACCGCGAGACCCTGTGGCGGCGCCTGCGCATCTCCGTGGAGTTCGGCTTCGCCGCCGACGAGATGCTCAACGAGGAAGACCGCATCCCCCGCGACGACCTGCTGCGGGACGCCGCCGCCATGCTGCGGCATTCGCTGCGGCCCTGATCGTTCAGCGGACCGCCATCACCTCAACCTCGGCGCCGTTCAGCAGCACAACCTCGCCGACCGCCTTGCCCATCAGGCTGCGGGCCAGGGGCGAGACATAGGAGACGCTGCCCTGGGTGGGATCGGCCTCGTCCTCGCCAACGATGCGGTACGCCTGGCGGCGGCCGTCCTCACGCTCGAACTCCACGGTTCGGCCGAACTGGACCGTTTCGGCGCCCGGGTCTGGCTCGGTGAGCTGGGCGCTGGCGCGGCGGGAGGACCAGTAGCGCAGGTCGCGGGTGGCGCGGGCCATGGCCGTGCGGTCGGTGCTCACCCCACCCTGGACCTGAGCGTCGCCATAGGCGGCCCGGGCGGCTGCGAGTTCGGCCTCGATGGCGGCCAGGCCCTGGGGCGTCACCAGGTTGGGATGGGGCGAGATGGGGCGATCCGGCAGGTCGGCGGCCTGGGATTCGTAATCTTCCTCGCGGGTGAAGGCGACGGCCATGGGAATCAATCTGTGACTGGGACGGCGAGGGGGAAAGCGGCGGCTGACCTCGCCAACGCGCCGCACCAAGCGGCGTTGCAATATTTGGCCCACCCAGGTCATCTAGGGAAGTCCCCGACCTGATCGACCTGTGGAGCGACTTGATGCGCATGCGACCCCTTGCCGGCCTGACCCTGGTGGGCCTGGCCCTGGCCCTCGGGGCGCCCGCCGACGCCAAGCCGGCGCACAGGGCGGCGGCGGCGGCCCCGGACGCGGGTCGGGCCGATGCGCAGTTCAAGGCGCTGTACCGCAAGGAGTGGGCCTGGCGGGCGACGGAGTATCCGGGCATCGATCGCGAGGACGCCCCCATCGCCGCGCATCTGCCCCGGGTCGATCCTGCCAGCCAGGCGCGGCGGCTGGCCTATTGGCGGGACGTGCGCAAACGCCTGGACGCTATCGCCGAGCGCGACCTCTCGGCGGCCGAGGCGGTGAACTATGAGGTCTATCGCGACCAGATCGACACCCTGATCAACCAGCAGACGTTCCACGAGTACGAGAAGCCGTTCAATTCCGACTCCTCCTTCTGGTCGGCCTTCGGCTTCACCGCGGCCCGGACCTTCCACAGCGCCGAGGACTATCGCAGCTACCTGGCCCAGCTGAACGACATCCCCCGCTATTTCGGGGAGGAGACCGAGAACATGCGCGCCGGCCTGAAGCGCGGCTTCACGCCGCCTCGGGTGACGCTCGCCGGCCGCGACGGCCCGGTCGTCACGATGGTGGAGGCCAAGGACCCGGAGGCCACCCTGTTCTGGAAGCCGTTTCGGGCCATGCCGGCGGCCATTCCGGCCGCCGAGCAGGAGGCTCTGAGGGCGCAGGCGCGGGCGGTGATCACCGGGAAGGTGAAGCCCGCCTACGGCCGCCTGCTGACCTTCCTGCGGGAGGACTACATCCCCCACGCCAATGAAACCCTGGCCGCCGAGGCCCTGCCGGACGGCAAGGCCTACTACCGCGCCCAGATCAAGGAATTCACCACCCTGGACATGGAGCCCGAGGCCATCCACCAGCTGGGTCTGTCAGAGGTGGCCAAGATCCACGCCCAAATGCTGGCGGTGATGAAGGAGACCGGGTTTCAGGGGGACTTCCCGGCCTTCCTGGCCTATCTGCGCAGCGACCCTCAGTTCTATGTGAAGACGCCCCAGGAGCTGCTGAACCGCGCCGCCTGGATCGCCAAGCGGGTGGACGGCAAGCTGTCGGCCTATTTCGGCTGGCTGCCCCGGAGCCGGTTCGGGATCGAGCCGGTGCCGGCGGACATCGCTCCCTTCTACACCTCCGCCCGGGGCGGGCGGTCCACCTATCTGCTCAACACCTATGACCTGCCTTCGCGGCCGCTCTACAATCTGACCGCGCTTACCTTGCATGAGTCCGCTCCGGGGCACTCGCTGCAGGGGGGGCTGGCCGAGGAGCAGGACGGGCTGCCGGACTTCCGGCGCAACATCTACATCTCCGCCTATGGCGAAGGCTGGGCGCTCTATTGCGAACGGCTGGGGGTGGAGATGGGGATGTATGACACCCCCTATGACCGGTTCGGCATGCTGACCTTCCAGATGTGGCGGGCCGCCCGGCTGGTGGTGGACACCGGCGTTCACCACAAGGGCTGGACCCGGGCACAGGCCATCCAGTTCCTGCACGACAACACGGCGCTGGCCGACCACGACATCGAGATCGAGGTGGACCGCTACATCTCCTGGCCGGGCCAGGCGCTCAGCTACTATCTGGGCATGATGGAGATCGTCCGGCTGCGGGCCCAGGCCGAGCAGGCCCTGGGACCGAAGTTCGATATCCGCGCCTTCCACGACACCGTGCTTTCCATGGGCAGCGTGCCCCTGCCGGTGCTGCGGGCGCGGATCGAGCGGTTCATCGCCGAGGGCGGGCGCGATCCCATGCCGGTGACCTGGCAGAAGGCGGCGACGAAGCCCTAGCCGCGGGTCCCGCGGGGACCAGGCCTCAGCGGGTCATGGCTGTGGCGAGGCCATGGAAGGTCATCATCGCGCCATAGGCGCCCCAGCCGATGCCCTTGTCGATCAGGGCCAGGTCGATGAGGTTGTGGGTCAGCAGGATCATCACCGAGCCGTCGGTGGGATCGGCCTGCCACCAGCCGCCGAAGGCACCGGGCCAGCCGACCGTGCCGAGGCCGCCCCGGCCGCGCAGGGGTGTGGCCTTTTCGGGATCCGTCACCACCGCCACACCCAGGCCGAAGCCGTGGCCGGCGCCGAGGGCCGCCACGGCGACCATTCCGGTGGCGGACCGCTGGGCCTCGGTCAGGCGGTTCGTTGTCATCAAGCTGAGGGTCTCCGGCTTCAGCAGCCGGACCCCGTCCACGGCGCCGTCTCCGACAAACAGCCGCGCGAAGGCCAGGTAGTCATCCAGGGTCGACCACAGGCCCTGGCCGCCGGATTCGAAAGCCATGTCGGCCGGCCGTTCCGGCAGGGCGCCCACAGGCCCCGGCTTGGCCAGGAGCTTGCCGTTCCGGTCGAAGCCATACATCCGCGCGCGGCGATGGCGCTCAGCCTCCGGCACGACGAAGCCGGTGTCGGTCATGCCCAGCGGCCGGAAGATCCGCCGGGCCAGCACCTCGCCCAGGGGTGCGCCGTCGATCCGGGCGATCAGCAGGCCCAGCAGGTCGGTCGAGCACCCATAGTGGAAGCCGGCGCCCGGCTGATCGATCAAGGGCAGGCCCCCCAGCCGCGCGATCCAGTCGTCGGGCTCCACCTCGCTGTCGATGTCGCCCCGCAATGCGTCGGCATAGGCCGCCTTGAGCGGGCCAGTATGGAAGTCGCCATAGGTCAGGCCCGCCCGGTGGGTGAGGAGATCCTCAAAGGTGATGGGCCGGGTCGCCGGGACGCTCTCGTGCAGCGGACCGTCGGGCGCGCGAAGGACGCGCATGTGCCGGAACTCCGGCGCCCAGTCGGAGATGGGCGTGTCGAGGGCGAAGGCGCCTTCCTCCAGCAGCATGATGGCGGCGAGGGAGGTGACCGGCTTGCTCATCGAAGCGATGCGGAAGATCGAGTCGCGGGTCATGGGGACCCCGGCCTCCATGTCCCGCCAGCCGACGGCGGCGGTCTGCACCACCTGGCCGTTCTTCCAGACCAGGGTCGCCGCCCCGGCCAGCTCGCCGGTCTCGATGACGGCGCCGAGGGCCGCAGCGATCGGATCGTTCTGGTCCATGGCGGGCCCCGTTTCAAAATATAGGATACATATAAAATAGACTATCTATTAAATAGCAAGCCGCTAGAGTCGGGGGCGATGAGCGCAGACGCCATTTCCCCCCGAAAACGTCCCAAGGGCGACAAGCGCGCCCGGACCCGCGCGGCGCTCCTGGAGGCGGCCCGGGCGCTGGTGCGCGAGAAGGGCCATGACCGCACCACCCTGGAGGAGGTCGCCCGCCGCGCCGGCATGACCAGCGGGGCGATCTACGGCAACTTCAAGAACCGCGAGGAGCTGTTCATCGCCCTGGGCCAGACCTACTGGGCGGACATCAAGCCGGTGATCAGACCCGGATCCAGCTTCGCGGAGAAGATGCGCGCCTTTGCGGAGGCGACCCTGGCGGCTATCCCTGAGCGGCGCGCGGCGGCGGTGGGCCGGCTGACGGGCATGGCCTACGCCCTCAGCCACGACGCCCTGGGCGAGGGGGTGCGCGAGGCCACGGCGGCGAGCTATGCCTGGGGCGCGGAGTGGCTGCGCTCGATCGATGACGGCGACCTGCCGATGGCGCCAGAGCTGCTGGTGGCGGTGATCCATTCCCTGAGCGAGGGCCTGATCTTCCAGCGGCTGCTGGCGCCGGACCTTGTGCCGGACGAGGCCTTCTACGCCGCCTTCGCAGCCCTGGCGGGACCCCGCCGCGCCGACTAGGCGCCTTTCGCAGGCATTGGCCCCAGCCTGGGTATAACGATAGCGTTGACTATCTAATCCGATTCCCCCACTTTCCGGCCGAACCAAAGCTGGGGGACGTCATGGCGAGCTGGAAGAACTGGTCGGGTAGCGTCAGCGCCCAGCCGCAGGAGATCGCCCGGCCCGTGGACGAGGCCGCCCTGCAGGTGGCGGTGCGCGTCGCGCGCAAGGTCAGGGTGGTGGGAGCCGGCCACTCATTCATGCCGCTCTGCGAAACCGACGGCCTGCTGCTGCGCCTGGAGGACATGGCCGGCGAGGTGACGATCGCCCCGGACCGCCAGACAGTCTGGGCCCCGGCCGGCTGGAGCCTGAAGAAACTCACCGCGATCCTGTGGGCGGAGGGCCTGTCCTTGGCCAATCAGGGAGACGTCAATCCCCAGGCCCTGGCGGGCGCCATCGCCACCGGCACCCACGGCACGGGCGCCGAGCTGGGCAGTCTCGCCACCTTCGCCCGCGCCTTCCGGCTGGTGACCGCCGATGGCGGGATCGTCGAGTGCAGCCCCACCCAGCGGCCCGACCTGTTCGAGGCCCAGCGCCTGTCGCTTGGCCTGTTCGGGGTGGCGAGCCGGATCCAGATCTCGGTGGTTCCGGCCTATTCCCTGGAGGAGCGGATCGAGAAGCGGCCGCTGGCCGAGGTGGTGGAACGGTTCGACGAGATCGCTGCGGCGCACCGGCATGCCGAGTTCTTCGTGTTCCCCTATGCGGATGACGTGATCCTCAAGACCCTGCATCCCACCGACGCCACCGGTGAGCCGAAGGACCCCAGCCCGCACGAAGACGCCATCTTCCAGATCCTCTGCGACGCCGGCAAGGCCGCCCCGTTCCTGATCCCGCGGCTGCAGAGGTTCATGATGCGGGCTGCGGGCGCAGGACGCCGGACCGGCCCCGCCCACCGGATCTTCCCCTCCGAACGCAATGTGAAGTTCGAGGAGATGGAATACGAACTGCCCCGGGCCAACGGCCTGCCGGCCATCCAGGCGGTGATCGGCTGGATTCGCGAAAACAGGCTGCCGGTGGCCTTCCCCTTCGAGTTCCGCCTGACTGCCGGGGACGACATCTGGCTCAGCCCGTTCAACAAGGGACCGGGCGCCTCGATCTCCATGCACCAGTACGCGCCCATGGCCTGGCGGGAAATCTTCGCGGAGGGGGAGAAGATCTTCCAGGCCCATGGCGGCCGGCCGCACTGGGCCAAGCGGCACACCTTGACCCGGGCCCAGGTGGACGCCCTCTATCCTATGGCCGAGCGGTTCCGCGAGGTGCGCCGGGAGGTGGACCCCGAGGGCAAGTTCCTCAATCCCCACCTGGCCGAACTGTTCAGCTAGGCCTACAGCCCATGCCCCCCACCGGTCATCCCGGCGAATGCCGGGACCCAGATCACATAGCTCCGCGTCGCTGGGAGGTCGCTCCTGCGGCCAATCCCGTGTCCCCTCCGCTTCTTGATCTGGGTCCCGGCATTCGCCGGGATGAGCGCGGTTGGGGCGTGTCCGGCCTGATCGAAGGATCACCAAAATGACCATCTCCGACGACGTCCGCCTGCATGGCGAGCTGCTGGGCCGCCAGGGCTCGCGGCGCGACCTGAACACGCCGGTCCTGGTGATCGAGCTCGATGCGCTGGACCGCAATATCGGCCGCATGGCCGACCTGGCGAAGGCCAGGGGCGTGGACCTGCGACCCCACGCCAAGACCCACAAGAGCCTGGATATCGCGCGGCGGCAGGTGGCGGCCGGCGCCATCGGGCTGTGCTGCGCAAAACTGGGGGAGGCCGAAGCGCTGGCGGACGGCGGGGTGGAGGGGCTGCACATCACCTCCCCGGTGGTCTCGGCGCCCGCCATCGATCGGCTGGTGGCCCTGAACGGTCGCATGGACCGGCTGTCGGTGGTGGTGGACAACCCGGCCAATGTGGTGGCCCTGGCCGCCGCGGCTTCGCCGGAACGCCCGCTGACGGTGATCATCGACATCGATCCGGGCATCCGCCGCACCGGGGTGGCGTCGGCGGAGGCCGCTGTGGCCCTGGCCCAGGCGATCCTGGCGGCGCCTGCCCTGCGTTATGTGGGCGTGCAGTTCTATTGCGGGCGGGAACAGCACATCGAGGACTTCGCCGAGCGGCGGGCCGCCGTCGAAGAGCGCACGGCCTATCTGCAATCGGTGATCGCGGCCCTGACGGCGGCGGGCGCGGCGCCGGCCATCGTCACCGGGTCCGGCACCGGCACCCATCGCATCGACGTGGAGCTGGGGGTGTTCACTGAGCTGCAGGTGGGCTCCTACGTCTTCATGGACGACCAGTACCGGGCCTGCGACCTGGACGGGGAGGGGGCCGACACCCCGCCCTACGAAGCCTCGCTGTTCGTGGACTCCCGGGTCGTGAGCGCCAATGGCCCGGGGATGGTCACGGTGGACGCGGGGTTCAAGGCCTTCGCCACCGAGGGCAAGCCCCCCACGGTCGCCGACAGTCGACTGGAGGGCGCCCGCTACTTCTTCATGGGCGACGAGCACGGCGCCCTGGCCGCGCCGGGTATCGAGGACAAGCTTGTCATCGCCGACATGGTGGCCCTGGCCATTCCCCACTGCGACCCGACCGTGAACCTCTATGACAGCTATCATGTGGTCCGCGGCGACACGCTGGTGGAGATCTGGCCGGTGACGGCGCGGGGGCGGTCGCGATAGGCGACAGGTCGTCGAGCGCGCGGAGCCCCACTCCACGCCACGACTCCCGAGCGCCGCCCGGAGGCGCCTCTCAGCCCGGGCCCAATGGGCTCAGATCAGGCGGAGGTCAGCTCCGGCCTGCGCCGTTTCGCGATGACGCCAATCGCGGCGAAACCCAGGACCATCATCGCCCAGGTAGAGGGTTCGGGGATGACGCTCACGCCATAGCGAAAATCGGCGAAATACTCGTCGCCGATATTTTCGGGGAATGACCCGCCCTCGATGACCCGAATGGAGTCGAATGCGGCGGCGCCGACGTAGCCATGGAACTCGATGGCGTCCTGCGTCGGGGTGAAGGTGAAGGAGTCCACGAAGGTCACGCCGTCATAGAGCGCGACCGTGAACGGATCGGTTCCGCAGGTGAAGTTGCACGCCACCGGGCCACGCGGATCTCCGGGAATCGGCGAGGGGTTGGACGGCCGATAGATTTCGAAGGCGAAGGCGTGAATGGCCGTCGGCGCCGTCACGCTGAAGGACTCCGTCGAATTGAGCAGGAGGTTGTCCTCGCCGGGGATCGCTCTGCCATAGGTGCTCGTGTCGATCACGAACGAAGACCCCGGCGCCGCGACAAAGCCAAAGCCGCTGGCGGTGAAGTCCCCGCCGGTCGGGCCCGCCGGCAATGGAATGGTGGCCGGGCCGGCCGCGGCGATGAAGCTTGCCTCATTGGTGTACACTGAGGAATGGGCCGTTCCGCCAAGCAATATGCCGATCGCGCATACCGCAAACCCGATTCCATGGAGTGCATTTCTGTTTTGCATGTCGCCCAACCTTGGTTTTCGGTGATTGACCTCGTCTCAAACGCAGAAAAAATTCCAACTAATCATCAATTCATCACAAGGCCATCGAGGCGACAACGTTGCTTGTGCGCGTTGGCGGAAAAGTTACCGGCCGCTCAACTGGGGGCCAAGGCGGATCTTGGGTCGGCCGGGTCCATCGCCGTCGCCATTTGGGATCAATCCGCCGCGGCGTGGGCCCCACCGCCCGCCTGGCCGGGCCTTCGCGTCAGCCAGACCAGCGGGATCATCAGCAGCATCAGCCAGCCGGAGGCCCAGAACAGATCGAGGCTGGACATGGCGTAGGCCTGGCGCACCGCCGTTCCCGCCAGGGCGTAGAGCGACTGCAGCGGCGACAGGCCGGGAGCATGGGGAACGGCGGTGACCGCCTCGGCGATGCGGGTCTGGTGCAGGGCCTCGCGCCGGTCCCACAGGGTGGTGACGATGGAGGCGGCGAAGCTGCCGGCGGTATAGCGGCAAAAGTTGGAAAGGCCGGCGGCGGCCGGGGTCCGCTCCGGCGGCACATCGGCCAGCACGATCATCACCAGGGCGATGAAGAACACGCTCATGGCCACGCCCTGCACCAGCAACGGCCAGACGAAGGTTAGGAAATCGGCGTCGGGGGTGTAGCGGGAGCGCATGAAGTAGGAGACCGCGAAGGCGACAATGGCGACGCTGGCGCTGATCCGGGCGTCGATCCGGCCCATCAGCCGGCCCGCCGAGGGGCTGAGCATCAAGGCCACCACCCCGCTGGGCGCGGCCACCATCCCCGCCCAGGTGGCGACATAGCCCACCTGGGTCTGCAGCCAGAGCGGCAGCAGCAGGTTGTTGCCGAAGAACAGGGCGAAGGCGAGGGCGTAGGCGATGGTGCCCAGGGCGAAGTTGCGGTTGCGGAACAGGGACAGGTCGACCATGGGCTGGTCCTCAGTGAGCTCCCAGATCAGCCAGGCGATGAAGCCCGCGACAGCCACCAGAGCCAGGGTGACAACGGCCGGGGAGGCGAACCAGTCGGCGTCCTTGCCCACATCCAGCATCACCTGCAGGCAGCCGACCCAGACCACCAGCAGGCCCAGGCCCACGCCGTCGACCCTGACCTTGCGGGTCGGGGTCTCGCGGCCGGCGAGGTTGCGCCAGCAGAGCACGGCGCACACGGCGCCGACGGGGACGTTGATCAGGAAGATCCACGGCCAGGAGAAGTTGTCGGAGATGTAGCCGCCCAGCAGGGGGCCGCAGACAGGCGCCACCAGGGTGGTCATGGACCAGACGGCGAGACCGGTGCCGCGTCGCTCCGGCGGGAAGACCGAGAGCAGCAGGGCCTGGGAGCCGGGGATCAGGGGGCCGGAGCAGCCCCCCTGCAGCACCCGGAAAATGATCAGGGAGCTGAGGTTCCAGGATATCCCGCACAGGAAGGAGGCGATGGTGAAGGCGATGACGGAGGCCACGAAGGTCCTGACCACCCCGTAGCGCTGCATCAGCCAGCCGGTGAGGGGCACCGACACCCCGTTGGCCACGGCGAAGGAGGTCACCACCCAGGTGCCCTGGTCCGGGCTGACCCCCAGATTGCCGGCGATGGTGGGGATGGAGACATTGGCGATCGTGCCGTCCAGCACCTGCATGAAGGTGCCGAGCGCGAGCGCGATGGCGGTGATCGCCAGCGGGGCGCCGGTGAGGGGCGGGGGCGGGGTATGTCCGGCCTGGCTCATGCGGTTCGTTCCGGGCGACCTTTGCCTTTTAGATCATCTTCCAGCGGGCCGCGCACCGGCGCCCGCCCGTGGGCGATTGGCTCAGCTCGCACGTTGCGTATATGAGTCGCCCCGCGGCGGCCGCTTCGGAGGTTCAGTGACACAGGGCGAATCAACCGGCCGGCGGGCCCGCGCGCATGCCGGTCCTGGGGGGCGCAGGCCAACCATCAACGATGTGGCGAGGATCGCCGGGGTCTCCAAGAAGACCGTCTCGCGGGTCATCAATGAAAGTCCGCTGGTGCGTGGCGAGACCCGCGAAGCGGTCAAGAAGGTGATTCAGGAGACCGGCTTCAGCCCCGATCCCCATGCCCGCAGCCTGGCGTTCCGCCGCGCTTTCCTGGTGGGGCTGATCTATGACAATCCCAATCCCCAGCACACGGTGAGCCACCAGGAGGGCCTGCTCGAGGCCTTCAAGACCTCCGGCCTGGAACTGGCGATCCGGCCCATCGACCGGTCCAGTCCGCGGCGCCTGGCGGAGATCCGCACCTTCGTCGAGCGGCAGAAGCCGTTCGGGGTGGTGCTGCCCTCGCCGGTCTCCGAGGACGAGGCCCTGGTGGAGCTTCTGAAGTCCCTCAACTGCCCCTATGTGCGGATCGCAGCCGTGCCGCTGGACAGCCCCGACCGGATGGTGGTGAGCCATGATGGGGACGGGGCGGCGGAAGCCGCCCGCCACCTGGCCGACCTTGGCCATCGCCGAATCGCCCTGATCCTGGGCCCGACGACGTTTCGATCCTCGCTGGAACGCCGCCGGGGCTTCGAGGCCGGCCTGGCGGAGCGTGGCCTGACCCTGGATCCGGCGCTGATCAAGTCGGCGGGCTATACCTACGAGACCGGCCTGGAGGCCGCCCGGGAGCTGTTCGCTCTGGCCGATCGCCCCACGGCGGTGTTCGCCCTCAATGACGAAATGGCCACCGGCGTCTATCGCGCGGCTCGGGAGGCCGGGCTGCAGGTGCCGCAGGATGTCTCCGTCGTGGGCTTTGATGACGCGCCCATCGCCACGCGCATCTGGCCGACCCTGAGCTCGGTGCGCCTGCCCCTGCGGGACATGGGCCGGATGGCCGGCGAGATGCTGGCCCCCAACGGGATCCTGGACCCCGAGGCGGCCCACGAGGTCTGGCCGCAGCTGGTTGTCCGCGAATCGTCCGCCCCGCCGCCTGCCTAGGGCGCCGCGGACCCGCGACGAACTGTCCTCCTGTCTCCGAAACGCCCCACCCGCAAACCCGCTTGCGGGCTCGTTCCAATCATGTCTAGATTTTGTCTGCTACCGGTGTCATAAATCGCGACGGTAAATGACACCGGTATCATATTCACTGGAGAGGGCGCTCGGGCGTCCGGCGATCGGCATCAAGCCGGCGAAAATCTCCATAGGGAGGGAAAAATGGGCTCCAAGCGGTTTGAACGGCGCGCCTTGTTGTGCGGCGCCTCGATGTTGGGCGTGATGATGGCGGCCGGCGCCGCGGCGGCGGCTGAAGCCGCGGCCGCACCGGCGGAGGCCACGGTGTCCGAAATCGTCGTCACCGGCTTCCGCACCAGCCTGCAGAAGGCCCTGGTCCAGAAAAAGGACGCGGCCGTCGCGGTGGACACCATCCTGGCCGAGGACATCGGCAAGTTTCCCGATCTGAACCTGTCAGAATCGATTCAGCGCATCCCGGGCGTGGCCCTGGCGCGCGACGCCGGCGAAGGCCGCGAGATCTCGGTGCGAGGCCTCGGTCCCCAGTTCACCCGCGTGCGGATCAACGGCATGGAGGCGCTCACCACCACGGGCAGCTCCGACGCCGCCGGCGGCACCAATCGCGGACGCTCGTTCGATTTCAACGTGTTCGCCTCGGACCTGTTCAACTCCATCACGGTCCGCAAGACCGCGGAGGCCGCCACCGAGGAGGGCTCCCTGGGCGCCACGGTGGACCTGCGCACTGCGCGGCCCTTCGACTATAACGGCTTCACCTTCGTGGCCTCCGCCCAGGAGGGCTATAACGACCTGGCGGAGACCTATAATCCGCGCGGCGCGTTCATGATCGCCAACACCTGGATGGACGGCAAGCTGGGGGCCCTATTCTCCGCCGCCTACACCAAGCGCGACACCAAGGACATCGGCACCTCCACGGTGCGTTGGGCCACCGGCAACGCGTTCTCACCGGGCTTCCATTCCTCCACCGCGCCTGGCGTGAGCCTGGCCCAGGCGGACGCCGCCTTCCATCCGCGTTTCCCGCGCTATGACGATTACACCGACAGCGAAGAACGCCTGGGGATGACCGGATCGGTGCAGCTGCGCGCCACCGACCAGACCCTGCTGACCTTTGACGCCCTCTATGCCGACTTCAAGGCCAACCGCGAGGAGCGCTATCTGGAGGCGCCGTCCTTCAGCGTCGGCGGCGCCTGCACCCCGGCCACCACTGCCTCCGGCGCCTGCGGCATCGCCCAGACCGACGTCACGGCGGCCACCATCGACAGCCACAACACCATGATCAAGGGCACGTTCAACAACGTGGACCTGCGGGTGGAAGATCGCTTCGACCAGCTGGACACCACCTTCACCCAGTACAACATGACCCTCGAGCATGAGTTCAGCGACAAGCTGAAGAGCACGCTGCTGCTGGGCCATTCCCGGTCGGTTCACCGCAACCCGATCCAGACCACGCTGACCATGGATCAGTTCAACGTCCAGGGTTACAGCTACGACTACAGCCAGGGCCGTACGCCCCTGCTGAACTATGGGACGGCCCAGCTGACCAATCCCGCCGCCTGGGTGCTGACCCAGATCCGCGAGCGGCCGCAGATGGCGCTGAACACCTATGACACCGCCCAGGGCGAGCTGAAGTACGACTTCAACGACACGCTGAAGTTCTCCGGCGGCGCCGACCTCAAGAAGTACGACTTCGAGACGACCGAGATGCGGCGGTCCAACGGCACCACCACCAACCAGGAGACGGTGATCCCGGCTGGCGTCGCGGCGATCCCGCTGTCGCAGTACACCACGGTCACCAATCTCAACACCTCGGGCCTCAGCGTCCCGGCGGGGACGGCGACGTCGTGGCTGGTGCCGAACCTGCAGGCCGCCAACAGCCTGCTGAGCCTCTACAATCAGAGCGCCTTTAATGGGGCTTTCCACCTCGGGCCGGAGCCGGCCCTGGGCAATAACCGCACGGTGGCCGAGACCGATTCCGGCGGATATGTGCAGGCCGACTGGAAGACCAGCCTGTTCGACATGCCGGTGCGCGGCAATTTCGGTGTGCGCTATGTGAAGACCGAGCAAAGCTCCACGGGCTACACCTTCGTCAGCGGCTCGCCGGTGGCGATCAGCGTCGACCGGACCTATACGGACACCCTGCCGGCCTTCAACCTGGTGCTGGAGCCGCACGACAACTTCCTGATCCGCTTCGGCGCGGCCAAGGTGATGTCGCGTCCCGACCTGGGCAGCCTGACGCCCGGGGCCACGGTGAGCGTCTCCGGCGCCACCCGGTCGGTCACCGCCGGCAACCCGAACCTGAACCCGTTCCGGGCCAAGGCCTTTGACCTGTCCTTCGAATGGTATTTCAACAAGGACTCGCTGATCTCGGTCGCGCTGTTCAAGAAGCAGATCAACAGCCTGGTCCAGACCCTGCAGACCACCAGCACCTTCACCGGCAACGCCTTCGGCCTGCCGGACTCCATCGCCGTCGCCGCCTGCGGCACGGCGGTCGGCTGCAGCCCTTCGGCCAGCTGGGTGTTCTCCACCCCGGTCAACACCCCCGGGGGTGATCTGGACGGCTTCGAGATCAACTACCAGCAGGCGTTCGACTTCCTGCCGGGCCTGCTGCGGCACACCGGCGCGCTGCTGAACTACACCCAGGTGAAATCCTCGATCAATTACCTGAACGCCGCCGGCGCGGTGGTGGCCACCAATGACCTCACCGGCCTGTCGCGCAACTCCTACAACGCGACCCTGTACTATGAGGACGACCACCTCAGCGCCCGTATCTCGGCCGCCTATCGCGCCAAGTACCTCACCAAGGTCCCGGGCGCCGAGGCCGGCACCGACGTGGATGGCACCAACTCCACCTTCAATCTGGACGCCTCGGCCCAGTACACCTGGAACCGCCACCTGAAATTCACCCTGGAGGGCATCAACCTCACGGACGAATTCCAGGACCAGTACAACGACAGCTCCAACCGGGTGTCGTTCTACCATCACACCGGCCGCGAATTCCTGGTGGGCGTCCGCTACTCCTACTGACTGCCCCTATATCCCCGAGGATGACTGGGAGCGCGGGCCTCGCCCGCGCTCCCTTTTTCCTGGGGTCCGCAAACACAGGTCGCCGGCGCCGGGCAAATCGCGCCTAAGCTCCGGCGCATGACCTCCGCCGCCTCGTCCCGCCCTGACCGAACCACCCCGCTGACGGCCGTCGCCGTGACCGGCAGCGCCATCGTCTTCCTGCTGGCCGCCGCTGCCCTGCTGAACGCCCTGGCGGCCCACATTCCGCTGCCTGCGGATCTGAGAAGCGCGGCGGTGGCGGCCCATCTTGGCTCGGTGATGCTGGCCCTGCCGCTGGGCATCTCCCAGCTGGTCCTGCCCAAAGGGACCTTCCGCCACCGCACGGTGGGCTACATCTGGATTGCGCTGATGGTGTTCACCGCCCTGGTGAGTTTCGCCATCCACACGATCAATCCAGGGGGGCTCAGCCCCATCCACCTGTTCTCGGTCCTGACGCTGATCTCGGCGCCGCTCATCGTCTGGCGGGCCCGGCGTGGCCAGGTGGCGCAGCACCAGCGCGCCGTGCTCGGCCTGATGATCGGCGGGCTGGCCATAGCCGGCCTGTTCACCTTCCTGCCGGGGCGCGCCCTGGGGCGCCTGGTGATGCAGCTTTTCGGGCTGGGCTAGTTCGTCACGCCGCGCTTCCAGAGCGCGATCTCGCGTTCGTCGTTGTCTTCGGCGCGGGTGGGGGCGCCGGAGGCAGTGGAGAGGACCAGTTTCATCAGCGCCTCGGCGGCGACCTCGGGGGCTTCGCCAGACGCGATGCGCCCGGCGTCGAAGTCGATCCAGCGGGGCTTGCGCTGGGCGAGCCCCGAATTGGTGGCGAGCTTCAGGGTCGGCGCCGGGAAGCCCAGGGGCGTGCCGCGCCCGGTGGTGAACAGGATCACCGTGGCGCCGGCCGCTGTCAGGGCCGTGGAGGAGACCGCGTCATTGCCGGGCGCTTCCAGGAGGGTCAGGCCGTGGCGGGTTGTGCGCTGGCCATAGCGCAGCACCTCGGTGACCTGGGACCGGCCGGCCTTCTGCACCGCCCCCAGGGACTTCTCCTCCAGGGTGGTGACCCCACCGGCGATATTGCCGGGCGAGGGGTTCTCGCTCACCGGTTCGCCGTGATCGAGGAAGTAAGATTTGAAGTCGTTGACCACGGTGGCGATCTCCTCGAACACCGCCTCGCTGGCCGCCCGGGCCATCAGCAGCCGCTCGGCGCCAAAGATTTCCGGGATCTCGGTGAGGATGGCCGTGCCGCCGGCGTCGCAGACCTGATCGGCGATGCGCCCCACCAGGGGATTGGCGGTGAGGCCGGAGAAGCCGTCGGAGCCGCCGCACTTCAGCCCGACAACGAGATCGGAGACCGGGCAGGGTTCGCGGCGGTCGCGCTCGGCGATCTCCACCAGGGCCTCGACGGCGGCGAGGCCCGCCTCGATCTCGTCGCCGGCTTCCTGCGCGGTGAAGGCCCGCAGCCGCTGACGGTCGAGGTCTGGCGCGTTCTCCAGCAGGGTGGAAAGCTGGTTGCTCTCGCAGCCCAGGCCGAGGATCAGGGCGCCCCCGGCGTTGGGGTGGGCGGCCAGCGCTGCGATCATGGTGCGGGTGGCGATCAGGTCGCCCCCCAGCTGGGAACAGCCGAAGGGGTGGGTGAGGGCGTGGACTCCGTCCACCCGGCCCTTGAACCGGCGATCGGCCTCGGCGGCGATCTTCTGGGCGGTGCGGGCCACGCAGCCCACCGTGCAGAGGATCCAGATTTCGTTGCGGGTGCCGACCCGGCCGTCGCGGCGACGATAGCCCTGGAAGGTGGCGGGGGCGGGTTCGGCACGCGGCTCAGGGGCGATGGGGGCCCAGGCATAGTCCTCGCGCCCGGTGAGCAGGGTCGCCAGGTTGTGCGAATGCACATGGTCCCCGGCGCGGATGGGCGCGGTGGCCCGCCCGATGGGCCAGCCATATTTGCGCACCGGCTCGCCAGCGGCGATGCCGCGCAGGGCCACCTTGTGCCCGGCCTCGATGTCCGCCCGCGCCGTCACCCCGTCACAGACCGGATCCCCTGCCGCCAGGGGCCCCAGGGCCACCGCAACGTCGTCGCGGGGATCGATCTTCAGGACGGGGAGGGGCGCGGTCATGTGTTTACAGCTCCACCGGCTCCAGCTTCGGCGACAACAGGTGCACGGCCAGGAGGGCCAGGAGGTAGGCCGAGGCCGCCACCACGAAGATCGGGGTATAGGTCCCGATCTTGTCCAGCACCCAGCCGGCGTACTTGGCCATCGCCATGCCGCCGACCGCGCCGATCATCCCGCCGATGCCCACCACCGAGCCCACCGCCGAGCGGGGAAAGACGTCGCCGGGCAGGGTGTAGAGATTGGCCGAGAAGCCCTGGTGGGCCGCTGTGGCCAGGCCGATGATCCCCACCGCCGCCCACAGGCTGTCGACATTGGCGGCGAACGCCACCGGCGTGGCCAGAAGGGCGCAGATCAGCATGGTGGTCTTGCGCGCCCGATTGATGGTCCAGCCCCGCTTGATGAACCGGGAGGACAGCCAGCCCCCAGCGACGCTGCCCACATCACTCAGCAGATAGATGGCCACCAGGGGCGGGCCGAAGGTCTTGAGATCCAGGCCGTGGCGCTTGCCCAGGAAGTCCGGCAGCCAGAACAGGAACATCCACCAGATGGGATCGATCAGGAATTTTCCGGCCGCATAGGCCCAGGTCTCCCGCACCTTGAGGAGCCGGACCCACGGAACCTTCTCGGTCGGATCGGCCGGGTCGCTCTCGATATAGGCCAGCTCCGCGGCGGACAGCCGAGGCTGTTCCCGGGGGCGGCGGTAGACCAGCAGCCACAGGGGCAGCCACACCAGGCCACCCAGGCCGGTGACGACGAAGGCGGCGCGCCAGCCGAAGGTCAGCACAATGGCCGGGATGATCAGCGGGGTGACGATGGCGCCGATATTGGTGCCGGCGTTGAACAGGCCGGTGGCGAAGGCGCGTTCCTTCTTGGGGAACCATTCGGTCACCGCCTTCAGGCCGCCGGGAAAGCCGCCCGCCTCACCAATTCCCAGCACCACCCGGGCGCCGAAGAATCCGCCAAGGCTGCGGGCCAGGGCATGGCCCATATGGGCCACCTGCCAGATCAGGAAGGCGAGGCCGAAGCCCCAGCGCGCGCCAATGCGGTCGACGATGCGCCCCCAGCCCAGATAGGCCAGGGCATAGGCGGCCTGGAACCACACCACGATATCGGCATAGTTCCCCTCGTTCCAGCCGAAGGCCTTGGTGAGGTCGCCCTTGAGCAGGCCCAGGGTCTGGCGGTCCACATAGTTGATCACCATGGCGGTGAACAACAGGCCGACGATCACCCAGCGATAGCGCCCGACCGTGGAGGCGGCGGCGGCGTGCTGGGCGGCTTCGGAGGCGGTGAGGGGCGGTGGACTCTTTGCGGCCAGGTCAGGGCTGGAGGTCGGGGCGCTCATGGTCTGTCTCTCCCTGTCCCCCGACCGCCGGAACCGCGATGCAGCGGATCTCGCCAAGTTCGCCGAAGGTGATGCGGGCCGGTTGTCCGGCCTCGATGTCGTGGATACCGCTGGCGGCGCCGGTGGTGACCAGCTGTCCGCGTTTCAGCGGCCGGCCGCGGCCGGCGCAGATTCCTAGCAGGAAGGCGAGGGAGGCGGGAGGCCCCCCCGGGATGGAGGCGGGCGAGCCCTGGCCCACCAGGACCCCGTCCACGAAGGCCTCGCAGGGCGGGCCCTGGTCGGCGCGGCCGCGCCAGTCGGGGATTTCGGGTCCGAGGATCAGGCCGGCATTGTTGCCGAAGTCAGCGGCCACCACGCGGGGGCCCAGCACATTGATGGTGGCCAGGGGGCTGCCGGCGAATTCCACGCCCACAAGCTCGGTCTCCACATAGTCCAGGGCTTCTTCCGGGGTCCACTGGGTCTTGCCCGCCGGGGCGTCGCGACCGATCCGGTAGATGTATTCGGCCTCCACCGCGGCGAAGCCGCCGGGGATGCAGTGGACGGGGGTGGGGGTTCCAGGGGTGGCGTGGACCACATGGCGGGAGAAGATCGGGCCCATGACCCGCTCGGCCTTCAACTCGGCCTGCAGCTCCAGCGGAATGCGGCCCACCTTCCAGCCCACCAGTTCGTCTGGCCAGAACCCGATGGCGAATTCCTGGCAGGCGTAGCCCGCGGCCAGGTCGGCGGGAATCGGCCCCGGAAAGCCGGGCAGGGCGGTGGCGGACAGGCGCGCGTCCACGAGCTGGCGGGCCACCCGGGCTGGGTCGAAGGCAGTTGCGGCCTCGGCCGCCGGCAGGGTCACGCTGGTCTTCCTCCGGCCCTTGGGGGCGGTGTCGTGTGCGTTCGGATCACGCTTGTTCCTATGACATTGGGGGAAATGGTAACCGGTGTCAATTTTGCGGAACAGGTTTCGTGATCAGATTGATTCTGCAGGCCGGTGGGCTTGCGCGTTCGAATGACACCGGTTACCAAAGGCGGTGAGGAAACCCGGGTTAGAGGCATGACCAGAGCGCTGCGCCTGAGCGACGATCGGCTGTTTCCGGCCGACCCGACCACCCGGGGAATCGCCCGCCGGCTCTATGGCGCGGTCCGCGCCCTGCCGATCATCAGCCCACATGGCCACACCGACCCGGAGTGGTTCGCCACCAACGCGCCCTTCGAGGACGCCGCCCGTCTGCTGCTGGCGCCTGATCACTATCTCTATCGCATGCTCTACAGCCAGGGGATCGCCCTGGACGCCCTGGGCGTGCCCTCCCGCGCCGGGCCGAGCGCCGCCGATCCTCGGGAGGCCTGGCGGCTGCTGGCGAGCAATATGCACCTGTTCCGTGGCACGCCCTCGGCCCTGTGGCTGAACCATGTGTTCGCCGAGGTGTTCGGGTTCGAAGTCGCCCTGGAGGCGGCCACCGCCGATCTCTATTTCGACCGGATCGGCGAGGCCCTGGCCACCGACGCCTTCCGGCCCCGGGCCCTGTTCGACCGCTTCAATATCGAGCTCCTGGCCACCACGGAGAGCCCGACCGACGAGCTCGTCCACCACGCCGCCATCCGGACCAGCGGCTGGACGGGGCGGGTGGTGACCGCCTATCGTCCCGACCCGGTGGTAGATCCGGAGCACGAGGCGTTCGCCGCGTCCCTGGTTCGATTCGGCGAACTGACCGGTCGCGATGTGACGAACTGGTCGGGCTATCTGGAGGCGCACCGCATGCGCCGGGCGGTGTTCGCCCAGGCCGGCGCCACCTCCACCGACCACGGCCATCCCACCGCCTTCACCGCCGACCTGGCGGCTCACGACGCCGAGGCGCTGTTCCGCCGTGTGGTGACGGGTCTGGCCACCCCGCAGGAGGCGGAACTGTTTCGCGGCCAGATGCTCACCGAGATGGCGCGGATGAGCCTGGAGGACGGTCTGGTGATGCAGATCCATCCCGGCTCGTTCCGCAACCACAATACCGGGGTCCTGGCCAGGTTCGGACGCGACAAGGGCGCCGACATTCCCACCCGCACCGATTATGTCCGCGCGCTGAAGCCCCTGCTGGACCGGTTCGGCGACGAGGCCGGCCTGACGATCATCGTCTTCACCCTGGATGAGACCAGCTACAGCCGCGAGCTCGCCCCCCTGGCCGGCCACTATCCGGCCCTGCGCCTGGGCCCGGCCTGGTGG
>Ga0265327_10001788_pt1 | contig 25267 bp, 23 predicted proteins | sample 41621metaG_FD_202089 | JGI IMG/M metagenome (GOLD analysis project Ga0265327, IMG submission 202089) | Rhizosphere microbial communities from Carex aquatilis grown in University of Washington, Seatle, WA, United States - 4-16-21 metaG | ecosystem: Host-associated > Plants > Roots > Rhizosphere...
GGCGCTCAATCCGGCGGGGGAAGTGCCCGTGCTGATCGAGCAGGACGGGCATGTCCTGGCCGATGCGAACGCGATCGCCGAATATCTCGAAGAGACCCACCGGGAGAAGCTCCTTTTCGGCCTCAATCCGTTGGAGCGGGCGGAGATCCGGCGGCTGGTCGCGTGGTTCGACGTCAAGATGAACCGCGAGGTCACCGAGAATCTCGTCGGTGAAAAGATCATCAAGCGCTTTCAGCACGCGGGCACGCCCAATTCCGCCGCGATCCGCGCGGGCCGGGCCAATATCGGGCTGCATCTCGATTATGTGGGCTATCTGACGGAGCGGCGGCGCTGGCTGGCCGGCGATCATTTCTCGCTCGCCGATGTGACGGCGGCGGCCCATTTCTCGGTGCTGGACTTCATGGGCGATGTTCCCTGGGGCGAGCATGAGCCGGCGAAGGAATGGTATGCGCGGATCAAATCCCGCCCCAGCTTCCGCCCGCTTCTCGCCGACCAGATCGCCGGCATCACCCCGCCGGCCTATTACGCCGATCTCGATTTCTGATCCGATTCTTGACACGCCTTGCCGCAGGAACCGGCTGACATAGTTAGCCGTTTTCGCGCTTGGCCATTTTCGGATTTGGGAGAAGATCGTCATTCATACCGGCAAGGGTATTTCCCTTCTTTTCGGCCTGATGTTGCCGCTCCTTTCCTGGGGTTGTGCCGAGCAGGCACCGCCGCTCGCCCAGGGTGAGGCGCCGCCCCGGGCGGATAGCCGGTTCGCGCTGGCACCCGAGCAAAAGGCTCTGGGCGGGGTCGAGAGCTATGTGACGCAGCCGGGCGACACGCTGCTCGATGTGGCGATGCGCTACGACCTTGGCTATACGCAGCTTGCCGCCGCAAACCGGGATACGGATCCCTGGGTTCCGGGGGCGGGCAAGCGGGTGGCCTTGCCCGCCTTCTATCTCTTGCCTGAAGGGGAGCGGCGCGGCATCGTCGTCAACGTCGCCCAGCAGCGCCTCTATTACTTTCCGCCGGGCGGCAAAGCCGTCGAGACCTTTCCCATCGGCACCAGCGTCGAAGGCCGCGCCACCCCGGTGGGCGTGACCCGGATCACCGCCAAGCGCGAGCATCCGATCTGGTATCCGCCGCCCTCGATCCGCGAGGAAAAGCCGGAGCTGCCGGGGGCCGTGCCCGCCGGTCCCGACAATCCGCTGGGCGATTATGCGTTCAATCTCGGCTGGCCCGGCTACCTCATTCACGGCACCAACAAGCCCTATGGGATCGGGCGCAATGTCAGCCATGGCTGCATTCAGCTTTATCCCGACGACATCAAGCGGCTGTTCCGCGAGGTGCCGGTCGGGACGCCGGTGCGTATCGTCGATGAGGACGTGGCGGTCGCCTGGATCGGCGACGATCTCTATCTCGCCGCTTATCCGAGCAAGAAGCAGGCGGAGGAACTCGGCGTTCACAAGAAAATGACGCCGGCCCTTCCCAGCGACATCCGGAAGCGCGCCTTGAAAGCGGCAGGCCCACGCCGCAGCCGGATCGACTGGAAAATCGTCGAGAAGGTGGGGATCGAGCGCAGCGGCATTCCGACCCTGATCACCCGCCCTGTCGTCACCCGCCCGAAAATGGAGGTCACTTCGTCTTCGTAGCCAGATCGAGCTTTTCGATATTGTCGCGGGAGGACGCGGCGGCTGGGCTGTCCGGGGCCACCGTGGCGGCGCGCAGCCAATCCTGGCGCGCGCCCGCCGAATCGCCTTTGAGCTGGCGGATATTGCCGCGTTCGAGGAGCGCGTCCGGGCTATCGGGGGCGATTTTGAGCGCGGCATCGGCATCGGCCAGGGCCTGATCGAGCCGTCCCAGCATCCGCTTCGCCGAGGCCCGGTAGGCAAGCCCGTCGGCGCGGCGCGGGTCCAGTTCCAGAGCCTTGTCGAGCGCCGTCACCGCCCCGGCATAATTGCCGGTGGCGGCGAGCGCCTCGGCCTCGTCGATCCGGAAATCGGGATCAGCCGGCGCCACTGCGATGGCGCGTGCCAGCACCAGCACCGCCCGCGCCGCTTCTCCGGCGAGGAGCCAAGCCTGTCCCGCCTGTCCCAGCACCTCGGCCAGGAGTTCGGGCGGGGCCTTGCCCATGGTCTCGGCCAGTTTTTCCAGCCGGGTCGCGGCCTCGCCATATTGCTTCAGCCCGATGAGCGCCACCGCCGCGCAATGCTCCGCCGGATGCCCGCCACCGAGCGATTGCCACGCGATCGCATCCTCGAAGCCCGCGGACGGCTCCTTCCGCGCGAAGTCGAGGCAGCGCCGGTAATGCTCGGCCTCCTGCTCGGCGCTGGGCCTCGCCGCCGCCTCCGCTCCCGAGGGGTGGAGGAGGGTGGGGATGAGGACGAGCCCGAGAAAGCAGATTGCTAAAATCTTGCGCATGCGGGATCCGTAGAGCTTGTTCGGACCGGCTGTCAATCCGGACGAAGGATTTTGATGGACGGGGAATCGGGAGGCTTTCTTGCCGAGGCTGTTCTGTTTTGGAATGGGCTATGCCGCCCTAACGCTCGCACGGGAATTGCGGGGGCAGGGGTGGGAAATCGGGGGAACCTGCCGCTCGGCGGAAAAGCGCGCCGAATTGGAGGCCGAGGGGTTTTCGCCCGTCCAGCTTTTCGATCGCGGCCAGCCGATTGCCGACGCGGCGCGGGTGCTGGCGGGGTTTCCCTTCATCCTCGCCTCGGTCCCGCCCGGTGCCGGAGGTGATCCGGTACTGGCCGCGCATGGGGCGGATTTGGCCGGGCTGGCGGGGCTGCGCTGGGTTGGCTACCTCTCGACCACGGGCGTCTATGGTGATCGCGGCGGCGATTGGGTCGATGAGCAAGCGGAACTCCGTCCGGCGGGAGAACGCGGGGCAAGGCGTGTTGCCGCCGAGGCCGGGTGGCGGGCGCTGGGGCTGCCCTTGCATATCTTCCGCCTGCCGGGGATCTATGGGCCGGGGCGCAGTGTCCTCGATGCCGTCCGCCAGGGCACCGCGCGGCGGATTGAGCAGCCGGGCCAGGTGTTCTCGCGCATCCATGTCGCCGATCTGGCCCAGGCGCTTGCCGCCTCGATGGCGGCTCCCAATCCTGGCGCCGTCTATAATATCTGCGACGACGAGCCGGCGGCGCAGGCCGAGATCGTGGCCTTCGCCTGCGAACTCCTCGGCGTCCCGGCGCCGCCGCCGCAGACCCTCGCCGAGGCCGGGCTGTCCCCGATGGCGCGGAGCTTCTGGGACGAAAGCAAGCGGGTTGCGAACGCCCGCATGAAGCGGGAACTCGGCGTCACCCTGGAATACCCGGATTACCGGGCGGGGCTGAGGGCTATCCTGGCGGCTTCCGGGGATTGATTGTGGGGTTGGAACCGGGCTGGAAATTCGCCTGCCCCCAGCCGATAAATTTTCCATGATCGATCCCGCTCGCATCCCGCCCGGCCTTGACGACGATGAGGCGGAGCTTGGGGCCTTGGCCGCCGCCATAGCGGCGTCCGATGCCGATCCCCGCGTGATTCCCCACAGCAAAATGCGGGCGTGGTTGCTTGAGATTGCCGCCGGAAATTTTGACGCGCCGCCGCCGGTCGCCCGCTAGCCGTGACCGTCTTCTGGCACGGGGCGCAAGACAGGCCGTAGGCACCCCCGCCGAGGCGATTTCATAAGATCCGTTATCGGACTCGCGACATGCTTGTTGTGGAGAGCAGATGATGTAGGATGGGTGAGCAGAGCGCTACCCATCACGACCATGAAGCTTCTTCTGCCTCCATCTCTCCACACATGAAGATTATGGGTAGCGCTTCGCTTACCCATCCTACGCTTGCTTGCTTGACGCAGTCTTCGCCGCGTAAAATGTCTCTAGGGTGCACTGTATGTCCTATTGTTCACAACTACCTACATGGGTGCCTTATTTGCAAGCACTTGCCGTCCCAATTCTTGCCGTGGTTGTCGCTGCGTTCGGCGTGTGGGTCGCTGCACGGCAGATGCTGATTGCTCACGACAAGTTACGACATGACGCCTTTGAAAAGCTTTATGATAGGCGGGTAGCCGTCTATGAGGCTACCCGTAAATTCTTGAGAGATGTTTTTTTCGGAGATATTTCGGACGATGAAATCCGATCCTATGGTCTAAAGACATTGGATGCACAGTTTCTATTTGACGACGATTTGTGCAAATACTTAAAAGATGTTTGCTTTCACGTAACCGCATGGAGTAACGCGAAATCATCTGCGGGATGTGAGCCACATAGTGATGAGCATAGTGAGTCTAATAGAATAATGCGCGAACATTTGGATTGGATAATACAGCAAGGCGATGAGCAAACCGGATTTACTGGAAGATTTGTGCCATTTCTAAAGTATAGGCCGATCCATCGCCCTTGGTTTTTGCGCTGGCCATCTTAGGCGTGAGGGGTAATTGCTCGCCGTGTGTAAAATTAAAAGAATAACGCACCAAATCCGGCGCCCTGAAATCATTGGACTTTTCCGGTGCATAAATCAGGTACGAAATCCGCTTGCTATCCCAAGATTTCGGAGATCGCCTGCCTGAGCGCGCTCTGGTCAATCTGGGTAAGCTGACCGAGCCGCCGGATTACCAGCGCCTGTTCAAGCGTCGCGAACACCGGTTTGACGGCCGAAGGCTTGAGCAGGTTGGCGGACTGCCAATCGCGGAGCCAAACTTCGTTAAGGCCGGGGGCGGGACGGATTTGGCTGGTAACGGCCATAACCACCACATCCGGCTTATCGAGGTTGTAAGTCGAGGTTGTAAGCCTGCTTGCTGACGATAACCGCCGGTCGTTTCTTGGACGATGCTTGGCTGGTGAATGGGAACGGCACCAGCACGATGTCGCCGAATTCAAAGGGCATCGTAGACGTCGTCTTCCCGATTATCCCAGACGGCGGCAAAAGCAGGCGCGCTTGCCGATGCGGCGGCGCGGGTCAAGGCGCGCTCCTGGTCGCGAAGCCGGATGAAATCGACGAAATCCTCGACCTCGATCCGCCGGTCAGCAGGCAATGCTTCGATCTTCGCGATCAGAGCTTGAGTATCCGCCGGCATATGCCGCTCCATGAACCATGCACGCTCGGGAAACAGGCTTGCACTCTTGCACTATAGCCCCGTCACGGGCGAAAACCACACCGGCATGACGACGCCTTGGGCGCGGCTGCGATCTGATCGCGTCGCTTGCATAAGGGAGACCTTCCCAGCAATATGCGCCGCCGATACGGCACCCTGGATAAAGGAAACAGAAGCGATGTTCCGGCGTAAGGCAATGCTATCGTTGATGGGTGCGTTCCTGATGTTTCTGACGGCGTCGGAATGCCGGGCGGCGGGTGGCGACGGGCCGGAAGCCATGAGCATGGGAAGCATGTGCATGGTGACCTTCGGCAAGGACATGATCCACATCAACGCCTATCAGCCCAATAAGGGCCGCGATGAATATTGCGAGGAGTTTCCTTCGGCTGGCCTGACCGTCATGGTGTTCGATCTCGAAACGCCGAGGTTCCGGGATCTGCCGATCGAGGTTCGCATCATCCGCGATCCGAAGACCGCGATAGAGCCCAACACCAACCTCGAAGCGCTGACGGAGTTCGATCTTCCGGCGCAAAAATATGCGAGCGGAACCTTTCACTTCGAGCACGACTTCAAGAAGCCCGGCGATTATATCGGCCTCGTGACCCTGACGAATGAGAAGGGCGTGAAAGAGACCGTCGAATACAAATTCACCATGGGCGTTTCGCTGACGCAGTACGTGCCGTATCTGGCCGGAATGCTGGTCATCCTGGCGGTCGGTTTCGGCTACTGGAAGCATAGCCGCCCGCATGTTTGAGGGCTGTTGAAAGCGGGCGAAGCCGAAAATTCTCAACAACTGCGCCCGCCCTCGCTGCAATGACATCCCGCGTCCTTCGAGACGCGGCCAAGAGGGCCGCTCCTCAGGATGAGGAACCTAGTCGATGGCATTAAAAAAGATCCTCATCCTGAGGAGGCCCCATCGAGGGCCGTCTCGAAGGACGCACGATGGATATTCAGCCCAGTGTCAAATGACGGACCAAAATTAGAATTGCCGGAGTGAAGAGGTGCCATGGTGGCATTTGCCGTCTCCGCTCTGACGCCCGAGGAATGGACGGCGATCGGTCTTTCGCTCAAGGTCTCGTTCTGGGCGGTGACGGGAAGCTTGCCGTTGGGGATTGTCGTCGCCTGGGTGCTGGCGCGGGGGCGGTTTCCGGGGCGCACGCTCTTCGACGTCGTCGTGCATCTGCCGCTTACGCTGCCGCCGGTAGTGACGGGGTATCTGCTGCTGATCCTGCTCGGCCGGCATGGGCTGATCGGCGGGTTTCTCGGCGACAATTTCGGGATCATCTTCTCGTTTCGCTGGACCGGGGCGGCGTTGGCCTGCGCGGTCATGGGCTTTCCGCTCCTGGTCCGCGCGATCCGCCTGTCGATCGAGGCCGTGGATCAGAGGCTTGAGGAGGCGGCATCGACGCTCGGCGCCAACCCCTTTTTCGTCTTCACCACCGTGACCCTGCCGCTGATCCTCCCCGGAATCCTGGCGGGGGCGATGCTCGATTTCGGGCGGGCGATGGGGGAGTTCGGTGCGACCATCACCTTCGTCTCCAATATTCCGGGCGAAACCCAGACCCTCCCCGTGGCGCTCTATACCTTCACCCAGGTTCCGGGCGGCGAGGGGCCGGCGCTCCGCCTCACCATGGTTTCGGTGGCGCTGTCGATGGCGGCGCTGGCGCTGTCGGAGATATTGGCGCGGCGGGTCGGGCGGAAGCTGGGGCGGGTATGACGCTCCTGCCATGACTCTCGTGATCGAGATCAGCCACCGCTTCGGCGATTTCGCCATCGAGGCCCGGTTCGAGAGCGAAGGCGGGCTCGTGGCGCTGTTCGGACCGTCGGGCTCCGGCAAGACCACGATCGTCAATGCCGTGGCCGGGCTGCTGCGCCCGGATCGGGGCCGCGTGGTGATCGGCGGGCATGTGCAGATGGATAGCGATCGCGGCATATTCCTGCCGCGCCATCGTCGGCGGATCGGCTATGTCTTTCAGGAAGGCCGGCTCTTCCCGCATCTGAACGTGCGCCAGAACCTCACCTATGGGCAGCGCTTCCTGCCGCGCGGGGAGGCGCGCCCGCCGCTCGGCCCCGTGGCAGAGATGCTCGGCATCGAAACGCTTCTGGACCGCCATCCGCTGAATCTTTCCGGCGGCGAGAAGGCGCGGGTGGCGATCGGGCGGGCGCTGCTGGCCGCTCCCCATCTCCTCCTCATGGATGAGCCCTTCGCCGCCTTGGACGAGGCGCGCAAGGCGGAGATCCTCCCCTATGTCGAGCGGCTGCGCGACGAAATCCGGATCCCGATTCTCTATGTCAGCCACCAATTAACCGAAATCGCCCGCCTCGCCGATCAGGTCGCCGTCATGGACCAAGGCCGCCTCGCCGCCTTCGGTCCGCCCGCCCGCATCCTGTCCCGGATCGACCTTCCGGGACTGACCCATCGCGCCGATGCCGGCGCCGTCATCGAGACGCGGATCGAGCGCCACGATCACGAATTCGGCCTGACCCGCCTCAAGGCCGGTGGCGGCGCCAGCATCGCCGTGCCTTTCCTCGACCGCCCGCCCGGCGCCCCGATCCGCCTGCGCATCCTGGCCCGCGACGTGGTGATCGCGCGCGGCCCGCTCCCCGAAATGAGCGCCCTCAACGTCCTTCCCTGCACGATCGCCGAGATCGGCGAATTTTTGGGGCATGAAGTGGATGTCGTCCTCGATTGCGGCGGCGACCGGATCATGGCCCGCATCACCCGCGCCTCCTCCGATCGCCTCGGCCTTGTCGCGGGAAGCCCGGTCTTCGCCATCGTCAAGAGCGTCGCCTTCGACCGCTGGACGGACTGAAACATAACTCTCTTGGTCAGGTTGACGGTAGTGCCGGGCGGCGCGCACCATCCGCGCCCCGCACCGATCGTCCGCCATCCGGCCGGCTAAACAGGCCTATCAAGGGAGGATTTATCCATGATTTCGCGTCGATTTGCTGCCCTGGCATTGATTCTCGGGCTTATGGCCCTGGTCGTGCCCAAAATCAGCCTTGCCGCGGAAAATTATGTGGCCGAGGCGATCTCCCACACCAAGGAAGCGATCGCCGCCGGCAAAGCCGGGCATGCCGATGGCGTGGTCGCCCATTCCGAGGTCGCGTTGAAACATGCCGAGGCCGGGGAGAAGGAAAAGGCCAATCCGCATCTCGAACAGGGTATCGCGCATCTGAAGGAAGCGGTCGAAACCGCCAAAAAGGGCGATGCCGCCATCGGGACCAAGCACGCCGAGGAAGCCCTGAAGCACCTCGAACAAGCCCAGTAGCGGCGGTTTCACATCGGCCCTGCATCGCCCCTTGATTAAGGGGAGCCCGTGACCTATCTTCACTTTGCCTGGAAACAGGCAATGGCGCTAAACCGGTGCTTGAAATAAGTGTTCCGGACCCGGCTGCGATGCCGGCGCCTCCACCAAACCTTGTTGTTCTATCCCTACGGGGGCGAATTAGGATCGACGGGCATGGTAAAGAGGTATCGGGTGCTCGGCATGATACCGCCGTTATCGGGTCAAATCCTACGTGCGAACGATAACTTTGCACACGAGGCTCTCGCGGCCTAATCCCTCAACGGGGATAAAAGCCTAAGAGATCTCTCGCGGTTCGGGGGGCACCGGGCAACAGAAGCCCCCCACTTAATCCCGCCTGCTTAAATCACGCCCACTTAAATCACGTTCGCATAATTTCACGATTTCATCGGTGATTTCGTCCGGTGGGAGTGGTAGTTTGCGCCCATGAACAAGGATTTTCTGCGTTACGACGAAATGGTTGAAGCCGCCTTGCGCGGCGTGGTCCGCGAGGCGCTGGAGCGCGCGGCCAAGCATGGGCTCGTCGGCGGGCACCATTTCTATCTGAGCTTCCGGAGCCGGGCGCCGGGGGTGGATATTCCGGAATATCTCCGGGAAAAATATCCCGTCGAGATGACCATCGTCCTCGAACATCAATTCTGGGATCTCCGGGTCGATCAGGACCGGATCGAAGTCACCTTGAGCTTCCGGGGCAAACCGGAGCCGCTGGTCATCCCCTTCGCCGCGGTGACGGCCTTTGCCGATCCTTCGGTCAAGTTCCACCTGCAATTCCAGACCGCGACATCGGCATTGCCTTCCGCCGAGGAGTCGCATGCCACGATCCCGACGCTCCTGCCGGAGAAAAGGGACGATTCGGACCGGGGCGGCGGCGACAAGGCGGGCGCCGACAAGACCGGCGTGAAGAAAGCCGGCGAAGTGGTGACGCTCGACGCTTTTCGCAAGAAATAGTCCCTTCAAGAAATCCATTCCGCCCCCTGGCCTATTTCGTCCGGTTGGCGCTTTAAAATATTTCACAGGAACCCGGCCCAAGAAACCCGGCGTGGAGAAAGAACGGCCATGGCTGATTTCGTGTATCAGGAAATGTTCCCGCTCGGCCCCGACGAGACGCCCTACCGGAAGCTTTCCGGCGATTTCGTCACCACCGCCACTTTCGAGGGCGAGACTGTCCTGAAGGTGGATGGCGCCGCCCTGACGCTTCTGGCCGCCGAGGCCATGGCGGATTGTCAGCATTTGCTGCGGCCCGGCCATCTGCGCCAGCTTCGCGCCATCCTCGACGACAAGGAGGCGTCCGACAATGACCGCTTCGTCGCCCTCGATTTGCTGAAAAACGCCAACATTGCCGCCGGGCGCGTCCTGCCGATGTGCCAGGATACCGGCACATCCATCGTCATGGGCAAGAAGGGCCAGAATGTCTGGACCAAGGGCAATGACGCCGAGGCGCTTTCGGCCGGCATCCGCCGCGTCTTTACCGAGACCAATCTGCGCTATAGCCAAGTGGCGCCGCTCTCCATGTTCGAGGAGGTCAACACCGGCGACAACCTCCCGGCGCAGATCGAGATCTATGCGGAACCGGGCTCCGAATACAAATTCCTGTTCATCGCCAAGGGCGGCGGCTCGGCCAACAAGACCTTTTTCTTTCAGCAGACCCCGGCGGTCCTGAACGAGGCGTCGCTGCTTAAATTCCTCGACGAGAAGATCCGCACGCTCGGAACCTCGGCCTGTCCGCCCTATCATCTGGCGGTGGTGATCGGCGGCACCTCGGCGGAGTTCAATCTGAAGACCGTGAAGCTGGCGAGCTGCCGCTATCTCGATGCCCTGCCCACCAAGGGGAGCGCGCGCGGCCATGCCTATCGCGATCTCGAATTCGAGGCCAAGCTTCTCGAACTGACGCAGCGGACGGGCATCGGCGCGCAGTTTGGCGGCAAGTATTTCTGCCACGATGTCCGCGTCATCCGCCTGCCGCGCCATGGCGCCAGCGTGCCGATCGGGCTTGGCGTTTCCTGTTCCGCCGACCGCCAGATCCTGGGCAAGATCAATGAGAAGGGCGTCTTCCTGGAGGCGCTGGAGACCAACCCGGCGCAGTATCTGCCTGAAATCGGCGCCGATCAGCTTGCCAGCGAGGTGGTGTCCATCGACCTCAGCCAGCCGATGGCGGAGATCCGGGCTATCCTCTCCCGCTATCCGATCAAGACCCGGCTTTCGCTACGCGGCTCGCTGATCGTGGCGCGGGATGCCGCCCATGCGAAGCTGAAGGCCCGGCTCGACCGGGGCGAGGGCCTGCCCGATTACTTCAAGAACAGCGCCATCTATTACGCGGGCCCGGCCAAGACGCCGGAGGGCTATGCCTCCGGCTCCTTCGGGCCGACCACCGCCGGACGGATGGATAGCTATGTCGAGCAGTTCATGGCCGCGGGGGGCAGCTTCGTCACCCTGGCCAAGGGCAATCGCGGCGCCGAGGTGCGCGATGCCTGCCGCAAGCATGGCGGCTTCTATCTGGGCTCGATCGGCGGGCCGGCGGCAAGGCTGGCACAGGATTGCATCAAAAAGGTTGAGGTCGTCGAGTACCCGGAACTTGGCATGGAGGCGATCTGGCGCATCGAGGTCGTGGATTTCCCGGCCTTCATCGTCATCGACGACAAGGGCAACGACTTCTTCGCCGGCCTTATGTGAGCCAAGTCCTTGCCTGATTTGCCGGATCTGACCGCCCTTGCCCAGGGCGACAGGCAGGCCTGGGACGCTTTCATCCGCCGCTATTCCGGGCTCGTCGCCGCTTCGGTGCGGAGCATGGCCGCGCGCAATCCGGGTCAGGCTGGCATCGACGCCGAGGATCTGGTCCAGGAAGTGTTCCTGCGGCTGTGCCGCCAGGATTTCCGGCTGTTGAAGACCTATGATCCGAGCCGCGCCGGCCTTTCGACCTGGCTTACCATCGTCGCGCGCTCGACCGCCCGCGACGCGATGCGGCGGCGGCAGATATCGAGCGTCGATCTCGATTCGGCGCCCGAATCCGCGCTCGCGACCATGCCGCCGGAGCCGGTGGAGCGGGTGGTGATCCCGGACGGCATGCTGTCGCCGCGCCAGAAAGAAATCCTGACCCTGCTTTACGATCGCGACATGGAGACCGCCGAGATTGCGGCGGCGCTCGGGATCGATCCGCAGACCGTCCGCAGCATGCATCACAAGGCGATGGTGAAGCTGCGCGTTCATTTCGGCGTGAAGGGAACCAAATAATGATAACCCCGCCGGGGATGACGGATGAAACAACTGCTTATGACGATAAAGAGCCTTCAGGTATGAGCATGGCAGGCAATGAGGATGGCATGAGCGAACCGCGTATCGGATCGCCGGAAAATCGGGAATTGTGGCGCCGCGTCTCGGCGGAGGCAGCGGCCGGGGATGATTTCCCGGACGCCGCCTTGCTGCTCGATCTGGCGGCTCATGCGGAAGGGCGCCTTGAGGGTGAGGCGTTGATATCGCTCCAGGCACTGCTCGACCTGGCACCGGAGCTTGCCGAGGACGTGGCCTATGCGGCGGCATCTCTGGGGAATGAGGGCGAGATCGTGGCGTTTCCCGGCCCGAAAACCGCTAGCCCGAAAGCCGGGGGATGGGATGTCCGCTCGGCGTTGCGCTGGGGTGCGCTGGCGGCCAGCCTGCTGGTGGTCGGCTATCTGGGTTTCGGTCTTGGCCATGACGCCTACGGAAATTTCGCCGTGCTCGAAAGCGGGGGCGGGGGCGCCGATTTGATGGATCCGAGTGGCGGCTTTATCGGATTGGGCGAGAGCTGAAGCGCATGATGAAGCTGCGTCTGCCCTGGATTCTGCTGATCCTCTCCTTGGCGCTCAATCTGCTGTTTGTCGGCGGGTTCCTATGGGCCAAGCGGGTGGCCCCGGTTCCCGCCTGGAACATCGCCGCGCGCGTCGAACGTGCCGCCGGCTCGCTCAAGCTCGATGCGGCGCAACGTTCGGCCCTGGATCATTTCGCCGAGGCGGCGCACAAGGGCGGCGGCGCCCTGCGCGAGGAAAACCGGAAGCTGGGAGACGACGCCTTCGCCCTGATCGGGAAGCCGGAACTCGACCAGCCGGCCCTCGACCGGCTCCTCGACACGATCTCCGCACACCGCCGCGTCTTTCAGGGCGAAATATCGGCGGCGTTGCATGAATTCCTGTCGAAACTCTCGCCGGAACAGCGGGAAGCCGTCCTTGGCGCGTTGCGGGACCGGCGTTAGCTTCCGCCGGTCCCGTTACTCGATCTTAGGTCCGCTGCCTTAGTTCAGCTGCCGATCTTCATCTGCGCCCGGCTCACGAAGCGATCGAAGGCACCCCGCGGCAGATAGCAATAGGGATTGGTTTCGATCGGCGCGTCGTGGCAGAAGACGTTATCGTCGACGAAGTCGAAATCCTGCTTATCCAGGCAGGAGCGGATGTACCGGCCGATTTCATTGCCCTTGGAATACTTCTTGTCGGGATAGGCGCGTTCCGCTTCGAATTCACATTCCGAGACGACGATCTTCTGGTTGTTGAAGAACGCGCCCGTGGCGACGAAGGCAAGTTCCGAGACGCCGAGCAGGAATACCCCAAGACAAAAGCCAATAATCGTCAATTTCTTTGAAACGAAATAGACGCCGAACAGGGAAAGAATGGTCGCCCCGATCAGCGCTCCGCCAAAAAGAACAATTGCCGGCAATACCAAGATCGCGATGTTTTGATCCATATCGTCACTCTCCTCCTGATTTCTGCTTTTCATAGAGAGACGGGGCGCAAAAAACCCGCCTCACGGCGGGTTACGGACAGACTCCCGCCACGTCGTTTCAAGGAACGCAGCAGGAGTCATCAGCCTCTTCGGCGGTTGTCGGGGGACCCCATCCCCTGTGCGCACGGATCCTTTAACGGATCGATGCGCCGTTGGCCCTGGCAAACTAGCGGAGCGTTTCGCCGCAGTCCAAGCGTTCCTCTGCGACGGAATGTCGCAGGTCGGATAAAAGCCATCCGAACAGGAGGATGGCGGCGGCACCGCCCACGAGCTCGGCCAGGATGAAGCCCGGCGCATCCATGGCCCTGATCCCGGCGAAACTGTCGGTGAGCGTCCGCGCCAGCGTGACGGCGGGATTGGCGAAGGAGGTCGAGGAGGTGAACCAATAGGCGCCGGTGATATAGGCCGCTATGGCATAGGGGAGGGATTGCGGCGCATGGCGGCTGCCGCTCAGGATCAGGCCGATAAGGCCGAAGCTCGCGGCGATTTCACCGGCAAGCTCCCCGGCGCTGGAGCGGATATGAGTCGAGGCTTCGAGGATCGGCAGGCCGAACATCAGATGCGCGAACCACACCCCGGCGACGGCGCCAAGGCACTGCGCCACGATATAGCCCATGGCGGCACCGGGCCTAAGCTCGCCGCGCCACAGCGCCGATAGCGTCACCAGTGGGTTGAAATGCGCGCCCGAGATCGGGCCGAAAGTGACGATCAGCGCCACCAGGGCACCGCCGGTGGCGATCGCATTGGCCAGCAGCGCCATCGCCACATCGGCACCGGCGAGCCTCGACGCCATGATCCCCGATCCCACCACGGCGGTCAGCAGAAAGGCCGTCCCCAGCCCTTCCGCCACGAGCGGACGGGCAAGTCCCCTGTCCTCCATCACGATTCCTGCCCGCCGATCCGATCGACGGCCTGTTGAAGCGCCAGCCGGTCGAGCTTATCGACGCCGAGTTCGACGAAAAGCCGGATGCGGTGTTCCAGCACGCGGAAGGCCTCGCGGAAGGCCTGCCGCCGCTCCAGCTCGGAGCCTTCGGCGGCAGCCGGATCGGGAATGCCCCAATGGGCGGTGACCGGCTGGCCGAGCCAGACCGGGCAAGCCTCGCCAGCGGCCTGATCGCAGACGGTGAAGATGAAATCCATCGACGGCGCACCCTCGGCGGCAAACTCGTCCCAGCTCTTGCTGCGCAGCCCGGAGGCGGGGAGGCCGAGCGTGCTCAGGAGGTCGAGCGCATAGGGATGCACTTCGCCCTTGGGAAAGCTGCCGGCGCTGAAGGCATGAAAACGCTCCCCGCCGCAATGGCGGAGAATGGATTCAGCCAGGATGCTCCGGGCCGAATTGCCGGTGCAGAGGAAAAGCACATTGTAGCTCATAAGGGTCTCTCATGAAGAGTTTGCAACCGCTTGGCGTTGATTTGCCTGCGGATTTGGCAAGACATAGGCCCAATCGCACAAACGGGGAAATGAACCTTTTTTGAAGGCCCCCGCGAGCATCGGCCCCCCTCAGAGCGGCGCCTCCACTTCCGGCACTTCGCGGCTGATCATGTTCGTCAGGTTCCGGAAGAGCGTGGGCTCGCCATGTTCGACGAACATCGTCCGGCAGAACGCCTGGAAGAAATCCTTCCGGTAGGCGGCCCAGTATTTGCCCAGATCGACCAGATCCCATCCATCGGCAAGCCGGGCCTCAATGATGGTCTTTTCTTCATCCTGAAGATGCTCGGCATCGAAATACACGATACGCGGGGTGGCGCCCTTGTTCAGGATGGTGGCGATGGTGAAGACCTCCATGCCCTCCGTATCGACGACCAAGATGTCCGGCATGCGCCCTCCGGAGGCGGCGCAGAGCTGTTCGAACCCGACCATGTCCACATCCACCGTGTCGAAGCTGGACTGGGTCGCGGACCGCGTGGCGTCCTGGGCCAGCAATTTCCCGAGGAAGCAGCGCGGATCGGCGAAGATCGAGGACGCTCCGGCGGCGGCGGCGGGGAGGCCGTGTCCGGCGGCGCGAGCGGGATCGACCATGTTCATGCGCAGCCGACCTTTCTCCGGCCCATAGGCGGCGTTGATCAGGACCATATTGCGGTTGTTGGCATAGTTCGCGGTCAGCCGCCGGAACAAATGCGGATTGGGTTCGAGCAGAACTGCTACCGGATCGAAATTGATCAGGATCGCGCGCAGGGCGTCGTCGAAGAGCCCGTCCCCGGCCCCGATCTGCCAGACCACCAGCCCGCCTTCCTTGGCGGCGCTCGCCTGCGTGAAAAGGTAATAGGCCATCTTGAACAAAGCGAAGCAGGCCGTGTTTTTCCAGCCGATGAGGCCGCGCAGCATATGGGTCTGCGACAAATCGAGGATGGAGTTCCGCAGCGCCCGGACCCGGTCGATATAGTCGAGGACGTAGCCGGCCATATCCGATTTGTCGCTGAGATTGCCCAGAAGCCTTTCGGTCTCGCGAAGATCGCCATGCAGCATCATGCTGTAGATCTTCTTGATCTGCAGATCGACCGGGAACCATGAATTGAACCAGACATGGATGCCAAAGGTCCGCTCAAGATTCCGCGAATACACGAAGGAGAACGGCTCGTTGAAGAGGTAGGGATAAAAGGACGGTGTCGGCAGCCGCTTATAGGTGCCATAGGTCAGCAGCCGCGCGAAAAATCCCGGCCCGGTCTCGCCGATGATTTCCGTCGAATTCAGATTCATGCCGGTAACCAGGGAGACGGCCAGATTCATCAGGGGATGGTTGGGGGCCGCCGCGAAGAACCCGTTCGAACAAAGCCGCGTCTCATTGGCCTTTTCGTGGCAGATGACCAGATCGGCGTCCTCGGCGGCGAAATCATAGTGGTTGACCGGCATGAAATCGCAGTCGAGATAGATGCCGCCATGCTGCCGCATGATCTCATAGCGGGCGATGTCCGCCTTTTTGGCGTTGCTGTCGGCGACGGCGATCTGCGCCGTCACCGCTTTCAGCGACGCGAATTCACGATCCGTCCAGGTGACGAATTGATAGTCGGGAAGCTGGCGCTGCCAACCCTGCCACCACGCCTCGTATTGTTCCGGAACGGGGTTGTCTCCGCACCAGATCCGATGCACGACCCGCGGGATCATGACGTCACCGCTGGCTGAAGGGCCAGGGCATCGCCCCCGCGCGAAAACGATCCCGGAGGGTGGAGGCCGTCGTTTTGACCGGTCATGGCTAACCCTTCATCCCTTGCCCAATATGCGGTTGAATCCAGTTTCATTCGGGGCAAACCGAAAGCGCTCGATATGTCACCATCACTCTCCGATTTTGCTTAAAACAGTGATAATGCCCAACGCTGGATTGGCGAAACTTCCGATCGGCGCAATTCCATGCCCGCCTTCCCCATGCCCGCCTTCCCCATGAGTGCCTTCCCCAGGAATCCGATCCTCGGCACCGCGTATCGGGCGCCGGTCCGGCATTTCGAACTCGATGCCCTGGGCGCGCCGACCGGACGGATATGCGAAGGCCGGCGGGAAGCCGCCGGGCTGGCCGAAGAATTGCGGCGCGAGGTTGCGTCCTGGCGGGCGCTGCCGCCGAATTCATGGGGGGTGAGCGGTACGACCAAGCGGCTGCTCCGCCATTGGCGCGATCCTGAGCGGCGGGAGCACCGGCTGTTTTTCTGTCAGCTCGAAGCGATCGAGACGCTTATCTGGATCGCCGAGCTGGCACCCTCGGCGCTGCGGGCGCGGATCGCCGCCGCCGATCCGGAGTTCGGTCGGCTGGCGGTCAAGATGGCGACCGGCACCGGCAAGACCACGGTGATGGCGATGCTGATCGCCTGGCACGCCCTCAACAAGGCCGCAGACCCACTAAACCCGCTTTATGCCGACGCCTTCCTCATCCTCTGTCCCGGCCTTACCATCCGCGGCCGGCTCCGCGTGCTGCAACCGGGGCATCGGGACAATTGCTATCAGGCTCAGGATCTGGTGCCCGCCGATATGATGGCGGACCTGGCGCTGGCCCGAATCCGCATCGTCAATTTCCAGGCCTTCAAGCCCCGTCCGCATCCGGGCGCCACCGGCCTCGCGCGGGCGCTCCTGCGCGGACGGGAGGCGGCGCCAAGCCAGGAGATAGCGGTCGAGCGGGTTTGCGCCGGGCTCGCCGGACGGGGCGGGATCGCCGTTCTCAATGACGAGGCCCATCATTGCTGGCGCGGGCGGACGGCAGGGGTGGGGGCCAGGGTCTGGCTTGACGGGATCGAGGCGGTACGGCAACGCCAGGGCGTCCGGGCGGTTTATGATTTCTCGGCCACGCCCTTTTTCCTGCGCGGCTCCGGCTATCCCGAGGGGACGCAATTTCCCTGGGTGGTGAGCGATTTTCCGCTGGTCGATGCGATCGAATCCGGAATTGTCAAAGTGCCGCGTCGAGCGGCGCCAGATTTGGGACTGCCGCGCAAAGCGGCGATCGTAAAAGATGATGATCCATTTGAGGCCATCGGCACCCTCTATGCGCATTATCGCCAAATCTTCGCTCTGTGGGCCGAGGCGGGGCAGGCGATGCCGCCGGTATTCGTCATCGTCTGCGGCACCACCCGGGTTTCGAAACAAATCTTCGATCACGTCACGGAGACGCTGCCGCTTTTCGCCAGGGATGCCGACGGCACCCCGCGCACGCTCCTGATCGACAGCGCCCAGCTTGAATCCGGCGAGGCGATGGGTGCCGCCTTCCGGAAGGCGGCGGCGGAAGAAATTCAGGCATTGCGCCGCTTTTCCGGCCAGGAATTGCGCGACGAAGATCTATTGCGGGAAGCGATGAACAGTGTGGGCAAGCCGGGGCGGCTGGGGGCTCCGATCCGCTGTGTGATCAGCGTCGCCATGCTGAACGAGGGCTGGGACACCAAGACCGTCACCCACATCCTGGGATTGCGCCCCTTCGCCTCGCCACTTTTATGCGAGCAGGTGGTCGGGCGCGGCCTTAGGCGGGTAAGTTCCTTTGGGGTCAGCCTGGGGGGAGACGCGGAATATGTCGACGTGGCCGGCATCCCCTTCGGCTTCATGGCGGATGCGGCGATGGCGGCACCGAAATTGCCCCCGGCGCCGCGGCTCGTCGCGGTTCCCAACCGGGAGGAAATCCGCTTTCCCCGGCTTCAGGGCTACCGTGCCGGCTTCCCCGCCGAAAGGCTGCGGGCGGCTTTTTCGGAGGAATCCATTCTGATCGGCGACGTTTCCTACGGCCCCTCGCCCGCTTGCGGGAGAGGGAGGGGCCCAGCCCGCAGGGCTGGGAGGGTGAGGGCTGGCGCCGACGTCCCGATGCCCCAACCGTTTGAACTTTTTGATAGATCCCCTCACCCTCCCGCAAGCGGGCCCCTCCCTCTCCCGCAAGCGGGAGAGGGGCTGTCTGATGGGCGCGTCTTCGCGCTGGCGATGCGGACACTCCGCCGCTGGTTCCTCGATGGCGAAGGACAGCCTCGGGCTCATCTCCTGCCCGATCTGGCGGCGATCACCGGCGAGTGGCTTCGGCAATGCCTGACCGGATGCCTTTCGACCGAGGCGCTGATCGAGGAAGCCGCCGCGCGGATCGCGCAATCCTGTGTCCTGGTCCAAAGCGGCGGCACCCATCCCCGCCCGGTGCTCGATCCGGCTGCTGGCGTGGGCACCCATGCCGGCACCGGCCTCATCGCCTGCGCCGATGCGGCGGAGGCGGCGTTTTGCGAGGCGCTCGCGGCGCTGCCGGGGAGCATCGCCTTGATGAAGAATACCGGGACGGGTTTGGCCATACCCTATGTCGCCGAAGGCGAGCCCCGGCGCTGGCTGCCGGATTTCATCCTGCGCCTCGATGATGGCGGGAATGGGCCATTGAACCTCGTGGTCGAGCGGGGGTTCCGGCAAAGCCCGTTTTCCGCCGAGAAAGCGGCGGCGATCCGGGATCTCTGGCTGCCCTGCGTCAATGCCGACGGGCGGTTCGGGCGCTGGGACTTCCTCCCGTCATTCGGCCCGTCATGTGGCGCCGGGCGTATCGGATGTTTTCGAGCCCTGTAATACCGACGGTCAACATTTTGGCCGTCGGTATAACTCGGCTCAGTTCTGGATCTTCCAGCTGCCATCCGGCTGGCGGCAGGCGGTGCCGTTCATTTCCTGGCGCTTGCCGTCGATGACCGCATGGGTGATGTAATCGCGGCAGGGGGTGCCCTGGGGGTCTTGCCAGGTCTTGGTCGGGGTTACCCAGTAGCTTGAATTCGTATCGGGATTTTGCCAGGCGACGGTCTGTTGCGACGGCGTGTTTTCGAGCGTGCGGCTGACGCAGCCCTGATCCACCGGATCCATCTGGCGTCCGATATAGCCGCCGATCAGCGCGCCGCCCAGGACTCCGGCGATGGTCATGACCGTGTTGCCGCCGCTCTTGCCGAACTGATTGCCGAGAAGCCCGCCGGCCGCCGCACCCAAGGCGCCGCCGAGAAGATTGTTCTGCGAACTCGAAAACACGTTCGAGAGCATGCCGCGGTCGCAGCTATGATTATCGGTGCCGAAAGTCTGCCCGCGCGGGGCTCCCTGCCCGCCGAAATTCGGGGCGCCGCCGCCATAGCCCTGGTTCTGGCCGCCATAGTTCTGATTGCCGCCACCCTGGCCGCCATAGCCCTGAGCCTGATTGCCGCCGCCCTGACCACCACCCAGCACCTGCCCAAGAAGCCCTCCCTGTCCGCCGAGGTTCTGGCCCCCGAACTGGGCGAAGGCGGGGGTTGCCGCTTGCGGCAAGGCGGTGGCGATGACAATGACGGCGGCAAGCGACCTCTTCATGACGGAACTCCATTATCCAGAAGCGGATTAAACCTTGAGCAATCTATCCGCCCCCCCCGGTTGGAGGCCAGCATTTCCCGCTTTCCGCCGCCTTCGCCCTGCCGTTGACTCAGGCGTTGTTTCCGGGGATATCCGGCCTTTACCCCCGCTCGGCAATCCTGTTACCCTTCGCCTTTAGGAATTGGGTCGGGACGGGCTTGGTTTAGCGATGGCGGTTCAGTTCGTGACGGGGACGGATGCCGCCCTGTTTTGGCAAACGGTGATTCTGCTTCAATCTTTCGAGGAGGCGGAAGCCTGCATTCCCGTCAAGGTCTGCGATTTCGGCTTGACGCCGGCGCAGAAGGGCTTCCTTGCCGAGCGCGATCAGCTCATTCCGATTCCGCCGCTGACCGGCACGCTGCATCATCCCTGGAACTATAAGACCGTGCTGGGTTCGCTGGTCGGTCCCGGCACCGACGCTATCGTCTGGCTCGATGCCGACATGGTGGTGACGCGGGATCCGGGGCCGCTGGTTACGGAAATCGTCGAGGCGATGAAAAGCCTCGGCCAGATCGTCGCCGCCTGTCCCGATGATTGCGGCTATAGCCTAGGCAGCTTTCTGGAGATCGAGGGCGGGAAAGGCCGCAACGTGGCGCCCTTCAAGCGAAACCTCGAAGCCCATGGCGTCGATTTGACTCCGCCCTATCTTAATTCCGGCTTTCTTATCGCCACCAGGGATTTCCGCTTCGATGAATGGGAGAAGCTCACGCTCGGGACCGAACCGCATTTCCTTTGGGATCAAAGCTCGCTCAACGTCTGCGCCTGGAGCCGCCCCTCGACCGTGCGGGTTCTGGACAAGCGCGAATGGAATGTGCATGGCTTCGCTCTCGGGCGGGCCCGGATCGACGAGGACAATCTCCAGGTGCTCTGCGAGGACCGGATCGCCACCGTTCTCCATGCCACCTCTCCGGGCGCGGTCTATCACGATTATATCGAAGCGAAATGGCCGCTGGCCGGGAAGGAACATGCCTTCCGTTTCAAGGTGTTCCGCAATCCGGGGCTGGGCGCCATTCAGCTCACCTTCCTCAACCGTTTCATTCACCAAAACGAGAACAACCTGGCCAAATGGCTGAACCAATGATGTCCCACAGTGAAGATCCGATGCCCGAAGCCATCCGCCTCAAGGATTACCGTCCGCCCGCCTTCCTGATCGACACGATCGATCTGGTCTTCGAGCTGGGCGAAGATGGAACCCGCGTGGCGTCGAGGCTCGCCATCCGCCGCAACCCGCTTTCGGAGGAGCGCTCGGCGCCGCTGGTGCTGGATGGAGAGGCGATCGAACTCGTCTCCCTGGCGCTGGACGGGGAGGGCCTCGGCCCCAACCGCTATGTTCAAAACGGGGCCACGCTGACGCTGGCGGAAGTTCCGGATGCGTTCCTGCTCGATATCGAGACCCGCATCCATCCGGAAGCCAATACCGAGCTTTCCGGGCTCTACAAATCCGGGGGCAATTTCTGCACCCAGTGCGAGCCCGAGGGCTTTCGCCGGATCACCTATTTCATCGACCGTCCCGATGTGATGGCGCGGTTTTCGGCCAGCATCGTCGCCGACCGGAAGCACTATCCGATCCTGCTTTCCAACGGCAACCCGGTCGATCGCGGCGATTCGGGCCAGGGCCGCCACTGGGTCAAATGGGTCGATCCGCATCCGAAGCCTTCGTATCTCTTCGCCCTGGTGGCGGGCGATTTGATCGCGGTGCAGGATGAATTCACCACCCGCTCGGGCCGGGAAGTGGCGCTCGGCATCTGGGTGCGGCGGGGCGACGAGGACAAATGCGGCCATGCGATGAAATCGCTCAAGGCGGCAATGCGCTGGGATGAGGAGGTTTTCGGGCTCGAATACGATCTCGACATCTACAACATCGTCGCCGTCAGCGACTTCAATATGGGGGCGATGGAGAATAAGGGCCTCAACGTCTTCAACACGAAATACGTCCTGGCCAAATCCGAAACCGCGACCGATCGCGATTTTCAGATGATCGAGGGCGTGATCGCCCATGAGTATTTCCATAATTGGACCGGCAACCGTGTGACCTGCCGCGACTGGTTCCAGCTTTCCCTGAAGGAGGGGCTGACCGTCTTCCGCGATCAGGAATTCTCGGCGGATCAAGGCAGCCGGGCGGTACGGCGCATCGGCGATGTGCGCGGCCTGCGGGCGGCGCAGTTCCCGGAGGATTCGGGGCCGCTCGCGCATCCGGTGCAGCCCGAAAGCTATATCCGCATCGATAATTTCTATACGGCGACCGTCTATAACAAGGGCGCCGAGGTCGTGCGCATGATCCACACTTTGCTCGGGCCCGAAGGGTTCCGCCGGGGCATGGATCTCTATTTCGGCCGCCACGACAACCAGGCCGTGACTATCGGCGATTTCGTCGCGGCCATGCAGGATGCGAGCGGCGTCGATCTCAAGCGCTTCGCCCTCTGGTATCGGCAGGCAGGCACGCCCGAGATCGAAATCGAGGACCACTACGATCCGGCGACGGGCTGCTATGATCTGACCGTGCGGCAGAGCCTTGGGGCCGGCCCATCCGAGAAATCCGAATCCCAAATCGAGCCCCAGAAATATGAACCGATGGTCATCCCGGTCGCCGTGGGCCTGATCGGAGCGGATGGGGTGGAACTTCCGACCCGGCTCGAAGGCGAGGTCCGGGTCAAGACCGGCACCCGCGTGCTTATCGTCACGCAAAAGGAACAGCACTTCCGCTTCGTCGATGTGCCGTCGGCGCCGCAGCCATCGCTGTTGCGGTTCTTCTCCGCTCCGGTGAAGCTCAAGGGATTGTCGCTCGACCGGCTGAAATTCCTGGCCAACCACGACAGCGAGCCCTTCGCCCGCTGGGAGGCGAGCCAGCAGGCGGCAACGCAGGTGCTTCTCGGCATGGTGGCGGCGCGGCAGCAAGGCCGGGCACTCGCCTTCGATCCCGATCTGGTCGAGGCGTGGCGGCGGACACTGGCCCGTGCCGATGCCGACCCCGCTTTCGCCGCCGAGGCGCTGATTCTGCCGAGCGAGAGCTTCCTCGCCGAGCAACTCGCCGTGATCGATCCCGAGAGTATCCATGAGGTCCGTGAATTCGCCCGCGCCCGCATCGGCGAGGCGCTCCGCGCGGAGTTGCTTGCGGCCTATGAGCGGTTTTCCGGCACCGATCCGAAATCGGTGGATGGGGAGGCGATCGGGCACCGGGCGCTCCGCAACGCCTGTCTCGCCTATCTGACGCTTGGGGGGCAGTCGGGGGCAGGGGAAGACGCCGACATCGCCCGGGTCAAGGCGCAATACGACGCGGCCTTGAACATGACCGACACGCTGGCGGCGCTGTCGATCCTCGCCGATTTCGACCGGCCGGAGCAGGAGGCGGCGCTCGCTTCCTTTTACGAGCGCTGGCAGGCCGAAGATCTGGTCGTCGACAAATGGCTCGGGCTGCATGCGCTGTCGGCGCTTCCAGGCACGCTGGAGCGGGTCCGGAAACTCACCGCCCACAAAGCCTTCGACATCCGCAACCCCAACCGCGTCCGCGCCCTGATCGGCGCCTTCGCCCATGGCAATCAGTTCCGCTTTCATGCGGCGAGCGGGGCCGCCTATGTCTTCCTCGCCGACCGGATCCTGGAACTCGACCCGCTCAACGCCACCACGGCGGCGCGGCTGGTCCAGCCCTTATGCACTTGGCGCCGCTACGATCCCCGGCGCCAAGCCCTGATGAAACACGAACTCGAACGGATCCTCGGGACGCCGGAACTCAGCAAGAACACCTATGAAATGGCGTCGAAGAGCCTCGGGTGAGAGCGACGCCCAGAAACCACAGCTTGGCCCGCGCGGGGGCCTTCCTATATGCTGTGCTTCCCCCAATCACCGACCCCGGATAGGCCCATGGCACAGGATAGCGACGCGCTGAACTTTCTGAACGATCTTATCGGCCGGGCGCGGCGGGCTGGGGCGGAGGCGGCGGATGCGGTGCTGGTCGAGGGGGTCTCGGTCTCGCAGTCGCAGCGGCTCGGCAAGTTCCAGGGGCTGGAGCGGTCGGAGCATTACGATCTCGGGCTCCGGGTCTTTATCGGAAAGAAGCAGGCGATCGTGTCCTCGAACGATCGTTCGGCGGAGGCGATGGACGCGTTGGTGACGCGGGTGATCGCCATGGCGAGGGCGGTGCCGGAAGACCCGTATTGCGGCCTCGCTTCGCCCGATCAGATCGCGAAGACTTGGCCTAAGCTTGACAGCTGCGACCCGGAGGAGCCGGCGGTCGAGACCTTGATCGCGCGGGCGGCGGCAGCGGAGGACGCGGCGCTGGCGATCAAGGGCGTTACCAATTCCGGCGGGGCCGGGGCGAGCTGGGGGCGCTCGCATGTGGCGGTGGCGGCGTCCAACGGCTTTGCCGGCGCCTATTCCGGATCGAGCCACGGCGTCAGTGTCAGCGTCCTGGCCGGCAAGGGCACCGGCATGGAGCGGGATTACGATTATTCCAGCACCGTCTATGGCGCCGATTTGAAAGACCCCGCTGAGGTCGGGCGTAGCGCCGGGGAGCGCACCGTGCGCCGGCTGCATGCCCGCAAGGTTCCGACCTGCCAAGTGCCGATCGTGCTCGATCCCCGGGTATCGTCCAGCCTTCTCGGCCATCTGTGCGGCGCCATCAACGGCGTTCCGGTCTCGCGCGGCACCAGCTTCCTCAAGGACCGGATGGGGGAGCGGGTCTTTGCGCCAGGCATCAACGTCATTGAGGATCCGCACCGCGCGCGCGGATTGCGCTCCAAGCCCTTCGACGGCGAAGGCATCGCCAATCAGCGCCGCGCCCTGATCGAAGATGGCGTGCTGACGACTTGGCTTCTCGATCTGCGCTCCGCCCGCCAATTGAATCTCAAGACCACGGGCCATGCGTCGCGCGGCACTTCCTCACCGCCGGGGCCGGCGCCGACCAATCTCTGGATGGAGCCCGGCGTCGTCACCCCGGCGGAGCTGATCGGCGACATCACGCGCGGCTTCTATGTGACCGAGATGATGGGATCGGGCGTGAACGGCCTCACCGGCGATTACAGCCGGGGCGCCGCCGGATTCTGGATCGTGAACGGGGAATTCGCCTTCCCGGTCAGCGAAGTCACCATCGCCGGCAATCTCAAGGACATGTTCATGAACCTGACCGTGGCCAGCGATCTCAAATTCGAGACCGGCATGGATGCGCCGACCATCCGCATCGACGGGATGACGCTGGCGGGCGCGTAAGCCCGAAGCAATTCTTATTGGGCCTGTCCTTTGGCGCCGGGCTGGAGATAAGTGGTGCGTCCTTCGAGACGCCGCCAAGAGGCGGCTCCTCAGGATGAGGCTTCGAGACGGCCCTCAAGGGGGCCTCCTCAGGATGAGGAACTTTCTCAATGCCATTATA
>Ga0265327_10001789_pt1 | contig 25262 bp, 23 predicted proteins | sample 41621metaG_FD_202089 | JGI IMG/M metagenome (GOLD analysis project Ga0265327, IMG submission 202089) | Rhizosphere microbial communities from Carex aquatilis grown in University of Washington, Seatle, WA, United States - 4-16-21 metaG | ecosystem: Host-associated > Plants > Roots > Rhizosphere...
GCCGTCATGGCGGTCGCACTCGCCGCCAGCACGCTGGCCATGGCCCAGGACAAGGCGACGATGATCAAGCAGTTCGTCGACCTGCAGCGCCCCGGCATCGAATCGCTGGCGCGCGGCCTGGTCGAGCAGTCGAGCAATCCGATCGCCCAGGCGGGTTCGCAATACCTGCAGACCCAGGTGCCGCCGGACAAGCGTGAAGCCGCCGCCAAGGCAGCCGATGCCGAGTTGAAGAAGTACTTCGACGACGCCTACCCGATCGTTCGCGACAAGGCCCTCGCCCTGGCGCCCGAGGCCCTGACGCCGATCATGGATCAGAACTTCAGCGAAGACGAACTGCGCCAGTTGCTGGCCTGGATCAACTCGCCGCTCAGCAAGAAGTACCAGGAACTGAACCCCAAGCTGCAGACCGCGCTGACCGAGAAGCTGGTGGCCGACACCCGCGCGACGATCGAGCCGAGGATGGTCGCTCTCGACGCGGCAGTGGCCAAGGCACTCGGCGCACCGACCGGTCCTGGCGCCAACGGCGCCCCGGGCCAGTCCGCTCCGGCCAAGTCCGCACCGGCCAAGGCGCCCGCCAAGAAGTGACGCAGCAGCCTGCGGGTCCGCGCCCGTACAACTTCTCCGCCGGCCCGGCAGCGATGCCGGAACCGGTGCTCGCACGCGCTGCCGCCGAGATGCTCGACTGGCATGGCAGCGGCATGGGCGTGATGGAAATGAGCCATCGCGGCAAGGAGTTCGGCGCGATCGCCCAGCAGGCCGAAGCCGACATCCGCGAGCTGCTCGCGGTGCCGGCCGATTTCCATGTGCTGTTCATGCAGGGCGGCGGCCTGGGCGAGAACGCCATTGTGCCGATGAACCTCTCGCGCGGCGGACGTGCCGACTTCGTGATCACCGGCAGCTGGAGCATCAAGTCGCACAAGGAAGCCCAGCGCTATTGCGCGGCGAACATCGTCGCGACCAACGCGCCCGGCCATACCAGCCTGCCCGATCCGTCCGGCTGGCAGCTGTCGGCCGACGCCTCGTACGTGCATGTCTGCACCAACGAGACCATCAACGGCATCGAGTTTCAGCAGCTGCCCGACCTTGCCGCGCTCGGCAGCAAGGCGCCGCTGGTGATCGACTTTTCTTCCCATGTGGCTTCGCGGCCGGTGGACTGGTCCCGGGTCGGCCTGGCCTTCGCCGGCGCCCAGAAGAACCTCGGCCCGGCCGGCCTCACGATCGTGATCGTGCGCGACGAGCTGCTGGGCCATGCGCTCGAGATCTGCCCGAGCGCCTTCAACTACAAGACCGTGGCCGACAACCAGTCGATGTACAACACCCCGCCGACCTGGGGCATCTACATCGCCGGCCTGACCTTCCAGTGGCTGAAGCAGCAGACCGAAGGCAGCCTGCGCGGCGTCGCCGCGATCGAGGCGCGCAACATCGCCAAGGCGCGCCTGCTCTACGACTTCATCGACGGCTCGGCCTTCTACGACAACAAGGTGGATGCGGCCTGCCGCTCGCGCATGAACGTGCCCTTCTTCCTGCGCGACGAGAGCCGCAACGAGGCTTTCCTGGCCGGCGCCCGCGAGGCCGGGCTGCTGCAGCTGAAGGGCCACAAGTCGGTGGGCGGCATGCGCGCCAGCATTTACAACTCGATGCCGCTGGCCGGCGTACAGGCGCTGGTGGCCTACATGCGAGAATTCGAGCGGTCGCATGCCTAGTGTGCTGTCCCGCAAATAACTGCGCATGAAACCGTGTCTTTCACGCCATGGCGGCGTTGCAAATCCTCGCGATACCTGCGGGTATCGCTTCGGTTTGCGCCTTGCCCTGGCGCGAAATCCATCGATTTCATTTTGCGCAGCTATTCACGCGACAGCACACCAGCTAAACGCATGCGCACCTGAACGATGACCGCACCCAATTCACCGCCTTCCACACCCGAGAACTCCCCTGGCCTGGCCGACCTGAGGGTACAGATCGACTCGCTCGACCAGCAATTGCTCGACCTGCTGAACCGGCGCGCCCATGTCGCCGAGCAGGTCGGCGAGCTCAAGAAGCGCGAAGGCACGCCCTTCTTCAGGCCCGACCGGGTCGCGCAGGTCATCGAGAAGATGCAGGGCAGCAACGAGGGCCCGCTGAAGGACCTGCACGTGGCCGCCATCTGGCGCGAGATCATGTCGGCCTGCCTGGCGCTGGAGTCGCCGCAGCGGGTCGCCGTGCTGGGCCCCGAAGGGACCTTCTGCGAGCAGGCGGCGGTCGAGTATTTCGGCGGCGCGGCCGATCTGGTCTATTGCGCCAGCTTCGACGAGGTCTTCCATGCCACCGCGGCCGGCAGCGCCCAGTACGGCGTGGTCGGCGTCGAGAACTCGACAGAGGGCGTGGTCACCCGTTCGCTCGACCTGTTCCTGCATTCCTCCACGCATGTGGTCGGCGAGGTCAGCCTGCTGGTGCGCCATCACCTGCTGCGCACCAGCAATTCGCTCGAAGGCATCGAGGCGGTGCTGGCCCATCCGCAGGCCCTGGCCCAGTGCCAGACCTGGCTGTCCAAGCACCTGCCCAATGCCGAGCGGCGGGCGGTGTCGAGCAATGCCGAAGGCGCGCGGCTCGCGGCCGGCAATCCGGCCTGGGCCGGCCTGGCGAGCGAGCGAGCCGCGACCCGCTTCGGCCTGCACATCGTGGCCCATGCGATCCAGGACGACTCCTACAACCGGACCCGCTTCGCCGTGATCTGCCTGCCGCAGACGCTGGCGATGCCGCCGGCCTCGGGGCGCGACTGCACCAGCCTGTGCGTCTCGGTGCCGAACCGGCCGGGCGCGGTGCACGACCTGCTGGTGCCGCTGAAGACGAACAACGTCTCGATGACCCGTTTCGAATCGCGGCCGGCGCGCACCGGCCAGTGGGAGTACTACTTCTACATCGATCTCGACGGCCATCCCTCGCAGCCCCATGTGGCCGCCGCGCTGGCCGAACTGCGCACGCTGTGCGCGTTCTACAAGGTCCTCGGCGCCTATCCGGTGACCGCATGACGAGCCCGCTCGCGCATCGCCCCGCGATGGGGCACCCGGCGCCGATCGGGCTGCCGGATGGCCGTTGCGGCTTCGTGAACCCATGATCGAGCAGTTGGGCCTGATCGGCTGCGGGCTGATGGGCGGCTCCTTCGCGCTGGCGCTCAAGCGGGCCAAGCTGGTCAAGCGGGTGGTCGGCTACAGCAAGTCGCCATCGACCACCGAACGCGCCAAGCAGCTCGGCGTCATCGACGTGGCTGCGCCGTCGGCGCTGCTCGCGATCTCCGGCGCCGACGTGGTGCTGATCGCGGTGCCGGTGGGCGCCTCCGAGCAGACCTTCAAGGCGATCCGCCACGGGCTCACCGAGCAGATGCTGGTGATGGATGTCGGCTCGACCAAGGGCGACGTGATCGAGGCGGCGCGGCGCGGCCTGCAGGACCAGATTGGCAGCTTCGTGCCGGCCCATCCGATCGCCGGCAAGGAAGTCGCCGGAGTCGAGCATGCCGATGCCCAGCTCTACAACGGCCGCCAAGTGGTGTTGACGCCCATCAAGTCCACCCTGCGCTCGAACGTGCAGCGCGCGACGCAGGTCTGGACCGGCGTCGGCGCCCGGGTGCTGACCATGACGCCGCAGGCGCATGACAGCGCCTTCGCCGCGGTCAGCCACCTGCCGCACCTGCTGGCATTCGCCTTCACCAATGCCATCGCCGCCCATCCGCAGGGGCAGCGCTTCCTCGACCTGGCCGGACCGGGTTTCAGGGACTTCACCCGCATCGCGGCCAGCGACCCGACCATGTGGCGAGACGTGCTGCTGGCCAATCGCGAACAGGTGCTGCTGCAGTCGCAGGGCTTTCGCGACGCCCTGAAGGAACTCGAGGCGCTGGTGCGCTCCGGCAACGCGCAAGAACTCGAGGATGCGATCGCCAAGGCGAGCGCCTTGCGCGGCGGCTGGCGGCTCGGGGCCGGTGCTGCGCCGGACTGAACATGTTCTCGACCCGCTTTCTCGACATTCCGCCCCTGGCGGCGGCCTCCGGCACGGTGCGCCTGCCCGGCTCCAAGAGCATCTCGAACCGGGTGCTGCTGCTGGCCGCGCTGGCCAGTGGCATCACGACGGTGCATGACCTGCTCGATTCCGACGACACCCGGGTCATGCTCGACGCACTGGGCGCCCTCGGATGCAGCATCGAGCGCGAAGGCGCCACGGTGCGCATCGAAGGCCTGGGCGGACGGCTTCGCTCGCCCTCGGCATCGCTCTTCCTCGGCAATGCCGGCACGGCGATGCGGCCGCTGACCGCGGCGCTGTCCCTGCTCGGCGGCGACTTCGACCTGCACGGCGTGCCGCGCATGCACGAACGGCCGATCGGCGACCTGGTCGATGCGCTGGGCCAGCTCGGCTGCCGCATCGACTACCTCGGCAATCCGGGCTATCCGCCGCTGCGCATCCACCCGGTCGCCCTGGGGTCGCTGGCGCTGGACGCGCCGATCCGGGTGCGCGGCGACGTCTCCAGCCAATTCCTGACCGCCCTGCTGCTGGCCCTGCCGCTGGCCAGCGGCGCGCGCGGCGCCAAGGCGCAGGGCCAGGACATCGTGATCGAGGTGATCGGCGAGCTGATCTCCAAGCCGTACATCGAGATCACGCTGAACCTGCTCGATCGCTTCGGCATCCAGGTGCGGCGCGACGGCTGGCAGCGCTTCACCATCCCGGCCGGCAGCCAGTACCGCTCGCCCGGGGCGATCCACGTCGAGGCGGACGCCTCCTCGGCCAGCTACTTCATCGCGCTGGGCGCCATCGCCGAAGGCGAAGGGATCCGCATCGAAGGCGTCGGCGCCGGATCGATCCAGGGCGACATCCGCTTCGTCGAGGCCGCACGGCAGATGGGCGCGCAGGTCGACAGCGGGCCGAACTGGCTCGCGATCTCGCGCGGCGCCTGGCCGCTGCATGCGGTCGACATCGACGCCAACCACATCCCCGACGCCGCGATGACGCTGGCGGTGATGGCGCTCTACGCCGACGCGCCGAGCACCCTGCGCAACATCGCGAGCTGGCGCGTCAAGGAGACCGACCGCATCGACGCGATGGCGGCCGAGCTGCGCAAGCTGGGCGCCACGGTCGAGGACGGCCCCGACTTCATCCGCATCCACCCACTGGCCGCGACGGACTGGCGGCCGGCCTCGATCAAGACCTACGACGACCACCGGGTCGCGATGTGCTTCTCGCTGGCCGCCTTCAACCCGGCCGGCGTGCCGGTGCGCATCCTCGATCCGCATTGCGTCGCCAAGACCTTTCCCGACTATTTCGAGACCCTGTTCTCGGTGGCCCGCGCGACCGAGCTGCCGGTGATCTGCATCGACGGGCCGACCGCTTCCGGCAAGGGCACGCTGACCGTCGAGGTGGCGCGGGAGCTGGGCTACCACTACCTGGATTCGGGCTCGCTCTACCGGGTCACCGGCCTGGCGATGCGGCAGGCAGGCCTCGAACCGGACGCTGCGCACGAGGCCCGCATCGCCGAGTTGGCGCGCCGGCTGCCGCTGGCCTTCGCCGACGGCGGCGTGCTGCTGGACGGGGTCGACGTGAGCGATGCGATCCGCACCGAGGCCGCCGGCATGGACGCCTCCCGCGTCTCGGCGCTGCCAGCCGTTCGCAGCGCACTGCTGGCGCTGCAGCGGCAATTCCGGCGCCTGCCGGGCCTGGTGGCCGACGGGCGCGACATGGGAACGGTGATCTTTCCCGATGCCGCGCTCAAGGTCTACCTCACGGCCAGCGCCGCCCAGCGCGCCGAGCGGCGGCATAAGCAGTTGATTTCAAAGGGAATTTCAGCTACACTCGACAGTCTTCGCTCCGACTTGGAAGCGCGCGACCTCAGGGACTCGTCCCGACAGGTGGCGCCACTCAAGCCGGCGCCTGATGCCCGCCTCCTGGACAACTCCTCGCTCTCGATCGAGCAATCGGTCGAACAGGTGCTGCACTGGTGGCAGGAAGTACAGCCTTTCAGGTCCTCCTGAGGGGCATTTCGATCCAGCAGGTCCCCGCCGCGCGACAGCGCACCGGCCTGCTGGTTGTTCAACCAACCGGGCCCCAAGCCCACAACCAACCGCCGTCTCCAGACCCCTCAGCTGCAGGCAATTTCGCCATAGGCCGCTGCCAACCCTGCGTGACGGAAGGAAAAAACACATGTCTGAATCTTTTGCCGACCTGTTCGAAGAATCCCTGAAGCGTTCCAAGATGCGCACCGGTGAGGTCATCACCGCTGAAGTCGTGCGTGTCGAACACAACCACGTCGTCGTCAACGCCGGCCTCAAGTCCGAAGCGTACGTGCCGATCGAGGAGTTCAAGAACGACAAGGGCGAACTCGAAGTCCAGGCCGGCGATTTCGTCTCGGTCGCCATCGGCAGCGTCGAGAACGGCTACGGCGACACCATCCTCTCGCGCGACACCGCCAAGCGCCTGGCCTCGTGGCTGGCGCTCGAGAAGGCGCTGGAGTCGGGCGACTTCGTCACCGGCACCACCAGCGGCAAGGTCAAGGGCGGCCTCACCGTGCTGGTCAACGGCATCCGTGCCTTCCTGCCGGGTTCGCTGATCGACACGCGTCCGATCAAGGACCTGACCCCCTACGAGAACAAGACCCTCGAGTTCAAGGTCATCAAGCTCGACCGCAAGCGCAACAACGTCGTGCTGTCGCGCCGTGCCGTGGTCGAAGCCAGCATGGGCGAGGAACGCGCCAAGCTGATGGAAACGCTCAAGGAAGGCGCAGTGGTGCGCGGCGTGGTCAAGAACATCACCGAATACGGTGCCTTCGTCGACCTCGGCGGCATCGACGGCCTGCTGCACATCACCGACATGGCATGGCGCCGCGTCCGCCACCCGAGCGAAGTGGTCCAGGCCGGCCAGGAAATCACCGCCAAGATCCTCAAGTTCGACACCGAGAAGAACCGTGTCTCGCTGGGTCTCAAGCAGATGGGCGACGACCCGTGGATGGGCGTCTCGCGCCGCTACCCGCAATCGACCCGCCTGTTCGGCAAGGTCACGAACATCGCCGACTACGGCGCGTTCGTCGAGCTCGAACCCGGCATCGAAGGCCTGGTGCACGTCTCCGAAATGGACTGGACCAACAAGAACATCGCGCCGAACAAGATCGTCTCGCTCGGTGACGAAGTTGAAGTCATGGTCCTCGAGATCGACGAAGACAAGCGCCGCATCAGCCTCGGCATGAAGCAGTGCAAGGCCAACCCGTGGCAGGAATTCGCGCAAAACACCAAGCGCGGCGACCGCGTCAAGGGCCCGATCAAGTCGATCACCGACTTCGGCGTCTTCGTCGGCCTGGCTGCCGGCATCGACGGCCTGGTGCACCTGTCCGACCTCTCGTGGAACGAGCCCGGCGAAACCGCCGTGCGCAACTACAAGAAGGGACAGGAAGTCGAAGCGATCGTGCTGGCCGTCGACGTCGACCGCGAGCGCATCTCGCTGGGCATCAAGCAACTCGACAGCGACCCCTTCACCACCTTCACCACGGTGAATGACAAGGGCCAGGTCGTGACCGGCAAGGTCAAGTCGGTCGACCCGCGCGGCGCCGAGATCGACCTGGGCGACGACATCGTCGGCTACCTGCGCGCCAGCGAAATCTCCCGCGACCGCGTGGAAGATGCTCGCAACGTGCTCAAGGAAGGCGACGAAGTCACGGCCGTGGTTGTCAACGTGGATCGCAAGACCCGCAACATCCAGCTGTCGATCAAGCAGAAGGACATGGTCGACGAGCAAGGCGCCATGGCCAGCCTGAGCCAGCAGTCGGCACGCGAGAACGCGGGCACGACCAGCCTGGGCGCCCTGCTGCGCGCGAAGCTGGACAACTCGGACAACAAGTAATCCGGGCCCAAGGGGACAGGGCCGGCGCTGCCTCAGCGCCCCCTGTCCTTTTTTTTCGTCTTAGATTTCCCTTGCCATGACCCGCTCCGATCTTGTCGAAGAACTCGCGGCGCGCTTCGCGCAATTGACGCACCGCGACGCCGAATACGCAGTCAAGACCATCCTCGATGCGATGGGCGACGCGCTGGTGAGCGGCCACCGCATCGAGATTCGCGGCTTCGGCAGCTTCACCGTGAACCGGCGCCCGCCGCGCATCGGACGCAATCCGCGTTCCGGCGAGAGCGTGCAGATTCCCGAGAAGCGCGTGCCGCACTTCAAGCCGGGCAAGGCCCTGCGCGAGGCGGTCGATGCGCGCTCCGCCGAACTCGACGCCGAGAAGCAGCACAAGGCCTGAGGCGCATCGCGGTTGCCGATGCCCTCGACGGGGCCGACATAGAATTCCCCGGCCAACGGGGACCCGCATGAAATATCTCCTGTGGCTGCTCAAGGCAGCCATTTTTTTTACCCTCTTCGCCTTCGCATTGAACAACCAGCAGGACGCCACGGTCTACTTCTTCTTCGGGACCTCATGGCGCGCGCCGCTGGTGCTGGTGCTGCTCGCGGCCTTCACCGGCGGTGTCGTGGTCGGCGCGCTCGGCATGCTGCCGGGCTGGTGGCGGCGGCGCGCCAACGGCGGCGAGGCCGACCCGGCGGCCGCGCAGCCGGCGCCGATGCCGTCCTCCGCGGCGCCGCTCGCGCCAGTGGTGGCGACCGACCTGCCTGCAGTGCGCCAACATGGACTTTGATTTCAGCTGGCTGCTGCTCGGCCTGCCCGTCGCCTTCGTGCTGGGCTGGATCGCCTCGCGCTTCGACATCCGCCAGCTGCGCATGGAGAACCGGCAGGCGCCCAAGGCCTATTTCCGCGGCCTCAACTTCCTGCTCAACGAGCAGCAGGACCAGGCCATCGATGCCTTCATCGAAGCGGTGCAGAACGACCCCGACACGCAGGAGCTGCACTTCGCGCTCGGCAATCTCTTTCGCCGCCGCGGCGAATACCAGCGCGCGGTCCGGGTGCACGAGCATCTGCTGGGACGCGGCGACCTGAGCCGCGCCGACCGCGACCGCGCCCAGCACGCGCTGGCGCAGGACTTCCTGCGCGCCGGGCTGCTCGACCGCGCCGAGGCCGCGCTGCAGAAGCTCGAGGGCACGCGTTACGAGAACGAGGCGCGCCTGTCGCTCCTGGCCATCTACGAGCGCTCGCGCGAATGGGCGCAGGCCGCAGCCGTGGCACAGAAGCTCGACGAATCCGACCAGGCCAGCTACAGCACGCGCCGGGCCCATCACCTGTGCGAACAGGCGGCCGAGCAGACGGCCGCCGGCGACCTCGACGCGGCGATGCACCTGCTGCAGCAAGCCGTGGCGTTGGCACCCGATGCGCCGCGTCCGGCGATCGACACCGCGGCGCTGCAACTGCGCACCGGCGATGCGGCGGCGGCCTTCGACACCCTGGCCGCGCTCAGCGAGATCGCACCGCTGGCACTGCCGCTCTATGCGGCCTCGATGCAGCAGGCAGCGGTGGCATCGCAGCGCTCGGGCGAGGCGCTGGCCCTGCTGCAGCGGCGCTATGTGGCCTCGCCGTCGATCGACGTGCTGGAGGCGATCATCGCCCTGGGCGGTGCACCGGCGCTGCCCGACGAAACGCCGGGCGAGTCGGCCGGCACGCCGCCGCCGCAGCCGCGCGACGGCTACATCGCGCACCTTTCGCAGCATCCCTCCCTGGTGGCAGCCTCGCGCTGGCTGGCCGGTGAGCGTTTCGAGCACGAGCAGTTCCATCCGCAGGTGCAGCGCTCGCTCGAGAAGGCCACCCGGCCCCTGATGCGCTATCGCTGCGCCGCCTGCGGCTTCGAGGCGCACCAGTATTTCTGGCATTGCCCAGGCTGCCAAGCCTGGGACAGCTACCCGCCGCGGCGCGTCGAGGAACTCTGAAGGCGCTTGCCGGGTCCGCGCGCGAAAAAACGCACGCGATCAGGGCTTCGTCCCGTAGGCCCACGCCGAGAGCGCTGCCATCATTTCCTGCCGGGCGCATTCGGCGCCGGGTGAAGCGCTCCGCGTTTCTCACACAAGTCAGGGAGTAGAAAAATGAAGATCAAGAAAATCTTGGCCGGCTCGGCCATGCTGTTCGCGCTCGCCTCCTGGGCGGCGGTGGATGCCAACAAGGCGAGCGACGCCGAACTCGCCGGCATCAAGGGCGTCGGCCCGGCGCTGTCGAAGCGCATCACCGACGCGCGCGCCAAGGGCGCCTTCAAGGACTGGCCCGACTTCATGGCGCGGGTCAGCGGCGTGAAGGAGAAGTCCGCGGCGAAGCTGTCGGCCGAGGGACTCACCGTGGATGGCAAGTCCTTCGGCCAGGCACCTGCTGCGCCGGCAGCCGCGACGTCGGCCGCCAAGGCACCGGCCGCACAGCCAATCAAGGCATCGGCGGCCATCGCGCCAGCCGCCGCGAAGCCCGGCGCGCCGGCCCGCAGCGGACAATAGCCAAGACCGGCCAGGCCCCGGGCACCGCCCCGAAGATAATCCCGCGATGCTCCTCAACGTCCTCGTCATCTGCATCTCGGCCTGCGTCGGCGCGCTCATGCGCTGGGGCTTCCAGGTCTGGCTCAATCCGGGCGGCCTGCTGCCATGGGGCACGCTGGCGGTGAACCTGATCGGCGGCTACATCATCGGCCTGTCGATCGCCGGTTTCGCCGCGCTGCCCGACATCGACCCCGCCTGGCGGCTGATGGTCATCACAGGCTTCCTGGGCTCGCTCACCACCTTCTCCAGCTTCTCGGGCGAAGTGGTGGGCATGCTGGTCAGCGGGCGCCCGGGCATGGCGCTGGCGACGGTTTCGATGCACCTGGGCGGCTCGCTGCTCTTGACCTGGCTGGGCTTCCGCACCGTGCAGCATTTCACCGGCTGACGCCACGGTGCCTGCATGGGCGGTCTATAGAATCGCCCGCGATGCCGCTTGTCCTTCTCGTTGCGCTTCCCTTCGTTGCCAGCGTGCTTGCGGCGCTGCTGCCATCCGATGCGCGCAACCGCGAATCGACGCTGGCGGGGCTCGTCGCGCTGGGCTGCGCGCTGCAGGCCGCCTGGTTCTTTCCGGAGATCGCGCACGGGCAGGTGCTGATCGAGCAATACGACTGGCTCGCCGCGCTGGGCCTCGACCTGACTTTCCGCATGGACGGCTTCGCATGGCTGTTCTGCATGCTCGTGCTGGGCATCGGCGCGCTGGTGGTGCTGTATGCGCGCTACTACATGTCGCCGTCCGATCCGGTGCCGCGATTCTTCTCGTTCTTCCTGGCTTTCATGGGCGCGATGATGGGCGTGGTCCTGTCGGGCAACCTGATCCAGATGGTGATGTTCTGGGAACTCACCAGCCTCTTCTCCTTCCTGCTGATCGGCTACTGGCATCACCGGCGCGATGCGCGGCGCGGCGCCAGCATGGCGCTCACCGTGACCGGCGCCGGCGGCCTGTGCCTGCTGGCCGGCGTGCTGATCATCGGCCGCATCGCGGGCAGCTACCAACTCGACGTGGTGCTCGCCGCCGGCGACCGCATCCGCGGCAGCGGGCTCTATCCGGTGGCCCTGCTGCTGGTGCTGCTCGGCGCCTTCACCAAGAGCGCGCAGTTCCCCTTCCACTTCTGGCTGCCGCGGGCCATGGCCGCGCCGACGCCGGTGTCGGCCTACCTGCACTCGGCCACCATGGTGAAGCTGGGCGTCTTCCTGATGGCGCGCCTGTGGCCTGTGCTCTCTGGCACCGAGGAATGGTTCTGGCTGGTCGGCGGTGCCGGCGCGATCACGCTGCTGCTGGGCGGCTACATCGCGATGTTCCAGCGAGACCTGAAGGCGCTCCTGGCCTATTCGACGATCTCGCACCTCGGGCTGATCACGCTGCTGCTTGGACTCAACAGCCCGCTCGCCGCGGTGGCGGCGGTCTTCCACATCATGAACCACGCGACCTTCAAGGCTTCGCTGTTCATGGCCGCCGGCATCATCGACCACGAGACCGGAACCCGCGATATCGGCAAGCTCAGCGGTCTGCTCAAGCCGATGCCGGTGACCGGCGCGCTGGCCATCATCGCCAGCGCCTCGATGGCCGGCGTGCCGCTGCTCAACGGCTTCCTGTCGAAGGAGATGTTCTTCGCCGAGACCCTCTTCATCGAGGCCAACCCGCTGATCGACTGGGGCCTGCCGTTGCTGGCGACGCTGGCCGGCATCTTCAGCGTGGCCTATTCGGCCCGCTTCGTCTTCGACGTCTTCTTCGGGCCGCCCTGCGACGCGGTCGTGCCCAAGCCGCCGCATGAGCCGCCGCACTGGATGCGGGTGCCCGGCGAGCTGCTGGTGCTGATCTGCCTGGTGGTGGGCGTGGCGCCGGCCTGGTCGGTCGGCGCCTTCCTGGCCGCGGCCGCGCAGCCGGTGGTCGGCGGCGAACTGCCGCCCTACAGCCTGGCGGTCTGGCACGGCTTCAACCTGCCGCTGCTGATGAGCTTCATCGCGCTCATCGGCGGCGCGCTGCTCTACCTGTGGCAGCGGCGCGGCCGGGCCCATGGCGCGCTGGCGCACACGCCGCTGCTGCATGTCTTCAACGGCCAGCGCATCTTCGAGAACGTGCTGGCTCGCCTCAGCGAAGCCGGACGGCGCAGCCGGCGACTGCTCGGCACACGCAGGCTGCAGACCCAGCTTCTGCTGCTCGTGGCGCTGGCGGTCGCGGGCGCTGGCGCCGCGATGTGGTTCACCCCGGTGGCGCGCGGCAACCGGCCGCTGCTGCCCTTCTCGCCGATGTTCGCGATGACCTGGCTGATCGGCTGCACCTGCGCGCTGGCGGCGGCCTGGCAGGCCAAGTTCCATCGGCTGGCCTCGCTGATGCTGGCTTCGGGCGCGGGCCTGGTCTGCTGCATCACCTACATCTGGTTCTCGGCGCCCGACCTGGCGCTGACGCAGCTGGTGGTCGAGGCGGTGACCACGGTGCTGATCCTGCTCGGGCTTCGCTGGCTGCCGATGCGCAGCAAGGAAGTGCAGACGGGGCAGGGCCAGTTGCGCCTGCTGAGCCGGCGCGGGCGCGACCTGGCGGTGGCGGCGGCGGCCGGCCTGGGCATGGCGGCCATCGCCTGGCTGGTGATGACCCGGCGCTTTCCGCAGAGCATCTCGCCCTTCGTCCTCGACAACGCGCTGACCGAGGGCGGCGGCACCAACGTGGTCAACGTGATGCTGGTGGATTTCCGCGGCTTCGACACTTTCGGCGAGATCACGGTGCTGGGCGTGGTGGCGCTGACCGTGTATGCGCTGCTGCGCCGCTTCCGGCCGGCGCCGGAATCGATGGCGCTGCCGATCCAGCAGCGGCTGCAGCCCGACGACGGCAGCAGCGACCTGATCAACCCGCGGCGCGCCAAGGACACGGCGGTCGGCTACCTGATGGTGCCTGCGGTGCTGGTGCGGCTGCTGCTGCCGCTGTCGGTGCTGGTGTCGGTCTATTTCTTCATGCGCGGCCACAACCAGCCGGGCGGCGGCTTCGTGGCCGGACTGGTGATGTCGGTGGCGCTGTTGCTGCAGTTCATCGTCTCGGGCACCGAATGGGTGGAGGAGCACCTGCGCATCTATCCACGGCGCTGGATCGCGGCCGGCCTGCTGCTGGCGCTGGCCACGGGCACCGGCTCGGTGCTGCTGGGCTACCCCTTCCTGACCACCCACACCGCCCACCTGCATCTGCCGGTGCTCGGCGAGGTGCACGTGCCGAGCGCGCTCTTCTTCGACATGGGCGTCTTCGCGCTGGTGCTCGGCGCGACCATGCTGATCCTCACCGCGCTGGCCCACCAGTCGATCCGCAGCCACCGCTGGGTCGAGGAACAGGAAGAGAAGGAAGCCGAGCGCGCCGCCGCGGCCGCTGCCGCAACGGGAGCGGCCGCCTGATGGAAATCGTCCTTGCGATCGCGATCGGCGTGCTGACCGGCTCGGGCGTCTACCTGTTGCTGCGCCCGCGCACCTTCCAGGTGATCATGGGCCTCACGCTGATCGCCTATGCGGTCAACCTCTTCATCTTCAGCATGGGGCGGCTCAAGGTCGACAGCGAGCCGGTGCTGCAGGCCGGCGTGCGCGCCACCCTGGCCAACACAGCCGACCCGATGCCGCAGGCGCTGGTGCTCACCGCGATCGTGATCGGCTTCGCGATGACGGCGCTGTTCCTGGTGGTGCTGCTGGCTTCGCGCGGTCTCACCGGCACCGACCATGTGGACGGTGTCGAACGCGGAGGGGCGCAGGAATGACCGGCCTGTTCGCCCTGCTCGATCGCTTTCTCGACTTCAGCATGCCGCACCTGATCGCGGTGCCGATCCTGGTGCCGATGCTCACCGCCGCGCTGATGCTGATGATGGGCGAGCAGCGGCGCCGCACCAAGTCGGCGCTCAGCGTGGTGTCGGGCCTGGTCGGCCTGCTGGCGGCGCTGGCGCTGCTGCGCTGGGTCAACGCGCCCGACACCGGCAGCGGACCAGGCTCGATCGGCGTCTACCTGCCCGGCAACTGGCGCGCGCCCTTCGGCATCGTGCTGGTGGCCGACCGCCTGTCGAGCATGATGGTCGCGCTGACCGGCATCGTGGCCTTCGCCGCGTCGATCTACTCGACTTCGCGCTGGGACCGGGCCGGCGTGCATTTCCATCCGCTGCTGCAGTTGCAGCTAATGGGCCTCAACGGCGCCTTCCTGACCGGCGACCTGTTCAACCTCTTCGTCTTCTTCGAGGTGATGCTGGCCGCCTCCTATGGCCTCTTGCTGCACGGCTCGGGGCGGCTGCGCGTTTCGGCCGGGCTGCACTACCTGGCGATCAATCTGGCGGCGTCATCGCTGTTCCTGATCGGCGCGGCGCTGCTCTACGGCGCGACCGGCACGCTCAACATGGCCGACCTCGGCCTGCGCATCGCGCAGATCCCGCCGGCCGACCGCGGGCTGGTGCATGCGGCGGCGGCGATCCTCGCGACCGCCTTCCTGGCCAAGGCCGGGGCCTGGCCGCTCAATTTCTGGCTGGTGCCGGCCTACAGCGCGGCGGTGTCGCCGGTGGGCGCGGTCTTCTCGCTGCTGACCAAGCTCGGCATCTACACCATCCTGCGCCTGTGGACCGTGCTGTTCGCGCCCGATGCCGGCGCCTCGGCGCAGTTCGGCCACGGCGTGCTGCTGACGCTCGGCCTGGCGACGCTCTTTGTCGGCGCCTTCGGCATCATCGGCACGCAGCGGCTGTCCAACCTCGCGGGCTTCAGCGTGCTGGTCTCGGCCGGTACGCTGCTGGCTGCGATCGGCTTCGGCCGGCCGGCCGTCTGGGCCGGGGCGCTCTACTACATGCTGAGCTCGACGCTCACCGCCGGCGCCTTCTTCCTGCTGATCGACATGGTCGAGCGCTGGCGCAACGCCGGCGCCAGCATCGCGCCGCACGAGGCGCCCGACGACGCACCCTTCCTCTCGGAGGACCTGCGCGGCATGGACCACGTCAACCTGGACGACGATGCCCAGGCGCTCTATGGCCGTGCGATCCCGGCCGGTGTCGCCTTCCTGGGCCTGAGCTTCGTCTGCTGCACCGCGCTGCTCGCCGGGCTGCCGCCGCTGTCGGGCTTCCTCGGCAAGTTCGCGATGCTGTCGGGCCTCTTGAGCGGGGCGCAGGTCTCGCCGGCGGCCTGGGTATTCATGGGCCTGCTGCTGGTGTCGGGCTTCTTCACGCTGATCGCGCTGAGCCGCACCGGCGTGCGCCATTTCTGGACCCAGGCGCATGCGACGATGCCGGCGCTGCCCGCGCTCGAGGTGCTGCCGGTGGCGGCGCTGCTGGCGGCCTGCTTCGCGCTCGCGATCGGCGCCGGCCCGGTGATGCAGCATGCCAGCGCCACCGCCGAAGGCCTCTTCACGCCGACCGCCTACCGCCGCGCGGTGATGGGCGCGCTGCAGGTGCCGAACCCGGCACGGCCGCACGCGGGAGCCGCGCCATGATGCGCCGCTGGCTGCCATCGCCGCCGCTGTCGCTGGCCCTCTTCGTGGTCTGGCTGCTGCTCAACCAGTCGCTCGACCTGGCCTCGCTGCTGCTCGCGGCCATCCTCGCGCTGGCGGTGCCGGTGCTGACCCAGTCGCTGCGCCCGGCCAAGGTGCGCATGCGCCGGCCCGGCGTGGCATTGCGGCTGGCCGGCGTGGTGGCCCGCGACCTGGTCGACTCGGCCATCACCGTGGCCCGGCTGCTGCTGACCCGGCGCAACGACCGGATGAATCCGCAGTTCGTGCGCGTGCCGCTCGACGTGCGCGACCCGAACGCGCTGGCGGTGCTGGCGATGATCGTCTGCCTGACGCCGGGCACCGCCTGGGGCGAGATTTCCTTCGACCGCTCCAGCCTGCTGATCCACGTGTTCGACACCGACGACACGGCGGCCTTCATCGCGATGGTGAAGGCCCGCTACGAACGGCCGCTGATGGAGATCTTCGAATCATGACGCCGCTGCTGCTCTGGGCGCTCAAGGGCGCGCTCTTCCTGCTCGCAGTGGCGATGCTCTGCGCGCTGTTCAGGCTGCTGGTGGGCCCGACGGCGCAGGACCGCGTGATGGCGCTCGACTGCCTCTACATCAACGGCATGCTGATGATGCTGGTGCTGGGCATCGTCTATGCCAGCAACGTCTACTTCGAGGCGGCAATGCTGATCGCGCTGTTCGGCTTCGTCGGCTCGACCGCCATCGCCAAGTTCCTGCTGCGCGGCGAGGTGATCGAATGAACAACCTCGCGCAGGAGATGCCCCTTCCGCTCTGGGCCGAGATCCTGACCGCCCTCTTCGTGGTGGTCGGCGCGGCCTTCGCGGCCATCGGCTCCTTCGGGCTGGTGCGGGTGCCGAACTTCTTCCGTCGCATCCATGCGCCGACGCTGGGCGCAACCCTTGGCGTGTGGTGCATCACCCTGGCGACGGTCATCTATTTCTCGGTGCAGGGCCGCAACCTCTTCCTGCATGCGCTGCTGATCGCGCTCTTCGTGGCGCTGACCGCGCCGGTCACGACCATCTTCCTGATGCGCGCGGCGCTGTTCCGCGAACGGCAGAAGAAAGGCGACGTGCCGCCGGAAGAGGTGGCGAAGGGCTGAGCCTGCCCGGGCAGGCCGGCGCAGCACCTCGGACTCCCGCCGGGCCGAAAGCAAGGCGAATGCGTTGGGCCGACTCTCAGGGCGCAGACCGCCGCCGACCGAAGGCCGCGCGCAAAAGCATCGACAGCCCGAACACTAGGCAGAGCCCCGCGATGCCGGCGAAGACGCCGCCCAGGCGTTGCAGCGCCGGGCCCTGGGCGACCGTCCATCCGCGGTCCTGCACGAAGACCATCATGAAGGCCACGCTGAACTGCACGCCCATGTAGCGCACGTCGGGCAGGCCCTTCTGCAGGTAGGCGCCGAGCCACACGCCCAGGGCCAGCAGCATCTGGCAGGGCCAGGTCCGATGCTCGACCAGTGGCAGCAGCAGCAAGGCGCAAGCACCGGCCAGCAGGCAGCCGGCGAAGCGTTGCACCATGCGCTGCAGCACCGACTCGCGCCGCTCGATCTCGCTGCCGCCCAGCGGCACGATCAGCACCGCGATGGTGGTCACCATGGCCTGGGGAAAGGCCTTGAGCTCGTGCAGGCTCACCGCAATCGACAGCAGGGCCACCGCCAGCGCGCCATGCAGCGAATGCAGTGCCGCTGCTGAGCGATCCGGGGCCGCCGCGAGCGCCGTGGCCGCAACGGGCGCCTGCACTGCCGGCGCGCGCCCGCGCAGCCGGGCGAACAGCCGCGGATCGCTCAGGCCGGACACGAGCACGCAGGCCACCGCGCCCAGCACGATATTGGCGACCCGCATCGCGGCGAACTCGAAGAGGTCGCCATGCGCATCGGGCGCGGCAGCCGTCGCCACCGCCTCGCAGCTCACCATCACGAAGGTCACCAGCCCCAGCACCCAGGCGTAGCTGTAGCGGCGCACCAGCGCGCCGAAAAGCCCGACCCAGGCGCCAATGCCCATCAGCAGCACGAAGAGCGCCGCCTGCCCGGCCACGCGCGGGCCCAGCGCCAGGGCCAGCGCGGCGCCGACCAGCGTGCCGATGATGCGCAGGATGCCGCGCTCCATCGACGCGCCGAAGTCCTCCTGCATGACGACGAAGGCGGTGATGGCCGCCCACCAGCTGTCCTGGAGTCCGATCGCATGCGAGCTTGCGACCGCCAGCCCGACCGACAGGACCGGCCGTAGCGCCAGCAGGGCACGCGGGCCGCGCAGCGAGAAGGCAGCCGCTTCCTGGCGCAGGGCCACGGCGAGGCGGCGCACGGCGCCGAAGCCTGCGTCCTGGCCTGGCTCGGAGGATGCCGGGGAAGTGTTCACGCGAAGGTCGCAGCGCCGGGGAGGTGCCCGATTGTGCGTGAGCGCCGAGCGCGAAGGGCGCGCCTGCCGGCATGATGGCGGCCATGCACCTCTCCGAACTGCTGCAGAACTACGGCTACATCGCGGTCTTCGTCGCCGGGCTGTTCGAGGGAGAGACCATCCTGATGCTCGGCGCCTACGCGGTGCACCAGGGCTACCTGTCGTTCTGGCCGCTGATCGCCTGCGGCGCCTCGGCCGCTTTCCTGACCGACCAGTTCTATTTCCACCTGGGCCGGCGCAAGGGCGCCGAGATGCTGGCCAGCCGGCCGAAGCTGCGCGCCCATGTCGAGCGCGTGACGGGCTTCGTCGACCGGCATCCGGTGGCGACGATCTTCCTGATGCGCTTCGCCTGGGGCCTGCGCATCGCGCTGCCGGCGACCCTGGGCATGGGCAGGATGCCGGCGGCCGTCTATGCCGGCTTCGATGTGCTGGCGGCCCTGCTCTGGGCCACGGTTGTGAGCCTCTTCGGCATCAAGGTGGTGGGCCTGGTGCACGGTTGGATCGGCCACCTGCGCCACTACGAGCATTGGCTGATCCTGGGCGCCCTGCTGCTCACGCTGACGGTGGCGCTGCTGCGCCAGTGGCGCGCGCACCGCTGACCGACAGGCGGCATCGGCCGCCGCCGCGGCTCAGTGGCCTTCGACCAGCGCCCGGTTGATGCGCAGCGCCACCAGGGTGCAGATCGCGCCCGACAGCAGGTAGACGCTGACGTAGCCGAGGCCGAAATGCGCCGACAGCCCCAGTGCGACCAGTGGCGCGAAGGCGGCACCGATCAGCCAGGCGAGGTCGGAGGTCAGCGCCGCGCCGGTGTAGCGGTACTTGGCCTCGAAATTGGCGGTGACGGCGCCTGCCGCCTGGCCGTACGAAAGCCCGAGGATCACGAAGCCGACCAGCAGGAACACGTCCTGGCCCAGCCGTCCGCCGTCGAGCAGCGTCGGCGCGAAGCCGCTGAAGACCGCGATCAGCACCGCGCAGCTGCCCAGCGTGTTGCGCCGGCCGAAACGGTCGGCAATGAGACCCGAGGCAACGATGCCGCCGGCCGCGAACACCGCTCCGACCATCTGCACCACCAGGAACTCGCTCACCGACTGGGTCGAGTAGAGCGTGATCCATGACAGCGGGAAGACGGTGATCAGGTGGAACAGCGCGTAGCTGGCCAGCGCGGCGAAGGCGCCGATCAGCAGGTTGTAGCCCTGCGAGCGCGTCAGCTCGACCACATTGGTGGGCTCGAGTTCGCGCTGCTCGAGCAGGCGGTCGTATTCATTGGCGGCAACTAGCCGCAGCCGAGCGAAGAGCGCCACCACATTGATTGCAAAGGCAACGTAAAAAGTGTAACGCCATCCCCAATCGAGGAAATCCTCGCTCGACAGGCTCGAAACCAGAAAGGCGAAAAGCGCGCTGGCGATGAAGAAGCCGACCGGCGCGCCGAGCTGTCCCAGCATGGCGTACCAGCCGCGGCGATCGGGCGGCGCATTGAGCGCCAGCAGCGAAGGCAGGCCGTCCCAGGAGCCGCCGAGCGCCAGGCCCTGGCAGAAGCGCAGGATGCCCAGCAGCACGATCGCGGCGAAGCCCAGGTCGGTGTAGCCCGGCAGGAAGGCCATGCCGGCGGTCGAGATGCCGAGCAGGAAGAGCGCGGCCGTCAGCTTGGCCTCGCGGCCGAAGCGCTTCTGGAGCGCCATCGAAGCCACCGTGCCGAATGGCCGCGCGATGAATGCGAAGGAGAAGATGACGAAGGCGAACAGGATGCCTTCGAGCGGCTCCTCGAAGGGGAAGAAGACGTGCGGGAAGACCAGCACCGAAGCGATGCCGTAGACGAAGAAGTCGAAATACTCGGACGCCCGCCCGATGATGACGCCGATCGCGATCTCACCGGGCGAGACGGGGGCGTGCTGGTCGGGCTCGGCATGTTCGTGCTGCTTGCTCTGCGGCAGGCTGCCGGCGGGACTGATGCTGGACATCGTCATTTCTGCTTTGGTTTCGTGATTCAAGGGGACAGGGCGAGCGTGTCATCGAATCGAGATTGCCGCCATAGGACAAAACGTCCAATATCCGGCACCGGCCAAACAAAGTAGATTGTGGTCTCTTTGCGCATCCAACGCCCACCTTCCCGCATGCCTCCCCTCAAGAATTTCCGCGGTCTGATCCTGCTGCCGCTCACCCTGTTGGCGGGCTGCAACACCGTCTTGCTGAACGCGTCGGGCGACGTGGCACGCCAGCAAGGGCACCTGATCCTGGTGTCCACCGTGCTGATGCTGCTGATCATCGTGCCGGTGCTGGCCCTCACGGTGCACTTCGCCTGGAAGTACCGGGCGGCCAACCACGAAGCCGACTATTCGCCCGACTGGGACCACTCGACGGAGCTCGAGCTGGCCATCTGGGCCGCGCCGCTGCTGATCATCATCGCGCTGGGCGCGGTCACCTGGATCAGCACCCACACGCTCGATCCCTACCGGCCGCTGCGCCGCATCGCGGTCAACCGCCCGGTGCCGGCCGAGGTCAAGCCGCTGACGGTCGAGGTCGTCGCGCTCGACTGGAAGTGGCTCTTCATCTACCCCGAGCAGGGCATTGCCGTCGTCAACGAACTGGCCGCGCCGGTCGACCGGCCGATCACATTCAAGATCACCGCCTCATCGGTGATGAACTCCTTCTTCATCCCGGCGCTGGCCGGCCAGATCTACGCCATGCCCGGCATGGAGACCAAGCTCAACGCGGTGATCAACCAGCCCGGCGACTTCGAAGGCTTCTCGGCCAACTACAGCGGCGCCGGCTTCTCGGACATGCGCTTCCGCTTTCATGGCACCAGCGAGGCCGACTTCGAGGCCTGGGTGCAGAAGGCCAAGGCCGCCGGCGGCGAGCTGACCCGCGCCGGCTACCTCGAACTGGTCAAGCCCAGCGAACGCGATCCCGTGCGGCGCTTCGCGAGCGTCGCGCCCGACCTCTACAACGCCATCGTCAACCGCTGCGTCGAGCGCGACAAGATGTGCATGAACAAGATGGCCGCCATCGATGCCGGCGGCGGCATGGGCAAGCCGGGCGCCTACAACGTCACCGAGCGCAGCTGGCAGCCGGCGATGCAAAACAATTCCCAACTCCTGAAGTACGTGACGGCAATGTGCACCGTTGAAGATCCTGCCGGCATTTCGGTCCCGATTTCCTCCCCCCGCATCCGAGACTAAAGATGCCCGATCACATCGACCTGCTGAAGCTCATCTTCGGCCGCCTTTCCTGGGAAGCCATTCCCTACCACGAACCGATCCTTCTCGGCACCTTCATCGTGGTGGCCATCGGCGGCGTCGCCGTGCTGGCCGCGCTGACCTACTTCCGTCTCTGGGGCATGTTGTGGCGCGACTGGTTCACCAGCATCGACCACAAGAAGATCGGCATCATGTACATCTTCCTCGGGATCGTGATGCTGCTGCGCGGCTTCTCGGACGCGATCATGATGCGCGCCCAGCAGGCCTTCGCCTTCGGCGACAACCCGGGCTTCCTGCCGCCGCACCACTACGACCAGATCTTCACCGCCCACGGCGTGATCATGATCTTCTTCGTGGCGATGCCGCTGGTCACGGGGCTGATGAACTACGTGGTGCCGCTGCAGATCGGCGCGCGCGACGTGGCCTTCCCCTTCCTGAACAACTTCAGCTTCTGGATGACCACCTTCGGCGCGCTGCTGGTCATGGCCTCGCTGTTCGTCGGCGAGTTCGCGCGCACCGGCTGGCTGGCCTATCCGCCGCTCTCGGGACTGGACTTCAGTCCCGACGTCGGGGTCGACTACTACATATGGTCCCTGCAGATCGCCGGGGTCGGAACGCTGCTGTCGGGCATCAACCTGATCGCCACCATCGTCAAGATGCGTGCGCCGGGCATGTCGCTCATGAAGATGCCGGTCTTCACCTGGACCGCGCTGTGCACCAACATCCTGATCGTCGCCGCCTTCCCGGTGCTGACGGCCGTGCTGGCCCTGCTCTCGCTCGACCGCTACGTCGGCACCAACTTCTTCACCAACGACTTCGGCGGCAACGCCATGATGTACGTGAACCTGATCTGGATCTGGGGCCACCCCGAGGTCTACATCCTGGTGCTGCCGGTGTTCGGCGTTTTCTCCGAGGTGGTGTCGACCTTCTCGGGCAAGCGGCTCTTCGGCTACACCTCGATGGTCTATGCGACGCTGGTGATCACCATCCTCTCGTACCTGGTCTGGCTGCATCACTTCTTCACGATGGGCTCGGGCGCCAGCGTGAATTCATTCTTCGGCATCACGACGATGATCATCTCGATCCCGACGGGCGCGAAGATCTTCAACTGGCTGTTCACCATGTACCGCGGCCGGATCCGGTTCGAGCTGCCGATGATGTGGACCGTCGCCTTCATGATCACCTTCGTGATCGGCGGCATGACCGGCGTGCTGCTGGCGGTGCCGCCGGCCGACTTCGTGCTGCACAACAGCCTCTTCCTGATCGCCCACTTCCACAACGTGATCATCGGCGGCGTGCTGTTCGGCATCATGGCGGCGATCACCTACTGGTGGCCGAAGGCCTTCGGCTTCAAGCTGAACGAGTTCTGGGGCCACTGCTCGTTCTGGTTCTGGGTGGTGGGCTTCTACTTCGCCTTCATGCCGCTGTACGTGCTGGGCCTGATGGGCGTCACGCGGCGCATGAACCACTTCGAGGACCCGTCGCTGCAGATCTGGTTCCAGATCGCCGCCTTCGGCGCGGTGCTGATCGCGCTGGGCATCGGCTCCTTCCTGGTGCAGATCGTGGTGAGCATCATCCGGCGCGATGAACTCCGCGACAACACGGGGGACCCGTGGGACGGCCGCACGCTCGAATGGTCGACCTCCTCGCCGCCGCCGGCCTACAACTTCGCCTTCACGCCGCGCGTGCATGACAACGATGCCTGGGCCTACATGAAGAAGCACGGCTACGTACGGCCGCTGGAAGGCTTCATCCCGATCCACATGCCGAAGAACACGGCGGCCGGCTTCATCATCGCCGCGCTGTCCGCGCTCTGCGCCTTCGCGCTGATCTGGCAGATGTGGCTGATCGCCGGCGTCGGCTTCGTCTCGATGCTGATCGCCGTGATCGTCCACACCTTCAACTACAAGCGCGACTACCACATCCCGGCCGATGAGGTCGTCCGCACCGAAGGCGCCCGCACCCGCCTGCTCGCCGCCCATGTCTGAGACCACTGCCCTTTCCACTGCGGGTGCCGTCGGCACCGCCGCGCAGCCGCGCTTCTACTTGACGCGCGAGCATCACCCGGAGAACGGCACGCTGCTGGGCTTCTGGCTCTACCTGATGAGCGACTGCCTGGTGTTCGCCTGCCTGTTCGCGATCTACGGCGTGCTCGGGCGCAGCTTCGCGGCAGGCCCCTCGGGCGCCGACCTGTTCGAGCTGCCGCTGGTCGCGCTCAACACCACCTTCCTGCTGCTGTCGTCGATCACCTACGGCTTCGCGATGCTCGAGATGCAGCGCAACCGGCTGCGCCCGACGATCGCCTGGCTGGTGGTGACCGGCCTGCTGGGACTGTGCTTCCTGAGCGTCGAGCTCTACGAGTTCGCGCACCTGATCCACGACGGCGCCACGCCGCAGCGCAGCGCCTTCCTGTCCTCCTTCTTCGCGCTGGTCGGCACCCACGGCCTGCACGTGACCTTCGGCATCGTCTGGCTGGTCACGCTGATGGTCCAGATCGGCCGCCGCGGCTTCATCCCCGAGAACAAGCGGCGCCTGATGTGCCTGTCGATGTTCTGGCACTTCCTGGACGTGGTCTGGATCGGTGTCTTCACCTTCGTCTACCTGATGGGAGTGCTGCCATGAGCGCGCATGACGACACCGCGGTCCACGGCGGCCACCACGACGATCACCATCACGACGCCCCGGGCGCGCCGCACAGCACCTTCAAGGGGTACATGACCGGCTTCGTGCTGTCGGTCATCCTCACCGCGATCCCCTTCTGGCTGGTGATGGGCAAGGTCTTCGACAAGAGCAGCACCACCGCGCTCGTGATCCTGCTCTTCGCGGCGGTGCAGATCGTGGTCCACATGATCTATTTCCTGCACATGAACGCCAAGTCCGAAGGCGGCTGGACCATGCTGGCGCTGATCTTCACGCTGGTACTCGTGGTGATCACGCTGAGCGGATCGCTGTGGGTCATGTACCACCTCAACCACAACATGATGCCCGGGATGATGCCCGGCGACATCCACACGCAGCCCTAGTGGCGTGGGGCTCGACGCCACAGTGGGCGATGCGCGATCAGCGGCGGATCCAGCCACCGGTGCAGCACCGGCGCAGCACCGCAGCGGCTTGGCCCGCATCGCGCTGATCGGGGCGGCGCTGCTGGCCTTCGCGCTCTTCGTCGCGCTGGGCACCTGGCAGGTCGAGCGGCGCAGTTGGAAGCTGGCGCTGATCGAGCACACCGAGCAGCGGGTCCATGCGCCCACCACGCCGGCGCCGGGCATCGAGCGCTGGCCGATGGTCAGCGCAGCGAGCGACGAATACCGCCATGTGCACCTCGAAGGCCGCTTCCTGCACGACAAGGAAACGCTGGTCCAGGCCAGCACCGAACTGGGCAGCGGCTACTGGGTCCTGACGCCGCTGCAGGGCGCCGACGGCACGGTGGTGCTGGTCAATCGCGGCTTCGTGCCGTCCGCCGACCGGGGCACCCGCGACGCGGCGCCGCAGGCTCCGACGAGCACGGTCACCGGCCTGCTGCGCATCAGCGAGCCCGGCGGGGGCTTCCTGCGAAGCAACGACCCGGCCCAGGGGCGCTGGTATTCGCGCGACGTGCAGGCCATTGCGGCCGCACGCGGCCTCGACCATGTGGCGCCCTACTTCGTCGATGCCGACGCGGCGACTGAGCGCCAACCCGGCGAGCCGGTCGGCGGCCTCACCGTGATCGCCTTCCACAACAACCATCTGAGCTACGCGATCACCTGGTACGCCCTGGCGCTGATGGTGGTCGGCGCGGGCTGGTACGTGCGGCGCGAGGCCCTGCATCTGGCCGACCCCGATA
>Ga0265327_10001790_pt1 | contig 25247 bp, 22 predicted proteins | sample 41621metaG_FD_202089 | JGI IMG/M metagenome (GOLD analysis project Ga0265327, IMG submission 202089) | Rhizosphere microbial communities from Carex aquatilis grown in University of Washington, Seatle, WA, United States - 4-16-21 metaG | ecosystem: Host-associated > Plants > Roots > Rhizosphere...
GAATGCTGCGGGCGGCGTGGTGCCGTCGCAGCGTGCGGGCCATGGCGAAGGGGCCGGGCTTGCCCTCGTCCGGCAGCACCGCATCGCAGAACCAGGTGCCTTCCACCAGGCCCACGGCGGTCTTCGGGCCCCATACGACGAGGGGGCCGACCTCCAGCTCACGCAGGAGGCGCAGCACGGGCAGCTGCATGGCGGCATCGCCCACGAAGCGCGGGAAACGCACCCAGGTGGCCTGCTCGGGGATCACAGCCATTCAGCCACCGCCGCGCGGAACTTCGCCGCCGCATCGTAGTCGCGGGTGAGGGCGGTGCCGAAGGCGTGGGCCTTCGCCCGTTGCGCGTTCCAGACCGCGGCATCTGCCAGGAGCGGCGCAAGGCGTTCCGCCGCGGCGCGCAGGAGGCCCGTGGGCACGGACTGGCGGTCATCGGACTTGCGGAGGAGGAAGCCGCCTTCGCCACCCTTCAGCACCGAGCCGATGCCCCCCACCGTGGGGGCCAGCACGGGCACGCCACACTCGAGCGCTTCGATGAGGGCCAGCGGGAAGAAGCCTTCATTTCGGCTGGTCATGACGTAGAGGTCGAGGGCTGTGAAAGCAGGATGGAGATCCGCCTGCGGACCCAGGCGGTGCGTGCGCGCCCGTAGGGGCGAAGTGGCCAGCCGGGCGTCCAGGGCAGTGGTGGTGGCGGTTTCCTCGCGTCCGGCGAACAGCAGGTGGGCATCGCCCAGCGCCTCGGCGAAGGTCACTACGCCTGCGGGATCCTTGCGCCCATCGATCTGGCCCACGTAGCCCACCACCGTGCCCTGCTCCGGCAATCCCAGCTGTCGCCGGGCGGCGAGGCGTTCCGCCTCCGTGGCGGCGGTGGCTGCAGGTCGAGGGTACAGCGGGTGGATGATGCTGCAGGGCGCCGGGCTGAGGTGTGCGCGCACAGCGGCGGTGAAGTCGTAGGTGCAGATCCAGCGGTCGACGAGGTTGCGAACCCCACGGTACTTCCGCAGGTGCCTCTCGTAGTGCTCATGCAGGGTGAGGACGGTGGGAATCCGCTGGCCCAGGCGGGCCAACCACGGCAGGGCGCGCTGCACCCCCTTGTGGTTGCAGAGCACCAGCAGGTCGGGGCGCGCCTTCCAGAGCCAGCGGAAGGCGCCCAGGGCGCCCGGCAGGTGGAGGACGTCCACCACGTTCGGATTGCGCTGGCGCAGTTCGGGCTCAATGTCGCGCTTGCCCGGCTCCTTGCGGAACAGGACGGTCACCTTCACGGGCAGGTCCGCCAGGGCCGCCACCTGCTCGATGAGCACGCGCTCGCCGCCCCCGAAGGACAGCTTGCGATGGGCGAACACGACATGCTTCACGGGACTCCAGGCGAAGGTTCAGGATAGGATGACTGACCCAATGCGTCACAATCCTCGGGCGTCACACTCACAGGTTGCCATGTCCCTTGCCACGACCCAACGGATCCTGCTGGTGGAGGATGAACCCGGCCTTCGGGAGGTACTGACGCTGGCCCTGGAGGGTGCAGGCTTCGCCTGCGAAGCGGCCTCGGGAATTGAGGAGGGGCAGCGGGCCCTGCGGGAGACGACCTTCGATGGTGTGCTGTCGGACCTGAAGCTCAAGGATGGCTCCGGCATCGAGCTGCTCATCTGGATGAAAGAACAGGGACTCGAGACACCCGTGGTCATCATGACGGCCTACGCCACGACGGAAACCACCGTACAGGCCCTCAACCAGGGCGCCGTGGACTTCATCACCAAGCCCTTCAAGCACGAGGAGCTCATCGCCTCGCTCAAGGGTCTGCTGGCCGCCACGGAGCCCGAGGTGGAGCTGCCCCCGGACCTGGGCGAGCTGGTGGGTGTGGGCCACATCATGCGGAAGATCAACGCCCTCATCGGCAAGGTTTCCCGCGCCGACACCACGGTGCTACTGACCGGCGAGAGCGGCACGGGCAAGGAGGTGGTGGCCCGCCTCATCCACCGCTACTCGGACCGCGCCAAAGGCCCCTTCGTGGCGGTGAACTGCGGCGCGCTGCCTGAGGCCCTGCTGGAGAGCGAGCTGTTCGGCTTCGAGAAGGGGGCCTTCACCGGCGCAGCGGCCATGAAGCGCGGGCTCTTCGAGGAGGCCGGCGGCGGCATCCTCTTTCTGGATGAGATCGGTGAGATGCCCTTGTCCCTCCAGGTGAAACTGCTGCGGGTGCTGCAGGAACGCCGCCTGCGGCGCCTGGGGGCCACGGAGGAGCGGCCCGTGGATGTGCGTGTCATCGCCGCCACGAACCGCGACCTGCGCGCCCGAGCCGAATCTGGGGCCTTTCGCGAGGACCTCTATTACCGGCTGAACATCCTGCAGATCGAGCTGCCGCCGCTGCGCGAGCGCCCGGAGGACCTGCCGGTGCTGGCCGAGCACTTCATCCGCCGCTCATGCCAGAAGCTGGCCAAGCCCCCCATGCAGCTGCATCCGGAGACCATGTCGCTGCTGCTGGCCTACCGCTTCCCCGGCAATGTGCGTGAGCTGGAAAACCTCATGGAGCGCTGTGTGGCCCTCAACCCCGGCGGCCCCATCACGCGAGATCTGCTGCCGGATGGCTTCGGCGCCTCGAGTGCGCCCGATGGTGCGGCCCGGCCCGCGCCTTTTGCCATTCCCCCTGAGGGCTTCGACCTGGAGGCCTGGATCCAGGCCCTCAAGGGCCACTTCCTGCGCCGGGCCCTCGACGAGGTGGGCGGCGTGAAGACCAAGGCCGGGAAGCGGCTGGGCATGAGCTTCCGCGCCTACCGCTACTGGCTTGCGGAACTGGGTGGCCTGGAAGCCCTTCCGAAGACCTTCCCCTGGCCCGCCGACTACCCGGCGGTCGAGGTGGAAGAGGGCGGGGGAACCGAAGGTTCCAAGGACGCATGATGCCCATGAATGCTTGCTTTTCCAGCCATTCCTGGCACACTGGAACGCTCGGATGGAACCCATCCGGCCCCTCTTCACGGACCCTTCCCATGACCTCGACCCCCGCTCGCCGCAAGACCCAAGGCTTCTCGCTGCTGGAATTGCTGGTGGCGATGATGATCATTGCCGTCCTGGGCACCCTTGGCTTCTCGCAGTACAAGAAGCACTCCGCCTCGGCGCGTTACATCAAGGCTGGTGAGGACCTGAAGATCGTGGCCGAGGGGTTGGATCAGTACTACCTCAAGCATGGACATTTCCCTGATTTCGGTAGCTTTGACGCCATGGTCGACAGCAACTCACCCCTGTCGAAGGAAAGCCTCATCAAGCTCGGCATGCCCGCCCAGGATCCCTTTGGCCAGCCCTACGAGGGCAAGTCAAACCGGGGCAACTACGAGCTGAAGTGTGCCGGCGATCCCAACGACCAGGAAGAGCACGGTCCCATCGTCCGCACGCCAGGCCAGGTAATCAACTCCTCGCCGGTCAGTGCACCGGGCGTGGCTGGTGCCCCCAAGGCCGACGCCCCTGCGGGTGACGGCGGAGCCAAGAAGTGATTGATCTCTACCACCTGCCCCCCGAGGGCCTCCGCCTGAACGGCACCACTGAGCAGCTGACGCTGGAAGGGGAGGTCTCCCTCCGCGACCTGACCTGGTCGGTGTTCGCTCTGGCCTCCGACGGCGACGTGTTCCTGGAGGTAAAGGGGCAGGCCACCTGGCAGGGCGCCTGCAGCCGCTGCCTGGCGCCGCTGGATCGCCCCATGGCGGTCGAGAGCCAGTTCCTGGGCAGCAAGGATGCCGATCTGGTGGGCCGTGGCTCGCACCAGCTGGGTTCGCAGGACCTCGATGTGGTCTTCCTGCCCGAGGACAACCTCGACGAGGCTGAACTGGTCCGGGAGCAGTTCGAGCTCCAGGCCCCCATGCACCCGCTCTGTGCTGAGGACTGCAAGGGTCTCTGTCCGAATTGTGGCAAGAACTGGAACAAGGGACTCTGCCACTGCCGTCCCGAAGCCGATCAGGTTCCATCGGCGCTGAACCGGGCCCTGACGAAGGCCCTGGCGGGAATCAAGCTGGACCCGGAATCCTGAAACCTTTAACCTGGAACATTGCGTTCTTTCGTTTCTACTCCTAGGAGCAAGCCATGCCGAATCCCAAGCGCCGCCATTCCAAGGCCCGCCGCGACCGCCGGCGCACCCATGATTCGCTGGAAGTCATGAGCGCCAGCACCTGCCCCAACTGCCAGACCCCCAAGCTGCCTCACCGCGTGTGCCCCAGCTGCGGCTTCTACCGCGGCAAGCTGGCCGTTCGCGTTTCCGCGACCGCCTAAGAGTCGGCCGGTGGACGGCCATCGCATCGCACTGGATGTCATGGGGGGCGACTACGCTCCCCATGCCACCTTGCAAGGCGCCCGGGAGGCCCTCGAGGCTTGGCCGGGGCTCCAGCTGTATCTGGTGGGCAATGAAGGCATCATCCGCCCCGAGCTGACCAAGTATGGCTTCACACCCGAATTGTTGAAGCGGGCCGAAGTGGTGCACGCCTTCCACACCGTGGTGATGGAAGACAAGGCCACCTGCATCCTGAAAGAGAAGAAGGACAGCTCCATCCGGGTTGCCGCCCAGCTCGTGCGCGAGGGGCGGGCCCACGGCGTGGTGTCCATGGGGCACACCGGCGCGGCCATGGTGGCGTCCAGCCTCGTCATTGGCAAGCTCGACGGCGTGGACCGGCCAGCCCTGGCCAGTGTCCTGCCCAACATGAAGGGCACCCCCACGGTGTTGCTGGATGTGGGCGCCAACGTGGACTGCCGGGCCGATCATATTGCCCAGTTCGCCGTGATGGGCTCGGTTTACGCCGAGGAGGTGCTTGGTCTGGAGCGCCCCCGCGTGGGCATCCTCAGTGTGGGCGAAGAGGATGGCAAGGGCACGGACGTGACCAAGGACGCCTCGGCCATGCTGCGGGAGATCGAGATCCGCTTCGAAGGCAACGCCGAAGGCCGGGACATCTGGAACGGCAACTTCGATGTCATCGCCTGCGATGGCTTTGTGGGCAACGTGGTGCTGAAGTCCAGCGAGGCGCTGGCCGAGGGCATCATCAACGGCCTACGTGACAGCTTCATGGAGAGCGCCCTCACCAAGTTCGCCGGCCTGCTGGCGAAGCCCGCCATGAAGCGCTTCAAGAAGAAGCTGGACTACGCCGAATACGGTGGTGCGCCGCTGCTGGGCGTGAAGGGCGTCAGCATCATCGGCCATGGCCGCAGCGATGCCAAGGCCGTGCGCAACGCCATCCGCGCCGCCCTGCGCGCCGCAGAACACCGGCTGCACGAGCGCATTCAGGAGCGCGTGGCCCTACTGTTGCCACAGGACTGATCGTCCTTGGCTCGGCTGAGCCCAATTGCCGTCCGAATCTGAGGCGAGCCGTCGTGTTCGATGGCCCCATCTTGTGAGGTGAACATGAGCAAGGTCGCGTGGTTGTTTCCCGGTCAGGGCTCCCAGGCGGTGGGCATGGGCGTGGCGCTGGCGCAAGCTGAGCCTGCGGCCCAGACCGTGCTCCAGGAGGCCGATGCGGCCCTGGGTTTTCCCCTCTCCCAGCTCATGGCCGAAGGCCCTGAAGAGACGCTGAAACTCACGGAACACACCCAACCCGCCATTCTCACCCACAGCACCATGGTGGCGCGGGCCTGGGGCCCGCGGCTGCCCAAGCCCGACTTCGCCGCGGGGCACTCCCTGGGGGAATACAGCGCCTTGGTGGCGCTCGGCACCCTGACGTTTGAGGATGCCGTGCGCACGGTCCGTGAGCGCGGCCGTGCCATGCAGGTGGCGGTACCCGTAGGGGTGGGCGCCATGGCCGCCCTGCTGGGCATGAGCCTCGCCGACGTGGAGGCCAGCTGTGCCGAGGCTGCCGCCAGCACAGGCAAGATCGTGGTCCCCGCCAACTTCAATGGCCCTGGCCAGATCGTCATCGCCGGCCATACCGAGGCGGTTGAAGCCGCGCTGGAGGCCGCCAAGGCCCGGGGTGGCCGCAAGGCACTGAAGCTGCCGGTGAGCGCCCCCTTCCACTCGCCCCTGATGGAGCCCGCCCAGGCCCATATGGCGCCCATCCTGAGGGCCCTGGCCTTCCAGGCGCCCTTGTGTCCCCTGGTGAACAACGTGGACGCGGCCATCGTGTCCGACCCTGAGGCCCTGCGGGATGGCCTGATGCGCCAGATTCCCGGGGCCGTGCGCTGGCAGGCGACGCTGGACGTGCTGTTGGACCAGGGTGTCACCACCTTTGTGGAACTGGGACCCGGCAAGGTGCTGGCGGGGCTCGTGAAGCGGCAGGCCAAGGAGCGCGGCCTGGAGGTGACCACTTTCAGCCTGGGCACGCCGGAGGATTTGGCTCAGTTGGACTGAGTCGCATTTTTCCATCCAGCTTCTCCACAAAACTTATTCTCCAAGGGGCCTGGCCGAAACGCCGGAGCAAGAGTCCACCCGAGTTCCAAGCTCGAAGGCGCAAGCCTCTGGTCTTGGTCGCGGGGGCCGACCTGTGGAGGTTGAGATGCAATGGATGCGTGGTTTCGCGGCGATGGCCCTGGTTTGCAGTGTGGTGTTGGGCCAAGCCGACAGCAATGTTCGGGCGGAAGCTCTGGTGAAGGAGGCCATCGCCTTCGCCAAGAAGAATGGCAAGGACAAGCTCCTGGAGGCGACGTCCGCTCCCACCGGCCAGTTCCACCTCAAGAAGGGGGACGACCTCTACCTCTTCATCTACAACCTCAGCGGGGTCTGCGTGGCCCACGGCTCCAAGGCCATGTTGGTGGGGATGAACCGGTTCGATGCGAAGGATCCCGACGGCAAGTACTACGTGCGCGAGTTCATCACCAATGCCAAGACCAAAGGCAAGGGATGGACGAGCTACAAGTACCCGGACCCCAAGAACGGCAAGATCGAGGTGAAAACCACCTTCGTCATGCTGCATGACGATCTGGTGGTGTGCGCGGGCGCTTACAAAGAATAAGCGGCAAGGCCCGCTCACCTCGCCGGATGGCGGGGGACGGAACCTCAACAACCCGATGTCATCCGAGGTGGCCGCGATGGGTATCGCCTACTGGGACAACCTGAGCACGCGCAAAAAGCTCACCCTGGCCATCATCGGCACGATCCTCATGGTGACCGTCCTGCTGGTGGCCATCTCCAGCTGGAAATTCAACCGGTTCGGGCGGGACACGCTGCGCCTCAACAGCGGCTCGACCGCCATTCTGATGACGGAAGTGGTCAAGCCCAACGTGGCCTTCGAGGATGTGGGTGTGCTTGACGTCCAGCTCAAGCAGTTGATCGAGACCTATCCGGATGTCAGCCTCGCCGCCATCGTGGTGGTGGAGCCCGACAAGTCCATCGTGCGGACGGTGAGCGAGCAACGACAGCCCGGCCTCGAGCGTCTGGAGGCTTCCACCTTCGCAAGCCTGCTGAAAACGAAGGCGCCGATCGGCAAGGACGTGCTCGAGTTCCAGGCCGATGGTTATTTCGGTGTGGCGCATGCCATCCCAGAGGCCGGCAAGGCCGCCTTCCTCGTCCTGGCCATCAACCAGGCCCGGGTGACGGGGGAGATCGCGCGCAGCGTCGCCCTCATGGCCGGTGCCGGGCTCCTGGTTGTCCTGCTCGGCATCGCGGGATCCAGCAACTTCGCTCACACCCTGCTGCACCCGCTGCTGGCGATCCAGCGGCGCATGCGGGACATCTCTGAGGGCGAGGGCGACCTGACCTCCCGCCTGGATGTCCACGGCTCGGACGAGATCGCGCAACTCGCCATCCACTTCAACCGGTTCATCGAGAACATCCACGTGATCGTCGAGCAGGTGATGGCCATCGCCGCAGACATCGCCTCCAACTCCCTCAAGATGTCCGCGGGCATGGCCGGGATGCAGGAGACGGCCGCGAGCATCGCCCATCTGGCCGATACCCAGAAAGATCAGGTCAGCCGCACCACGGGCAGCGTGCAGACCATCGCCGGGGCCTCCAAGGTGGTGTATTCCAGTGTCACCGACGCCCTCCAGGTCTTCGACCAGGCTCAGCAGGCCGCCACCCGGGGAGGTGCGGCCGTGGGTGGCTCGATCACCGGCATGAAGCACATCAGCGAGAACTCCCAGCAGATCGGCCACATCCTGACCGTCATCACCGAGATCGCGAATCAGACCAACCTGCTGTCGCTGAACGCGGCCATCGAGGCTGCCAAGGCCGCTGAGCATGGGAAGGGCTTCGCCGTGGTGGCGGATGAGGTCCGCAAGCTGGCCGAGCGCAGCGCCACCGCCGCAGAGGAGATCACGCGGCTGATCCACACGTCCGGCCAAAGCATCACCGAGGGGACACGGCTGGTGAACACGGCCGGCGACGCCCTGCAGAGCATTCAGGAGGCCATCCGGGATTCGGCCGACCGCATGAAGGCCATCGGCCAGCAGAGCCAGACGCAGACCCAGGACAGCCAGCAGGTGGTGGAAGCCATGGGGAGCCTGGCCGCCATTGCGGAGCAGAACGCCTCTGCCATGGAGGAGATGGGTGTCACCACCCGGGAGTCCACCCATACGGTGGAGGAACTGACCCATCTGGCTGACAACCTAAATGCCTTGGTTGCGAGATTCAAGATCTGAGGCTTCAGGCACTTCTCGCCCCCTCATGGAGCGCCACAAGAGGCTCTGCAGCGCGGCAAAGTGTGATGAATGCCGACCCCCGGAGCGGCTAGGGTAGAAAGAACGCCGCGACCCCAGTTTTCGTGTGCGGGAGGCCGGGCGCCAGAGCCGTCCGACCGTCCCCATCCACTCCCACCCCGGAGGTGCCCATGCGCAAGGATCTCGTCTTCGGAATGGCTGGTTCAGGAGGAGATGGCATCGTCTCCGCCGGTGACTCGCTGCTCCAGGCCGCTGCTGCCGAGGGTTATCACGGCGTCATGACCAAGAGTTTCGGATCGCAGATCCGCGGGGGCGAGTCCTCCTGCCGCGTGCGCATCAGCACCACACCCATCCTCAATCCCGGCGGCAACCTGGACGTGGCCGTGGCCCTGAACTGGGAGGACTTCCTCAAGTTCGGCGCCGAGCTGCCCGTCAGCGGCAACACTGTGGTGATCTACGAGGCCGCCACGGGCATTCCCGAGAACCAGATCCCGCTGGTGGGCGTGACGCCCCTGCAGGTGATCGCGGTGCCCATCGCCGCGATGGCGAAGGAAACTGCCGGCACTGAGCGCGCCAAGAACACCGTGGTGCTGGGCCTCATCGCCGGCTGGTTCGGCATCGGCGCCGTGGCGGTCATGAAGGGCATCCGGAAGAAGCTGGCCAAGAAGGGCGAGGAGCTGGTGGAAGCCAACCAGCGCGCCTTTGACGCAGGCCGGGCCTTCGCCCTGGAGCACCCGCTCAAGACGAGCATGAACGTCGTCGCCTCCGAGACCAAGGGCAACGTGAAGCTCATCACGGACGGCAACGACATGTGCGCCGCAGCGGCCATTTTTGCGGGCTGCCAGTTCTTCGGTGGCTATCCCATCACGCCCTCCACCGAGATCATGCAGTTCTTCACAGACCAGGTCTGGAAGTACGGTGGCGCCGTGCTGCAGGCCGAGGATGAGATCGCCGGCATCGGCACGGCCGTGGGCGCGTCCTTCGCCGGCAAGAAATCCATGACCGCCACCAGCGGCCCTGGTCTCTCGCTGAAGTCCGAGATGATGGGCCTCGCCAGCATCGCCGAGTTGCCCCTGGTGATCGTGGATGTCCAGCGCGGTGGCCCTTCGACCGGTCTGCCCACCAAGACCGAACAGTCCGACCTCTTCGCCGCGGCTTTCTCGGCCCATGGCGATGTCATCCGCCCGGTGCTGGCGCCCACCTCCGTGGCGGACACCTTCCGCATCACCATCGAGGCCTTCAACATCGCCGAGTACTACCAGACGCCCGTGATCATCCTCTCGGACCAGGAGATCGCCTCCCGCAAGGAGACGATGGATCCCATCGACACCAGCCAGTTCAAGATCATCGACCGCCTCAAGCCCAATGCAACGGACCTGCAGGACTACAAGCGTTTCAAGCAGACCGAGAACCACATCAGCCCCATCAGCCATCCGGGCATGCTGGGCGGCACCTACTTGGCCTCCGGCATTGAGCACGTGGAATCCGGTGCCCCCACCAACAGCGGCTCCGTCCATGCGCGCATGAACGACAAGCGCACGAAGAAGTTCGACCCGCTCAAGGAGCGCAAGGACCTGTTCGAAGTGCTGGGCGATCCCAATGCCCCCATCGCCATGATCGCCTGGGGCAGCGTGGCGGGTGTCTGCCGCGAGGCCCTGGACATGGCGCTGGCCGAGGGGCTGAACGTGAAGCTCCTGGTGCCCTACCTGCTCTATCCCGTGGCCGAGGGCGTCTACAACGAGTTCTTCAGCTCCGTCCAGAAGGGCCTCGTCATCGAGCAGACCCACCTGGCTCAGACCTTCAAGCTTCTGAGAATGCACCTCGATCTGCCCAAGGGGCTGAAGTCCCTGGCGCGCAGCGGCGCGAATCCGTTCCTGCCCAGCGAGATCGTCGCGGCCCTTCACCATCTCCTCTCGGAGCTGCAGCGCAGCCACGAGGGCAACCTTCAGCCCCAGGAGTGAGGTCGACCATGAGCGCAACCGGCACCTGCGAATACCAAGCCAAGGACTACAAGAGCGACCTCAAACCCATCTGGTGCCCCGGATGCGGCGACTTCTCCGTGGTGCAGGGCATCTACCGTGCTCTGGCGGCCATTGGCCGTCCGCCCCATGAGATCGCCTTCGTCTCAGGCATCGGCTGCTCCAGCCGCATCCCCGGCTACACCACGGCCTACGGCTTCAACAGCGTCCACGGCCGCTCCCTACCCATCGCCCAAGGCATCAAGCTGGCCAACCCCGACCTGTTGGTACTGGCCGCCGGAGGTGACGGCGACGGCTTTTCCATCGGCGGCGGGCACATCGCCCACCTGATCCGCCGCAACATGGACATCACCTACATCGTGATGGACAACCAGATCTACGGCCTCACCAAGGGCCAGCTCTCGCCCACGTCCCAGAAGGGTCGGGTCACCTGCACCTCGCGCTTCGGCAGCCTCGAAGAGCCGGTGAATCCGCTGCTCTACGTGCTGGCCTACGGCGCGGGCTTCGTGGCCCAGGCCTCGCCCACAGATCTGGCGGGCATGGCGGCCACCATCGAGGCGGCCATCCGCTATCCCGGCTTCGCCTTCGTGAACATCCAGTCGCCCTGTGTCACCTACGGCGAAGAAGCGCAGCAGATCAAGGGGCTCAAGGCCATCAGCGAGACGCTGGACAGCCTGGGCCACAATCCTGCAGATCGCCTCGCCGCCATGGACCTCGCCCAGCACTATGGCGAGAAGCTGCACCTTGGCGTGTTCTACCGCAATCCCGAACCGCCGCCGACCTACGGCGATCTGGTGAAGGAACGGCAGGCGCTGCTCTCCAAGGACGCCCTCCCCAAGGAGCGCATCCTCGACCTCTTCATCAAGAAGTAAGGAGCGGCCCCATGGTCACCCGCGGCATCGACTTCGCCAACCTCTCGCTCATGGACGCACTGGATCTCGCCATCCTCGTGGAGGACGAAGCCCAGGAGCGCTACCAGGAATTCGCGGAGCAGATGGAGCAGCACCGCACGCCGGAAGCCGCCAAGTTCTTCCGCTACATGATTGAGAACGAGGCCAAGCACGGGCGTGAGCTGTCGGCCCGCCGCGTGCAGCGCTTCGGAGATGCTCCCCGCAGTGTCAGCCGGGCCATGATCTTCGACATCGAGGCGCCGGACTACGATGCGGCGCGCGCCTTCATGACGCCCCGCCAGGCCATGGAAGCCGCCATGGCTTCCGAAATCAAAGCCCACGCCTTCTTCGTGGCTGCCCTGCCGAGTCTGAAGGATGCCGAAGTCCGCGCCCTCTTCGAAGAACTGCGGGACGAGGAACTGGAGCACCAGCAGCTGGTGCAGGCTGAGCTCTACAAGCTGCGGCCCGAGAGCGGTCTCTCCGATGAGGACTTCGTGGACGAACCCGCGCCCCAGTAACGCCTCGACCTACAGCCAGCCCCAACGCCCGGACCTGCTGGACGTTGGGGCTGACGGCTGTCTAGTCCATCACCACGGGGCCCGTGGCGCGGCTCTTCCGCATAAGGAAGATCAGCGGGAAGAGGGCGAAGCACAGCATGCCCATGAACCAGAACGTGTCGGCGAAGGCCATCATGCTGGACTGTTTGACCACCGTGCCGTAGGCGGCTCCCTGGGCCAGATGGCCCGCATCGATGGGCGACAGCCCACCGCGCATGATGCCCATCTGAGTGGCTCGGTCCAGGAAGCCCTGGTAGGCCGGATCGCCTGGTGCCAGGTGGGCCACGAGGTTGGACTGATGCACCTGGGAACGGCGGGCCAGCATGGTCGTCGCAAGGGCGATGCCCGTGCTGCCGCCGATGTTGCGCACCAGGTTCATGAGGCCGGCGGCGTAGGCCGTCTTCTCGTGGGGAATGTGCTGGAAGGCCGACACGTTGATGGGAATGAACAGGAAGGCGAAACCCAGGCTCTGCACCACGCGGGACCACATGGCCGTGCGGAAATCCACCTGCAGGTTGAACCCGGCCATCTGGATGAGGCCCAGTCCACAGAAGAAGAAACCCACGCCGATGAGCCAGCGCGTGTCGGTCTTCTTCAACAGCATGGCCACCACCGGCATCATGAACATCACCGCCAGGCCACCGGGACTGAGCACCCAGCCGCTGAGCAGAGCGGTATAACCCAGCAGGGTCTGCAGGAAGATGGGCAGCAGGGCCAGGCTCCCGTAGAGCACGAAGCCCAGCACGAAGAGCATGATGATGGATACGGCGAAAGTGCGGTCCTTCAGCAACCGCAGGTCCACGATGGGACGCTCCTTGTGGAGCTCGTGGTAGACGGCGTAGACCAGGGCGACCACGGCGATAATTGCAAAGATGATGATGAAGTTCGAAGTGAACCAGTCCTTGCGCTGGCCTTCGTCCAGCACGATCTCCAGGGCGGCGAGGCCCAGGGTGATGACACCGATGCCCAGGTAGTCGAAGCGAGCGCCCTCCTTGAGGGAGAGGCGGTGGAAGTTGGGTGGATCATGCACCAGGGCGCTGGTCAGCGAGAAGGACAGGAAACCCACGGGGATGTTGATGAGGAATATCCAGTTCCAGCTGTAGTTGTCGGTGATCCAACCGCCGAGCACGGGGCCGATGATGGGCGCCAGCACCACGCCCATGCCATAGACGGCCATGGCCGCACCACGCTTGGCCGCCGGGAACGTCTCCACCAGGATGGCCTGCGAGATGGGCTGGAGACCGCCGCCACCGAGGCCCTGGAGCACGCGGAAAAATATCAGCCAACCCAGCGAGGGCGCGATGCCGCAGAGGAACGAGGCCACCGTGAAGATGGTCACGCAGGTGAGGTAGAAGCGCTTGCGGCCGATGAGGCTGGAGAAGTAGCCGCCCAGGGGCAGCACCACGGCGTTGGCCACCAGGTACGAGGTGAGCACCCAGGTGGTCTCCTCCACCGTGGCCGAGAGGTGCCCCGCGATGTGCGGGAGCGCCACGTTGGCCACGCTGGTGTCGAGGACCTCCATGAAGGTCGCGATCATCACCGTGAGTGCGATGACCCAGGGATTGATATGGCGGTGGGAAGAAGTCACTGGGCGGGTCCTGGCTTCACTCGACGATGACGGTGGCTTCGACGTTCATGCCGGGGCGCAGGATCACCTTCTTGGCCTCCTCCTCGTCGATGCGGATCTTCACGGGGATGCGCTGCACCACCTTCACGAAGTTGCCCACGGCGTTCTCAGGGGGCATGAGGCTCATGCGCGAGCCGGTGGAGCCGGAGATGGAATCCACGTGGCCCTTGAGCACGAGGCCATTCATGTCGACCTTGATCTCGGCCACCTGGCCGGGCTTCATGCGTGCGAGCTGAGTCTCCTTGAAGTTGGCGGTGACCCAGGTGCGGTGCAGGGGGATGAGCGTCAGCAGGCCCTGGCCGGGCTGGATGGTCTGGCCCGCCTCGACGAGCTTGCGGGTCACGACGCCATCCACGGGCGCGAGGATTGTCGTGTAGCCGAGCTGGAGGTCCAGGCCCTCCTGGCTGGCGCGAGCGGAATCGACCTGGGCCTTGGCGGAGGCCAGGCGTGCCTCCGCGGCGTTCACGGCCACCTTGCGGATGTCCGCTTCCCGCTGCAGCGAGGCGAGGCGGTTCTGGGAGGCGCGCCACTCGCTGTCGGCGATGTCGGCCTGAGTGCGGAAGCCGTCGAACTGGAGGGCGGAGATCTCCTCCCGCTCGGCCAGGGGCTTCATGCGCTGCAGGTCGGTCTTGGCCTTGTCCAGGCTGGCCTTTTTGGCATCCACGTTGGCCTTGGCAGTTTCAATGTCAGAACTGCGGGCCTGCTGGAAGGCCACCTGGGCGCGCTCCAGATCGGCGCGCGCGCCTTCCACCTGGGCCAGGGATTGAGCCAGGGAGCCTTTGGTCTGATCGAGCCGGGCCTTGATGTCGCGGGGGTCCACGGCCACGAGCGGATCGCCGGCCTTCACGGCCTGGTTGTCCTCCACCAGCACCTTGTCGACGGTGCCGTAGACGCGGCAGGAGACGGGCACGAGGTGGCCATCGACCTGGGCGTCATCGGTGCTCATGCGGTTGCGGGAGTGGAACCACATCCCGGCGGCGATGAGCAGCACGATGGGCGTGCCGATCTTGAGGGCCAGCATGGCCTTGTTGCCCTCGGGCGCGCCAGAGTTGGAGGGGACGGGCTGTTCAGTTGTTTCCTGAGTCATGGGAGTCTCCATCAGCGGGCGAAGAAGGTTTCGAGCTGCCCTGTGGCCCGGGCCAGGTCCGCGCGGGACTGGTTCAGGCGGTAGAGGGCGCTGATCTGGTTGTCGTTGGCCTTGGCCAGTTCATCCTGGGCGTTGATCACTTCGATGTTGTTGCTCACGCCGGCCTCGAAGCGATGCCGGGCCTGGGATAGCGCCTCGGTGGACAAGGACACGGCGAGGTTGGCCACCTCCACCTCATGCGAGGCGGCATCCAATTCGGCCTGCGCCACCTGGATCTCGTAGCCCACCTGGGCCCGGACTTCCCGGCGGGCTTCCTGCACCCGGCTCTGCTCGGACTGGGCGCGGGACACCTGGGCGGAGACGAGGCCACCCGTGAAGAGCGGCACCCGCAGCCCCAGAGAGACCTGGTATGTGGTGGAGGCGGGGAGGGACTGCAGGGCGGTGGAGCCGTAGAAGCCGGTGGCCACGAGGGTGGGCAGGCGCAGGCCCTGGGCCGCTTCGCGCAGGTTCACGGCGGCCTTCTCGCGGGCATCGAGCACGGCCAGTTCAGGTCGCTGGATGAGGCCCGCCTGGAAGGTCTCCTGGAAGCCGGCCACCGGCAGGGCGGGGGCGGCCAGGGAATCCGTCAACTCGATGTGGGTGCCCGGCTCCAGATCCAGTGCGCGGCCCAGGCCCGCCAGGGCCGTGCTGCGCTGGGTCTGGGCCTGGATGAGACGCTGGCGTTCGGTCTGCAGTTGCACCTGGGAGCGCAGGGTGTCGAGCTTGGTGCCCACGCCCTGCTTCTGCTGGTTCTCCGCCAGCTTCGCGAGGGCTTCGGCGAGCTCCACGCGGGACTCCCCCGCCTGCACCGAGGCGGCGGCACGCAGCGCGCGAAGATATTGTCCCACGACGATGGCGGCGACCTCTTCGCGCACGGCGCGGCCCTGGGCCTGCGTCGAGGCTTCAGCCTGCTGCGAGGCGCGCCATTTCTTCCAGAGGCTCAGGTCGAAGAGCGACACCTGGGCCTCGAGGCCGGCCTGGTGCCAGTTGTAGGGGCCCACCACCGGCGGGAATCCGGGCACGCTCATGCCCATCTGGGCGTTCAGGTTGTACTTGTTGCGCTGGCCCAGGGCCGAGGCTGCCACGGAGGGCATCAGGGCGGCGGCGGCGGAGCGGCGATCATCGCCACTCTCGGCGATGGTCAGGAGGGACTGCTGCACGCGGGGGTTCTGCGCCAGGGCCGTGCGGACCGCCTGGGCGAGCGTGAGCTGCACCGTGCGGGTCACGGGGGGGCTGGCTGGAGTGGGGGCCTGGGCCCAGGCTGGACCGGTGCTGAGCAGCGCCAGGAACAGCGGAATGGGGTGGGAACTGCGGAGCATGAAAGCCTCCATCCATCGGAGTGTGACGTCGGGTCGGGTGATCGGGCAGCTGCTGCGGGCTTCGTGGTGGGTGCGGGCCGACCAGGATCAGGTCATCGCCGGTGTTTCCGTTTCAGTCGCAGCCAAACCCGCCTGGCTGTTGGCGCGCATGCGGTTCAGGAAGCTCTTGAAGAGCACCAGCTCTTCCGGGGTGAAGCCCTTCAGGTGCCCGTTCAGCACCTTGATGGCCACGGGTGTCAGGAGGGGATAGAGGTCCTGGCCCTCTTCGGTGAGTTCCAGGTGCGCCACGCGGCGATCCTTGCTGCTGCGGACGCGCCGGATGAGGCCCTTTTCCTCCAATCGGTCCAGCATGCGTGTCATGGAGCCCGTATCGTAGCGGCTGAAGCGGCAGAGCTCGGCGGCGGTGGAACCGCAGCCGTTGGCGATGCGCATGAGGATGACCCACTGTGCGCCCGTGATGCCCTTGCCGGTCATCTCCTCGTCGAAGGCGGCCAGTAGGCGCCCGGACACATCTGCAATCAAGCGGCCGATGCTGTCCTCCGGGTTGTAGTTCTCGAAGGTATACAGCGGCTCACTCTCCTGGGGGTGGCGGCTCATGAATGGGGCTCCGAAAATTGATGCCTAAGCAATCACTGTCAAGGCAGTAATGTTAGGCGGCGGGGCCGATCCCGTCAACCGCTTGTCCAGGAAGTTATGCCGTAGGCTAAATAATATTTTGATAATTTTCAAAATGTCTTATTTTCTTCGCTGGAGACCTTGTGATGGAGATGCACTCCCTGGTGTTCAAGGCGTTGGCCGATCCCACTCGGCGGACGATCCTGGACCGGTTGCGTCAGGGCGACCTCAACGCCGGCGAGATCGCCGATGGCTTTGACATCGGGAAGGCGAGCATCTCCCATCACCTGAACCTGCTCAAGCAGGCAGGGCTGGTGCGCTGCCGTCGGCAGGGTCAGCAGCAGATCTACACCCTTCACACCACTGTCTTCCAGGAGGCCCTGCAATGGCTGATGACCTTCTCCGCATGACCGACACTGATGCCTCTTCCGGGGGACGCCGGGACATCCAGCGGGAATGGCCGGCCTGGCTGCTGCTCGCCGTGCTTTGGGCTTTCAGCTTCTGGGCCAAGGGGCACCTGCCTGCCCGCACGCCCATGCACTGGAACCTCCAGGGTGCGGTGGATGGCTGGGGTTCGCCGCTGGAGGCGGCGCTGCTCCTGCCGGGTCTGGCGACGGTCGTGTACCTGGTCATCCTGGCCTTCGATTGGGGACGCCTCGATTTCAAGGCTGCCCGGGCCATGTCACCCGCGACCACGCGTCAGATTAGGCTGCTCGTGATGCTCCTGATGGCGGGCCTGCAGGGCCTCGTGCTTGGAGCCGCCTTGCGCGGCGGGGCCCTTCACTCAAGCCGCACGATGGTGTTGCTTTGCCTCTTCTGCATCTGCCTGGGCAACCTCATGCCCCGGCTGGAACCCAATGCCTGGGCGGGCATCCGGATTCCGCCCACGCTGGAGAACCGGGACGTCTGGAAGCGCACCCATCGCCTGGGAGGCCGGTGGCTTCTGATCTCCGGCCTGGTGGGCCTGCCCCTGTGTCTGCTGCCCGAACCCCTCGCGAACCTTCTGCCCGTTCCGATCATTGTTCTACCGTTGCTGATGGCCACCATCTATGCGTACTGGCTGCGTCATCATATGGAACACCACGCCTCCCACCTGACGGAGTCCCGATGAGCCGCTTCACCTTCCTGGCCGCCTTGCTGGTGGCCCCCCTCCTCGCCCAAGTTCCGTCCGTTGGACAAGACCGGGCACTCACCTTCCCCGGCTTCAATGGCCTCTCCCTGAGTGGCAGCGTGAAGGCTGGTGGTGCGCACTCCTACTTTGCAGTGATGGTCGCAGGATCAGGCCCTTCTGACCGCGATTGGTCCAACCCATACATCAACCTGCCCAGCCATGGCGGGCGGGACATGGCCGCCTGGTTGCAGGCCCAGGGCCTTGGTTCCCTGCGGTACGACAAGCGGGTGATCGGCTCGAAGGATCCCAAGCTGGACATCTCCCTGGATGCCCAGGTGGGCGACATCAAGGCGGCGATGCAGGCCGCCCGCAACCTGCCCGAGGCGAAGGGCAAGAAGCTGCTGCTCGTCGGGCACAGCGAAGGCGCGTTGCTGTCCCTGCTGGCAGCCGGTGAGGCCGATGCCGCCTTGTTGTTGGCCCTCCCGGGCATGAGCATGCGCCGCGTCATCCTGGCCCAGGTGAAGGCACAGTTGGACGGCGCCCAGGCGCCGGAGGCCGTCTCCAAGGAGAACATGACCTTCCTGGCTGCCTCCCTGGATGCCATCCGGGCGGACAAGCCTCTGCTGCAGCCTGGGGATGGCGTGGCGCCTGGAGTGGCGCGTCTCGTGACCATCCTGGGCGCCCCGATCACCCGCGGCTTCATCAGGGACACACTCGATCTGGACCCCTGGGTGATGGCCCAGCGCCTGTCGGTGCCCTGTGCCGTGGTTTGGGGCGACCGGGACATCCAGACCTGGAAGCCAGATGCGCTGTCGCCCGACTTCAAGGGCACGGTGATCCAGATCCCCGAAGCCAACCACCTCCTCAAGCGGGAGACCCGGGACAAGGCCGCCCTCGATGGCGCCACGGCCATGGCCGCCTATGGCGACAGCACGCCCTTGGCAGATCTATCACCGGTCGCGGCCTGGCTGAAAACGCTGCACTGAATCCCTGTTCCAGGCGGCACTCGGTGGCCGCGTCTCCATCTCGGGCCTTCGAGCTGCCCCTTGCTAGACTGGAACCTCATCCATCTGGAGGTTTCATGTTCCGTCTTGACGGCAAGATCGCCCTCGTCACCGGCGCCAGCCAGGGCATCGGCGAAGCCATTGCCAAGCAACTCGCCGCCCAGGGCGCCACGGTGGTGTGTGCCGCCCGGACGCTGACGAAGCTGCAGGTGGTGGCGGATGCCATCCGCGAGGCGGGCGGCACGTCGGATGTGATCGAGGCGGACCTCAGTGATGGCGCCTCGGTGCGGGCGGCCATCGCCACCACCATCGAGCGTCACGGCGCTCTCCACATCCTGGTGAACAACGCCGGCATCACCCGCGACAAGCTGCTCATCCAGATGAAGGAAGAGGACTGGGATGCGGTGATCGACACCAACCTCAAGGGCGCCTGGACCGCCATCCAGGCGGCCACGAAGCCCATGATGAAGCAGCGCTGGGGCCGCATCATCAATATCGCCTCCGTGGTGGGCCAGATGGGCAATCCCGGGCAGGCCAACTATGTCGCGGCGAAGGCGGGACTCATCGGGCTCACCAAGTCCGTCGCCCGCGAACTGGCCAGCCGCAACGTGACCGCCAATGCCGTGACGCCGGGCTACATCGAGACCGCCATGACCGCGGGTCTCTCTGACGATGTGAAGAGCGAGTTCACCAAACAGATTCCCCTGGGCCGGATGGGCACCGCTGCCGACATCGCCTCGGCCGTGGTCTTCCTTGCCAGTGACGAGGCCAGCTACATCACGGGTCAGGTGCTGAGCGTGAACGGCGGCATGTTGATGGCCTGAGGCCATGCTCAAAGATCTGCAGGACTTCCTTCGTCGCGGCTGGGCCGCCTTCCGGTTCCGCCGTCACTGGCCATGGGCTCTGCTGGCCCTCGGCCTGCTGGGCGCCCTGCTGCCCGGGGATGGCGGCTGCCTGGGCATCCTCGGTTGGTTGGGCGCCGTGGTGCTGCTGTTCCGGGGCCTGCTCTGGATCTGGGTCAAGCTGCTCTTCCGTGTGTCGCGCCGTCTCTGGGTGATCCTCGCGCTGATGTCGGTGCTGCCCGTGGTGGCCATGGCCCTCATGCTCATGGCGTTGGGCTGGCTTGGCCTAGGTGCGCAGGTGAGCCGCTCCACCCAGCAGACCCTGGTCGCCTGGGAGGAGGCCCTGAAATCGGCCAACCAGGAGCTGTCCGATACCGCAGCCCTGATGGCGCTGCGCACCTACGGCGACGCCTGGGCCGAGCATGTGAAAGCGCTGCCGGAGGGCGTGACCGGTTCCTTCATCGGCATGGTTTGGGCGGACAGCCATGATGCGGCCAAGCCTGAGTCCCGCAAGGACACCTACCTGCGCGCCGTGCGTCGTGAACCCGGAGGCTACCGCGTGCTCTCCCTCAGCCTCGGGGTACTTGGTGACCGGGCCCAGGCGCTGGCGGGCGGGCAGGTGGTGTTCCACCTGGCTCCTCGAAAGGTAGGAAATAGCGAAGGCGATGCCATCCGGCTCGAGGCCGGTGGCCGCACACGGAGCCAGGCTCCGGTACTGCGTGGCCAGGACGAGACCGTGGCCACCTGGATGAAGGGGCAACCACTGAAAGGCAGCGGCCTGTTCGCCCCCTTCAACCTGCCGCCGCTGGCCTTCACCATCACGGACTGGTCCACGGGCCAAGCCCTGGTACTCACGGCCACACCGGAAACCAACCTCTACGCACTGTTCTCCGGATTTCGCACGGGGGATCGCCAGGCCCTTTCGGAAGGCACCGTGAAGGCCATCCTCGTGGTCGTTCTGACGCTGCTGGGATTGGGTGCGGCCCAGGCCGTGGCGGCGACGCTCGGGACCCGGCTGGCCTGGTCGCTTGGCCGCGCGGTCAACGACCTCCACGGTGGTGTGCAGCGGCTCAGCCTCGGCGACTTCAGCACCCGCATCCAGCCCCGGGGCCGGGACCAGGTGGCCCAGCTCTCAGCCGCCTTCAACGACATGGCCGAGCGCCTCCAGGCCGCCGCATCCGAGCGCGAAGAGCGCCTGCGCATGGAGGAGGAGCTTCGAGTGGCGCGCGAAGTGCAGATGCGCCTGCTGCCCGACCTGGAAGCCCTGCGGATGCCCTCAGTGCGGGCCACGATCCTGCCGGCCCGCGAGGTAGCCGGGGACTACTACGACCTGTTCCCCCTCGCAGATGGCAGCCTGGCCTTCCTCATCCTCGATGTGAGCGGCAAGGGCACCAGCGCGGCCTTCTATGCGGCCGAAACCAAAGGTGTGCTCTCGGCGCTGGACAAACAGGCGCTCGGGCCGGTGGAAGTGGCTGATCGCCTGAACGCCATCTGGTGCCAAGGCCATGACCGCCGCCTTTTTCTCACGCTGGCCTACGGCACCTTCCACCCGCGAACCGGCCATTACCAGTTCGTGCGGGCCGGCCATCCCTCGGCTTTCCTGCGCCATGCGGAAGGCAAGGTATCCCGCCTGCACCCGCGTGGGCTGGGTGTGGGGCTCAGTGCGAGCCAGTTCCGCACAGCACTGGAACTCAGCGAAGGCGTGTTGGAACCGGGGGACAGCCTCATCTTCTACACCGATGGATTGTCGGAGGCGCAGTCTCCCGACAACGCCTTCTATGGCGAAGACCGCCTAGAGGCACTGCTGGCCGGTTCGGTCGATGATCTGCAGACCGCCATCCTCGCAGATGTGGTGGCCTTCTCCCAGGGGCGTCCCCTGGAGGACGACCTGACCCTGCTCATCCTCAGCCGTGGCCTAGCGTAAGGCGTCCTTCAATTCCCGAACGATCTCCGGAGCCTGCAGCCGGGCTCCGGCGAGGGCCTTGGCGAACAGCGCCTTCGCCTCGTCCGGGTGCTTTTCACTGCGGGCCAGCCAGGCCTTCGCCCGCAGGATGTAGGGCGTCTCATCCGTGGAGAGGGTGGCGCTCCGGTCGAGCAGGGCGCGCGCCATGCCCCGGCGGCCATCCCGGGCGAGGCACTCGGCTTCGCCTGCCAGGCAGTGGGCTTCCATCACGGCATCTTTGAGCTCTTCGTGCAGGGCCAGGGACTGGCGGTAGAAGCCACGGGCGGCTTCGTAACGCAGGGCCGTGCGGTTCAGTTCCCCCAAGTTGTAGAGTGCCAGTGCCTCCATGGGGCGCAGGCTCGTCTTGCGGGCGAGCTCGAGATACTGGCGCACCAGCCCCTCGGCGCGATCCAGATCCCCCCGTGCCTGCGCCACGCTGGCCAGACCCATCAGTGTGTAGGTCAGGCCGTTCTGGTCGCCGATGGACTCCCGGAGGGCCAGCGCCTTGTGGAAGTAGGCGTCGGCGCGATCCAGGCCGCCTTCCTGCGCCAGGGCCAAGTCACCGAGGTTGTTGGTGAGGATGGACTCGCCCCACTTGTCGCCAAGGCCCTGGACCGTCTCCAGCGCGCTCTGGTAGCGGGCTTCCGCACCCTTGAGGTCGCCGCGCTCCCGTTCGATCACCGCAAGGTTGTTCAGCGCCCGGGTGGCATTGAGTTTGCTGTCAACGGACTGGAACAGCTGCAAGGCCTTCTGATACTCGGCCTCGGCCTCGGCCGGCTTGTGCTGCCGCTGGAAGTTGACGCCCAGGGTGGCATGGACCCCGCCTTCAAAGCTGGGATCGTGGAGGGCCTGAGCCAGTTCCAGGGCCTCTCTGCCGTTGCGATCAGAAGCGTCCCATTGGCCCCGGTCGCCGTAGCGGATGGCGAGGTGATGCAGAGCCTTCATCTCGATGTAGCGAATGCCCTGGGCCCGGGCCAACCAACGGGCCCACTGGAGCACCGGCTCAGGGGGGGCATCGGCCAGGCGGCTGAGGCACTGGGCGTACCCGAGCACGGCGGGGGAGAAATCGGGTGCCAGTTGGGTGGCCTCCCGAAAGGCGGGGGCTGCGGCTTTGAAGTCGCCCTTCTCCTTCAGCTCCATGCCCCGGGAATACGCCGCCATCACCGGTGGGGGCACCTCCGGCAACGATGGTCCAGATCGGGATGCAAAGGGATCCACCGCCTTCTGGAGGTCCACGGCCACGCTGTGCCCCAAGGTCCAGATGGCCTGTCCTTTTGGAACGCGGGCTTCGCTGGAGTGGCGGACCTTGCCGGTCGCGTCCACAAGCTCGTAGCTGAGCACGCGACTTCCGTCGGCCCCTTTCTCCAGCTGACCGCGCAAAATGAGCTGGGCCCCGAGGGCCGAGGCCAAGCGCAGCTGATCAGGATGGCCGAGGATGCCGCTGGGTGAGAGGCGCAGTGTCTCCCTCGCCTTGGCCACACTCTCCGGATCCATCGGGGCCAGCTTGGGCTGCTCACGGAGCGAGGCCTCGATCATCTCTGGAATGACGAGTCGCACCGACGAGTCCAAGTCGGCATCTCCGGTCTGGTTCACGAACGGGAGGACAGCGAGCCGTGCGGGGTGGTGCTTGACGAGGTCGGCGATGATGCCGCGGCCCACGAACCAGTTCACGGCGCCCGCGAGAAGCAGGGCGCCCACCACCGAGGCCACCACCCAGCGCACCAGGCTGTGGGGACGCAGCAGCAGGGCCAACCGCTCCGATACCCGGGCCGCGGTGGGCCGCTTGAACGGATGCGCATCCAGCATGGCGCGCAGCAGCTCGGAGGTGCCTGAGGGAAGTCCACGTACTTTGAGCTCGCGGCGGGAGCCTTCGACGATGGCCCGCATGCGCGCACGACCTTCGCCCGGGAAGGGGTGTTCACCGGCGAGCAGTTCCCAGGCCAGGATGCCAAGTGAGAACACATCGCTGGCGGGGCCAGCCGCCTGTCCCTGGATCTGCTCCGGCGAGGCATAGCTCGGACTGCCCATGAACATGCCCGCTTGTGTGAGCTGTTCCCAGCTGTGGGGGCCGGAAGCATCCCGACGGTTCCCCTCGGTGCGCGTGGCGGCGGTCTGGCGACCATCCGCATTTCGCTTCAGCTCGGCTTCCTCCAGCGCCTTCAGGAGTGCGAGGTTCGGCACCGATGCCGGAGTGATCTGGAACTCGCCGGTGCCATGGGTGCCTGCGAGCCGCGCCAATCCGAAATCCAGCACCTTCACGGCAGGCCCCTGGTCACCTTTGCCCGGCGCAACCATGATGTTGCCGGGCTTGAGGTCGCGGTGCACCAGCCCCTTCGCGTGGGCGGCTTCCAGGGCCAGCGCGATGCTGCGGATGATTTGCAGCTTCTCCCGCACCTGCAAGGTCGGCGCTGCCTGATCCAGCGTCTGGCCCGCCACCAACTCCATGGCGATGTAGGTGCCTTCCGGGCCCGTCACCCAGTCGTGGATCTGGCAGACATTCGGATGGTTCAGCTGCGCCAGGGCCAGGGCCTCCCGGCGAAATCGCTCCGGGGCGCCGGCTTCACGGTCCTCACCGGATTGCAGCGCCTTGAGGGCCACGCTTCGCTCCAGCGTGGGATCCCAGGCCTTGTAGACCTCCCCCATGCCGCCGGCGCCGAGCAGGCCTTCCACTTTGAACCGCCCCACGATGTCGCCAGCTTCCAGCAACCGCCTCCCGGAGGGGGCGGTTGACGCGGGCTGGGGGTCATGGGTCATATCGCACCGAGTGGTGAATAACCGTATCACAACCCTTGTGGTTCCTAGTCGAGCGTGGCCCGTCGCTTGCCATCCTTCCAGCGGAGGTCGAGGCTCGCCCCCTCAGGTAGGGCGGTCGATCGGGTGACGGGTCGCCCCTCCCCGTCCAGTGCCAGCACGAAGCCCCGCGCCAGGGGTCCCGTGGGATCCAGCCCTTGCAGGCGTTCGGTGAGGACGGCCAGGCGTTGATCCCGGCGCTGAAGGGCGTGCTGGATGGCAGGTGCCAATCGGCGCTGGGCTTCGCGGACCCGCGGCCGGTCCGCCTCGCCTGCCGCCCATGAACCCGCGTGAGCCAGTCGCTGGCGCAGCAGCGCCATGCGGGCGGCGGCGCCATCGAGGCCACGACTGGGATGGCTCAGGGCCAGCCGCTGGGCCAGCGTGGCTAAGCGGGCCGCGGGAGCCGCCAATGGCTCAGCGCGTTGCAGCCCGTGGTCCACCAGGAGGTTGAGGTTGGTCTCCAGACCGCGCAGGCGCCACAGCGTTTTCGCCGTCAGCGCCTCCACCCGCCTCCGCAGATCTGCGCCGAGAGCTTCACGATCCGGCGTGGCCAGCTCCGCAGCCTGACTGGGTGTGGCGGCGCGGCGATCCGCGGCCAGGTCCACCAGGGTCGTGTCGATCTCATGGCCCACACCAGTTATGACGGGGATCCGGCACTCGGCCACGGCCCGCACCAGCTCAGGATCGTTGAAGGCCCAGAGGTCCTCCAGGCTGCCGCCGCCGCGCACGAGGAGCAGCGCCTCACAGCCCCAGTGCGCATCCTGGACCTCTTGGATGGCCAGCAGGGTCTCGGGCACGCAGCGGTCGCCCTGGGCCGCCGCGGGCGCGATGAGCACGTCGATGCCCGGGGCCCTGCGCTCCATCACCTCCAGCACATCGCGGAGGGCGGCGCCCCCGAGT